>Ga0193716_1000065_pt1 | contig 61601 bp, 44 predicted proteins | sample U2c1metaG_FD_145901 | JGI IMG/M metagenome (GOLD analysis project Ga0193716, IMG submission 145901) | Soil microbial communities from a riparian zone of the East river system, Colorado, United States - U2c1 | ecosystem: Environmental > Terrestrial > Soil > Riparian zone | place: USA: East River...
CGACCGCAAATTTCTTTGAGGTGGCTCAGCTTGGGATGACCCTCGGACGTGGTTTTGCCGCCGACGAGGAGCACCGTCCGGTGGTCGTGTTGGGCAATCGTTTGTGGAAACGGCGTTTTGCAGCGGATCCCAAAATCGCGGGCAGAACTGTTTTGCTTTCCGGAAGGCCTTTCATCGTGGTGGGCGTGGCTCCACCTCTTTTCCGCGGAATTGATCTTATTCTTGATTGCGAATTCTGGGTTCCCCTGGGCAACCTAGAAACGCTGCTACCCAATACGGCGAATTTGACCTCGCGGGAGTTTCATTGGGTGGCCGTCATCGCGCGGCTAAAATCTGGGGTTACGCCTGCCCAGGCTTCCGGCGAATTGAATGGACTTGGCCAGCGGCTGGCGCAGGCTTATCCATCGACGGACAAGGATCTGGGCTTCCGCTTCGAACAGGCGGGCTCTTTGCCGCCCCGCGATAAATCCACGATATTGCTTTTTCTGGGGTCCCTAACGGTCGTGGTGCTGCTGGTGCTTTGCATCGCCTGCGCCAATGTCGCCAATCTTTTCCTGGCGCAGGCTTCCGGTCGCCAAAAGGAAATGGCAGTGCGGCTTGCGCTGGGCGCAACTCGTGGACAACTTCTGCGCCAGATGTTGACCGAAAGCGTGTTGCTTTCCATTGGCGGAGGACTGGTCGGTGTGGCGATTTCCCTCTGGGCCACACAGGCACTGAGCGCATTCCGCATTCCTGCGCCCGTACCGCTGGATTTCGGAGTCAGCGTTGATTGGAAGGTTTTGCTCTATACATTTTTCATGAGTGTCGGGGCAGGATTACTGTTCGGACTGGCACCGGCGTGGGCCGTGTCGCGTCCAGTTCTTTCCAGTGCACTAAAGGGCGAAGACATTCTTGCACGGCCGGGTCGGCGCTGGACCCTGCGCAACGTGCTGGTCGTTTCTCAAATTTCCATGTCCTTGATTCTGCTGTGCATCACAGGTTTGTTTCTGCGAAGCCTGCAGAGTGCGGCAAGTACGAACACGGGCTTCCGCTCACACGGACTGCTGATAATGTCTGTCGATCCGCGACTCAACGGCTATACCCCGGAACGCACGGCGCAGTTCCTAAACCAACTGCGGGAACGCGTCAGCGCCTTGCCAGGAGTCTCCTCCGTTGCCGCCACCGATGCCGTTCCCCTGTATGGCGGCCACCGAAGCGACGGATTTCAAGCCGAAGGCCGTCCGCCAGTGGACGACGAGACGTCCACCGAACTGTACATGGCGAGTCCCGGCTATTTTGAAACCATGGGAACCGCGCTTGTCGCCGGGCGGGGATTTGCAACGGAAAGTCCGACGGCTCAGAAGTTGGCCGTAGTGAATGAAGCTTTCGCGCAGCGATTCTTCAAGAACGAAAATCCCATCGGGCAACATGTCAACGGCGGGGGAGTACGCTACGAAATTATTGGTGTCGCCAAGAACATCAAGGCCCGGACAATTGGAGAAAACCAGCGGATGGTCCTCTATCGCTCGGTGGATCAGACCGTCGGCTACGATCCCTCGTTCATGGGTTACTCGCTGGTCGTACAGTCGTCCGTTGCTCCGGGTGCACTCGCCGCCGCCGTGCGTGGTGAAATTCACTCTCTCGATCCCACGCTTGCGGTTTTCAACTCCGAAACGATCGAAGAACATATGCGCAGTGCACTATTTCTGCCGCGCCTGGCAGGCACACTTTTCGGAGTTTTTGGATTTGTCGGATTGGTGCTGGCTGCCGTGGGCTTGTATGGAGTAATGAGCTATTCGGTCATCCGCCGCACCAAGGAGATTGGCATCCGGCTGGCGCTTGGCGCGCAATCTGGCGGAGTTCAGATTCTTATCATTCGCCAGGGAATGGCGCTGACGGTGATCGCCTCGGCTTTGGGTCTTTGCGCCGCACTGGGTGTGGCCAAACTGGCCTCCGCTTTCCTCTATGGGGTGCAACCACACGATCTCGTGACTTTTACGATCGTCCCGGTGTTCCTCGGTGGAGTTGCTCTGCTGGCAAGTTGGATCCCCGCACGTCGCGCGGCAAGAATCGACCCGCTGACCGCTTTGCGCTACGAGTAGCGTCACACGAAACGCGCGATTTAGGCCGCCGCGCCGGACTCGTCACGCGAAATCTTTATCAAATCGGGAAGAACGTTGCCAAACGTCGTCTCCGTCGGATTCCCAAAATCGAAATACAGCCTGCGATACATCCGGTAGAGGCGATCATAGACCGCTTGGGCTTCCGGCTGCGGCTCAAATACAACGTGCGGCGGACAAATCTGCTTTTGCGTTTCTTCGATAGTGGCAAAAATTCCTGCCGCCAAGAATGCAAATATCGCCGAGCCGAGGCTGGTAATTTTCTGGCTCGGAACCAGCACCGGTCTTCCGAGAACGTTGGCGTAAACCTGGTTCAAGACAGGGTTCGTTGTGGAGATTCCTCCGGCATTGATGATGCGATCCATGGAGGCCCCATATTCCGCCATGCGATCCAAGATAATCCGGGTATGAAACGCGGTCCCTTCAATAGCCGCAAAGAGTTCATCCTGCGCGGTGTGCTGCAAATTCCAGCCCAGGGTAATTCCTCCCAGACTCGGATTCACGAGAACGGTGCGGTCCCCGTTATCCCAGGTCAATCGCAGGAGCCCGGTTTGTCCTGCGCGGTAGGATTCAAGACCTTTGCTTAGCTCAGCAACCGAAGTGTTGGCGCGTCGCGCAATCGCTCCAAAGATGTCGCCGGTGGCGGAAAGCCCGGCCTCAATTCCCGTATAGCCGGGGTTTACGCTGCCCTGCACCACGCCACAAACGCCAGGCACAAGCCTGGTCTCGCGCGAGATTCCGATAATGCAGGTGGATGTGCCAATCACGTTCACTACATCTTTTTCACGCGCTCCCGCGCCGATCGCATCCCAATGCGCGTCAAATGCGCCGACAGGGATGGGAATCCCCTCGCGCAAACCAAGCTTTCCTGCCCACTCGCGGCTGAGCGTCCCTGCGATCTTATCGGACGTAGCATACTCACCCTGCAGTTTTGCGCGGACGCCGGTGAAGAGCGGATCAACTTTGACGAGAAACTCTTCAGAAGGCAATCCCCCCAGATCCGCATGCCACAGCCACTTGTGTCCCATCGCGCAAATACTGCGCTTGGCCTTCCCCGGGTCGCTGACGCCGCACAGGGTCGCAGCGACCATGTCGCAATGTTCAAAGGCGCTCGCGAACCTCTCGCGTTTCGCGGCATTGTGGCGCAGCCAGTGCAGCAGCTTGGCAAATCCCCACTCGGAGGAATAGATTCCGCCGCACCACTGAATCGCTTCCAGACCGTACTGGTGTGCCGCTGCGGTAATTTCCGCAGCCTCCGCTTTTGCGCGATGATCACACCACAGATAATACTCATCGAGCGGCTGCATGGCAGCGTCTACCGGGATCACCGAGGAACCGGTCGTGTCGAGGGCGATGGCCTCCACACGGTCCCCGGAAATCCCGGTTTGCCTGAGCACTTCGCGTGTAGCGGTTGCCAGCGCGCGCATGTGATCGTCGTGCGACTGCGTGGCGAAATCCGGGTCTTCTTTTTTGCGATGCAGTGGATATTCGGCAATGGCCGAGCCGAGCGTACTGCGCTCGCTATCGACAAGCGTGACTCGCACACTCAAGGTTCCAAAATCAACGCCGGCTACCGTGGCCATGAAGTTTCTCTTTTGTCGGAATTCATTTTTCCTGCCGCGAGCGAAGCGCTTCTAAGCTCCGTGCGCGTACATATCCCAGCCCAAGTAGCGAGTCGCAGCTTCATGAACCACGGGCGCAACGCTTGAGAAATTTGCGGCTACATGATGTTCGAAACCGTTTTCGCAGATGTAGCGGAGGAGTTTTTGCATTCCCGGGATCTCCACCACTCCCGCTCCGCCAAACGTTTCCAGGGGGTCATCGGTAAAGTTTCCTCCGCCTGAATAACCGCGGATTTTCCCGTTGAGATCGTCTGTGGAAAAGCGCGCGTAGCTCATCGCTCCGCTCTTAACTTTCCCAACGCAGGTGCCAAACGTATTTTCCTTGCCCACTGTGCCCGCGATGATCGCCTGGAAATCCATCTGCACTTCCCTGAAAAAATGTTTTGGCAGGTTGCTGCAATGAAAGCACACCGCTTTGTCCGGGTTGTCTCCGTAATTGTTGTTCCAATCCAGAAGCGCGCTGGGAGTTTCTGAAGCAAGTTGCAGTACGTGCATGCTGAGAGTGCCGCATACATCGACTTCGCAGGCACTGGAAAGCAGCGCGTCGCTCATCATGCTCATCACGGTGCACGGGACGACACCCAGGTTTTCTTCCATAGAGGTCCAGCACTGGACGGCGCTGATATCCACCGCAGCGGACTTCATCCAGTCGTCAATGACAGCTCCCAGCTTGGCCATCTTCATGAGCGCAACTGCAGGAATTCCGCTCGTCGAAACGTATTTTTCGATGGATTTGAGCTTGGCTATCGCCGCATCGTCAGTGTCTTTCATTCGACCGATGCGGCCCAGAACCTCCGAGAGGTCCAGGGTTTCAACGGAGATCCCGCTGGCTTCGAGAAGTTTTTCGCTGTAGCGAACGGTGTTAAACGCCGCGGGCCGCGCACCAATCGCGCCAATTCGTAAATTGCGCAGTCCATTCACGACCCGGCAGACGCCTGCGAACCATTCCAGGTCTTTCTGAAACTCGCCCGACTCCGGGCTCTCGGTGTGCAGAGTTGTCAGAGAATAGGGGATGCCGTACTGCTTAAGATTGTTGCAGGCCGACATTTTTCCGCAGAAGCTGTCGCGGCGGTGCGCGATGGTCATTTTTGTCCGGTTGTCCGGAGTCGCCTGCACCAGGACTGGAACGTTCAGCCGGGCCAAGCGCAACGTATCTGCAATCGCGCGTTCGTCACCAAAATTCGGCAAGGTTACAATCACCCCGTCAATGCGCTTCTCATTGGCCTTGAAAAGCTCCGCGCAGCGCTTGGCCTCTTCGTGGGTTTCCACAGCTCCGTGCTTGCTTTGCTCCGGACCGAGGACCACGACGTCCATTCCGGCATTGCTCAGGGTCTGAATCATTTCTTCGCGGCCGCTCTTGGCCAGCTGATCGGGGAAAAAACCGCGATTTCCCACAATCACACCCATCGTCATTTTCTTCTTGTTGGTCCCCATGATCGTTTCGTTCTCCAAAATCAACCTACGCCTTTTGTCTGTTGGGCGCGTAGAAAAAGCAGTAGATGGCTCCGATCACAAATAGAAATGCGCCCCACCAGACGTTCGCATGCACGTGGTACAGCTGGACGGGATGGGCGGGCGGGTGGTAGAACTCATGCACGCCTGCACCAAAAATCAGCAGCCCATTCACGAGCAGTGATATGCCGATGAAAAACCAGATCGAGATTGAGCCTTCTGCATGCATTGCCAAATCTCCTTATCGTTGTCCTGGCCAGTCCCTCACCAGAAATAGATATTGATCGCTACCACCGCCACAGCAACGCCTCCGGCCCAGAAAATCGGCCGCTTATAGAAAACCATGTCCTGCTCCGACGGAATATCGGTTGCTCCGTAGACCAGCCCCTTCAGTTCCGCTTCGGTTTGCGGTTTGGTCATTAGGCTGACGACAATTGTCACAAACGCGCAGATTAAGCCGCTCCAGAGGGCGCGGTACATGTTTTCTGCCATGTCTCTCGCATGCGTTGACAGCGCGACATAAGCCAACGCCGCGGGGTTAATCTTGACCCAGGCCCACATTCCGATCGAGGATACCGTGCCCGCCAGTAGTCCCCAAAATCCGCCTGCGCGGGTAGCGCGTTTCCAGAGCATGCCGAGAATGACGGTACCGAACAGCGGCGCGATGAAAAAGCTGAAGAGCGCTTGTACGTAATCCATGATGCTGAGGAATTGCATTACCAGATAAGCGGTGCCGACGCTGATCAGGACTCCGAGAACCGTACTCCATCGCCCCATCGTGACGTATTGCTTATCCGTGGCGTTCTTGTTGATGAGGGCGCCGTAGATGTCGTACGTCCACACCGTCGAGAAGGCGCTGACATTGCCGGCCATACCCGACATGAATCCCGCCATCAACGCCGTAATGCCGAGTCCCAGCAAACCGGGCCCGCAATAGCGTGCCAGCATCAGCGGAAGAACTTCGTTGTAGCTGTGGCCGCCCGTGGCAACCGCGGCGCTTTCCCCGGTAAGCTTCATCGGCAGCACGGCAATTGCCAGCAAGCCGGGCAGGATTACGATAAAGGGAACAAACATCTTGAATGCCGCGCCAATGATCGGCGCCATTTTTGCCGCGCGCAGATCTTTCGCAGTCAGAACGCGCTGCACAACCAGAAAATCCGTAGTCCAGTAGCCAAAAGAAATGATGGCCCCGAGACCGAAAACCATTCCGGTCCAGTGAATTCCCATGGGGTTGTCCTGAAACGAACCCAGGGTGCTCCAGAGGTGCGTATATTCGGCAGAAGCGTTGCGCGCAATTTGGGCCTTCAGGTTGTTCCAGCCGCCCGCTTCAACGAGTCCCAGAATCGGGATCAACAGCGCCCCTGCCCAGATCAAAATGAACTGCAGGACTTCATTGAATATGGCGGAACGCAAACCACCGAGCGTCACATAGACGGCCACTGTGATAGAAGAAATCCAGATGCTGAAATGGATATCCCAGCCAAGAACAACTTTCATGACCAGCGCCATCGAATACATGTTGATGCCGCTCATTAGGACGGTCATCAACCCGAACGAAATCGCGGACAGCGCGCGACTGGGCTCTCCAAATCTGAGTTTCAGGTAGCCTGGCACGGAGTGGGTCTTTGAAATGTAGTAGAACGGCATCATCACGATGCCGAGAAAAAGCATTGCCGGAATAGCACCGATCCAATACCAGTGAGCCGCCAAAATCCCGTACTGGTAGGACGCTGCGGCCCATCCCATCAGCTCGAGAGAACCCAGATTGGCGGAAAGAAAGCTGAGACCGGCAATCCAAGCGGTCATTTCCCGCCCGGCCATGAAGTAGTCTTCGCTGGTGTTGGAACGCGATTTCAAATAGAAGCCGATGGCCAGCACCAAGACGAAATAAAAGACGATAATTGCAAAATCTACCGGGGACAGATGAACTAATTGCGTGGCAGCGATAGCCGCCGTAACGTGGCTCATTGCTAGTTAGACTCCTGTCCGTAGTAGCGATTGGCACCATGCTTGCGCAAGAAATGTTTGTCGTGTAGAGAACTCGGAATGGATTGGAGATTCGTGACGAGTCCGGCTGTGTAGTACGCCATTCGGGCAACCGCCTCCAGAATCACAGAATTGCGCGCCGCTGTGGCCGGGTCCGGTCCCCAGGTGAAAGAAGCATGGCTGCGAACAAGAACAGCGGGGATCGCTGCGGCGTCTAGTCCTGCAAACGCACGGACAATAGCATGCCCGGTGTTTTTCTCGTAGTCCGAAGCAATCTCCTCGGCAGAAAGAGCCGCCGTGACCGGCACCGAACCGTGGAAATAATCGGCATGAGTGGTTCCCAGACACGGGATGGCTGTCCCGGCCTGCGCCCAGGCAACGGCAAATTCAGAATGGGTATGGGAAATTCCCCCGATTGAAGAAAAGGCCCGGTAGAGAACGAGGTGTGTGGGCAAGTCGGAAGACGGACGCAGGCTTCCCTCGACGATTTTCCCCTGCAGATCGGCGACCACCATGTGTTCCGGCTGCAATTCTTCATAGGGAACGCCACTTGGTTTGATAACCACCAGGCCGTCGCGGCGGGAAATCCCGCTGGCGTTGCCAAACGTGTAAAGAACCAGGCCGCGGCGAACGAGTTCGAGGTTGGCTTCTAAAACCTGTTTGCGCAATTCGGTAAGCAACATGCGTCCGCCATCTGGATGAAGCGCGAAGTAAACGATTACTTAAATATGCACCCTACTGAAACCAGCCGTACTTTGTCAACGCCTTATTCAATTCCAGAAAAGGCGGCAAAGAGCCGGCCGCCATGAAAAAGTAAACGTTTTCCGCGCGGGGCCGCGCGGCTCCCGCTGCCCGGTTCCGGCCAGGGGCGGCTCCTGGCCAGGAAGCGGTTCGCTTATTGCGCAAAGAATTTGTAGACCGTTTCAGAACTGTACTTTGCTCCCGGATGCAGAACCGTTGACGGAAAACTGCTCTGGTTTGGAGAATCGGGAAAGTGTTGCGTTTCCAGACAGAATTCGCTGCGGCGTTCGTAGGTCTTCCCTTTTCCTGAAGCGGTTCCGTCCAGAAAATTTCCTGTGTAGAACTGTATGCCGGGTTCGGTAGTCCACACGTCGACCCCGCGTCCCGTTTTTGGTTCGAGGACTTTTGCCGCCAGCACCAGTTTTCCGCCCCCAGTGCCATCCAACACAAAATTGTGATCGTAGCCATTGCCGAGTCTCAGCTGCTCGTCGTCCTGGCCAATGCGCGCTCCGATAGCCGTGGCTTTTGAGAAATCAAACGGCGTGCCCTGCACCGGGCGCAGCTCGCCCGTGGGAATCAAGCCAGCATCGACTGGAGTAAAGCGACTGGCGAACAATGCGAGCTGGTGATCCAGAATGGTTCCGGTACCGGCAAGATTGAAGTAGGAATGATTCGTCAGATTCACAACTGTATCTTTGTCGGTAGTGGCCGAGTATCCGATTTTAAGTTCATTGGCGTCGGTGAGTGTAAACGTGACATAGCACGACAGATTTCCAGGATATCCCTCTTCGCCATCCTTACTGAGGTAATGCATGCGAATCGCCGGAGCATCCTTGGTGGAAACGTCGTCCGCGGACCACAACGCTTTATTGAACCCTTTGATGCCGCCGTGCAAATGATTTTCGCCGTTGTTTTTGGCCAGCGGGTATTTCTTGCCGCCAAGGGTAAACTCTCCGTGCGCGATGCGATTGCCGTAGCGTCCGACCGTCGCGCCAAAATAGTTCTTTCCCGCTTCATACTGCGCGGCAGATTCATAACCCGCGACGATATCGGCCATTGTCCCGCTTTTGTCCGGTGTTTTGATGGAGACAACCGTAGCGCCAAAATCGGTTATCGAAACTTCCACGCCATTTTTGTTGCTGAGGATGTAGAGAGTAGCCGCTTTTCCGTCTGCAAGTTTTCCGAAGGCCTGCTTTTTCATGGATCCTGCGCCCCCTGCATTCCCCCAAAGCGAATTCGCTCCAACCAGGGCCAAGCCTAGCAAGAATGCAGCGCACCGCGTAAGAATTCCCATTATTGATTCTCCCGAGAAACCACTGGTTGCACGACCCTGATTCTGGATAGCAGTCTAAGCGACTTCGCCAAGCGCCGGAAAGAGCAAAATCTTGCCGTAAAGTCGTTGCGCTGTGCCGGACGCGGCCCGGAATTCCACCGTTTACTGGAATTGCTTTTGAAAATCGGCGAATTGTTGTTTCATTTCCCCTATTTCCTTGCGCAGACCGGCAATTTCTTCTTCCAGCTGGACGATTCGTTCATTGACGGCGGCGACCGGGGATGAATCGGAGTCCGTCTCCGGGTGGCGTTCTGCGGCCGCCTCCACGTCTCCCGCGAGCAAATGCGCGTAACGCGATTCTTTGGTACCGGGCTGGCGCGGCAAGATCTTGGCCAGGGGAGGCTCGCGCTTCATCAGATGCTGCAGGGCCGAGTGCACGCCATCGAGATCTTCAAACGAATACATACGTTCGGTGCGGGTACGAAGTTCACCAGGAGTTTGTGGACCACGCAGCAAGAGAACGCAAAGCACGGCAATTTCGTGACGGTGAAAGTTGAAAGCTTCCTGGAGGCGGTGTTCGTACTTGGTCACGCGGCTGTCCGACCCACTGCTCGAACGAGTTAAGAGCTGGTCGCCCAAAGAACGAAGGGCGCCGCGAACCGTACTCTCATCCAGATTCATTACCGGCTCGCGATTGGATTTTTGATTGCACGCGTTCACCAGCGCATTCAGCGAGAGTGGATAATATTCCGGCGTGGTGATTTCCTTTTCGACCAGAGCGCCGAGAACACGCGTTTCAATTTCATTGAGCACAATATTCATGGAGAATGGCAAAGCCCAAGATATTTTCTAAATGAAAATTACTCGCCGTACGGAACCCAAATGTTTTTCACCTGAGTGGCATGCTGCAAGAACCAACGTCCTTCCCCCTGGCTGACGCTGAACCAATCAATCTGCCGGCCTTCGTTGGTCCAGACCTGTTTCAGATTGCCGGTCGATAGCGCCTTGGCAGCAATCGCGCTTTCCGCGTCATGGAAGGCCCAAATGGCATCAACATCGTCGTGCTCCGCGAGTACCTTCAGGAGTTCTGGCGCGCGGCCGGTAACGATATTGACTACGCCCCCTGGCACATCGCTGGTTTCAAAGACCTGATAGAGGTCTGCGGCAACGAGCGGGTACGCTTCCGAAGGGATGGCAATGACGGTGTTCCCGGATGCGATGGCTGGCATCACCAGAGAGAGAAATCCGAGGAGCGGAGTCTGCGCGGGACAAATAATTCCCACCGTGCCGATGGCTTCCTGCATCGCAAGCGTGACATTTCGGAACGGCGGATTGTGAACCGTTCCCTCAAACTTGTCGGCCCAAGCCGCATAGGAAAATAGCCGTTCGATGCCCGCATTCAACTCCGCTTCGGCTTGTTGTTTTCCAACAGCATCGGCGAGACGGGCAACGAGCTCCGCGCTTCTTTGCGCCAAATTCTCTGCGATGTAGTACAGAATTTGTGCGCGGTTGTGCGCGGTAGTCTTGGCCCATCCATCGGCTTTCCTGGCCGCTTCCACCGCATTGCGGATGTCCTTGCGATTACCGAGTGGCGCTTCGCCCAACAATCGTCCGTCGGAGGCGCGGACTTCCATGCTGTAGCCCGAATCCGGGCGAACCTGCTTGCCACCTATGTAAAGTTTGACGGTGCGGTCGATGGAGAGTGAATCTGCCGCGGCACTAGCGCCGTTTGTAACTGAAGCCGGCTTGGTGGCAGCGACGGCGGGCGCTTCCTCCAGCCACTTTGGCTCGAGATATTCGTAAAGCCCTTCCCGGCCCCCCTCCCGTCCAAAGCCGCTTTCCCGGTAGCCACCGAAACCGCAACTCGCGTCGAAAAGATTCGTGCTGTTTATCCAGACCACGCCAGCTTTTATTTGCGAAGCAACGTCCAGCGCGAGATTGATGCTTTCGCTCCACACGCTGGAAGCCAGACCGTAAACGGTGTTATTCGCCAGTTCGACCGCTTCGCGCGGCGTCCGGAAGGTCATCGCCGTAAGGACCGGACCAAAAATCTCTTGCTGCGCCACGATGGACGTCGGATGCACATTGCTCAGCAGGGTCGGTAGGAAATAGAGTCCCGTCGATGGCAGGACCAGCGCGGGCTGCCAGCAGGTTGCGCCGTCGCTGATTCCCTGCTTCACCAGGCTTTGAATTCGCTCCAGCTGTATCCGGTCAACGATGGCCCCGATATCGATTGCTTTGTCCAGGGGCGAGCCAATGCGCAACTTGCTCATGCGCTCACGAATCTTTGCGAGCAGCCGTTCTGCAATGCTTTCTTGCATCAACAAACGCGAACCGGCGCAGCAGACTTGCCCTTGATTGAACCAAATCCCGTCAACCAGCCCCTCGACAGCGCTGTCCAGATCCGCGTCTTCAAAAACGATGTACGGAGATTTACCGCCCAGCTCCAAGGAGAGTTTCTTGGAAGATTTTGCAGTGGCTTTGCGAATCGCGCGCCCCACTTCGGTCGAGCCTGTAAAAGCAATCTTGTCCACGTCCGGATGGGCCACAAGCGCTTCGCCCGTCGTTCCATCTCCGGTGACAATATTCACGACGCCCGCGGGTAAAGCGATCTCCTGGCAAATCTCGGCAAATGCCAGCGCCGTCAGCGGCGTAAATTCCGCGGGCTTGAGGACCACGGTATTCCCAGTCGCCAACGCCGGTGCAATCTTCCAAGCCAACATCAGCAATGGAAAGTTCCACGGAATAATCTGGCCGACTACCCCACAGGGAACGTAGCCGGCAAACTCCTGGTCCAGCAATTGGGCCCAGCCGGCGTGATAATAAAAATGCCGTGCGACCAGGGGAATATCAATGTCGCGGCTTTCACGAATGGGTTTTCCATTGTCTAGCGTTTCCAGAACAGCCAGACGCCGGGAATGTTTTTGAATCTGCCGCGCAAGTGCGTAGAGATAGCGCGCGCGAAGATGAGGTTTAAGCCCGCGCCACGCGGACGAAGCATGGCGCGCCGCCTGAACCGCGGCCTGGATATCGGCTGTCGAGCCGTGGGCAACATCGGCGATTTTCTCGCCCGTCGACGGATCCGTTGACGGGAAATACTGCCCGCCGGAAGGTGCCTGCCATTGTCCATTGATGAAGTGACCGAAACGCCGGTTGTGCAGTCCAAGCCAGGCGCTAATTTCCTTGGTGTCTTCCAGCGCGGGGCCGTACTCCATCGTTCTGAACTTTTCAACAATGCTCATGTTGTTTTGCCCGATTTCCAAAGCAAGATAGCAAAAATTATTTCAGTCCGCACGAACAACTCTTGCCTGCCCGAATTGCTACGCAATTGGATGGCGATAGTCCGCCGAATATCGCTGGGTGCTGTGGTGCTCCAGCTGGCGTTCGATATCGGCCAGCATGCCACTGGCTCCGAAGCGAAAAAGACTCGCGTTCAGCCAGGAATCACCCAGCTCTTCTTTCATCATGGACAGCCAATCGAGCGACTGCTTGGCGGTTCGCAGTCCGCCTGCCGGCTTGAAACCGACCGCCATCCCCGTTTCCAGAGCGTACTCGCGGATCGCGCGAGTCATTACCAGTCCCACGGGAAGTGTCGCGTTCACCGGTTCTTTGCCCGTTGAAGTTTTGATAAAATCTCCGCCCGCCATCATGGCCACAACGCTCGCCTTCGCCACATTACGCAGGGTAACCAGTTCACCCGTGCCCAGAATTACCTTCATATGCGCCGGACCGCAAGCTTCTCGGAAAGCTGCAACTTCATCGTAAAGAGCTTCCCACTTACCCCCGAAAACGTGGCCGCGCGTGATCACAACATCAATTTCTTGAGCGCCAGCTTCAACCGAACGTCGAATTTCTGAAACTCGTTCGGCCAGCGGCGAAAGGCCTGCTGGAAATCCGGTCGAAACTGCCGCAACGGGAATGCCGCTGCCTTCCAGCGCCCGAACTGCCGTTTCCACAAAGAGGTGGTACACGCAAACTGCGCCGACTCTTAACTCCAGCTCCGCTATTCCGAGTTGTTTGACGAGTTCGGCTTGCAACGGACGCCGCGCTTTGGCGCAGAGCCGGCGTACCCGTTCATCGGTGTCGTCGCCGGACAGCGTGGTCAAATCCATACAGGAAATCGCGCGCAACAGCCACGCGGCCTGCCATTCTTTTTTTACGGTGCGGCGCGTTCCCAGAGTTTGTGCGCGCCGTTCCACGGCGCTGGTGTTTACGCGCACGGCGTCCACCCAGTCCAGATTGAGCGGCACGCCGCGATTTGGCTGCAGCGGCCTGCCGTCGAGATTGGCTATCGCCGTATGTTGATTGGGTTGCTCAGCAGACGGAGAAAGCGCGCTGCGGCGCTCCGCCAGCCCCTGGCGTGGACTATGGTTTTCCGGCATTGTGGCCCTTTAGCTGGCGGCGGAAATCTGGCGACGCCACCAATCCTGTCCCGCGGCAGGCAGTGTATAAACGGGATCGTAATATTCGTACTGGCGCGTCAATGCATCGGAATCGTCGGTTTCGATTCCGGTTTTGTAATTCTTTGTCCAGTAAGAAATTCCTTTTTCACGATCGTAGTCTTTAAGTTGATGCACCCAGCGCTTGCCGACAAATGGCACATCGCAAACAACCCGCGGCGTCGCAAATCCGGGCAGATAACCCATGATGTCGTGCTGCAGTTGCTGGGCTTCGTGGATCGCCAGCCGCCAGTGCTCAGCGTTCGGGATCATGTCGCACTGGTAAAAGTAGTACGGCATGATCTTGGCGTGGTCGAGCAAGGTGAAGCACAGATCGAGCAGGTCTTTCGGGGTTGTGTTCACGCCGCGCAACAGGACGCCTTGATTGCGCACGTCCCGGAAGCCAATATCCAGAAGATGTCGAACCGCCTTGGCCACAAGCGGCGTCACCTGCTGCGCGCTATTGACGTGAGTATGTACGGCAAGATCGATACCACGCTCACGCGATTTTTTCGCAAGCCGCTCCAGTCCCTTCAGCACGTCTTCCTGCAAAAAGTGTTGAGGAATTCCCATCAATCCCTTGGTGGCCAGCCGGATATCCTTGATATTGGGAATATCCATCAGCGCAGAAACGAAGGATTCCAGCGCCGCGATCGGCACATTGGCCAGATCCCCGCCGGAAACGACCACGTCGCGAACAGCCGGCGTCTTGCGAAGATAATCGAGCATCTGCTCGTAGCGATCTTTTTGCGGAATCTGAAAACGCAGCTTTACAACTTGCGGAACATCGTTGCCGACCAGATCCATTCGTGTGCAGTGTCCGCAATATTGCGGACAGGTCGAAAGCATCTCCGCGAGAACTTTCGACGGGTAGCGATGCGTGAGCCCTTCGACGGCCCACATCTCCGCTTCATGCAAACTGTCACGGCTGGATTTCGGGTGGCTCGGCCAATCAGGCTGGCGATCGTCCAGTGCCGGCAGCATGTAGCGCCGCACCGGATCATTCCACAAATCCCGCTCATTCATGGTATTGAGCATCTGCGGCGGAATGAGCAAGGACATCGTTGCTCGTTGCTGGATGTCTTGTCCGATGCTTTCCAGGAGGGTGTCCGGCAGCAAAGCTCCGAAGACTTCTTTCAGTTCCTTCAGATTCTTGACGGTGTGGCGGCGCTGCCAAAGCGCGGTTTCCCACTCCGCAGCGGTCACGTCCTTGTAGCCAGGCAGCCGGCGCCAGTCTGGCTCGGCAAATTCCCGCTGCAGGGGATAGGTAAACGGCTGCTGACTTGCCGCAACCTTCCCGGCCGGCTTCCATACGGGCCGGGCTACTTTTACTTCACTCATGGATTCACCTGTATCGTTAATAATAGCCGATTTGGGCAGTTTGCGGCTAGTGGCGGAGTTCCCTTCCGTACCCGATTTGCCGCGTTTTGCGGGCTGAAACTTTGCGTTTCGGCCTGCGTATCAACTAAAGACCAGAGGTGGTGCGCGAAAATCCCAGCTCCGCGTTTTGGCGCACTTTACAGGGAGATGCAGGGGCCCTATAGTCAAGAAGCACAGCGCTTCGATCCCTCGATGAACCGACTCTCATTCCACAGATTGTTTTCCCTTCTCTGCTTGCTGTTTTGCGCCGCGGCCGTCGCACATGCCGAGGACATCAAGAGCATTCAGCCTTCCGGATATGTGACCGACCTGGCAGGCGTAATTGACGCGGGCACGCGGGCCAAGCTGGAAGCGCTGGCCCTTGAAGTCCAGCAAAAGACCGGAGCCCAGATTGCCGTGGTCACCGTGAAATCTCTCGACGGGAACGGCGTCGAAGAGTACGCCGTCGATCTCTACAAGCATTTCGGCGTCGGAGGCAAGCAGGGCAATCGCGGAGCGTTACTTCTCCTCGCTCCAGCGGATCGCAAATACCGGGTTGAAATCGGCTACGGGCTTGAGCCGGTCATCAATGATGCTCGCGCCGGAGACACCGGCCGTGCCATGGTTCCTTTGCTGCGCCAGGGGAACTACAGCAAAGCCGCCGAAATGGGGACCTGGCAACTGGCGCAATACATTGCTGACGACGCCCATGTAAAACTCACCGGACAGCCTCCAGAGAGACCAGTTCGCTCAACCCGCAATGACGGCGGACCTTTGGGATTCCTTTTCATTCTTGGAATCATCGTCTTCTTCATTTTTCTCGGCGCGGTCTCGTCACGCAATAAAGGTGGACGCGGAGGGGGCTCGGGCGGGGGTAGCGGCCTCCTGTGGTTCATCCTGGGAATGCTCGCCAATAGCGGCGGTGGCGGCTCTCGTGGCGGTGGATGGGGCGGCGGCGGATTTGGGGGCGGCTCTTCCGGCGGGGGCGGCTTTGGGGGATTCGGCGGGGGCAGCAGCGGAGGCGGCGGAGCCTCGGGCAGTTGGTAGATCGAGAGGTTCAGGAGTGAAAACGGTATGCTCTCTATGAATACAAAGCTGTCAGAGTTCGTAAATCGATTGAAGGACGTTGCCGCGACAAATCTCAAATCTGTGATTCTCTATGGGTCTGCCGCGCGTGGAGATTTTCACGAGGACCACTCCGACCTGAATCTACTGTGCATTTTTGAATCATTGGCCGTCGAGGAATTGTCCCGGCTCGCGGGCGTCGTAAGCTGGTGGTCCGTCGAACACAAAGAACCCGCTCCGCTCTTTGTGTCCAAAGAAGAATTGCAGCGTTCCGCAGACGTTTTTTCCATTGAAATTCTGGACATGCAGGAAAGCCGCCGCGTGCTCTACGGCGAAGACACGGTGGCCGCAATCAACGTCACGATGAATCTTCATCGGGTGCAGGTTGAACGTGAGCTGAGGACGGTCATCTTAAAACTGCGCCAGCACTATCTGCAGACACCGGGAGACGCCAAAGAGTTGACTCCCATTCTACGAAAATCATTTTCCGGAGTCTTGACGCTATTGCGGCACACCATTATCGCGTTTGGCGAAGAAGCTCCGTCGGCCCCGCGCGATATTGTCGCCCGCGCGGCGGCACTGACAAGTGCCAACGCTTCGGCGTTTGACGGCGTTCTGGCGGCAAGAGAAACGGGAAGTCTTCATGGCGACATCGTCCCCGTTTACAGCGCCTATTTGGCGGAACTGGAAAAAGTGATTCGTGCGCTGGATCAGCACATGCCCAAAGGGGAATGGCGGCGGGTTAGAAACGCAAATTCGTGAATCTAAAATATAAAGCGAGGATCTCATGAAAACCGGCTTAATCGTTCTGGCAGTCATCGTCGTAATTGCCTTGATTGTGGGCGGCATGTTTATCGGCCCCAGAAATCAAATGGCCATCAAGCGCGAAGCGGTGAACTCCGCGTTCGCACAGGTCGATGTCGTACTCCAGCGGCGGTCTGACCTCATCCCCAACCTGGTCGCCACTGTAAAGGGTTTTGCGCAACACGAAGAAGCCGTTTTCAGCGAAATCGCGAATGCCCGGTCGGCCTATCTGAATGCGAAAACTCCCACGGAGAAAATCGCCGCCAACAACCAGCTGGACGCTTCGCTCGCCAAAGTTCTCGTCTTGACTGAAAACTATCCGCAACTCAAATCCAACGAAAACTTCCTGCGCCTCCAGGATGAACTTGCCGGAACCGAAAACCGCATCGCCGTCGAGCGCCGCCGTTACAACGAAGTCGTCCAGGACTACAACACCTTCATCGCCACATTTCCCAACAGCCTGATCGCCAGCATCGCCGGGTTCACCCGCAACGACGCCTACTTCAAAACCGAACCCGGCGCCCGCACCGCCCCCAAAGTCGACTTCAGCCCGGCTCCGGCACCTTCAGCGCCAGCAACCCCGGCGCCGGCTCCTGCGAGGCCCTAAACCGACAAGCAACACGCGCCCGCGTCAATATCCCCGGAGTGCGGTAATTGGCTGCCGCACTCCCCGACTATCTAGCTGAACCGGCGGGCGTTCTGAATCCTCACTAGCAAAATCAAAAAACCGCACAGCGCCAGGGTCCCGCCCGCCACCAAAAATCCCCCGCGAAACGATCCCGTCAAATTCCGCAGATACCCAATTTCCGTCGGGCCAAAAAATCCGCCAAGATTCCCAATCGAATTGATGAAGGCAATCCCCGCCGCCGCGGCCGTCCCCTGCAAAAATGAAGTCGGTATCGCCCAAAACGGCCCGGTCATGGAATTTGCGGATAAAAAGGCCAGGCTGATCGCCACCATGGTCATTACCAGGGAAGTGGAAAACGCCGCCATCAGCAGCGCCGCTCCACCAACAAAGGCCGGAATGGCCACATGCCATCGCCGTTCCGCTGACCGGTCCGAATGCAGGCCCACCAGCACCATCGTTACCGCGGCGAGCAGGTACGGAATGGCGCTTACAAACCCAACCAACAGATTTCCCCCGCTGGATATGCTCTTGATCAGCGTGGGCAGCCACAAGCTGATTCCGTAGGTGCACGTATTCAATCCGAAATAGACAAACGCGCACAACCAGATTCCCGGGCTGGCCAACACGTCCCAAATACTGGCCCGGGTCTCCGCCACATGCACTCTTTTCTCGCGTTCCAGTTCCTCGCTAAGCCAGCTTTTTTGCTCAGGAGTCAGCCACTTCGCTTCGTCGGGCTTGTCGACCAACACAAAATAAACCACCGCACCCAAAAGAACCGCAGGCAGTCCTTCGAGCAAAAACAGCCACTGCCAGCCGGACAGTCCTCCGAGATGATGCAGGTTCAGCAGCACGCCCGAAATCGGACCGCCGATAAAGCCCGAAATCGGTCCCGCCGTCATGAACAGCCCCACCGTGCGCGCCCGGCCCGCCTCCGGGAACCAGCTTTTGAAATACAAAATCATTCCCGGAAAAAATCCGGCTTCCGCTGCCCCCAGCAAAAACCGCAGCAGGTAAAATTCCCGCGCGTTTGAAACCAGAATCATCGAGGAGGAAATCACGCCCCACACCATCATCAAAATGCACATCCACCGCCGCGCTCCCACCCGCTGCAGCACCAAATTGCTCGGTACCTGAAACAAAAAATAGCCGGCAAAAAACATGCCGGCTCCCAGTCCATACACGTTGTCGCTGAATTTCAGTTCCCCGCGCATCTGCAGCGCGGCAAATCCTACGTTGATGCGATCGAGGTAGGCGACGATGTACAGCAACAGCAGAAACGGCATCAGCCGCCAGGTAAGCCGGGAGATCACCGTCGACTGCATATCCTGCGCAGAATTCAATTTGGAACCTTGGAAACATGCAAGTGGTGCGCGCGTATTCTACGCTAGTCCCGACCGTTTGCGAATTTCCTCGACAATTTCTGCCGGCGGCGGGGTTACATCAACCACGATCGCATCGTCCGGCACTTCGAGGTCGGCAAACTGACTCTTCACCAGATCCTCGCCCGCAAAATGCCCCTTACGCGCATGCACTCTCTCGACCAGCAACTCGTAAGAACCCTTCAGGTATACCAGCTTCACATGGCCGTCGACACACAACCTGGCGCGATAGCTGCGCTTCAAGGCGGAGCATCCCACAATCGCATTTGCTCCCGCCGCAATCCACGCCACAATCGCCGCCCGAATCGCTTCAATCCATGGCCCCCGGTCCGCATCCGTCAACGGAATCCCGTGCGACATCTTTGCAATGTTCGCCGCCGAATGAAACTCGTCCCCATCGGCAAACTTCCACCCCAGCTGCTCGGCCAGCATCTTCCCAATCAGCGTCTTGCCAGAACCGGTAGGCCCCATCAGCAGAAGAATCACGCGCTCTCCATTCCAGCTTAATTTCTCCAATGCAGTTTACTACTGCTGAGTGGCGCCGAACTGCGGTCCGCCTGCTGCCGCCCTCCCGTTCGGGCACATACGGGATTCTTTGCGGCTAGGCCCGGGCGAGTCGGCTAAGGATTTCTTTGAATGGGACTGACAACCGACATTCCGGTGGATTGCGTCCAGGAATCCGGCGGGAGAGGCCTAGACTTGTCCCAAGAATTCGCCGAGCAGCATGTGGAAGTGGTGGACACCGTTTTCCCGTTTTACGGAGTAGCGGCCGCGGTCATATGTTGCCGAGCGCAATCCCTTTTGCACGTTTTCGCAGAGACCAATATCTTCCTGTTGTACTTCCTCGCTGAAGGCCACCGCCTTCTTGACGCGCTCTTGCATTTTTTTGGAAGAAACATCGTGAAAAAACCACTCGAAAATGGTCAGTGTCTTATCGTGGGAAAGCGGGACGATCAAATTCGTGGAAATGTTGTCAGGATAAATGTTGAGCATCAAATTGGGGAAAATCCAGAAATAGAGCGCTTCCGCGAGCCCGCCCGTTCCCGGAGCATAAAATCGTTCACCGGTCTCCTCCGGCTTCATGGCCCGAATCGGCGCAAACTGCTGCGAATAATAGCGAAAGGTATCGGTGCGGTATTGCGCGTAATCGATTTCTTTCATCAGCCCGGGATGCGCAATGGGAATGTGATAGCCCTCAAGGTAGTTGTCGACGTAGACCTTCCAGTTGCAGTTGATCACATAATCGCGCCGCTCAACAGAATGCAAGCCGGCAAACTGAAAGCCGCGGGCCTGGCCGGGAATCTGTCCCAGATAGGTCGCGAGCGGTTCGGCATTGGTGTCGAAATTCACAAAAATGAACTGTTCCCATACTTCGCAGCGCAGCGGGAACATGCCCATGTTGCTGCGATCGAAAAACTCCACGCCTTCCACGTCCGGCGTTCCAATCAGGCGTCCGTCCAGGGTATACGTCCAACCGTGATACTGGCAGCGCAAAACATTCCGGCATCCGCTGCCCAGGGCAATCGGCCCCGCGCGGTGCCGGCACACGTTGCTGAACGCGCGCAGCGTCTGCTGCTTGTCCCGCACGACGATGACCGGTTCACCGGCGACTTCGGCGGTAAAGAAACTCTCGGGATCGGAAATCGTGCGCGGTTCCCCGTTCAGGTCCCCGCAACTTTGCCTGAGCGTGCCCACAAGCTGCCAGGTACGGCGAAAGATTCGCGCTTTTTCGACTTCCAGAATGGCGGGGTCGCTATAGAACTTCGACGCCAGCGTGTGCGCGCACTCGATGTGTTCGTTCATGTCCACGTGCAGCGGTTTGGTATTCATAGAAAAAACCGTGTCAAAAATGGCGCCCGCTCTAATTCCTAGAACTTGCGTGTCTCCTGCCGTGACCAGCGCTCCACCACGACCTTTGATTCCGTGTAAAACTCAACGGCATCTTTCCCTTGTCCATGCAGAATGCCAAAAAAGCTTTCTTTCCATCCGCTGAACGGAAAGTACGCCATGGGCGCAGCTACGCCAATATTAATCCCAATATTGCCCGCCGGCGCTTCATAGCGGAACTTGCGTGCCGCCGCACCGCTAGAGGTAAACAAGGAAGCCTGGTTGCCGTAGGGACTGCGCCGCAAGAAATCCATGGCTTCATCAATCGAATTTGCGTGCACCAGACTGAGGACCGGACCAAAAATTTCGGTATGCGCCAGTTGGCTGGAGGGCGGAAGTCCGTCCAGAATCGTCGGAGTCAGGAAATTTCCGGCCTCATAGTTTGGAATCTTTGTATTGCGGCCATCGACAATCGGCTTCGCTCCATCGCCAACTCCGGTGGAGATCAGGGATTCCACGCGCTCCCTGCTCTCGCGAGAAATCACCGGCCCCATTTGTACATTTTTCTCCAGGCCGCTGCCAACTCGAATTGCAGAGGCCGCCTGGGCGATCGCGTCACGAAACGTTTTTTGCGCGTCACCAATCGTGACCGCCACAGAAACCGCAAGACACCGCTGCCCGGCGCACCCAAAGGCACTGTCACTGATGATTTGCGTCGCGAGGTCCATATCCGCATCGGGCAATACGATAACGTGATTTTTCGCTCCGCCCTGGCACTGCGCGCGTTTCCCTGCCAGCGCCGATCGCCCGTAAACATGCTTGGCCACAGGAGTCGAACCGACAAAGCTGATCGCTCGCACATCGGGGTGGTCGCACAATGCGTCGACAACGGTTCGTCCCCCGTTGACCAGATTCACGACTCCCTTTGGCAGTCCGGTCTTCTCGAGAAGTTCAACACAACGCTGCATGGTAAGCGGCACCCGTTCTGAAGGCTTCAATACCAGCGTATTGCCGCAGGCAACCGCATACGGCAAAAACCAAAACGGAATCATCGCCGGAAAGTTAAACGGGGTTATCGCCGCCACCACTCCGAGAGGCTGGCGAATCAACGTTTCATCCACGCCAGGAGTTACATCCTCAAGGTTATAGCCCTGCATCATCATGGGAATGCCGCAAGCAACTTCGACATTTTCGATTCCCCGGCGCAACTCAGCTTTTGCTTCGGCAATAGTTTTCCCATTTTCAATCGTGGTCAGCCGGGCAATTTCATCGATATTTTCTTCAAGCAGATTCTTCAGTCTGAAAAGATATTGAATGCGCTCGCCCGGAGGCGTTCTGCGCCAAGCCGGAAACGCTTCCTTAGCCGCCTGCACAGCCGCACTCACATCGGCGTTCGTGGAAAGGGGAGTTCGGCCCAGCAATTCTGAGGTCGCTGGATTCGTCACATCGAAAAATTCCGTCGCAGTGGATGGACGCCATGCGCCATTCACATAGTTTTGAAATTCCCGAGTTGGTACCGCTGCAGAACTACTCATCACTGCTCCTTGGCGTCACCGGCCGCAGACAGATGCGCGCAACGCCTCCCCGTGGGGAGATTCGAATTGATGTAGTCTACCAAAAAACCACAAGGTTACGATCAGCTCGCGGGCCACCTGCGGCCTACGAAATATATTCGGTGGTGGCAGCAGAATTTCTCCAGGTTTTCAACCCCAGCCAGATCATCAGAGCCAACATGCCCGCCCAGCCGGCCAAGCGAAGGAAGCCCCCCAGTTTCTGGTCTTGTGCCAGCAGCCCCCACTGGCCAAAAAGAATAGCCCAATCGTGTTCACCCGACCCCACCAGGGGCAGGGCTTCGGCGCGGGCGTCCGCCATATACGTTCCGATGTATAGAAAATTCTCAAAAAACCAGAACAATGAGAACGCAAATCCGGTAATTTCGCGATGCCAGAAGAAATATGCAGTGCAAAGCATGGGGACGAGCAACTCTGCGAGCGTGCCCCCCAGAATGGTGATGGTGTAGCCGAACCAACTGAAAAAGAAGTGCCCGCCTTCGTGCACGATCAGGTTTACGTAGTCCACAAAAAGGAAGCCGCTGCGGTCAAGTGCCGCGTAGAAAAGAAACAAGGTGTAGACCGTTAGCCACGCAACTCCTGCTAGCCGCGAGACAGGCTTCCATTCACCAAAACGCTCTTCAAGAAAAGCCATGATAAAGCGTAGCAATCTCCTGCGGCCACAGAAAGACCTTCGCGGCTCCGTGTTGCGAAGCCGCGAAATTTTGTTCAGAGAGTATTCAGAAAATGGAGTGGCTACTTGCGGACAAGAGCCAGGGCTTCGTAGGCAGCACCGAGCAGAGGAGCATTTTCATTCAATATCACGGACACGGGAATATTGCTCATCAAGCCCTCGAACTTCCATTTGTCCTTGAAGGCTTGAATGAACGTTCCGTCCTTCATTTTTTCCAGAACTTTTACGGCGATGCCGCCGGCCACGTAAACGCCGCCCAAAGAGAGAACCTTCAGGGCAAGATTTCCGGCCTCGGCACCGTAAATCGCCATCCATAGATTCAAGGTTGCAACGCAAACAGGGCAGCTCTTTTCCAGTGCCCTCCTGGTTATTTCCGGCGCTGGATCGGCATCGGGATCCTCAAAGGAAGCATGCTTTATTGTGGAAGATAGAAATTCATGCAGCGTACGGAACCCCCGCCCAGAAAGAATCAGTTCCCAGCTGACCTGCGGATAGCGCCGCCTCATAAAACGCAGCAGCTCAATCTGCTCTTCGCTGTGCGGAGCGAAATCCGAGTGCCCGCCTTCGGAAGGCACAACTTGATAGCGGCTGCCATTCCACACCAGAAATGATTGGCCTAATCCCGTTCCAGCCGCGAGCAGCGCGCGGGTTCCCCCCGGCTCGGCTTTTCCTACGTTCAATACGCAAAATTCTTCCGGCGGCAAATGCTCGATGCTGTGTCCCGTCGCTCCCAGGTCATTGAGCAAGACAATGTGTTCGACGTTTAATTCCTTGGCAAGGGATGCGCCGTCCACAGTCCACGGAAGATTCGTCGCGCGAACGGTGTTGTTAAGGACCGGACCGGCAATTCCAAATCCTGCTGCGGTCACGGGGTCCGCGGCAATATGCGGGGAGGCCTGCCGTGCAAATTCGCGAACAATGCGATCAAATTGCGCAAATTCCTTGCTCGCAAAACGCTGTTTGAAGACGGGCGTCAGCTTGCCGTCTTTTTCGGAAAACAGTGCGAGGTTGCACTTCGTGCCGCCCACGTCTCCTGCAAGGATCACCGAAGCCCCCTGTGGTTCGAATGACTAGAACTTTTTAGTGACCGTCCGGGTTGTGCCATTTCCTGCCGTCACGTTCCAACAGAACTTCTGATTCACGCGGCCCCCAGCTTCCGGACGGGTACTGGGGCACGGTTGCACTTTTTGCTGCGCTCCAAACTTCCAGTATTGGATCGACCAGCGCCCAGGCCGCTTCCACGTTATCTCCGCGATCAAACAGAGTCGCATCTCCTCGCACGCAGTCATTCACAAGAGTGGAATAGGCGCTTCGCGTACCGCCGCCAAATCCCTCGCGGTAGCTGAAATTCATGTTGACGTTGCCGATGCTCATTTCCGTTCCGGGGCGCTTGGCCACAAACGAAACGGAGACGCCTTCGTCTGGCTGGATATTCAAAACCAGACGATTGGGCTCAATTTCCTTGTCGCGAAACACCATGTGCGGCGCGCGCCGGAATTCAATGACGATTTCCGTCGTTCGCTTCGCCAGACGCTTTCCCGTGCGAAGGTAAAACGGCACTCCGGCCCAGCGCCAGTTGTCGATCAGCAGCTTCGCGGCAACGAAGGTTTCCGTTTTCGAATTTGGATTGACTCCCTGCTCCTGGCGGTATCCCGGGGCAGGTTTTCCGTCCAGTTGTCCCGCCGCATACTGGCCGCGAACCACGGACTGCGCCACCATTTCCAAATTAAATGGTCGAATCGATTGCAGGACTTTCAGTTTTTCGTTGCGGACGGCGGTTGCATCAAAGGAAGCCGGAGGTTCAACGGCTACGAGCGAGGTCAGTTGCAGGACATGACTCTGAATCATGTCGCGCAGGGCCCCAGTCGTTTCATAAAAACCGCCGCGCCGCTCAACTCCCAGAGTCTCTGCCGCAGTGATCTGGATGTGATCCACGTAATTGCGATTCCACAGCGGTTCGAAGATGCCATTGCCAAAGCGCAGAACCAAGAGATTTTGCACGGTATCTTTGCCGAGGTAGTGGTCGATGCGATAAATCTGCTTCTCTTCGAAAACCTTTAAGACAATCTGGTTTAGTTCCCGGGCGGACGCCAAATCGTGCCCAAACGGCTTTTCAATGATGATGCGCGACCAAAACTTATCGGAAGATGGCTTGGCCAAACCGGCTTTTCCCAGTTGCTCGATGATATCTTCATAGACCTCCGGCGGAGTGGAAAGATAAAACAAGCGATTGCCGCAGGATTCGCCTTCCATTCCCTTCAGCTTCTTCGCCAGCTCTTCATACGCCTTGGGGTCTTTGTAGTCCCCGCTGTGGTAATACAGATTTTTTGAAAAATCCTGCCACTTTTGCGGATCGATCGGCCCGACTTCGGAAATTGTCTTAGCTGCCTCTCCGGCCGCGGCACGAAAGGTGTCATCACCCATTTGGGTGCGCGCAAAGCCGATGATGGCGTAGTGCGAGCCAAGGGAGTTGTGAGTTGCCAGATCGTACATGGCCGGAATGACTTTGCGTTTGGCTAAGTCTCCCGACGCGCCAAACAGTACGACAGTGCAAGGTTCGGCGACTGCGCCGTATCCGGAACGATTGCTTTCTTCGGGCATGCTGTTCCTCTCAGTTCAAACCAGCACTTTGACTTAAATCGTTTCAGTCCTGCAACTATACCTTAATGTTGAGTTTTGCAAGGTCTGAACACAGTTGCTCCGGGTTCTGGTAGTGAATGGCATTCATACCCAGGCGGCGCGGACTTTCCAGATTCAGGGGCCGGTCATCGATAAATACACACTCTTCCGCTTTGCGCTGCGTCACTTCCAGGGCCACTCGAAAGATATGTTCCTCGGGTTTTCTTGAATGCACGTAACACGAACTAAAGAAGACGAGAAAATCCCGTCGCAAATGGAACGCTTGAATCCGGTATTCGTTCAACTCGAGTGGCTCGTTGTTGATGGCACCGATGAAATATCTTTCCGTTCGCGCCAGGGCATCGAGAACCGCCCGCGATCCCGGGTATTCCTTCGATTGCGCGAACATGAATGCGATAAATTCTTCCCTGGTGAATGGCCGCGTTCTGTAAAACAAGGTACGGTCGAGATATTCATTCAGAGTGATTTGGCCGGCATCAAATGCCGGGAACGACAAGTCGTGGCGGTCCTCAAATTCCTCCCAATCCAGCTGAAACGCGGTGGTTGCATCCCGGCGCGAGCCGCGGTCCCATCCGTTCGTCAGGATAACTCCGCCTATGTCCCAGAACAATGTAGTGATTTCAGTCAAGCGCATTCTCCAAAGTAGTCGCAGCCCGCCAATACGATGATCCGCTCGGCCAGAAAATCGCCCGGTACTCGCGGTCCTAGGACCTTGATCCTTTTAGATGTACCAGAGCTTGCTTCAGTAATAAATTTAATTGCTCAAGGCCCGTGTCCATTCCCTGAGTTAAATGCAAAAGGAGGACCGGCCTCTTATGGTGAACGAGAGACTCAAAATCTCCGAGTGCCAAAGCCAAGTCCAGTTGTCGAAACGTGTAGCCCGCTCCAGGAACCGGTACGTCTTCGGAAGGTTCAGCAGTCAGGATTATGAAAATCCCTTTGGGAGGACCGCCCTTGTAGACCTGGCCCATCGAATGCAGATACCGGGGACCGGAAGTTACCAGAACTGGGGTTTTCAGCCGTTCGACAAGCTGCTCCCGGATTCTTTCCAGAGCGGCAGCCGCCGGAGGATGCGGGGAGGCAAATGGCAGGACGGCAAGGTAGCCATCTGCCAGCCGCAACTCCAGAAAGCTGCGCAGGGCCTCCGGCAAGCTTAGAGTGGAAACCTGCTGCCGGGTTTCGCCCTCCATCCGCAAGGCAATCCCGGATTCCTTTATGCGAATTCTGGGTAGCGGCAATTCACCTGTTTTCTCGATTTGTTCCAGTATTCGGGAGCTGGCTCTTCGGGCTTCGGTGGTATCCGGGTCCGCGAAAGGATCGATCCCCTTTTGCGCGCACAATAGCATAGTGGCGATTTCCCATTTGAACAGTTCTGCCCCCAGATCCTTCGCGTCCCGGATTTCAATCGAAATCAGGGGAATGTCCGCCTGCCGCAATTCCCCGATCTTGTCGTCGAGTATTTCGTCGCGCTCGCCTGACATTCTGATGGCGACCGCACCGCACGATTGCTTGAATATGTCCAACGGATAGGAAGTCTGTCCAAAGATTGGAATGATTCCCATTTCCAATTTTCCCGTACTCGCGCCAAGAAGACTTCCCATCTGATACGTCATGAAGTCGACGCTTTCTGTGTTGATGAATATCAGCCTGGCAAAATGATTCGAAAGCGCCGCTCCGAGAAATGCCGCCAGTTGCAACGCAAGATTTTGATCCGGCGCGGTAGCCGGACTACATGCGTCACGCATGGCAACAGCGCGCTCCACTAAAGTGGCAGATCCGACTCCACAGACGGCACTCATCAAAAGATTGAAGTGAATGAGAGAGGAGTATTGGCTGCTGATTCCGGGGGGATCCAAAAATATGTCGCGAAAATTATATGTTCTGGCGAGTTCGGCGAGATAGGAATTTTCCTCTGTTACCGCCACAAAGTGGCGGCCTGGCCTGGGGACGCCCGCAAGTTTCACCTTGTCCAAGAAGTACAGGAGCAATGCATGTGTCTCGATTCGCTTCCCCGATTTGTTGGCGAAAATAAAAAGAGTCCGCTCCAGGCAAACCTGCTTTTCTATTGCACGGATAGCGCCTGGATCAGTGCTGTCAAGCAGGAGGAACTTGCGTCCCAATTTTGCGCCGGACTGCCGAACAACCGTTTCCACGGCGAAGTTGGAACGCCCCATCGCGACAAAAACGATGTCATCGAATCCCTCTTGTTGCAACTTGCCGGCCCCTGCCACCGCCCGCTCCATGTACGGGCCAAGATTGTCGGGCAGGCAGAGCCAACGCAATTTCTCCTTGAATGTTTCGGCCACTTTCCCGTCCACGGACCATAGCGATACGTCCGCAGCCCACAGCCTTTGAATGGCCTGGGCTTCCTGCAGCCATTGAATTTCTCTTTGGATTGCTTCACCAAGACTGCCGGGGAAAACCTGCTGATGGAACATCGGAGAAATCATTATCGCTCTATATCACAAAGCGTCATATCCACGTCTCATAATTAGTCCGGTCGGGGCGGGCCCGCTCCCGGTCGAATGATTTTTCGGGCGCGTCAGGTGGAAATTTTCGGTTTATTGCAGTACTGTCGAATTTGCAGGTATTCCCAGGAGAACTTAATGTCCGCCGATTCTTGCGATCCGACGCCTCCACCCAGTGAACCGGTCAAGCCCGGCGCACGTATGGTGCACTGCGTGAAATTTGATAAAGACCTGCCGGGACTGGACCGCATCCCCTGGAAGGGTGAAATCGGTAAGCGCGTCTATGAGAGTGTTTCCAAGGATGCCTGGAAGCTTTGGCTGGAACACTCCAAGATGATCATGAACGAATACCGGCTCAATCCCATCGACCCTAATTCGCAGAAAATCATGGAAGAGCAGATGGAGCAGTTTTTCTTTGGAGCCGGTGCCAAGCTACCGGAAGGGTATGTTGCACCCAAGGCCAAAGGCTAGTTCTGCGCTTCGGGCACTTGTTTAGTGACAGGATGTTCGACGGGCAATCGCGGCACAATCGTGAAACTTAGTTTGGCGTGGGCGTTGCGGATGGTTTGCTCAACCGTTTCTGGATTCCTGCCCTTCGCAAACAGAAACCCCAAATAACTCGAACCTTCCGGCCAGGCGGCGATGTAGTCCTTCAGCCGCGCGGTGACTAGGAGCTCTGAGACGCCAGGCGTGGCGCGCGCGGCATCTGCTCCTGCAACACCATCTAAGATGCCACTCTTGGGAACGGGGATCATCAACACGCCTGAAGCGGCGTCCTCGCGAATCCAATCTCCGCCGGCAATACCCAGCTCATGCCGGAGTAAAAGTTCTTCCAAGCCAATGGTGTCGTCGGATCCGTTTGCAACGAAACGTAAGGCTCGCGCGCAAAGCCCGCCGATGGGTCGCGGCGCAACTTCGAGCGGCCACACTCCTTGCTCGTTGATTCGAAATTCCGCATGAACTGGCCCGTGGGTCAACCCCAGGGCCCGCATGGCGCGCAATGCACAATCGCCGATCGCTGCTTGCTGCGCATCGCTCAATCGCGACGGCGTCACATAAATTGTCTCTTCAAAAAAAGGACCCTCCAGAGGATCCGGCTTGTCGAATATCGCCAGTATGCGCAGTTCCCCTTCGACGAGCAGGCCCTCAACGGCCACTTCTTTGCCGGGAATGTATCCTTCGACAATAATCCGATCCAAATTCGCTTCTCGCGTTGCTCGAATCTCCGCCGAATCCAATAGCCGCTTTATCCGCGCGGCCGCAGTCAGAAATTGTTCGCGATTGTTCGCTCGTACGACTCCCTGGCTGGCCGACAGCGACAGTGGTTTCAGTACGCACGGGTAGGAGATTCCCAAAAGCGCAGGCTCGGGAACTGGATGCAAGGCGATCTTTTGAAACCACGGTCCGGGCAATCCTGCGTCGCGAAGAACTTCACGCATCCTCAATTTGCTGCGGCATGCTTCGACGGCAGCGGGGTGATTGCGAGGAATTCCCAAGCCACGAGCGGCAAAAGCAGCGGCAACGGCAGGCCGGTCGCCCAACGCCAAAACTCCATCCACCTTCTGTCCGCGCATTCTCTCAATCACTTCGTACGCGGCTGCTTCCGGGTTTTCAAAGTGTGCCGCAATCGCGCGATCGCCCCAGGGGTCGTCCAGTTGGTGGCAGCGATCCGTGACGTACACGAGGTCGACGCTGAACTTTTTCGCGGCTTCTTCAAAACTCCGCGTCTGGTAACCGAGCTTAGCTGTAAATAAAAGCAAGCGTCTCGTGAGCATACTCATTCAAACGAAACTCGGGAGGAATTCTTCACACGAAACTTTCAGCGCCGGGGGTGACTGGTTCGAGCGATGTTTTTGCGACGGTTCCAATCGAAACGAGTTGATCTTTTGTTGGTTCGGCGCAGCAATACCAGGGCTCGCTCAAGAACGGCACGGCATGGCCAACATTTCCTCCGGCAAATGGAATCTCCGGCACTTCCCGGCCGGCGGCGGCATGCGCGGCTCTCCAGATTCGTTCAAAAGCCACGGTGCGCGAGTCTTTCCGTTTATCCGCCGCCGCGGCAATCCCTTGAACCTCTTCACTCAACTCATCCAGGCGCGGGTCGCTGTTGGTCCATGGAAAGACCAAGGACTCGGCATCAAACGGTCCCACGAGTTCCCGCACATCGGGAAGTTCCAGAATCCGTGACCCTTCTGGTATCAACAGGCGAATCCCCAGCTGAATCGGCGCCACATTTTCGGCGAGTCCTTCGGCCGCCACCACGCCGAGTAAATCCAGATAACCATCGAATGTGGTCCACGGGGTAAACGGCACGAATGTGGGATGCAGTGTCAAGCCCAACTTGCGAAACAGATCCGCCACGCGGAGAAAATCTTCGCGCGTGTGTCCTTTATCCAGTTTTCCGAGCACCGCGTCATCGACCGACTCCACGGCGCTGATCACAAACAAACATCCCGTGTCGCGCAGGGCGACGAGCCGCTCTTCATGTTTCCTCAAGTGTTCAATCTTAATTGTCACGTCATAGGTGACCGCCGGAAACTCGCGATGAAACTCTTCCATCAATTTCGCGGCATGGCCAATTCCGTTGAAGAAGTCGGGATCGCCGAACGAAATATGCTGCGCTCCTGCCGCCACTTGTCGCCGAACGTCCTCCAGCACCACATCCCTGCTGACAATCCGGAATACCCCTTTGTAGACGGGAACAATGGGACAGTGACGGCACCAATGTTTGCAGCCGCGACTCGCCTCCGTGGAGCCGACGACGCGAAACCCATGACCGGGCACAATCAGATGCGCATATTTTTCAATGGACGGCAGTCCGGTGCGATCCGGAACTTCAAATGACAACCGCTCCAATGATATTAGCTCCTCTTTTTGTGGTGTTTGCTTTTTACCCTGGTCAGCGAGCCGCTCCGCCAAATGCACCAGACCTTGTTCAAACTCTCCGCCGAGGAACGTCGCTACTCCGAGCGAACGCAGATATTCCACGTTCATCGGCGCATACAATCCGTAACAGCAAAGATGCGCGTCTTCATTTAATTTCCGCAAGGCAGGAATCAGCTGCACGGCCAGGCGTGTGGCGGTGTGCATTGGCAGATAAATCGCGATCATTTCCGCAGCATGAATCGCTCCTTCATCGAGCGATTGCCGCGTCAAATCCAGGCAGGTCACCGCGTGACCTCGCTTCCGCAGCCAGGCGGCCGGCGAAACCAGTCCAAATGGCTGCCGCCCCAATTCATACGTCGAAATCAGCGCTATCCTCATGCAACTCCAAGTATAGCCCGACGACGCGCCGCATGGATTTCGGTTATCATAGAACGCAGAAGAGACAGAAAGGACCGTGAGGATGGCTATTTCCGCAGGAAATTCTTTCGGCACGCGTGACAAGCTCAACGTCGGTGCCCAAACGTTCGATATTCATCGTCTCGAAGCTCTCGAGAAAAATGGCGTCGCCGATCTGGCCAAGCTTCCTTTCTCGCTGCGAATCCTGCTCGAGAATCTTTTGCGCTGCGAAGACAATCGCTTCGTCCACGCGGAAGACATCAAGGCCCTCGCCACTTGGAAGCCCGGCGCTCCCGAAAAGGAAATTGCCTTCATGCCCGCGCGCGTCCTCCTGCAGGACTTCACCGGTGTTCCCGCCATCGTCGATCTCGCGACCATGCGCGAAGCCGTGGTCCGAATGGGCGGCAACCCCAAGAGAATCAATCCGCTCTTCCCCGCAGAACTGGTCATTGACCATTCCGTACAAGTCGACAGCTTCGGCCAAGCGAACTCCTTCGGCCTGAACGCCGAACTCGAATTTCAGCGCAACATCGAGCGCTACGCGTTCCTCCGCTGGGGACAAACCGCGTTTCAAAACTTCAAAGTTGTTCCGCCGGACACCGGCATCTGTCACCAGGTCAATCTCGAGTATCTGGCGCGTGTAGTTTGTGCGGTTCCTTCCGGCAACAGATTCGAAGCGTATCCGGATTCCGTCGTCGGCACGGACTCGCACACCACTATGATTAATGCACTCGGCGTCTTCGGCTGGGGTGTCGGCGGCATTGAAGCAGAAGCGGCCATGCTGGGCCAGCCGTCGTCGATGCTTATTCCTGAAGTTGTCGGGTTCCGTCTCCATGGCCGCTTGCCGGAAGGCGCGACGGCGACGGACTTGGTTCTTACCGTCACGGAAATGCTGCGAAAAAAAGGTGTGGTCGGAAAGTTTGTGGAATTCTACGGCTCAGGTCTTTCCAGCCTCAGTGTTCCAGATCGCGCCACCATCGCCAACATGGCTCCGGAATACGGCGCGACGATGGGATTTTTCCCGGTCGACAGCGAAACCCTCGGGTATCTCCAATTTACCGCGCGGTCTTTTGAACAGATCGCTCTTACCGAAGCGTATTGCAAAGAGCAGATGCTGTTCCGTACCGACTCCACGCCAGAACCCGCTTTCAACGACACCCTCGAACTCGATCTGGGTACCGTCGAGGCCACCGTCGCAGGACCGAAACGTCCGCAAGATCGCGTACTGCTGCGCAACGCCAAGTCTTCGTTCACAAAAGTTCTGGAAGGTTCGCACTCCAGCAATGTGGCAGTGAAAAACAACGGCGATTCATTCGATCTATCGAGCGGCGCGGTCGTCATCGCCGCCATCACGAGCTGCACCAACACTTCGAATCCTTCGCTGATGCTTGGTGCGGGTTTGCTGGCGAAAAAAGCCGTCGAACGCGGCCTTAGCGTGAAGCCATGGGTGAAAACCAGTCTCGCTCCCGGCTCAAAAGTGGTTACCGACTACCTCGCCGTCGCAGGCCTCGACAAATATCTCGACAAGCTCAATTTCAATCTGGTGGGTTATGGCTGCACGACGTGCATTGGCAACAGCGGCCCTCTTCCTGACGCCATCGGCGCAGCCATCAAGGACAATAACCTTCTAGCCGTTGCGGTGCTTAGCGGCAATCGCAATTTCGAGGGCCGCATTCATCCGCTGGTCCGGGCAAACTACCTCGCCTCGCCGCCCCTGGTCGTCGCGTATGCGCTCGCCGGACGCATGGACGTTGACCTGACGACAGAACCGCTCGGCAACGGTACCGACGGCAAGCCGGTTTTCCTGAAAGATATCTGGCCGACGCCCCAGGAAATCGAATCGACCGTCCGCGCCTCCGTCACGAGCGAACAATATCGCAAGGAATACGCCGAAGCATTCGAGGGCGACGCCAAGTGGAAAGCCCTGCCCATCCCCGTAGGCGACATCTATCAGTGGGATCCAAAATCGACCTACATCAAGATGCCTCCGTACTTCGACAACATGCCGAAGAATCCACCGGCTCTCGCGGACATTCACGGTGCGCAGGTGCTGGCTGTTCTTGGCGACAGCGTCACCACCGATCACATTTCTCCGGCGGGTTCGATCGCGCTCGATTCTCCGGCGGGAAAATATCTCGTGGCCAATGGCGTCAAGCCGCATGACTTCAATTCCTATGGCGCGCGTCGCGGCAACCACGAAGTCATGATGCGCGGAACTTTCGCCAACATTCGCCTGCGCAACCAGCTGGCCCCCGGCACCGAGGGCAGCTGGACACTGTATCTCCCTGGTGGCGAAAAAATGTTCATCTACGACGCCGCCGTAAAGTACCGCGAAGCAGGTGTCCCGCTCGTCGTTCTCGCCGGCAAAGAATACGGCTCTGGCTCCTCGCGTGATTGGGCCGCCAAGGGCACGCGCCTGCTGGGCGTACGGGCGGTTATCGCCGAGAGCTATGAACGCATTCATCGCAGCAATCTGGTCGGCATGGGAGTTCTTCCGCTGGAGTATAAACCGGGTGAAACTCGCGAATCGCTCGGCTTAACCGGCCACGAAGTCTTTGAAATTGAAGGGGTTTCGTCCTTGTCTCCCAAAAAATCCATCACGGTGCGCGCCAAGTCTGAAAATGGCCAAGTAAAATCCTTCAGCGTAATCGCCCGCGCCGACACGCCTGAAGAAGTTTCCTATTACCACCACGGAGGCATTCTGCAATACGTCCTCCGTCAGATGTTGTAATTCGCTTTGGCACTCGGCAGTTGCGCGGGGCCCGCTCTCTGAGGCGGGCCCCTTTTTCCTTTGGTTCGCTCTCACTGGTAAATTGAACAACTTCGCCACCCGGTATATCATTCGCCCGGGCGAGGGTCTCCCTTTCCTCGCAGCCCCTTTCGCGTCAAAGGACATTCGTGGTCAAAAGATCATTTCTCGTGGTTTTCTGTTCAACTGTTCTGACGGTCTTCTCGTCCGCGCAACAAACTCCCGCTCCGTCTGCCTCGCCGGTCACCGCCCTCCGAGCCGGAAAATTTATCGACACCCTAAAAGGACGCGAACTCTCTAATCAAATAATTCTCATCCGCGGCGGCAAGATTGAGGCAGTGGGCGAAAACATAAAAATCCCGGAAGGCGCTAAAACAATCGACCTCTCGGCAATGACCGTTCTTCCCGGGCTGGTTGATTGCCACACACATCTTGCCGATCTCGGCGACGCCGAACCGCTTTTTGTCCTGCAGAAATCCGCCGCCGAAACCGCGTACGCCACCATTGCAAACGCGCGACTCACCCTCCTGGCGGGGTTTACCACGGTCCGCGATGTCGGCGTCTACCGCGCCTTTAATGATGTCGCCATGCGCGACGCCATCGCACAGGGTCTTGTCGTTGGCCCGCGCATGTACGTCGCTGGCGCATATGTCACCATCAGCGAAGGCGCCGGAGCCATGACCGGACTTTCACCCGATATTCAACTCCCTTGGGACCTGCGTTACGGTGAAGTAAACAGTCCGTGGGAAGTACGCCAGAAAATTCGCCAACTCGCTCATCGTGGCGCCGATCACATCAAAGTTCTATCCACGGGCGCAGTTCTCACCCACGGCAGCAATCCAAAATCGATCGAGTTCACTCCGGAAGAACTAAAAGCCGCCGTCGACGAAGCAGCGAACTTCGGTCTGCGTGTTGCAGCCCATGCTCACGCGCCTGAAGGAATCAAGAACGCGATCCGCGCCGGAGTCGCGTCCGTGGAACATGCCACCATGATCGACGACGAAGGCATCGCCCTCGCCAAGCAACACGGCACTTATCTCGACATGGATATTTACGATGAAGAATGTATCGAGTCGAATCCCAACACACCTAAAGATTTCCTGGAGCACGATCGCGATCTCGGGGAGGCCCAACGCAAAAACTTCACCAAGGCGGTCAAGGCCGGGGTGAAGATGTCGTTCGGCACCGACGCCGGGGTCTGCCCGCATGGCATAAATGCGCGGCAGTTTGCTTTTATGGTGAAGTATGGAATGACCCCGATGCAGGCGATTCAGTCTGCCACGGTAAACGCCGCCGATCTCATCGGCCACTCTGAACTTTTCGGTTCCATCACGGCGGGAAAATCCGCCGATATTATCGCCGTGGATGGCGATCCCCTGGCCGACATTCATATGCTCGAGCACGTCAGCTTTGTAATGAAAGAAGGAAAAGTCTATAAGCAGGACGAATAGGGCCGGTTTCTATATTGCATTCCGAGGAACAACGATGAAATTCCGCAGTCTGCTCAGCATCACGCTCTTATTTTGTCTGGCCACACTACCTGTGCTCGCGCAAACGGAAGTTTCTCAGCCGCTAATCGCCATCAAAGCAGGCAAACTGCTCGATCCCGAAACAGGAAGAACCATATCCAACCAAATCATTCTGGTGGAGGGGCGGCAAATCAAACAAATCGGAGGTGACGTAAAAATTCCGGCCAACGCGAGAGTCATCGATCTCTCCAAATCGACGGTACTGCCCGGCCTCTTTGACGCCCACACCCACCTGTGCCTGACAGTGCAGCCGCAGCGCGATGCCGGAAATTATTTCTTCACCACGCTGCTGGACACGAATGCTTTCCGCGCCATCGAAGGAGTCGCGAACGGACAGGCGATGCTGCAGTCTGGATTTACCACTGTACGCGACGTAGGTAATGCCGGAAATTATGCCGACACTGCTCTTCGCCGCGCGATTGAGAAAGGCATTGTGCAGGGGCCGACCATGATTAACGCTGGAGTCATCATCGCTCCGTACGGCGGACAATTTCATTTGCAACCGGAAAAAAGGGACCTGGCCACTCCTGAATATTCCTTCGCGGATACCCGGGACGAAATGCGCAAAGCCATTCGACAGAATATTCATTTTGGCGCCACGGTCATAAAAATCGTCGTCGACGACCAGCAATATATCTATTCGACCGATGATATCCGTTTCATGATCGCCGAAGCCCACGCCGCCGGACTCAAACTTGCCGCGCATTGCTGGACGCACGCCGGAGCGCACAACGCCGCCGAGGCCGGCGTCGATTCCATTGAACACGGCTTCCAGATGACGGATGAGGATTTGGAATTGGCCAAGAAAAACAACGTCACGCTGGTGGGCACGGAATTCACGGAAAAACTCAGCAGTCCGGAAGAACACAAAATCTGGGTCGACCGCCTGAAGCGCGCCCACAAAATCGGCGTCAATGTGGTGTTCGGAACAGACGTTGACAGCGCCGAATCCGGTGAGACGCGCGGCACTCTCGCCATTTCCTACATTGACAGTTGGGTGGACGCTGGAATTCCCGCGGCAGATACGATTCGCGCGATGACTATCGGCGCGGCGCGTCTCCTGGGAGTTGATAAGGTGCGCGGCGCCCTGAAGCCCGGCTTGGCCGCCGACATCATCGCCGTCCCCGAAAATCCCGTTGAGAACATCCAAACCCTGAGGAAAGTTTCCTTCGTCATGAAAGATGGCACGATCGTCAAACAATAAGAGCAGGAACTTGCGGCGGCTGCCACAGGTAAATTGTTTTGAATCTAACTGGCTGGATTGCGCCGACTCTTCACACGCCACAAAAGCCCCAACCCCAGGACGACCGACACCAAGCTCGCCGTCTGCGCGTTGGACATTCCATAGAATGACCGTGGATTAATGCGAATAATCTCCACCAAAAACCGCGCCACTCCCGTCAAAATCAAATACCAGCAAAATAGTTCTCCCGCTGGCCTTTGCATTCCTAAGGCCTTGGCTCCTAACTTCCACAGAATCCAGGCAATTACGAGCCAGGCCACGAGTTCATACAAGGGCGTCGGATGCACACGGTCGGTTGTCGGCACCACCCCATCCGGAAAGCTCATACCCCAGGGCAGCGAAGTCGGCCGGCCATAGTCTCCATCGCCTGAAAGGAAACAGCCGATTCTACCAATGGCATACCCCACGCACGCAGCAGGCGAGCAAATGTCAAAAAACTCCAGAATCGGAACTTTGTAGTATCGCGCCAGAAAAATAAGCGCGACAAACCCGCCAAGAAATCCGCCAAACCACGCGAATCCAAACCGGCTGAACAATTGCGGCCAGGGATTTGAAAAAAATTCAGAAGGACTTTCAAGAACATGGTAGAGCCGGGCTCCCGCGAGGCCGGCGATCCCGGCGACCCCAATGACCAAGAATCCTTCGTCCTTTTTTCCTCCGGCTGATATTTTCGTTCCCGCCAGGTGCAGTCTCCGACGGTCGATATCCGCCTGCAACACATACGCGGAAATAAGCAGCGCGGTGGCCACCATCAAACCGAATGTGGGGATCGTAAGAGGACCAAGATGAAGAAATGGAATCATTCGCGAGTCAACAATTTCATAGTCAAAAGTATACACGAGCAAGCGCCGGCTTCTGGCAACTACCGGTGGCGCATGCCAAATCCGAGAGCGATCCAAATTCCCAGAGCAATCCACTCGGTGATTGAAAAATGTCCCGGAAACACCGGGAGCAGCTTCATCAAAACCAGCAGCAGGGCCACGCAAACGGCAAAACCAGCGACCATTCGCAGCCCGGCGCGCTTTTCCACCACAAAAAAAGAAAGACAGGCCAGGAGCCATCCGGTAGCCGAAGCCATCGACCCGACTTCGGTCACCGGCACCAGCAACGCGTCGCCTAAAAACAATCCCATGAGCGTCGCGGCGGCAATTCCTGCAATGGCCACCGAAGGCGTCAGGAATTTCGCGTGAACGGTGCCAAAGCTGCGGTTGATGGTGCCCCGCCGCCCAAACGCAAACAGCAACCGGCTCGAGGCTACAAAATTCCCGTTGAACACTTCAAACAACGCGAATATCGCGATCAGCAAAACCAAGCGCACCAGCCACGGCGTTCCTGTCGCGTGCTCGAAGGCAATCGCGGTGGCGAAGCTCCTGCCGGCGAGCGTCTGCCACGGCGCAACAAATGACACCGCCGCGATCACCAGGACATAAAAACCCGCGCCGACAAAAATCGCCAGGGCAATCGCGCGAAAAAACCCCCGGGAGCGAAATTCCGGATGCGCTTCTTCCGCCACTTTTGGCACGGATTCAAATCCAGTCATGAAATAGGGGACGATTTGCAATGTCAGCAGCACGGACGCTAAGGGCGCCCCGCTAAACGCTGGATGAAAATTGTTCACACTTCCGTGTCGCGCACTAGCAAAAATCAACACGGCGAAAAACACCAGAACCGAAGAAGTCGCCCAATTTTGAAAGGTCGCGCTCGCGCGAATGCCGCGATAGTTGATCACCGCCAGAAAAAGCGTCAAGGCAATCCCCAGCATTAATCGCGGCAGGAAAACCGGATGTCCCGCGACGCTATAAAGCTCATAGGAGTTCAGCGACGGGAATACATAGGCCGCCAATTTCCCCACTGCCACCGCCTCCCACGGACAAACAATAAAATAGGCCAGCAACATCATCCAGCCCGTGAAATAACTGACCCCGGGTGTGAACGCCTGCGCCGAGTAGGCCGCTTCCCCTGCCGCATCCGGCAGCCGCTCGACCCATTGCCCGTAGACATAGCCGACCGGCAACAGCAGAAGTCCGCCAAGCGCAAACGCGATGATCGCTCCGAGCGGCCCGCCCCGCCCGAGCCAGTCGTCCATCAACACCAGCCAGCCGACGCCGACCATCGACCCAAATGCCAGCGAAAAGTAATCGCGTGTTCGCAACTTGCGCGCAAGTTTCGTATCGGAACCCTGGGTCATCGGAAAGTTCTCGCCCACCTTGGCCGTCTTTAACACTGCATTCATCTACCATTAATACAGCCCGCGTATCTATACCTTTCGCCGTTTTTCTTGTGGCTGCCCGGCCAGGGGTAAGAATGCATTTCCGCCGTATCATTTTCTCCACTGCATTTTCATTGTGCCTGGGCCCTGTTCAGCTCGTCGCTCAGACGGCGTCTCCGCGGGCAGTGGCCAGTTCCGTTGCCAACACCTCTGCCCAGGCCAAGTCCGTTTGCCCACGCTTGTCGGAAGGCAGTGAAGTGCCCGAACCCCAGGATCTCCGCAGCCAAAACGGAACCCTCAAAGTAGAACTCCGCTTTCTGAGCTCGCCCGACGCCAACAACCAAATGCGCTACTGTTATTTCGACACAAACGGTCACCAGGCACCCAATCTGCGGGTCCATCCCGGCGATACACTGATTCTTCTCCTGAAAAATGAAGCTGGTTCGGAATCGCAGCCGGCGACGCCAGTCATGCACCACAACCAGCGGGAAATGGCCGATACCTCTTCGCAGAATTCTCCACACGACCCCTGCGCTGGCGGACCCATGATCGCAACCTCAACGAACCTTCATTTTCACGGCCTCGTCATTCCGCCGGTATGCCACCAGGACGAAACTCTGAAAACGCTGCTTGCTCCGACAGACCCGGCCTTCGAATTTCGTTTTCAGATTCCAAAAGACACCCCTCCCGGCCTCTATTGGTATCACCCGCACCCGCACGGCTTCAGCAAAGCGCAGGTTCTCGGCGGCGCTTCCGGCGCCCTTATTGTGGAGGGAATCGAGCAGGCCAACGACAAAGTGGCTGGCCTCGCCGAACGCGTTTGGATCATTCGCGATCAAGATTTGGTCCATCCCGACGCCGAGCCGATGCAATCCGGCAACGTGCCAGCTCCCATCGTTCTACGAGACGCCGAAGGCGACGCCATGAACACGGGCACCGGCAACGGCAAGCCCGCCAAGGACCTGTCCGTAAATTTCGTGCCGGTTTCTTTTCCGCAATATCAACCTGCCACGATCCGCCTGAAGCCCGCTGAGCGCGAGTTCTGGCGCGTCCTGAACGCTTCCGCCATCACCTATCTGGATTTGCAACTGCTCTTTGACGGCAAGCCGCAGGCTCTCGCAGTGGTTGCCCTGGACGGCGTTCCCGTCAACGAAAATGGTTCCGGCGAGCGCGCCACTCTGTGGAAGAGCCACATCCTACTCCCTCCGGCAGGGCGGGCGGAGTTCATTATCAAAGCTCCAACCGCGCACGTAGCCGCCAGTTTCGTGACGCGCACGGTGGACACGGGTCCGGCGGGTGAGAATGATCCCACCCGGCCGTTAGCCACACTGCTGGTTTCTCCCGGGGCGCCGGAGCCGCAATCCCGTTTGCCGCTGCTCACGCGCGAGCGCGCCGCAACAGCAGGGTCCGCCACTCTGGTCGCTTCCACGTACCCGCAATTGCCGGCGCACGGCACACTCAACTGGCTTGGCAATGTCAAACCCGTCCGTGAACGGAAACTCTATTTCTCTGAAGAACCTCTCGATGCGCATGATCCCAACAGCCCTACCAAGTTCTACATCACGGTCGACGGCGAGAAGCCCGTGCAGTTTGATCCGAACGCCCAAGCCCCCAACATCGTCGTTCATCAGGGCGACGTTGAAGACTGGATCATTGAAAATCGTTCCACCGAACTCCACGCCTTCCACATCCATCAGGTCCATTTTCTCCTCACGGAATGGAATGGCGTCCCCCTGGAAGAACCCTACCTTCGGGACACCATCAACGTCTCGTACTGGAATGGCCGCACCCCTCAATACCCCAGCGTCAAACTCCGCATGGACTTTCGCGATCCCCGCATCGTCGGAACCTTTATGTACCACTGCCACCTTCTCGAGCACGAAGACGGCGGCATGATGGGCATCATCCGAGTCGACCCTGCCGCAAAATAAAACCGCACTTTGTGGAGGGCATTTCGCCGCCGCTGCGAGCTCCGGACGGCCAGCCGTGGCAGTTGCCGAGGCCACTTTCCGGGGTCCTGGACTCCCACTTTTTCCGTCGCGTCAAGATTTCCGGCAATTCTGTCGCGCATTTGTAAATTTTCCAGCCGTCCCCGCTCTTTTTACAGCTCATTCACACACGAATAACAAAAGCAGCGTATCCACGTTGCACGACATGCGTCGGGTGCGTTTACCGCTAGCTGCTCTCAGCCACGGCTAAGTCTCGAAGTGGTATCGCAGGCAACGAAGAAGCACAAACTAAAGGAGATTCAATGATTCATAAGTATTTGCGCAGTGCCGCAGCACTGCTCACAGCCCTCACTATTTCCGCAGCTACGCCGTCGGTCAGCTGGGGAAATAATCAAAAGGACGAAGCCGCCCAGGTCGACACCAAGTTTCCGATCAAGCATATCGTCGTCATTTTCCAGGAAAACGTTTCGTTCGATCACTATTTCGCGACCTATCCAATCGCGACAAATCCGGCCCATGAACCAAAGTTTTTCGGTAAAGTCGATACGCCGCGCGTCAACAATCTCCGCGCCGCTGGCTTGCTTGACGAAAATCCAAACTCCACGCAGCCCTTCCGCTTGGACCGTACCGAAGCCGTCACCTGCGATCAGGATCACGACTACGCTGACGAGCAGAAAGCATTCAACCACGGCCTGATGGACAAGTTCCCGGAAGAAGTCGGGGCGGGCGGCCCTGGCTGCTATGACGCAGGCAAGGGCAAGGGAATCGTTATGGGCTACTACGACGGCAACACCGTCACTGCGCTGTGGAATTATGCCCAGTACTTTTCCATGAGCGACAATTCGTTCGGCACCAACTTTGGTCCTTCGAGCGTCGGCGCCGTCAACCTCATCTCCGGGAACACCGGTGGCGCTGTGCTGGTTCCTCTTGCTGCCGATGGCGTGACTCCCGGCAGTCCGGCTGGTTCGATCGCTGGCGGACTTAATTCCGGCGCTCTTATTGGCGATCCTCGCCCGGGCTTTGACAACTGCCTTTTGACTCCCGTGCTCGGCACCGCAAAAAGCACCCGCGTAACCATGTCCGGGAAAAACATCGGCGACCTGCTCAACAAGAAGTCGGTCACTTGGGGCTGGTTCGGCGGCGGCTTCGCACTCACAGGCAAGAACCCGGACGGCTCTCTGGCTTGCGGCAACGCCACCACCGTCGCGCAGGGGCTCAAGAGCGACTACATCCCCCATCACCAGCCGTTTCAGTATTACCAATCAACGGCAAATCCCAACCACCTTCCCTACAGCAACGCTGCCAATATCGGCAAGACGGACCGCGCCAATCACCAGTACGACCTGAATGATTTCTGGACAGCGCTTGCAGAACATCGTCTCCCGTCGGTTTCTTTCCTAAAGGCCAAGGGCGCCTTTGATGGCCATGCTGGCTACTCGGATCCTCTGAACGAGCAACTGTTCCTCGTCAACACGATCAATGCACTTGAGCAGAGCCCGGAATGGAAGGACACTGCCGTCATCATCGCCTATGATGACTCGGACGGCTGGTACGACCACGCCATGGATCCCATCGTGATTCAGTCCGATACCACCGATGACGCACTGAGCGGTCCTGGCGCGTGCGGCGTCACCGCACCTGGCACGGTTCCGGGCCGCTGCGGTTATGGGCCTCGCTTGCCGCTACTGGTCATCTCTCCCTACTCCAAGCAGAACTACGTGGACCACCGCATCACCGACCAGAGTTCCATTCTTCGCTTCATCGAAGAGAACTGGGAAGTCGGTCGCATCGGAAACGGTTCGACGGACACTCGCGCAGGGACGCTCGACAGCTTTTTTGATTTCGATGGTCCGAAAGCCAAAAAGCTAATCCTTGACCCATCCACTGGTCTGGTCTTGCAACAAGGCCACGACTGAAAAAGCGGCGCGGAAGCGCACCGCACCAGAAACAACGGAAAGGCTCGCCGGGTCACCATCCACGGCGGGCCTTTCCGTTGTTTGACGACGATTGTACGAGCCCATATTGCGTTCTACGGTCTTGCACTCCCCTGGGCGGCTGCGCCTTCTCCGCTCCGGCCCTGCCGGAATCGGCCGGCTTCTGCAGCACTTGCGCTGTGCATGCTCATCGCTTCCTCTTGATCGCACTCTGTCTTAAACTCCCTAATCACCATGAAAAAACACCAACTCATCAGACAAGCCGGGCTCCTCGCCGAACCTTACTGCATTACCAACGGCAAAAAATTCCGGCTCAAGGACTGGGATCCTGCTGATACCGGCAACATCGAGGGAAAAGACCGTGCGGTTGATTTACTCGACAAGAGCACGCCGCTTCTAAGCCGCATGCAGGAAAAGCTCTACGCCCAGAATCGCTGGTCTCTTCTCATCATCTTTCAGGGTCTTGACGCCGCGGGCAAAGACGGCGTTATTAAACACGTGATGTCCGGCATTAATCCCCAGGGTTGCGACGTTTGGCCCTTCAAAGGGCCCAGCACTGAAGAACTCGAACATGACTTTCTCTGGCGTACCCACAAAGCGGTCCCCGAACGGGGAAAAATCGGAATTTTCAATCGCTCTTACTACGAGGAAGTTCTCGTCGTCCGCGTGCACCCGAATCTGCTTGCAGCCCAGCACATACCGGAAAAATTGGTCACCAAACATCTCTGGGATGAGCGGTACGAAGACATCAACGCTCACGAGCGATATTTGACGCGCAACGGCATCATCGTCCGCAAATTTTTCCTCCATTTATCAAAACAAGAACAAAAGAAACGCTTCCTTGAACGCCTCGAAGACTCCAAGAAAAACTGGAAATTTTCCATGGACGACGTGAAGGAACGTAAATCCTGGAAGGACTATCAACAAGCCTACGAAGCCATGATCCGGAAAACCGCCACCAAACAGGCACCGTGGTACGTCGTTCCCGCCGACAACAAATGGTTCACCCGCTTGATCGTCGCCTCCGCCATCATCGAAACTCTAGACGATGTAAATCTGGCCTTTCCAGATACCGACAAGAAGAAGAAACGGGAATTGGAAAATGTCCGCAATTCCCTCCTGCACGAGAAATCGTAAGCATGGTTGGCCTCTCGTTCCAAACAGAACGCCTTGGCAACCCAAACAAAGCAACGGCCGCAAAGCGCACCGTTTTCCGTCTCTTCCGGGGTCTATTCCACTATTTCGCGCGGAAAACGAATTGAATCGTTTTGCTCTCCGCAGTGTCAATCGTTACTTCCTGCGTCTGCTCGCCGAGCGATTCATGCCAGGCCTTCAAGGTGTATTTTCCGGGCGGCAAGTTCCCCAATTTGAACTCCCCGTCCTTGCCGGTCACCGCAAAATGCGGCGTTGGCACCACGGCCACGATCCCGCGCATCCACGGATGAATGTTGCATTTCACCGGGATGAATTCCGGCTTTTCAAATTTTTGCTGAATCGCTGCTCCACCTGCCAATTGCATCATGTTGGCCGGACGATTCGCTTTAGCCGCTAAATAGACATTGTGAGGCGCATCGTCGCTCGTTGTGATTTTTATTTCATGCCCCGCCTGCATGGCCACCACGTGCGGCGTATACCGGCAACCTTTCTGGGTCATGAGAGCGGCCGGAGCGGCTCCGCGACCAGCTTCCGGCGGACCGGCAATCACATAAATCACAACATTTCGCAACTCATTCGCTTTTCCGAGGACCACGGTCTCTGACGTCGGAACCGCCCCCCCGGTGTAGTCTTTGGCGCAGTTATATTCCTTGGACATGTCAATCGCCTGCATCCGCGGCGCCTTCCCGGCAAATGTCACGGTCCCGGCAACGCTCCCGCCCTCAGGCCCGCCTGCGGCAAGCCCGATAGCAACCAAAGCGCCCAGTCCCGCCAAAACAACCTGATGTAATTTCAAACCAGCACGCTCCAGGGGTTTCCACCTCATACCCGAGGGTGAGTGAATTCCCCGCTTTCCTCACCTGTTCTATTTTACCGCAAAGCAATTTTCCGCAAACTTTGGCGCACTTTGCTGCAAAATCGAATTTCCGTTGCAAACCAAGTACAATCTTCCCGCGAGGATTTCCGACCATGAAGCAAGTAGCCGCAGTTCTCGGCGCAGGATTTGTAGGCCGCGCCCACATCGAATCTCTCCGCCGCCAAGGTATCCCGGTTCGCGGCGTTCTAGGCAGTTCCCACGACAGTTCGAAATCCACCGTTGAGTCGCTTGGCCTGGAAAAGGGTTACGCTTCCCTGGCCGAAGTCGCCGCCGATCCCGCGGTCACCGTGGTCCACATCTGCACACCGAATCACGTACATTTCGAGCAAGCCAGCCAGCTGATGCGTTCCGGCAAGCATGTCCTCTGTGAAAAACCACTGGCCATGGACTCGCGCGAAACCGAAATGCTCGTAAAACTCGCGCGCGAAACCAAACGCGTCGATGGTGTCGCCTACAATCTCCGCTACTACCCCCTCTGCCAGGAAGCCCGCTCCCTGGTGGCCGCTGGCGCCATCGGCGAACCGCGCATTGCGCACGGCAGTTTTTTGCAGGACTGGCTCTTACATCCGACCGATTGGAATTGGCGCCTCGAATCCAAACTTGGCGGGGAGCTTCGCGTCGTTTCCGACATCGGCACGCACTGGCTCGACCTGATTGTGTTTATCACGGGAAACAAAGTCACCGACCTCTGCGCGGATCTCGCCACAATCATTCCTGTTCGCAAGCGCCCGCGCGGGAAAGTGGAAACTTTCAAAAAGGCCACGACCACCGAATACGACGAAATCCCCATCACCACCGATGACTACGCCTCCGTCCTTCTCCATTTCGAACGAGAAATGCGCGGCGTTATGACCGTTTCGCAAGTCAGCGCCGGACGCAAAGCGCGCCTCTGGTTTGAAATCGACGGTTCACAAGCTTCCCTCGCCTGGAATTCTGAATCACCGAATGATTTGTGGATTGGCCAGCGCGATCGCGCCAGCGAAACCCTACCGAAAGACCCGGCCCTGATGACCCCGCAAGCCAGAGGCTACGCCGCCTATCCGGGCGGCCACGCCGAAGGCTACCCCGACACCTTCGCGCAACTTTTCCGCGAATTCTACGCCTACATCGAAGCCGGGAACCTCGAGGCCCCGCGCCCGTTCCCAACATTCAAGACCGGCCACGACGAACTAATTCTCTGCGAAGCCATCGCGAAGAGCCACCAGGACCGCGCCTGGGTGGAAGTCTTTGGGGACTAGATTTTTTCCGCCGTCCGAGGGGCCGGAGTTTTGTGGCGGCGCCCACTCCGGCGCAAAATCGCCAGCTCCACTTTTTACTTTCTAAGTTCGGTTGTCGACTCCCGCATCACCAGCTCCGCTGCAATCCTGCGGCGCACGACTGGGATCACCTTTTTCTGTAACCCCGCATTGATCGCTTCCAGCGCAATCCCCGCGCTGAGCGAACCCATCGTCTCCATTGGCTGCCGTACGGTTGAAAGCGAGGGCGCCGAGATACCCGCTTGCGCCACATCATCAAACCCCATGACCGAGCAATCCTCCGGCACGCGGACGCCTTTTTTCGTCAGTGCCCGCAAAGCCCCGAGCGCGGTCATATCGTCAAAGGCCATCAAAGCTGTAAAGTTTCGCCCGTTCCGCAAGATCTGCGTCGTCAAATTCGCCCCAGCCTCAAAACCCGACGCCGGATCCGCCGATTCCGGCAATTCCGCAATCCTCCTGGCGTCCAGCGGCAAACCGGCCTCGCTTGCGAAGCGCCGAATCCCCTTCCATCGTTGCCCGCTGCTCGCCACCTTGCGCGGTCCGCGAAGAAAGGCGATATCCCGATGCCCCAACCGATACAGAATCTCCAAAGCGCGGTACGCTCCCGCTTCGTTGTCCACGCTGACCGTGCTCACGGAATCGATATTGAAGTCCCGCCCCACAATCACCGTCGGCACGCGGGTCTTCGTCAAATCCGCCAGCAACTTGATATCCATAACCAGCCAGTTCGCAATCACAATCAAGGCTTCCACCCGGCGGTCCAGCAGCATTTCGAGGTAGCGTTCAAAACGATGTGGTTCATTGTGCGCATCCGCCAAAATGGAAAGATGATCGGCCTGATAGAGCGCATTTTCAATCCCGCGCAAAATCGGCGTGCAAAATGGATCGGAAATATCAAACAGCATCACTCCCACAATATTCGACCGGTGACTCCGCAGGGACCGCGCCACCGGATTGGGCCGATAGCCCAATCGCCGCGCCGCCGTTTCAATTTTATGTTTTGTTTCCGCAGGAATGTACTGCGACAGCGGAGCACTATTCAGCACAATCGATACGGTCGACGCCGAAAAGCCGCTTTCGTCCGCCACGTCTCGAATCGTCGTCACACCGCTCTTCACCATCAGCTTCCCTATTGTTTCGGCAGGTAGTCGTAACGCAAGTTAGCCGGCAGCTGGTTTGACCGCTCTCGGATGTTGAACTCCAGTTGATACCGCAGATGCTCGGGGTCCTCGGGATATTCGTCGCCCCTCGGATACGGATAGGGCGTCATCGAATGCCGCGGCAACGGCTCTACTGTAAATGCGTGCGCCGCATAAAAATCCATGTCTTTCTCAAATCCATCCGCAAAAAAGAAATAATCCCGCGCCCAACCAGCGGGCAGCGCAGGCAATCGTCGCGGATCAAATTCCAATTTTACGCCCTCACCAGAACTGAAAATCGCAAATTTGTCGTCCGCCTGCCCCAGCAATGAATGCACATCGCCATACCGCGTGTAGTTCCCAGCCGCATGCGCGTAAGGTCCGCTCATGCTGCGCTTCCGGTACGAGTAGGTTGTATCGCTAGCCGGGCTCAGGCGGGTCTCGGCCGGAAATCCCAAATAGGCCAAATTCGCGCCCGCCAAGGGAACTTCGCTGACGCGCACGTCATTCGGCCCCGGAGTCTGGTCGATGCGAATTGCGTCCCAATAAATCTTCAAATTATTCACGATGCGAATCCGCCGGGTTCCCGCCGGCAATTTCCCCGAAAGATCGGCGACCATAGTGCGCCGCAAACCTGCTGGAAATCCCATATCGTCCACTACCCGGACCCACGTGCCGTCGGCACCCAGGGCCTCGACGTACGGCGCAATCACCTTGATCCCCGCCTGATTCGCCGCGTACATCGAAGTAGCCGTAAAATAATCCGTATAACCATCGGCGATCAAACGCAGCGGCTTGTTCGCATCCCACGGTCCCAAATCCAGTTCCAGCCAATGCAATTTCGCGAATCCGGCAAACGGCAGTTCCGCAAATCCGGTCACATAGTTGCGATCCGGAGTGGAAATCGCCGCTCGTACGTCGCGCCCGCGATCATCCCAAGCCCCCACCGGCGCATGCGCAGCGCGGCTGGCAATCACGGCAAACTCCGGGAACGGCGGCGTGCTGGCGAATCGTTCATTCGGATAAACCTCCAGTCCGGCCGGGTGATCAATCGCCAGCAGCTTCACCTGGTCCAGATAGACCGTTTCCTCCATCGGCTCCATAAACCGAAAACTCAAAAGTCCGTTCTTCGGCTGCACGCTCTTCCCGGCAACCTTCAAATATTCACTCGGGTCAGGGACATCCCGCTCTCCCGGCGCGACCCAGTGCCCCACCACTCCCGGCCCGATCATGTCCGCAATGAATTCATACTCGCGCCCGTTCCAGGAGAATAAAACCGGACACGAGCTGCCACGCCGGTCCAACTCGGCAATCGCCTGCACCTTTTTTGCCGCAACATTAATTTCGTCCTGCGGGACACCGGTTGGCCACAGCAATCGCACCACCTCCGCATTTTTCTCCGAACCTAATCCCGCCAAAACAGTGGTAGAACTTTGTCCCAAATAACCCGAGGCTCCCTGCACTTCCCACTTCTGGTAAAGCGTCCCGGCAAAAATCTCCATTTTTGTTCCAATCCCGCTCTTGTTGTCGCCCAGGGCTTTCAAATCGATATTCATCCAGCTCCGCTGGTTCCCACCCTCATTCCGCAAAACCACAGGCGCACCGCCCAGCTGCGTCACCACCAAATCCGCATCGCCTTTCCCGTCAAGGTCCGCCACGGCAATCGCTCGCGGCTGGGAAAGCTTCAGCTCGGCCAGCTGCACGTCCTTTGACACGTCAGTCCAGCCGTTGGTCCCCAAATTCCGCAACAACCGCAATTCCCCGCCGCCAGCCGTCTCTCCGGCCGCCACCAGATCTACCCAGCCATCATTGTCATAGTCCAGCGCCGCTAGTCCCCACCCGCGCGTCCAAGCAAAATCCGGCAACGCCACCCGCTCCAGCTTTTTCCCGCCGACGTTCTTCCACAGAGTAATTCCCGGCGCTCCTGCGTGCGTGAACGCCAAATCCATCCAGCCATCCTTGTTGAAGTCCAGTGCAATCACTCCCACGGCGGGAGGCAGATTCTGTTTAAGAAAATCAATCCCCGCCAACTCCGTAAATTTCCCCTCGCGCGGATTCAACAGAACCGCTGCGCCCTGCTTGCCTCCGGCAATCACGAAATCAATCGCCCGATCGTTGTTAAAATCGGAAGTCACCACTCCCGCTCCAGTTCCGTCCACACCCAGCGCCGTCTCGGCCGAAACATCTGTGAACGTACTATTCCCGTTGTTCCGCCACAAAACGTTCTGTGCTGCCGACGCCGTCACATACAGGTCCAGGTCCCCGTCATGGTCATAATCCACAAACGTAACGCCCACGCATCCTTTTTCGCGCCTGATTCCCAGCGCCTGCGTCACTTCCGCAAATTTTCCGTCACCCGCGTTACGGAAAACTTTGACTCCATCGCTCAGACACACCGCCAAATCCGTCCTCCCATCATTGTCAAAGTCCCCCGCCGCGCAGCCGAGGCCCTTCCCGATCCCGCCCAGCCCCGCCGCCTGGGTCACATCCACAAACTTTCCCGGCCCGTCGTTCCGCAGCAAATGGCTTGTCGCGCCCTCCGCTCCAGCAACCAGAAACAAATCCGCCTTGCCATCTCCGGCAAAATCAAGAAAGCAAGCTCCGGTACTGGCTGCAATGCCCATTGCGGCCAAAGTCTCGGGCACAAACTTCACCGCAATCGCTGCGGGCGCGGGCAAGGCTCCATTCCGCACCAATTCCGCCAAAGAAAATTTTCCCTGATCCCCGTAGCCGGCGCCAAACGGCGCTCCCAAATGTTCGGTGGTAATTTTCTGAAATTTCGCCAAGTGCTCGCGCGCCGCCTCGGAATCGCTTTTTCTCTGAAACGCCCGTGCCAGCCCAAATTCCGACGACGCGTGGTACGGCTCCGCCGCAATCGCCGACTGAAACGCCGCAATCGCCTCATCATATTTCTGCAGCTGTGAACTGAGATACCCCACAAAATAAAAGCCATCGGCTGAATCCGGGGCAATCTTGGTCACATGGCGAAACGCCGCAATGCCCTTTTCCGCGTCGCCCGAATCCTTGTAAACCAATCCGAGGTTGTACCAGCCAAATGGATCGTCTGGCAGCTCGGCCGTGGCCTGCAACAACGCTTCTTTCGCCAAATCCAGCTTCTGCTGACCGAGCAGCGCAATCCCCAGATTCAACCGCGCCACGGAAAATTTCTCATCCGCCGCCAGCGCGCGCTCAAAATATTTCTGCGCTTCGGCGGGCCGCTGCTGATTCATGTACGCCACGCCCAGGGAATTAAAGCGCGCCGCCGCATCAGACCCGCCGCTCGCGCCCGCTTTGGCCGCCGGAGTTGTCCGTTCTTGCCCTTCGGCGGCCCGGGAACACAGCACCAGACGCGCACCGGCGCCTGCAACCACCAGTGCCAGCGCCATCACAACAATTCGCCGTGTCGATACGCTCATGAATTTCTTCCAGTCCACGTGGAATAAGGAAATTGTCTTTGTCAGTTAAATCGGGAATCTATGAAGATTCTGTGGGCTACCCTCCCGACCGTCAACCTCTATTATCCGTCCGGAAATATCGCGCCAGGGCTCGTCGCTTGACCCAAATTTCTTCGCCGCATACGCTCATGCAGCAAACAATGTTCTCCCTGATCGATTCAACCATCGCCGAACTGAGCGAAGCCCTCCGCGCGAAAAAGGTCTCGCCCGGCGAGTTGGTCCAGGCCCATCTCGCTCGCATCCAGCAACTCCAGCCAAAACTAAGCGCCTTCACGCACCTGGACCCGGAATCCGCCATGGCAGAAGCCCGGGTCGCCGAGCAGAAAATCCAAAGCCATGAACCGCTCGGCCGGCTCCACGGAATCCCTCTAACCGTGAAAAGCTCGATCGACGTCAGGGGCTGGCCGACCCCTGCCGGGTCCCTCATTCGGCGAAACAATGTCGCCACAAACGATGCTGCCCTTGTCTGCCGTCTGCGGGCGGCGGGCGCGATCCTGCTCGGTAATACGAACACTCCTGAATTCTTGATGAATTACGAAACCGACAATCGGCTGCAGGCGAAAACCAGCAATCCCTGGAATCTGGCCTACAGCGCGGGAGGCTCAAGCGGAGGCGAGGCATCCGCCATCTCCTCGGGCTGCTCGGTTGCGGGAATCGGCAGCGACGGTGGCGGCTCGATCCGGGTTCCGGCCCATTTCTGCGGCATCTGCGGACTCAAACCGACTCCTGGCCGCGTCCCGAGCGCGGGTCATTTCCCTGCGGAACACGAAGTTTTCCCTTGGCTGGGCGTTGTCGGCCCCTTGGCCCGCAGCGTTGCCGATCTCGCAACCGTGTTTGCCGTCGTCGCCGATCGAACGTCCGACCCTGTGGAGCTGCTTGCGCCAGAACGTCTCGGTGGAATGCGCATAGGAATCCTTGAGGAAGAAAATATCCTGGGCCACCCCACCCCCGGCACCAAAGCCGCCGTCCAGCAAGCCGCAAGACACTTCGCGCAACTCGGCTTTGCCGTAGATTCATTCCAGTCACGAAATTTCCCGGAACTACTCGACCAAGCCCTGGATCTCTGGTGGTTTTTCTTCGGGCCGACCATTGCCCATCTGTATCGCAACGATTACCGCGGCCAGGAATCGCAGTTCAGTCCTATGCTCAACGATTATTTCCGGGCCGCCGAAGCTGGTGCCGTCGCCGGAGGCGAACAGATTCGAGGCGCGAGAGCCGCGCGGGACGTCCTCCAGAAGAAAATTCTACGAGCTCTCACGGGTGTCCCTCTCTTGCTGAGCCCGGTCTCTCTCGGTCCCGCCTTCAAACATGGCGAAGGCGGCTGGCACGAGGGCTCCGGTTACCGCGCCACCATGCGCCATAGCCAGTGGCTAAACTTAGTTGGCTTGCCGGGACTTGCAGTTCCCATGGGGATGTCGCCGGAAGGTTTGCCAATCGGCATCCAGCTCATCGCTCACCCCAACCAGGAGGAGTTACTTCTGTCCGCAGCCGCCCTGCTAGAAAGAGCCCGCGGTCCCTGGCCGCGTCAACTTTGACTTGGCCTCGTCAAATTGTTTGCTCTCAACGCAAAGATGCACTTCGAGTTCCGAGCCGAACCGTTGCATCTGTTCAATCACACTCGATACGACGGCATAAGTGGCGGCAGGGATGGGGCCGCCTCGACGGTGCTCACCTTCCGCGCGTCACACAGCCCGGTTTGCGCTTCCAGTTCCGGCCCAACAGCCTACTTTCAAAGAATGAAAATGGCCGACGCTCATACAAGTGCCGGCCGTTTTTAATTCGCATTTTTTCCTCATCCCTCTGTCCTCGGTCCCTCTTGTAGGAGTACAATGCCGCTCATGAAACGACGAACATTTATTCGATCTTCTATCGCTACCGCCCTCATTGCCGCCGAGCCTGTTTGGGCTGCCGACGGTTCCCGTCAAGTCAAACCCATCGGCTTGCAGCTCTACACCGTGCGCACGGAAATGGAAAAGGATTTTGCCGGCTCGATCGCCAAAGTTGCCGGCGTAGGCTACAAAGAGGTTGAATTCGCAGGCTATTTCAATCATACGCCGCAACAAGTCAAGGAAATCCTCATCAAGAACGGCCTCACCGCACCCTCCTGCCACGTCAGCTATGACATCGTCGAACATCACCTGCAGGAACAGATCGACGCCTCTGGCATCATCGGCCACAAATTTATTGTCTGTCCCTGGATTGAAGAATCGCAGCGCAAATCAGCAGACGGCTGGCAGCGCGCGGCCGAACTCTTCAATCGCGCGGGGGAAGCGACGCACAAGGCTGGCATTCAGTTCTGCTATCACAATCACACCTTCGAGTTTCAGCCCGCCGAATCGCTGGGCGGCAAATTCCCTTACGATCTTCTCCTGGCGCAGACCGATAAAAATCTCGTCAAAATGGAATTGGACCTGTGCTGGATTTCCGTTGCCGGTCAGGACCCCATCGCCTACTTCAACAAATATCCGGGCCGCTTCCCGATGGTTCACGTAAAGGACATGAAAGTTCTTCCCAAAGGCGCTGAAGGCCCCACCGCCAGCCCCGACAAGGAAATGCCCAACATGACCGAAGTGGGCAGTGGCGTCATCGACTGGAAGCATATTTTCGCGAGCGCCAAGAATGCCGGCATTCAGCACTATATCGTCGAGCACGACACACCGGCATCTCCGTTCGACAGCATCAAGAAGAGTTACGACTATCTGCACGCCCTGCGTTATTGAGAAATATTCTCTTCCTTAGGTCTGCAAACGCTTCATGGCTTCGCCGGAGGAAAAATGATGCGCGCCGTAAAACTGCTGAGCCTGCTTGCTGTCGCCTGTTTCGCTGTGCTGGTGGTCGCTGCCCGCTCGCCGGAAGCGGCCTGGAAGCCGCTTTTCAATGGCAAGGATCTCACCGGATGGAAGCATGTCGGCCCCGGCAGCATGAGCGTCGAAGAGGGCCTCATTCGCACCCACGGCGGCATGGGCCTGCTCTACTGGACCGGCGGACGGGTTTCCAACTGCGAACTGAAAGTCGTTTTCAAAATGCGCGACAAAAATGACAATTCCGGGGTCTTCATCCGCATCCCCATCGAACCGCGCGAAGAATGGATGCCCGTACACTACGGTTACGAAGTCCAAATCGACAATCAACCCGAAGATTCCAAAGAAGACGAGTATCACGTCACCGGAACTCTGTACTCGCTCACCAAGCCGCACGCCAAGCCAGGCAAGCCCGGCCCCGAGTGGAACACCATGGTCATCAAACTCGATGGTCCGCATACGGTGGTAACCGTAAACGACGTTCTCGTCACCGATTACCGCGAAGGCCAGCCCGTTCCCGATCGCAAATTCGATTTCGAACCGCAACGCGGAACGCGGCCGAATGAAGGCTGGTTCGGCCTGCAAAATCACAGCGACAACGACATCGTTTTCTTCAAAGAAGTCAGCTTGCGGCCCCTGCACTAAGATGTTGCTCTTTGGGGACGCGGGCTACAGCAAGCGTTCTGAGGAGTCTCTCGGGACTGGTTTCATTGGCTTTGGGCACGACAAAAACGCAACGCGGAGGGTGTAATGAAGAAGAACTTCTTTTCCCGAAGGGAATTCCTGCAAAGGAGTGCCGGTGCCACCGGAGCGATCGTGGCCTCCCGCGCCCTGCTGCTTGACCCTGTGAAAATCCCTTCCGCTGAATCCTTTTCGGCGCCGAGCGACAAAATTCGCTTTGGCATCATCGGTATCGGTATGCAGGGTTCCGGCCTCCTCTCTACCGCCGTGGCTTTGCCCGGCACCCAATGCATCGCTGCCGCCGATTTGTATGACGGCCGCCACACGCTAGCCACGGAAATTGTCGGCAGCAAGATCATGACCTCGCGCCGCTACAAGGACCTGCTCGACAATAAAGACATCGACTGCCTCATTGCTGCCGTTCCCGACCACTGGCACAAGCAAGTGGTCGTTGACGCCATGGCCGCCGGCAAAGACATCTACTGCGAAAAACCCATGTCCCACACCGCCGCCGACGGCATTGCCATGGTTGCCGCGGCAAAAAAATCCGGACGTGTCGTGCAAATCGGCTCGCAGCGCGTCAGCTCGGTCATCTGCGCAAAAGCCAAAGAGCTGCTGGCCAAAGGCGTGATCGGCGACTTGAACCTGATCGAAGGCTCTCTCGGCCGCAATGATCCCACCGGTGCGTGGGTCTATCCGCCGCCGCCCGATCTCTCGCCCAGTACGTTTGATTGGGACACCTGGCAGGGAGACGCCGCCAAGCGTCCCTGGGATGCGGACATGTCGCCGAAATATTTCGCTCGTTGGCGCTGCTGGAAAGAATACGGCACCGGCGTCGCCGGAGATCTGCTGGTTCACCTGGTCAGCGGCATGAACTACATGATGGGCTGGAATGCGCCACCAAACCGGGTTACGGCCACGGGCGGAATTTTCCGCTGGCCCGACGGCCGCAACATGCCCGACGTTCAGGCCGTGCTCTATGAATATACCGACAAGAATTATCCCGTCTATCTCCGCCTGAATCTCGGCTCGGAATCGCCGGAAGTTTATCGCTTCTATGGCTCAAAGGGCATGCTCGAAGTGATGGAGTTGGCCATCAACTACTACCCGCAAACGGGTCAGGACTCCGGCCCCAGCTACTACACGGCCGGCTATCCTCGCGAACTGCGCGAAGCCTATCTCAAAAAGTGGCACGAAGAGCATGACCCGCAGCCCATGAAAGAACCGCTCATGGAAGCCCACAGCTTCCGCGGCGATTCCTGGGACGACCAGCGCCCGCACATGTGGAACTATTTCCAGCACGTCCGCGAGCGCAAACCGGTCGTCGAAGACGCCGTCTTCGGCCACAACGCCGCCCTGGCCTGCCACATGTCCAATGAATCCTACTTCCGCCACACCACCGTAATCTGGGACGCCGCGTCCGGCACTATCAAAAGTGCCTGAGCGGCCTTTGTCCCGCCGCCACCCGTCTGGACGAGACAATCCAGATCATTCATAACGTAGCGCGACCAGAGGGTCGACTCGTACCGCCCTGCGCGCGGGAAGATAGCAAGCCGCGAGAACGATCACGAGCAAGATCCCGACGACCCCCAGAAATGTAGTCGGATCAGCAGCTTTGATTCCGAACAGAAAACTTTCCAGGTAACGCGTCGTCGCAAGTGCCACGCCGCAACCGATAACCGCGCCTGCCAGGGCGACACCCAGGCCATCGAACAAAACCAGTCGCATCACAGTTCCGCGGGACGCTCCGAGCGCCACGCGGATACCGATCTCCCGCGTGCGCCGGGAGACTTCGTAAGCCAGTAGTCCGTAAACTCCGATACAGGCAAGCGTCAGCGCGAGAATTCCGAAGAAGCTCGATAGTCTGGCAATAAGCCGTTCCTGGAAAAGCGTGCGCTCGATTTTCTCCGTCTGCGTTGCGATTTCGAAAATCGGCAGGTCGCGGTCCGCGGCGGACACGATTTCACGCACAGCCGGAATTGCCAGCCTGGGGTCTAGCGCCGTCCGCAATGCGAAGAAAATGCCGTCACCCCTGGCGGCTGCATAGACAATGGGCTTCACTCCCGTCCGGATGTTTTTGTATTTTGTGTTCGCTACGACTCCCACAATCTCCCATTCCCGCGTTTTACGCTTTTCGCGGGTCCTATCGCCAGAAGAGTGTTCTCCATCGCCTTTTTTGAGCACAACGCCGAGGGGATCTCGCCCTTCCAGATAGTCCTTTACGAACGCTTCGTTTACCACCACCGGCTCAATCGCCATTTCTGTGTCTTTTTTCCGGTTGGTCACAGCGTGGGCCTGCGAGGGTGTTGCAAATCGAGTAAGGTCGGTGTCCGTAAAGGTGCGGCCTGCGAGCAGTGGAATGCGCATCGTTTCGAAAAAATTCTTGCCGACCAGAAGTTTGTCCACAAACAGCGTTTTCCCGGTCGGATCACCCGCGATTCGCTGGTCTTGTGTATACAGATTTCCGGACAGCAGTGGGTTGCTCGAATAGGTCACCGAAGTGATCCCGGGAATGGCCGAAAATTCCTCCCGCAGGTCCCAGTAAAGTCTCTGCGTCTGTAGGCTGTCGTACCCGGAAATGGCCGGATCGAGCGCCACGATCAAAAGATTCCGGGTATCAAATCCGGGCTGAACATTTTTCAGATTCTGCAGCGTTCTCGCTAGCAGTCCGGCCCCCACCAGTACGATAACGGCCAGCGCGACCTGCAGCGCGGCCAAACCGTTGCCCACCTTGAACCAGCCAGTGCGTTCGGCATTCAGCGCGTTGTCTGCCGTTTGCTTCAGCGCGGGAGTCAGATCCAGCCGGGTGCTGCGCAGGGCCGGCAAGAGGCCAAAAATAACTCCGGTAGCAACTGAAAGTGCTGCGGAAAAGATAAGAATTCTCAAGTCCGGAGACGCTGCGAAGGGGAAAGGGCGCTCGGGTCCTAAAGAGAGCATGGTGATGATCACGCGCACGCCCCAGTAGCCCAACAGCACGCCCAGCCCTCCGCCGGTCACTGAGAGCAGAACGCTTTCGGTCAGCAGTTGACGGATAATTCTTCCTCGCCCGGCACCGAGGGCGAGCCGCACAGCCATTTCTTTCCGTCGCGCGGTGGAACGGGCTATCAGGAGACCAGCGACATTGGCGCAGCAGATGAGCAAAATAATACCGACGCCGATCATCAGAACGTAAAGCGGCGTTTTGAACGTCGGACGTTGCCCGATGAGGGCTTCCTGTGCGGGCAGGAGCGAAATTGTGGGATTGTCATGCTCTTCGATTTGCAATTTGGTGTCGCGAAGCAATTCATTTCGAAACAACAGAGTCGCTTGCGCCCGGGCCTGTTCCACAGAAACTCCCGGCTTGAGACGCGCGGCAATTGCCAGCCAGACATTCCCCGGAGCATCGATACGGCTCCAGCCTTCGTGTGAGCCCACCAGCGGAAACATCGAGCGCGCCAGCCACAAATCCTGTTTGTGTCCGGGCGTGAGTCCGGAAAAAGGCGGCTCCGCCACGCCGATGATCTCAAATGCTGCGCCGTTCAATCGGATAGTGCGTCCTACGGTGGAAGCGTCTCCGCCGAACGCGTTCTGCCAGAATCCATAACTGAGTACGATCGCCGGGGCAGCTGATCTCGAGTCGTCGGCAGGCTGGATCATTCTTCCCGCCGATGGGCGGATACCGAGAGTTTCGAAATAATCTCCGGTGACAATTTCCGCAGCAGCGATCTTTGCAGGCCCATAGCCGCTTACGACCATTTCCGATGGGCCGGCAAACCCTGCGATTCCCGCAAATACCTTTTGCTGATCGTGAATTGCGTTGAACATCGGGCCGGAATATGTGCAACCCCAATATTCAGTGGGCGTGTGGCCGGCATCGCAGTCGCCGAAACCACTTATTTCGTCATAGGCCGGCCCTTTATTTGACTGCCACTGGAGAATTACAAGATTTTGCGGTTCGCGTACTGGCAGGGGACGCAACAGAACGGCATCGAGCAGCGTGAAAATTGCGGTGTTGCCGCCGATTCCGAGCGCCAGCGTCAGCACCGCCACAACGGTGAAAGCCGGGCTGTTCCGGAGCGTGCGCATTCCATATTGAATATCCTGCAGGAGTGAATCAAATAGGTTGGCTTTCCTGGATTCGCGGCACTCTTCCTTTACGCGTTCCACTCCCCCGAATTCCAGGCGGGCCCGCCGCCACGCCTCCTGCCGTTCCACGCCGGCGCGCATCAGGTCCGCTGCGTACGCCTCCAGATGAAACCGCAACTCCGATTCCATCCGTTCCTCCAGTTGCCGCCGCCCGACCGTAGCGGCCACCTGCGACTTTATCCGCGCCCAAAAGTTCATCTACTTATCGCCCTCAAGCAAGTTCGCGCACCGGTTGCATTCAGGCATCCGCGGGTCGACGTCGCAGCGAATCAAATGTCTTCCCTAGACGCGCTAGGAATATAACCTTTACTTCACTAGACCGTCAAGGAGAGAAAGTATCTGGCAGAAAGCGGCAGCCAGTTCTCACATCTGAACGAGAGTTTCGTATTTCCCGAAAAACCGCATCATGCTCAGCGCTGATCCTTCAACTTCCACAAAATCTTCCGCAACATCCCCAGCAAAATCTCCGCATCCTCGGACGACAACTGCAACCTCCCCACCAGTCTTCTCCACTTCTCCTCAAGCAACCGTCCGTGCCCCACCTTCCAGTATCCGCTCGCCCGGAATGTCTCCATCAACACTCCGGTAATCCTCTCCCGTTCCCCGGCGGTCGCCGATTTCTTCGCCGCCGCTTTGCGCTGGCCCTTGGCCTGCAGCCTGCGCGCCACTTCATACATGCAAATTGCCACGGCCTGCCCCAGATTCATCGAGCGGTGCTCGACGCGCGTCGGGATCCGCACGAGCCAATGACAATGGCTCAAATCCTCATTCGACAGCCCGAATTTTTCGGAGCCAAACAAAATCGCCACCCGCCCTGCGACCATTTTCTTCCGTATCAACTTCGCGCCGTCTTCTGCGCTGTGCACCGCGTGCTGCACTTCCCGCGCGCCCACGGCCGTCGTCCCCACGACCAGCGCACAGTCCGACACCGCCTCCGAGACCGACTCAAACACTTCGGCCTTGCGTAAAACGTCCGACGCCCCCACGGCCGACGTGGCCTCCCGGAACGACGCCTCGAAGGGATTCACCACCCGCATCCGCAGAAATCCAAAGTTGCTCATGGCCCGCGCTGCCGCGCCCATGTTCAACGGATTTCGCGTCGCCACCAGCACCACCACCAAATTGTCCTGCTTGATTATTCCGTCCATCTCCCAATTCTATAACGCCCCCTGCCGAGGAAACGGCGGCCGGCGCAGTTTCCCGCGTGTCCAGAGCACCGCGCCCGGGCCAATAGAAAAAGGCGGCAAGGAAACTTGCCGCCGGGCACGGGGGATCGGAGATGGCTCTCCCCCAGCTTATGATTCAGGAAGGGGCGGGCAGCCGGGAAATTCGCGAAGGCTGGTGTTGCCGATGTACTGGAGATCCTCGATTCCGATTTTGCTGGTGTAAAACGCATCGCAGGTCAGGTTGCGAAGAAAGGCAAAGAAGGGGATTCCCTGGCTCAGCACCGGTTCCCGTTTGGCATTTCTGCGAAAGGCGATTTTGTCGAGCACTGCGTGCTGCTGCTCCGGCGTACACTCCAGGTAGCTTTGGGAATACTCGTCAAGGCAATGGTTATCGAGCCAGGACAGGCCGCCGCCCAGCCGGGCCGCATACTCTTCATTTTCACTGGTCAGCAGGTCGATGAACTCCGGCGCGCCCGCTGCAACTGCGCCGCCGGACCGTTCGTCCTTGGGAATGATGGTGTCGCAAAGAAGAGTTAGCGTGGCGTACTGGTGGGGGTTGAAATATTTGGGCACATACTTCCCTGCCGGAGCGCCTGTTTTTTCCTTGTGCACCATCTGATGAACGTACTCCGCGGCTTCGGCCGGAATCACCTGCAAAACCGAACCACCGACCGCGCCGATGGCCAGCGTCCGCAAGACGTCCCGTCGAGAGATCGATGGCTTGCTCATAGATTTCCCTTCTTCGCTTCGTCCAGAAGGTGCTCGGAAGCGCGCCATGATAGCGCCATGATGGTAAGCGTGGGATTTTTGTCCGGATTGGTGACGAGCGGCGCTCCATCGACCACAAAAACGTTGTTCGCGTCGTGCGCCTGGCAGAATCCGTTCAGCACGGAAGTCTTGGGGTCGCCGCCCATGCGCGCGGTGCCCACTTCGTGAATGATTTTTCCACCGGGCAAAATCCCGTAAGGATATTTACCGTCAATGTCGGTTCTGGTTCGGTATTCGCCGCCCATGGTTTCAATGATGGCGCGAAACGTTTCCTGCATGTCTTTCGCCTGGCGCAGTTCGTACTCGGTCCACTTGAAATGAAACCGGAGTACCGGAATGCCCCACTGGTCCACGACATCCGGGTCGATTTCGCAGTACGTATCCGGATTCGGCAGCATTTCCCCGCGTCCGGAGAAACCGATGGTGGTCCCGTATATTTTTCGGGCTCTGGCCTTGAGGCTTGCGCCGTAACCTTCTTCGCGGTGGCACATGTCGTGAAACATGCCGACCCCCGGCATGTCGCGCCCGCCCCAGAGTTCAATATGGTAGCCACGCGGGAAATCGTTTTTGCGATCGAATTTCCACCAGGGAACATACATGTGCATGCCGCCCGTTCCGTCGTGGTTGTGCGGCGTCATTTTTTCCAGGTGCGGCACATACCCTGCTCCGTCGCTTCCGACCGAGTCGGTCAAATATTGACCCACAGTGCCGGAAGAATTCGCGAGGCCGTTCGGAAACGTGGGAGATTTCGAATTGAGCAGCAGGCGCGCCGATTCGCAGGCGCTGGCTGCCACTACAACCGCACGGGCGTGAACACGCTTTTCTGTTTTCGTTGCCTTGTCGATGTAGGAAACGCCGGCGGCCTTGCCGCTGGCGTTAACCAGGATTTCGCGGGCCATGGCGCCGGTGATCATGGTAAGGCGCCCGGTCTGCATCGCCGGAGGCAGCAACACCTGGCTGGAACTGAAATTGGAAGCGGTCACACAGCCCCGACCGCACTGTCCACAGTAGTGACAAGGGAGACGCCCATTGTGTGCCCGGGTAAGAACGGCCAGACGCGCAGGAATACAGATGATGTTGAGCTTGTCGCACGCTTTCTTGATGAGGAGCTCGGTGCAGCGCGGTTTGGGGGGGGGAAGAAAAACGCCGTCGGGCGCGCTCGAGACGCCTTCCTTGGTTCCGAAGACGCCGATATAACTTTCCACTTTGTCATAGTACGGAGCGATATCGTCGTAGGTGATCGGCCAATCGTCGCCG
>Ga0193716_1000066_pt1 | contig 61225 bp, 51 predicted proteins | sample U2c1metaG_FD_145901 | JGI IMG/M metagenome (GOLD analysis project Ga0193716, IMG submission 145901) | Soil microbial communities from a riparian zone of the East river system, Colorado, United States - U2c1 | ecosystem: Environmental > Terrestrial > Soil > Riparian zone | place: USA: East River...
GGAAGTGAAGCTGGAAGAAGTGGCCGCAGCGACGACTGCGCCGAGTGAACCTGCGGCGCCGAAGCCGGCGGATGAGAAACCGAAATCTGCTGAGCCGGAATTCGAGGTCGAGCAGGACTACGAACTGGTGCTTGAGCCGGAAGCTCTGGTGCCGGCGCACGATCAGAAACCGCCGGAAACGCCGCAAAAAGTACCGGCGACACCGAATGCCGCCCCGCCTGCAAGCGGTTTTGCTTCCGATCAGTTTCTGGCGGATTTGGCGAACGAAATTGACGAACTGGGCATCGATCAATTGTCTCCCGCCTATTCAACGCCGGACGTTCCGCAGGCCGCGGCTCCGGCAAAATCCGCGTCGCCATCGGCGGTACCCGGCGAGCACGCCCCGCTGCAGGAAGTATTCGACGATTTCCGCGCTGAACTTGGCGAAATGGGAGTTGAAGACGAAGACCTGGAAACCCACTACAACCTGGGCATCGCGTTCCGCGAAATGGGATTGCTCGAAGAAGCGATCAGTGAATTCCAGAAAGTCGCAAAAGCCACGGATCGCGGCAAACCATTCCGCTACGCCATGCAGTGCTGCACTTTGCTGGGCCTCGCCTTCATGGAAAAGGGACAGCCGTCTATCGCCGCCATCTGGTATGAGCGCGCTCTGCTGACGCCGGGCATCGATTCAGAAAGTATTCTCGCCTTGCGGTATGATTTGGGAGTGGCTCAGGAATCAGCGGGCGAGCCGGCGGCGGCGCTAAAAAGTTTTTCCCAGGTCTACGCGATGAATATCGATTATCGTGATGTAGCCGAGCGCATCTCCGCCCTCCAGAAACCCATCCGTTGATGCCAGGTCTCCTTTGATTGGACGGAGTCTCTTTTATTCATGAATCGCGTTCTGCGCGCACTACTCGTGGTCGTTTGCTTTGAAATGGGCGCCTTGCTCCTGTATCTGCCCTGGTCCACCTTCTGGGAAAGAAATTTCTTTCTCAGCAATTTCCCGTCGCTGATCCCCATCGTTCTACATCCTTCTTTTCGCGGCGCAGTCAGTGGAGTCGGTGTGCTGGATCTGCTGATTGCCGTCGGCCTGATCGGCTCGCGGCAAGGTTCGACCAATGCCTCATCCCAGTAGTTTGCCGCGAGCCTTTCCCGGAAAACCGCTGCTCTGCTATGTGACCGACAGGCGACTGCTTGCCGCCGGCGAGGCCTCCCCGCGCACAAGCCTTGTTCTGCGAAAAATTGAAGCCGCAGTCCGCGCCGAAGTCGATTGGATTCAAATCCGCGAAAAGGATATTTGTGCAAAAGATGGCGCTGCTCTGGTGCGGGCGGCGCTTGGGGCCGTCGGGGATCGCGATGTCAGGATTCTCGTGAATGACCGGATCGACATTGCGCTTGCAGAGAATGCCGGCGGTGTCCACCTGGGAAGGCAATCGATCCCTGTTGCCGAAGCGCGGAAGTTTCTGGAACAAAACAGGGATCCGGCAAGACAGTCTGGTCCTGTCCTTACCGGCGTTTCCTGCCATTCTCTTGCGGAGGTAGCTGCCGCTGCGCGCGATGGCGCGGATTACGTTTTTTTCGGACCGGTCTTTGCAACTCCATCCAAAATCGCCTTTGCCGCGCCGCAGGGACTCGCGAAGCTGGCCGAAGTGTGCCAAGTGGCGGAAATCCCCGTTCTGGCGATCGGCGGCATTACCACGGACAATGCGGCGAGCTGTTTGTCGGCAGGAGCAGCGGGTATTGCGGCCATCCGTTTATTTCAGGATGCCGTCGACATTCGCGCCGTCACGGAAAAGCTTCGCCAACTCTGAATGCGATCCAGATTCCGTCAACATCCGGAGGGGACTTATTTTTTTACTCTTTGCGGCAGCAGGCGGCGCAAAAGGCGGATTTGTCCTGCGTGATAGACGTCATGAAAGGCCACGCCGTAAATTCCGGAAAGCAATTTGGCTGAAGTGTTCGGCTTCAGCGCTTTCCTGACCGTCTCTTGCAAGGCGCGGTGCTCTCCGTCCAGCAATTCGAGGTCTGCGCTCCAGTGCTTCTCCGTCAATTTTCCTTTTTCCGGCCGCGGGAAAAAATTGCTGCCAGGCAGGACGAACGAACCGCGTTTTCCGCCCTCCAGCCTGCGACGCATCGCGTATTTCCAGTACGCCGCGTGCAGAGCTAGCTCCCAGATGTTGTGTCTTCCCCGGGCGGGCCGCCAGGCCGCCTCCTCGGCGGTCACACCCTTCAGCGCCTGGCGCAGATTCGGACCATGCCAGGTCTTCCTCTCGTAGGCTTCCTCAAGAAGAGCCGAAACCAGCTGAACGGAATTCATGCGTACCTCGGGACCCCGGGTGAACTGAACTCGGGCGCAACGAGCGTTCTGAACAAGCGCGCGAAGTTACGGGGCAATTTTCGCGGCTTGGTTCAGCACCAGCGCAAGCCGGATCCCGGCTTGTGCTACCCGCAATTTGGCAACGGCGGCCGCCTGGCCCTGGTACCGGTCTCCGACAGCGATGTGCCGGGCAAGCATTCGCGCGCCAATATTATTGTCATCGCTGCAGCTGCGGACTGGAACGCTGGGCTCAACCGCAATGGCCGGGGTCAGCGGTCCGTACACGGCGCTTTCCGCGAATTCGTGGCTCTCCCATACCCAATCCTCGACGTGAATCGGCGCCTTTTGCCATTTTGCGATTTCCGCCTGGAAGGTATCTTCAAGCGTGTTGGCATACTCGACCGGGTCCGCCCCTTCCATGTCACGTTCGAGTATTGCGGAATCCCAAATGCTGTGAAGATTCGGTGAATAGGAATTATTATGCTCATGCGGTTTGCGCCGGAGATATTTCAAAGGCACGCAATTCCCGCCTTCGTCGTCATTCGTCGTGGAATGCAGGGGCTGATGCAGATCGCCTATGAAATGAATTATGTAGCGCAGCGCGTCGGTACGTTTTGCGGGATCCGCGTGGGCATCCTGCAGAATCGCCAGTTGCTCGGCGAGCGCCCTGGTGACGCAGCTGCCTTCCCCGCAGTACGTGTCCAAAGATTCGTGTTTCGCTCCGCGCGGAATATCAATGTAATGCCAGGGCCCATTGCGTTTCTCGGAGCGGACATCGTCGGCCCAGGTGGACGCGCTGGCCATCGCGTCGCGCACGGAATCTCCGCAATACGGTTTTACCTTGGCATCGGCCGGATTCTCGCTGAGCAATTTGTCCACGAGTTGCTTGGCTTCCGGAGTCAAATGCTTTTCCGCGATCAGGGCGACGGTCTGGTGTCCTTTGCAGCCCCAGGCTTTAGCATGGGGCACGAGCAGGAATGACCAACAGCCGAGTAACGTGAAAAGAACCGCACTTCTATACCTATTTCGCTTGCCATTCATAGCCGGAACCCCACCTGGAGAAAGACGTTTGCGGGCTGCATCCAGGTTTCACGCGCTGAGCCATCTTCCGATGGGTCGCAGAGAAATCGTATGATCGCAAATCACGCGCAACGTCGCGGTGATGGGAATCGCCAGGACCAGACCCATCCCGCCCCATACCCAGCCCCAAAACAACAAGGAAATGGTGATGGCCACGGCATTCAACTGTACCCGGCGCCCTACCAGTTGCGGAGCCACCAAATTGAGCGCCAGGACGTGAATGGCGGTGAGAGTTCCGGCAATCAGCACAAAAGATCCAACGGTCTTTAGTTTTGCCAGGGCAATTACAAACGCTGGCAGCCATGCCAGCACCGCGCCGATATAGGGGACCATGTTCAGCAGTCCGGAAGCGATTCCGGTCAAAATCGGATAGTCCAGCCCCAGGATCCAGAAGAAAAAGCTGCTCACCGCTATGACCAGCAGGGTGACGATCGACATCCCGGCCAAATATCCGCGCAACACATCGCGAAGGTCTTCCAGCGTTTCCTTGACTTGAGTGCGTTGCGATGCCGGAAAAAGTTCCAGCGTTCCGTGCCAGACTTGCCGTTTGCCGGCCAGCATGAAAAAAACCAAAAACGGAACGAAAGTAACTTCCAAAACCAAGGCGTAGAGAGACCCTATGCTCCGCAAAATCAGCGTATGGACAATTCCCGTTTCCGGGCGCGGCCCCGGGGCTGCGGGATTTTCCGGCGAAGGGCCAATGCGGGAAACCTGGCCTTCAATTCCGTTAATCTTTTTCTCTACCGTATCCGCGGCTTTTCGCAACACTTCGCTGTAGTGCGGCCAATTTTCCGCAAAATCCGCCGTGCGCGTTCCCAGTCCATAGCCTACGGCCATCAACACCGCGATGAGAATCAGCACCGCCACCATTGCGCCGATGGTTCTCGGCAAACGCATTCGCTCCAAAAATTCCACGCCCGGATCCAGGAAATAGGCGAGCAGAATGGAGAGCAGCAGGGTTATGACGACTCCCTGCGCGTAATAGCAAAACAGCAAGATAATGGCTGCGGCGATGACCCGCAGGCTAAACGTCGAGCCGGCGATTCGAACAACTGGTGGAGTCTCGTTGGGCAAGGCCGTTTCCGTGGCCTCCACGGTAACATATTCCGCGAACGCTTTAGGTCGCTGCGTGGGACTTGATGCAAACGACATCCGGAATTTTTGCTTTCCAGTCCGGCGATTGCGCCCGTGCTAAACTTCTGTGCGGTCATCATCCGGCGATGGTTCGCTCGGCAGGACTCGCAATACAAATTGAAATAGCAGATCTTTTCTTTCATGGCCAAAAAACTATTTGGAACAGACGGTATCCGAGGCGTTCCGGGCACACCCCCGCTGGACGACGCCACGCTCTATGCGACAGGCCGCGCTTTGGGTACCTATCTTCACCGCGTCCACGGCGCCGCGAACGTACTGGTAGGAATGGACACGCGGGAGTCGGGGCCGCATATCGCCGCGCTGCTCGCCGCAGGGGTCACCCGATCCGGCGGCACAGTAGCCTTTGCAGGCGTCATCACCACTCCGGGCGTAGCTTGCCTGGTACGGCAAAATGATTTTCAGGCAGGGGTCGTTATCTCGGCCTCCCACAATCCATTTCATGACAATGGCGTAAAGCTGTTTTCCCATGCCGGAATGAAATTTCCCGACGCCGATGAAGAAATCCTGGAAGCCGACATTTTTCAGCATCAGTCCGAGCCGGCACCGGCGGATCCCGCCGCTTTGCTTGCCGACGAATCGCTCGACGCGGAGTACTTGAATTTTCTTCGCGAGCGCATCCTTCCTGGCGCGCGATTGGCCGGTTTCCGCATCGTTCTGGACTGCGCGAATGGCGCCGCTTACAAACTGGGTCCCGAGCTATTTCGCTCGCTCGGCGCCGACGTCGTGGCGATCGGCACCACTCCCGATGGGCGCAACATCAATGCCAACTGCGGTTCTCTCCACCTGGATGGCCTGCAAAAGCGGGTGATCGAGGAAAAAGCCCAGTTGGGGATTGCCTTTGATGGAGATGCCGACCGCGCTTTGTTTGTTTGCGGCAGCGGCCAGATCGTGAATGGCGACGGGGTGCTGCTGGCCGCCGCGCGCTTTCTGAAAATGCAGGGTTCGCTCAAAGGCGACCGCGTGGTAGCCACATCGATGTCGAATCTTGGCCTGGAACGCGTGCTTGCGCGGGAAAACATCACGCTGGCCCGTACCAATGTCGGCGATCGCTATGTTCTTGAAGAAATGCTGCGTGCCGAAAATGTACTGGGCGGAGAACAGTCCGGCCACATCATTTTTCTCGAAGACAGCCCGGCGGGTGACGGCCTGCTGACGGCGGTGAAAATTGCTTCGCTCGTGGCCCTTTGCGGAAACCTCGAACATCTCATCACCGGCCTTAAAGACTACCCGCAAACCATCGTCAATGTGAAGGTGCGCACCAAGCCGCCCCTGGAAACTCTTCCGCAAGTCGCCCAAGCACTGGCCGAGGCGGAGTCCGCCCTGGGGGAAAATGGCCGCATCGTTCTGCGTTACTCCGGGACCGAACCGCTGGCCCGCGTCATGGTGGAAGCCGAACACGAAGCCGACGTGCAGCGATTCAGCCAGTCCGTCGCCAATGCGCTTCGCACCGCGATTGGCGCGTGAGCGGTCTGGACGAGTCTGCAAGCATTTGATTTACCGTTAGAAAGCGAAAATGAAATTACGTGCGTTCGCAGGCAGTTTATTGCTCGTGGTGTTTGGCCTCGGCGGCCCCGCGCCGGTGGGCGCCGGGCAGGTAAAGCGCCCAGCGCAAAAACGTGTTACGCGCATCCGGCTGACCGGTGCCCAAGCTCACAAATTGATCAAAAGTGAAATCCCGCCCCTGTATCCGGACGAGGCCAGCAAGAAACGGATTCAAGGGACCGTACGGCTGCATATCATTATCGGAATGACCGGGCTCGTGAACGAGATCAATGTTGTTTCCGGCAAGCCGCAACTGGAGGCCGCCGCAGTCGACGCCGTCCGCCGGTGGCAGTACAACCCCTCGTCCTACCAAGGCCATCCGGTTGAAGTGGAAACGGTCGTCGATATTGTGTTCAAGCTCAGCTCGTGAATCGCGGCGCAATTCCGTTGCTACTCTGACTGGTCTCCTCTGAAACGTACCGGGTCCAGGCTCGTCCCTGCGCTCTGCCCCCTCATTCTCCCAAAGACTGTAGGCCCGGCAGTCCGGTCTGTGGGATTTTGTAGGGCGGAAATAACTGGCGACCAGAAATACGAGGCCGCAGCCAGGTAACCCGTTTATAATCAATGAAATGACTCAAAGTCATTATTACGCTTTGGCTGGCATACGGCTTGCTCTTCTTTCCTGCACTAAAAAGATTGGCTTCCCGGGGTGGCCGGAACCGATCCTCGACTCGGTTTACGGTTTTGGGGCGTCAATTGTGAAAAGGGGGCTTGCACCAGCCCCCTTTTCTATTTTCTGCTTTCGATTTCCTTGCTTTCCGTTTTCTCAAGTCTCCTTGCAAGACTGGGCCAAAAAAATGAGCGGCCGCTGGGGGGAGCGGCCGCTCGGGCGTGGGGGATGGAGGATATTGTAATCCGAAGCTAGTTTTCTTCTTCCGAACGTTCCACTGCGCTCGCGAGCAGCAGAACGACACATAGGAGCAAACAACCTACGACCATTTTCTTACTCCGGAAGCCGAAACCAACTCCCGACTACAGGAGCGAGTTTGCGCTGGGCACCTGTTTCAGTCGATAGTCCGCCGGATACATTCCGGCAGTACTTCGCGCTCCCCTGCGGAACCCCCCAATTGGTACCTTCGTACTTCCGGGTTTGGCGACTCCCGCGGGCGGATTTCGCCTGGAAACAACCCGATTCAGACGCACTTGGATTCCCGCCCGCACTGTGCTCTTCTAGAAAGCGCGATGATCGCAGACCGTCTAAATTCAAACACTCACCCGACCCGCGGCCGCGGCTGGGTCCGCTGGCCGCCTCTCGCCTGGCTTCTGCTTTGCTGTCCAATCTTCGCTTGCGCGCAACAGGAACAGGCTCAGGTCATCCGTCTCGTGAAAAATCCGGATCCAGCGCCGGACTTTAAGCTCACCAGCATTGACGGGAAACCACTTTCTCTTGCGGCGCTGCGCGGGAAGGTGATTTTGCTCAATTTCTGGGCCACCTGGTGCGGTCCGTGTCGCGCGGAAGTTCCCGATCTGGTCGAGCTGCAGAATAAATATAAGGATAAATTGCAGGTGCTTGGTCTGGTCACCGACGATGACGACGAAGATGCCGTACGAAAGTTCGTCGATACTTTCGGAATCAATTATCCGGTCGCCATGGCCACCGCCGACATTCGCCTGGAGTACGGCGGTATTCCCGCCCTGCCCACCTCCTTTGTAATCGACCTCGAAGGACGTGTGGTGCAAAAGCACGAGGGACTGCGCGATCCCGTTCTGTATGAAACAGAAGTGCGCGCCCTGCTGGGTCTGCCCATCGATGCCCAAGTGGAAACGTTCGAAGACACCGGAGAGATATTTCTCAAGCACGCCGATCGCGCCAGCACACTGCCGGGCGTGGATCTCGGGAAACTCACTCCCGAGCAGCGGAATGTCGTGCTGCACAAATTCAATGCGGAAAACTGCACCTGTGGCTGCAAGTTTACCCTGGCACAATGTCGCATCTGGGATCGCGGTTGCGCCGTCAGCCTGGCGGCCACCAAAAAGATCATTTCCGAGGCTTCCCGTCCAGGCGGGCAAGCAGCGGCTCCCGCCGGCAAGCCGGGGAGCGCCAAGAAACCGGCGCCGGCTCCTGACTCCAAAGACTAAAACTGCGGTGCGCGTGGCTGATAGCTTTGCCCGGTGTCCGGCTGCTATCCTTGTGCGCTGTCCATGAACTTCCTCAAGAAAACCTTCTTCTTTTTCGTCTTCTTTCTGGCCTTCAGCGGAATCGTCTCAACCCCTGTTGCTCTCGCCCTGGGCCTGGCTTTCGGGCTGAGTTTCACGCATCCGTATCCGAGGGAGAGCCGCACGGCGGCAAAAATTCTTTTGCAGGGATCGGTTGTGGCGCTGGGATTCGGAATGAATCTGCACGAAGTCCTGAAGGCGGGGCGCAGCGGATTTGTGTATACGGCTCTCGGGATTGCCTTTGCCTTGCTGGTTGGTTTGGCACTGGGTAAAGTACTGCAAGTTCGCGGAAACTCCTCCTATCTTATTACCGCCGGCACGGCAATTTGCGGTGGCAGCGCGATTGCGGCCGTCGGGCCGATTCTTCACGCCGAAGAAGAAGAGATGGCCGTTTCCCTCGGCACGATCTTCATTCTGAATTCCGTGGCGCTCATGATTTTTCCGGGGATTGGCGGAGCTTTGCACCTCTCGCAATCGCAGTTCGGACTTTGGGCGGCACTGGCGATTCACGACACCAGTTCGGTGGTTGGCGCTTGCGCAAAATACGGCAAAGATGCGCTGGTCATTGGAACCACCGTGAAACTTGCGCGGGCTCTGTGGATCGTTCCCCTGGCGCTGGCTACTGCAGCTGTCAAGCGGAGCCGTTCCAAGATTCATTTTCCCTGGTTTATCGTGTTGTTTGTGGTCGCCGCAGTCGTCAACACCTATGTTCCCGCCATTTCCCGACTGTCGGATTCGCTGTTTACTCTGGGCCGCCATGGACTAGCCGCCACCCTGTTTCTGATCGGCACCGGAATCTCCCGCGCGACTCTAAAACAAGTGGGCTGGCGCCCGCTCATGCAGGGCGTGCTTCTCTGGATCATCGTGGGAACTGTTTCGCTGTATCTGATCCGCGTCGGGGTAATTGCGTTTTAGGGTACGTGCGTCCGGCGCGCTTATTTCTTCAGCAGATCCAAAACCGTTGCCGTCATCGCGCGTACTCCGGTGCGAATCGCCGGCTCCGGCAGCGGAGCGAACTCTCCTGAGTGCAATCCCGGTATGCGCGTTCCCTTTTCCCTGCCGTCGGCCAACTTTTGCGGGTCGGTCGCTCCCAGCCAAAACATCACGTAGGGCGGTTTGTGCCCGGCCAAGCCAAACTCGCTAAAATCTTCGCTGGCCATAATGGGATCGCCTTTGAGGACGTTTTCTTTCCCCAGTTCTGTGCCCAGCGCAGCAAAAACACGCAGCGCCAGTTTTGGATCATTGCTCGTAACCGGCGCGTTGTCGGCCGCTACCTCGACAATCGGCGCCCGCTCAGCCGGAATACCAGCTGCAGCGGCAATGCCACTGGTGACCCGGGCAATCGCCGCCAAAACTTTTTCGCGGGTCTCGGGGCTCAACGTCCGCACCGTCAACTGCAGATGCGCTTCATCCGGAATAATATTGTGCTTGGTTCCCGCGTGAAACGAACCCACCGTCACGACGATTGGATCGAATGGATTCTGCTCGCGGCTGGTGATTGTCTGCAGCGCCACCACCAGTTCCGAGGCTACGACAATCGGATCTTTCGTCAGATGCGGCATCGCGCCATGCCCGCCATATCCGCGCACCGTAATGTCCACGGAGTCTGCGCCAGCCAACGCCGGCCCCGGCAGCCACGCGACTCGTCCGGCGGGCACGACAGAGCTGTCATGCAAAGCCAGGACGTAGTCGGGCTTGGGAAATTTGCTGTACAGCCCGTCCTGCAGCATCGCTTTGGCGCCTCCCACAACTTCTTCCGCCGGCTGACCGATCAAGACGACCGTGCCCTGCCATTGATTTTTCAAGTCCACCAGCATCTTGGCGGTGCCCAGAAAAACAGTCATGTGCAGATCGTGCCCGCAAGCGTGCATCACGCTGACTTCGGTCCCGTCGGCGCGCTTCGCTTTCACGTGACTGGCATACGGCACTCCCGTCTTCTCTTCGACTGGCAGAGCGTCCAGCTCCGTACGGACCATCACCGTCGGTCCAGCGCCGTTTTTGAGCACCGCCACAATTCCATACGCTTGTTGCTTGGTCGCGGCATAGACCCCGAAGTGGTCCGCCACCTCGTAGCCCAGCGTTCGCAGACGGCCGGCGAGCAGCGCTGCGGTTTCTTTTTCCTGCATCGAGAGTTCCGGATTTTCATGAAGGTGCTTATAGGTCGCGAGGAGCGAAGGCAGTTCCTTGTCGACTCGCTGACTTAAGTCGTTCTGCGCGCGCAGCGACGGCGTCGCGGACAAGAGAATTGCCAAACCAGTGACTCCGAGCGCGCTGCTTTGCTTCATGAGATCCTCCGGGCACGCATCATAGCACCGAGCGGCGGGAATGATTTTGCAAAAGCAGGGGCCGCCGGACACCCGCTATTCACTTGCCCCCGAACCACGCGTACACTACACTCGCGGCTGAACCTAGCAAGGCTCACGCCGGGTGCTCTCTGAGGAGGTTTTTTGTGAACCGCCGAATTTCTTTCTTGCTGGTTGCGCTGCTCCTAGCCGGAATTTTCAGTGCGCGAGGCGCTATTTCTTCGTCTTCACCCGCTGCTGCGCGAAAGGCGATCAACCTCTCCGATGACGATCCGCAGTTGCCCTTCAGCGGAGCCATTCTCACCGGCAACACTCTCTATCTTTCCGGCCGCATCGGAATCGATCCGAAAACCGGCAAGGCTCCCGCCGATGCCAGTGAAGAGATTCATCTCCTTCTGGACCGCATCAAAGCGACCTTGGTGCAGGCAGGAATGACTATGGATGATCTTGTTTACGTGCAAATCGCGTGCACGGACTTGACTCTATATGACAAGTTTAATGCGGCGTATCGCGGCTATTTCACAACCAAGGATTTGCCCGCTCGTGAATTTATCGGAGTCAGCACGCTGTTGCGCGGCGGCCACTTCGAACTGCAAGCGATTGCCGTCAAACGGTAAGCGCTGCCGGGCAAATTTTAAATTTTCCTCTTGTACAGCGTATCGGAATGTTTGGCATACCCTCCGTCTTTGGCCAGCTCGACCAGCACGCGCATGTGGTTTTCATCGATCCGGGTAATCGAGTAGCGGTAGTCCTTAAAGCGCGGCGAACCGTAAACCGTTCCGGCAAATACCCATGCTCCAACTTTGCTGTTGCCCGCTTCTGCCGAGAGGTCCATGCTGCCGTCGGTGTTATAGGCGTGGAAGAACAGGCGTCCGGTCACGGGGTCTGTGCCGTAAACGGCGAAATCGCGGTAGACGATCGCGCCCGTTTCGTCCCGGAATATTTCTTCTGAGGAAAGAAAGCGCCCTCCTAAAATGGGGGTGAAACTATATTCCTCGCTCCACCGGCCTTGCGGGGCGCGATCCGCAATCCACGTTCCACGGACAAAGGAAAAGCTGTTTATAGGCTCCGGCAGTTCGGCCGGCCGGAGCGAACCATCCGGGGTCTGCCGGAGTGCAGGTCTTCCGTCGACGAGCGAAGCCACGGCGAGCAGCGAAACAACGAGCGCAATTTTTTTCACACTCCCTCCGTATCTATGGGCATGGACGGCAGGCCAAAGTCCTTGTTAGCAGTTCAAGCGAGATATCCCGGTCCCTTGCCCCGGTCAGCTGGCATCCAACCGGAACAGCCCCGAAAGCGATTCCGGCCCCGAGCGATTGCAATAAGACCACATATGGGCATACATCCTGTGCCATTTTCATAGCTTTTGCCCATATATGAGCTCATCTTTGCTTCATCCTACACTGTGTTTCAAATAACCTGTTTAATTACTTATGTTTACGGAGGTAGTAATGTTGCATCACATGGCGCCTCAAATGCATCAGATGATGTCCAGTAGGCTCTACTCCATGCTAAGAATTACAACCGAGCAGAAACGCGGAAGGGTTGTCCTTCAGGTCGAAGGGCGTCTGGCCGGACAGTGGGTCGCAGAACTCGAGCAGTGCTGGCGAGATCTGCAGGGTCGCGCGGGTCGCGAACGGATTAGCGTCAATCTCTGCGGCGTCAGTTTCATCGACGCCAGCGGGAAAGTGCTGCTCAAGGAGATCCACCGGCAGGGAGGTCAACTTATGGCCGAAGGATGCCTCAATCAGTCGATTCTCGACGAGATCAAACAGGGATCAGAAAAAGAAGAACGCGAAGAGAAAAACGGCAACAGCAAGAACCCCGGACGAGGGCAGAACAAAAAGGGTCCCCCGATAATTTTCTACATTGCGCTGTTCAGCCTGCTCGCGAGTCCCAGCTTTGCCGCGACGCAAGAAGCGGCGAAGCCGGCTGCGACACCCGACGCGTCGGGGGTGCTGCGCCTCACGCTTGACCAGGCCGTCGGACTCGCTTTGAAACAGAACCCCACGGCGCAAATTGCGGTCCTTACCGCGGCGCAGAGCGTGCAAGACAAAAATATCGCGCGCGCGGCCCTCCTGCCCCAGGCGGATCTGGAAGTGAAGGATTATGTGACGCGTCTGAACTTGCAGGCGCAGTTCGGCGGCCTTGATTTCCCCGGTTTTCCGCATCACATCGGCCCTTATCAGGTATTTTCCGCCGGACCCACGTTCAGCGCTCCGGTTTTCGATTTGACGCTCTGGCGCAGATATCAATCGGCCCGCGAAACGGCCAACGCCAGCAAAGCGACCAGCCTTTCAACGCGTGAACAAGTCATCTTGTTGGTGGTCTCGCAATATATCGGGACGCTTCGTGCGGTGGCCAATGTCCAAGCTTCGGCCTCGCGCGTCGAACTTGCGCAGGCCTTATACGACCAGGCAGCGGACCTGCAAAAAGAAGGTGTGGGCACCGGGATCGACACTCTCCGCGCCAATGTGGAACTGCAAAATGAGAAGCAGCGCCTTATTGAAGCTTCTCGCGATCGCGAAACTTCGCTCTACGCTCTGAGCCGCTTGCTGAGTCTCGATCCCCGTCAGCGCATTGAGCTCGGCGATGCACTCAGCTTCTTTGATACGCCGCAACCGGAAGCCGATCCGAGCATCGACGCCGCTCTGGCGCAACGTCAGGAATGGAAATCGCTCGATTCCCAGATCAAGGCCGCGGGTGCGGACAAGAAGGCTTCGCAGAATTCACGGCTGCCCAGCCTGCACTTCGACGGCAACTGGGCCTATTTGGGTACTTCGACTGCGACGGGAATTCCCACCTATACCTACCAGGGTTCGGTGACCATGCCGCTTTTCACCGGTGGCCGCATCCACGCCGAGGTGGTCAGAGCCGACCTGGAGATCCAGAAGCTGCACGAACAGCAGCAGGATCTTCGCAACGAAATCGCTTTGGACGTGAAAACCGCCTTGCTCAATTTGCAATCCGCGCGCAGCGAAGTGGAGGTCGCCAATCTTGGCGTGCAGCTTTCCAAAGAAGAAGTCGACCAGGCGCGCGACCGTTTCCGGGCCGGGGTGGCCAACAATATTGAAGTAATCCAGGCCCAGGACTCGCTTGCGCGCGCCAACGACAATCAGATCGCGGCTCTTTATCGTTTCAATCAGGCGCGCGCGGACTTTGCCAAGTCGATCGGCCAGATGGAAAAAATTTACGCGAAGTAAGGAAGAGAAAATCCATGAGCATCGAAATCGAAGTGGGGTTGGAGAATGCGACAAAAGTACCGCATGAGCCGGTAGCCCCGCACGTCGAAGAACCGAAGGGTCTGGCCAATCCGAAGGTCAAGCGGCTGCTGCTGGTCGCTGGAGTGGTGGTGGTGCTGGCGGTCGTTGGACTTTTCCTGTACTACCACAATCGCGAAAGTACCGATGACGCTCAGGTAGACGGCCACATTACTCCTATTTCATCGAAAGTTTACGGCCGCGTCGCGGAAGTTCTGGTGACCGACAATCAGCCCGTGAAGCTCGGCCAGGTGCTCGCGAAGATCGATCCTCGCGATTACCAGGCCGCTCTTGATCAGGCGAAAGCCCAGCTGGCGCTGGCTGAAAGCGAAGCGCAATCGGCGGGTGTTGATGTTCCGCGCACGCGCGAAAATACGGCCAGCGGAACGTCGAACGCCTCCGCGCAACTCCTCGGTGCGCAAGCCGATGAAGCCAGTGCGCAAGCCCGCTATGAACAGGCGCAAACCGAAGATCTGTCCTACGCCCGGGCCAATATCGAGAAAAGCCGCGCCAACGCGGAGCTCGCCAGGGCCGATCTCGCGCGCTACAAACCTTTGATGGAAAAAGGCGAAATTTCAAAACAGCAATATGACAGCGCGAAAGCCAACGCCGACGCCAGTGCGAGTGCTCTGAAAGCGGACGAGGAAAAACTGGCGCAGGCGCAACGCAACGTACAAGTGGTAAAGGCGCAGCTCGATGCCGCCAAAGCTCGCGTGGGACAAGCCCGGGCAGGAGTTTCCTCGGCGCTGGCGGACACCAGGCAGATAAGCATGCGCGCCGCCGATGCCCTGGGAAAGGTGGCCAAGGTACAACAAGCCCGCGCGGCTCTGGACGCGGCTCAGCTGAACCTGAGCTATACGGAAATCATTGCCCCGGTCGACGGCGTGGCCACACACAAACAGGTTGAAGTCGGGCAAATCGTGCAGCAGGGGCAGGGCCTGCTGGTGGTCGTTCCTCTGCGCGACGTCTGGGTGACTGCCAATTTCAAGGAAACCCAGCTGAAAAACATGAAAGCGGGCCAAAAAGCCGAAATTAAAGTGGACACCTACGGAAAAACGTTCAGTGGCCACGTTGATTCAATTGCCGGGGCCACGGGTTCGGTCTTGAGCCTGCTTCCGCCGGAGAACGCCACCGGAAATTACGTGAAAGTTGTGCAGCGCATTCCGGTAAAAATTCTGGTCGATCCGATACCCCAGGAAAAAGCAATTCTACGTCCCGGCATGAACGTGGACGTGACGGTGATCGCGGAATAACGCGTCCCGGGAAGGAAGAAATAGCCAGCACCATGCGCAACAGGATCATGGCCAAATTGCGGATGCCGGATGGGTCGATCAACCCCTGGGTGATCGCGATTACGGTGACTCTTGCAACGTTCATGGAAGTCCTGGATACCTCCATTGCCAACGTGGCGCTCCCGCATATTTCGGGGAATCTTTCGGCCGGCGCCGATGAATCCACCTGGGTGCTGACTTCCTATCTGGTCTCGAATGCCATCGTGCTGCCGCTTTCGGGATGGTTTTCCGGCTTGATCGGACGCAAACGTTTTTACATGGCTTGCGTGGCTTTGTTCACCGTTAGCTCGTTTTTGTGCGGCCTGGCTCCGAGCCTGGGCGTCCTGGTCATTTTCCGCATTTTGCAGGGGGCCGGAGGGGGCGGTCTGCAGCCGAGCGAACAAGCCATTTTGAACGACACCTTTTCGCTCGAAAAACGCGGAATGGCTTTTGCGGTTTATGGCCTGGCGGTCGTCGTGGCGCCCACCATCGGGCCGTGGCTCGGCGGCTGGATTACCGACAATTTCTCGTGGCGCTGGATTTTTTACATCAACGTGCCCATTGGCGTGATTTCTCTGGTCCTCACTCACTTCATTGTCAGCGATCCGCCGTACATGAAGAAAGAAACGGCCAAGCGCGGTTTTCGCATCGACTACATCGGCATCGGCCTTATCAGTCTTGGACTCGGCAGCATGCAGATCATTTTGGACAAAGGACAACGCGAAGACTGGTTTGCTTCAAACTTCATCCGCGTGTTTTTCGTCCTGATGCTGGTGGGGGTGATCGCCGGAATTCTTTGGGAGCTTAGAGAAAAGCATCCGGTCGTGGATTTGAAGATGTTAAAGGATCGCAATTTTGCCATTGCCACGATAGCGATGTTCTTTCTGGGTTTCGTTCTGTATTCGAGTACCGTGCTGATTCCCCAGTTTCTGCAGCAGTTGCTCGGATATACGGCGGAGCTGGCCGGCAAAGCGCTGTCGCCGGGCGGCGCGGTCATCATGTGCATGATGCCGGTCGTAGGAATTCTGGTGTCGCGCGTGGACACCCGGATTCTGATCACCTTTGGATGCCTGGTCTCGGCTTCGGCGCTGTTCGTTATGGCCGGCTGGGATTTGAATCTCGATTACGGCCATGCCGTGCGCGCACGCATGCTGCAGAGTTTTGGACTGGCATTTTTGTTTATTCCCATAAACGTGGCCGCATTTGCCTATGTGCCGAGGGAAAAGACCAATATGGGCACGGGCATCATCAATCTGGCACGCAACGTGGGAGCCAGCGTGGGAATTGCCACGGTAACGACACTGCTCGAGCGGCGAACGCAACGGCACATGGCGCAGCTGGGTGAGCGGGTGAACGACTACAGCGTGGCGTATCACAACATGCTAAACGGCACGCATGCCCGGCTGCTGTCGGCCGGCTCCAGCGTAAGCGAAGCGACGGCCCAGGCGCACGGAATGATTTACAACGTCCTGCAGCGGAACGCCGCCATGTTGGCGTTTCTCGATAATTTCAAAATGCTGGGAGTCGTTTTTTTCGCGGTAATACCGGTCTTGTTGATGATGAAAAAGCCCAGAGGTCCGGCCAAGGACGTGCCGGTGCACTGACGGGAGCGCCGAGTGGCAAGTCAAGAGTTTAGCCAGAATGAATGGGGGAACAACATGGCAACGCAAGCAGTAGTAGGAACACAACTCAACGAAGCAAAGCTGATCCGCGCTGGACAGCGGGGCGACCAGCAAGCGATGGAAGACCTGTTTCGGCGCTATCAGCGGCCGCTTTTCCAGACGGCCCTCAGAGTACTGGGAAACGCCGAAGACGCCGAAGACGCTCTGCAAGACGGCATGCTTTCCGCGTATCGCAATTTGAAACGTTTCGAGGGCCGCTCGCAATTTTCAACCTGGCTGACGCGTATCGTTATCAACGCAGCTTTGATGCGGCGGCGCAGTGCCAAGGCGCGTCCCGCGATTTCGCTCGACGAAACTCCGCGGGAAGATGAACTTCCCGCATCGGAGCGCTTCGCCGACAACGGCCCCAACCCGGAGCAGGTCTTTGCGAGCACGGAAATTCGCGAGCTGATCAACGAGAATCTCGACGAACTTTCTCCGCTGCTGCGCACGGCCTTTGTTTTGCGCGAAGTGCAGGGTTTTTCAACCGGCGAAGCGGCCAAGAAGTTGGGGGTGACGGAAAATACGCTCAAAGCCCGGCTCTGGCGCGCGCGCCATCAACTTGCCGAACGTCTCGGCAGCCGTCTGCGTCGCATGAAAGATGGTATGACCGGGGGCGGCAGCATGGGCGACCCGGAATGCAGCTACTGCTAAGCCCCGGCGTGCAGCAGGCCGGTTAAAAAACAGCAAAAACAGGAACGCCGGCAGCTCTGCCGGCGTTCCTGTTTTGCCAGAGCCAACCCGGCAGAGCCGGGCGAGCAGATTCCTAGCCGCCGGTTCGCTCGGCCGCCGGATACAATCCGAGCACTCGCACAAAACTGGTTGCTGCGCGGACTTCCGCCAGAGCTTGTTCCAGTCGCAACTCTTCGGTGGCCTCCACGTCCAGAAAAAATTGATATTCCCATGGACTTCCGTGGATGGGCCGGCTTTCAATTTTTTGCAGATTCACGCTGTATTTTGCGAAAGGTTCGAGCGAGGCCAGCAGTGCTCCGGGCCGGTGCGCCAGACGCATCGCCAGTGACATTTTGTGGGCGTTGGGCCGCATGTGCTTGCTCGCTTCACCCTCCGGCACGAGCAAAACGAAGCGCGTGAAGTTTTCTTCATTGTCCTGAACGTTTTCCGCCAGGATGACGCCGCGATAATATTCGGCGGCGCGCCGGCCGGCGATTCCCGCAAACGATTTATCCCCCCGCGCCAGGGCTTCTTTCACGCTTCCAGCCGTATCTTCTGTGGGCACGCGCCGTACCTGGGGATGCGCAAGGAAGAATTGTTCGCACTGCGCCAGAGCCATCGGATGCGATGCCACGGCTTGCAATCCCGCCAGAGTTGCGCCAGCGCAGCCAATCACGTGATGTTCAATTGGCAGAATTGTTTCCGCGATGATCGCCAGGTTGCTCTGAACCAGCAGGTCGTACACGCGAACCACGGAGCCCGCCAGCGTGTTTTCAACCGGCACGAGGACGGCGTCGGCCGCGCCCTCGGCGATCGCGCGAAACGTGGCATCAAACGTCGACCGCGGCACTGTGGCAATCGCATTCCCCAGCAATTGCAAAGCAGCCGCTTCGCTGAAGGCTCCCGGTTCGCCCTGAAATGCCACCCGCGCTCGCTGCAAAACCACACTCATCCTGCCTCCCAAGGTTCCCGCCGCCGGCCACGACCAAGTGTTGACGCCTAAAGAGTATCAAGTATGATTCGTGAGACAGCATAGTAAAAGGCCCGGTTCCCGTTGCGCCGCTTCCAAGCCGGATAAAGAGAGTTCTTGTGAGCTATATCGAAAAGACGCTCGTTCCTGGGGAAACATTGCTTTATCAAACGCGCCACCACTGGATTGTCTTGCTGGGCCCTGCGCTTACCAGCACGGTGCTCGATCTGGTGGGCGCCGGACTATTGATTTACGCGGTAAACCAGAGAAACGCCGCAGCTCCGGGCGGCACCGGCATGAACCGAGGGATCGAAGCCCTGGTGGTTATCGCCGCGATTCTACTTTTGCTGGGCGGCGCCATTTTGGTCTATGGACTCGCCAAGCGTAATGCCACCGAGATGGCCGTAACCAACAAACGCGTTCTTATCAAAACAGGAATGGCCAGCCGGAGAACTCTTGATCTGATGCTCAACCGGGTCGAGAGCATTGGCGTTGAAGAAACCGTCATGGGACGCATGCTGGGCTACGGAACTGTAGTGCTGCGAGGTACCGGCGGCACTCCTGAGCCCTTTTTTCAAATTGCCCATCCGCAGGAGTTTCGTCAACAAGTTCAGCAACATGCAGGAACGGCCAGCCTATAAACTTGGTTCGGCGCACGGACGTGGGTGTTCCGGGTGTTGAAGGAGGCACGATGAATTTATCCCGACCGGAAAAGGGCGAGTACTCGGAACACTACGACAAGTACGTTTCTCTCATTACGGGAACCGATATTCTTGGAATTCTAGAAGCACAGCGACTGCAAACCTTGCAGCTCTTTGCCGGGCGCAGCGAACGAGACGGCAAATTTCGTTACGCTATGGACAAGTGGAGCGTCAAGGAAGTTCTCGGTCATATGACCGACGCAGAGCGTATTTTTGCCTATCGAGCGCTGCGAATCGGGCGCGGCGATAGCACCCCGCTTCCCGGCTTTGAACAGGATGACTACGTACGGAACGCCAATTTCAGCCAGCGCACCTTAGCCGAACTCGTCGAAGAATTTGCCGCCGTACGCACCGCCAGCATCCTTTTCTTTCGTTCCCTGCGGGAGGCGGATTGGCTGCGGCGCGGAGTCGCCAGCAAGAACGAGGTTACGGTGCGTGCCCTGGCTTACATTGTTGCCGGCCACGAGTTGTATCACCGGCACATTCTTGACGAGCGCTATTTCCCAGCCATACCGCGCGCTTGACGTTCGTTGGATCCCAGTCAATCGAACAGTTGTTTGGGCCATGGGTCCGACAAGGCTTACCCGGGACCTCGAAACTTCATCCGACGATTCTATGGCCCGAGCTCAGGTCACGGAAGAACGCGGTCAAGTCCCCTGCGATGGCCGCCGGTTCCTCCACTGGGGCGAAATGCCCGCCGCGGGGAAAGACGGTCCAGCGCTGGATGTTATACACGCGCTCCAGATACGAGCGCGGCGGCTCGCCTTCAGGAACGGTCTGGTGCGCGAAGACACCGAACGCCGTGGGCGCACCGACGTAGCTGGGGGCAACCGGGTACCAGCGATTGTCCCAATAGTCGCGCATCGACGAGGTGATGGTCTGTGTGACCCAGTACAGGGTGAACGTAGCGCAGAGGAAGTCGTCAGGCGGCGTGACATCGCTCCACGAGTGCCACTTCTCGCCGAGGTATGCGGCCAGTCCCGCCGGTGAGTCGTTCAGTCCATAGCCGACGGTCTGCGGCTTGGTGGACTGGATCGCGCTGTAGCCCCGCTCCGTTACGTCCCAGCCCCGGCTCACGGCGAGGTACGAGCGCTCCATATCCGAGAGCTCCGCCTCGTCCGCCTTGGGCGTGAGGTCCGACTCCAGTGTGGTGAGGTGGATCCCCATGACCGACTCCGGATGGTCCACTGCAAGAAACGTCGACACCCCGGAACCGAAGTCATTGCCGCCCGCACCATAACGGGAATATCCGAGTTCGGTCATGAGCCGGTGCCAGCGCTCCGCGACGTACCGGTAGTTGATGGCGACCTGGGGTGGGCGCGGCGAGAATCCGTACCCGGGCAGCGAGGGCACGACCACGTCGAAGTCCTTGAGCATCGGCAGCATGTCCAGATAGTCGAGGAAACTGCTGGGCCATCCGTGCGTGAGGATGAGCGGCGTACCACGGCCGGATGCGGCGCGCTGGTGCACGAAGTGGATGCCGTCCCAAGTGAATTGGTTAAGCGCGTTGAGCTTGCGCTCCCAGGCCCGCCAGTCGAACTTATTGGCCCAGTAGGACACGAGGCGCCGCAGCCAGTCCAACTCAGTGCCCTGTCCCCAGCCTATGCCGGGCACCTGGTCGGGCCATCTGGTATGGCGCAACCGGGCCCGCAGATCGTCGAGCACTTCGTCGGCAACATGAATCCGAAACGGCTCCACTGCAACAACTCCTTCCTTGCATGGCCAGCCACGCGCGGGCATGCGATCCGTTCGCTCAGGTTACCATTCCCATAAAAGCTTGTGCCCGAGAAACGATGCGGTCGTCAATGGCCACCGGTCCAAGAGGTGGTTGAGTATATTCAGCCGTGTCGCATGATTAAGAAAAACCCTTTCTTTTTCTTTCTTGCGATTCTAGCAACAGTGACTGCATTGTCGCTCGGGACCTTCTTTGCGAGATCGATGGCCTTCTGCGATGGGCCTTCTCCAAGATAGTGTGAGCAAGCCGAACCTCGCGGAACTGTCTCCTGTCTCATGGGGTGACAGTTTCACGTTGCCGTTAAGGGGCGACAGAATGATGGAGCTAAGACACGCTGTTTGGTACAGGTTGCGGGCACGGCAAGCCGCTGTTAAAATTTAACGTTTGCTGGAACCCAGCCGTCGGCGCCTTGCGTGGACGGCTTTTTCTCCGTTCTGGCGGTTGCTAGGCCTGACCGCCGCCGATTTCTACCTGAAATCTTGCACAGGTCACGAGCGGCCTGGCTTGTCAATGTTGGTTCTGCTCTGAAGGAGACTCAGCGTGGCTAAGTACGATGTGGCGATTATCGGGAGTGGTCCTGGCGGTTATACCGCGGCAATCCGCGCGGGCGAACTGGGCTTGAAAGCTGTCGTCGTTGAAAAAGACCCGTTTCTCGGCGGCACCTGTCTGCATGTTGGCTGTATACCGACCAAGGTGCTGCTGCACCACGCTGACGTTTACGATCATTTCAAAAATGGCGCGGAACTGGGTTTTGAAGTCAGCGGACTGAAGGTCAATTGGGCCAACGTTCTTGCCCGCAAGGACAAGATCGTCAAGAAACACTCCAAGGGCATTGAATTTCTTCTAAAGAAAAATAAGGCGGAATGGGTGCAGGGCTGGGGACGGTATGAAGGCCCAGGCAAAGTCAGCGTCGATAACAACGGAAAGAAATCGCAGATTGAGGCGTCGAATATATTGCTGGTCAGTGGTTCAGAAGCGCGCTCGCTGCCTGGCGTTGAACCGGATCACAAGCAGATTCTTACCAATCGCTCCATCCTCGAACTCCCGGAAATTCCCAAGTCGCTCATCGTTGTGGGAGCGGGTGCCGTGGGCGTCGAATTCGCTTCGATTTACACTTCGTTCGGCACTCAGGTAACCATCCTTGAAGCTTTGCCCCGTCTGGTTCCCGTTGAAGACGAAGAAATCTCCGCGGAACTGGAAAAATCCTTCAAGAAAAAGAACATCCAGATTTTCACGGCCAGCATGGTGCAAACCGTGAAGAAGGACGCCAAAGGCGTCACCGTCACCTTCACCGACAAGGACGGACGGTCGCAAACCCTGCAAGCCGAAAAGCTGCTGATGGCCGTTGGCCGCAAGCCCATGACCGACAACTGCGGCCTCGAAAAATCCAAAGCCAGGCTGGAGCGCGGCTTTGTTCACGTCGGCCCCACGATGGAAACCGACGAGAAAGGTCTATTCGCGGTGGGCGATATTGTGGCCGGTCTTCCGCAGTTGGCCCACGCGGCCATGATGGAGGGCATCGTCGCCGTCACCCACATTGCCGGACAGGAAACACAGCCGATTCTCAAAACCCGCGTGCCCAATGCCACGTATTGCGAGCCGCAAATCGGGTCCATTGGCTTGACGGAAGGGCAGGCCAAGGAGGCCGGTTACGCCGTCAAGATTGGGAAATTTCCATTTGTCGGCAACAGTAAAGCCACCATCCTCGGCAACCACGGCGGATTCATCAAAGTCGTCTCCGAGGAAAAATACGGCGAAGTGCTCGGCATTCACATCATCGGCCCGCTGGCGACGGAAATTCTTGGCGAAGCGGCGGCGGTCCTCAAGCTGGAAGGCACGATCGACGACATGATGAACATGATGCACGCGCATCCCACTGTGTGGGAAGCCATGGGCGACGCGTTCGCCTCGGTGCGCGGGCTGCAGATCAACGTTTAAGTTCGACCGGCTCTTTTCATGAAACCTTGCCACAGCGTCGACCTCGGTTTTATCGGCTACGCGGAAGCGTTTGCGCTGCAGAGCCGGATTGTAGCGGCGCGCAAGGCGGGAGCCATAGCCGATGTGCTCCTTTTTTGTGAACACCGCCCGGTCATCACCCTCGGCCGTAACGGCAAGCGCGAAAACTTGCTGGCGTCCGCGCATGTGCTGGAACAGAAAAGCGTCGAATTTTATGAAAGCGATCGCGGGGGCGACATCACCTATCACGGGCCCGGCCAGATTGTCGGCTATCCGATCATCGATCTCGGAGCCATTCGCCGGGACGTGCACTGGTATGTGCGCATGCTTGAAGAGATCATGATTCGGGCTTCTGCCGAATTTGGTATTTCCGCGTTTCGCGTCGCCGGAAAAACCGGCATCTGGGTCGCGCAGGGCGCTCGCGAAGAAAAACTCGCTGCCATCGGAGTGCATCTCAGTCGTTGGGTCACGTCCCACGGCTTTGCCTACAACGTCGCGACCGACTTGCGCAATTTTGAATTGATCGTTCCTTGCGGCATTGCCGACTGCAAAGCCACTTCTCTGGAAAAATTGCTCGAGCGCCGGGTTCCGAGGAATGAAGTTGTGCCGAAACTAGCGCAGAATTTTGGCGCGGTCTTCGGGCTGGAACCCCGGGATCTGCCGCGCCGGGAATTTCTCGAGCTCTTGCAGCACGCCGAACAACTGGCGCAGGCCTCCGCCTGAGAAATAAAGTTTTTAACGGGGTCGCGCGCCAACCGGAGCACGAATGAAGCTGGGCATCACCAAACAGCAGCACCTGGACCTGTACTACTACATGCGGCTCAACCGCGCGGTAGAAGACACCATGGTGAAGCTGTTTCGCCAGAACAAAATTGTTGGCGGCCTCTATTCAAGTGAAGGCCAGGAAGCCATCTCCGTCGGGACGGCTTACGCCCTGGAGAGAAAAGACTGGCTCGCGCCCATGATCCGCAACATCGGCGCGCTGCTGGTCAAAGGCGTTCCTCCCCGCGACATCTTCACCCAGCATATGGCGAAATACACCTCGCCCACGCGCGGTAAAGACGGCACCAGCCACTTCGGCGATCTGCAAAACCTGCACATCGTTTCCCCCATCTCCATGCTTGGCGATTTGATTCCCGTGATGACCGGGGTGGCCATGGCCGGCCGCTATCTGGGCCACCAGATTGTCACGATGACGTGGATTGGCGACGGTGGCAGTTCGACCGGAGTTTTCCATGAAGGGCTGAATTTCGCCGCGGTGCAGAAAGCTCCTTTCGTGCTGATCCTGGAAAATAACCAGTGGGCCTATTCCACACCGGTCAAAAAACAGGTCCCGCTCGAGAATCTGGCCGATCGCGCCAAAGCCTATGGAATCCGCAGCTACACTGTCGATGGCAACGATGTGGGCGAAGTGTACGCCACCACGAAAAAAGCAGTCGCGCAGGCCCGCGCGGGTGATGGTCCGGTGCTGATTGAAGCCAAGACCATGCGCATGCGCGGACACGCGCAGCACGACTCTGCAGACTATGTTCCCGGTGCAATGTTCGAGCACTGGCGGCAGCGCGACCCGATCGCCCTCCATGAAAAATTCCTTAGGAAAGAAAAATTTCTGGATGCCCGGGGGCAAGCCGAAATCACCGCGAAAATAGAAACCCTGCTTCACCAGGAACGGGATTTTGCGGAAAACTCCCCGATGCCGCCGCCCGAATTTGCCGACTCCGGCGTCTATTGCACCGGCGACGACTGCCACAAGGTTTCTGCTGTCTGGCAACGCTCCAAGTCCGAAGTCAGTCCGCCAAGATCGGGCAGCACCGCGGTCTGGAGCGTAAAGGGATTTGGCTCCGGCAAAGGATCATCCGGCGGAACCGCGCCGATTCATTTCGGAGAGACCCGGGACCAGGCAGCGGATCGGGCGGGCGGCGAGCCGGCCGCGGCCCTCGGTAAAAAACCGCGCAAGAAATCAGCCAGCACCGCGAAACGCGCGGTGCGCGGAAAGGCCCGGCGCTGATCATGACGCAAACCGCAACCGCACCGGTCACCTTTCTTGAAGCCATCCGGCAAGCCATGTTTGAAGAGATGGAGCGCGATCCCGGTGTGGTGCTCCTTGGAGAGGATGTTGGCGTGTATGGCGGCGCGTTCAAAACCAGCGAAGGTCTGCTCGAACGTTTTGGCTGGGAACGCGTCATTGACACGCCCATCAGCGAAAGCGCCATTATCGGCGCGGCTTGCGGCATGAGCTACCTCGGGCTGCGCCCCATTGCCGAGATGCAGTTTATCGATTTCATCGCCTGTGCTTTCAACCAATTAACGAACTATGTGGCAAAAAGCCATTACCTCTGGGGGGCTCCTGCGCCCATCGTCGTTCGCGGCCCGTCCGGCGGCGGCGTACACGGCGGCCCGTTTCATTCCGCCAATCCGGAAATGTATTTCGTCCACACGCCGGGACTGAAAATCCTCTATCCTTCGACGCCCTACGATGCCAAAGGCCTGCTGAAATCTGCCATCCGCGACAACAACCCGGTGCTCTTTTTCGAACACAAATATCTCTACCGCCGCATCAAAGAACAGCTGCCCGCCGAGGATTACCTCGTGCCCATCGGCAAGGCCATCGTTCGACGTCCAGGCCGGCATCTAACCATCATCTCGTATGCCGCGATGATGCATACGTCGCTGGAAGCGGCCGAGGCCCTGGCCCAGGAAGGCATCGAAGCAGAAGTAATCGATTTGCGCACACTGCTGCCCCTGGACGAGGAAACGATCATCGCTTCGGTGAAGAAAACCAACCGGTGTCTGGTCGTGCACGAAGACACCAAGACGGGCGGCATTGCGGGCGAAATTGCGGCGATACTATGTGAGAAGGCTTTCGGCTATCTCGATGGCCCGCTTGTGCGCGTCGCTTCACTCGACACTCCGGTGCCGTACTCACCGCCGCTTGAAGAATATTTTCTGCCGAACGCGAAAAAGGTTTTTGCCGCCGCCAAGGAGCTGGCCCGGTATTAGCTGAGGGTGGCGAAAAGTTTTTGCCGGGGCGCGACATTGTCTGGCGCACCCAGTAAGATTGTAAGTCACAGGAGAATGCAGATGGCCGTCGATATCGTAATGCCCCAGATGGGGGAAAGCATTTTTGAAGGAACGATTACCAAGTGGCTGAAAAAACCGGGCGACAAGGTCGAACGCGACGAGCCCTTGTTTGAAATCTCAACGGACAAGGTGGACGCGGAAATTCCCTCGCCTTCGGCCGGCGTGCTGAAAGAGATCAAGACCAAAGAAGGGCAGACCGTGCCGATCAATACCGTCGTCGGCGTGATCGACGCAGCAGGCGGCGCAGCCAGCGCAGCAGCTCCTGCCCCGGCGGCGGCTCCGGCAAAACCGGCAACACCTGCGGCCGTTCCCGCGCCAGTGAAAGCAGCAGCCCCCGCGCCGCAAGCGCCGGCCAGGCCCGCAGCTCCGGCGCCAGCCGTGCAGCGTCCCGCGGCTCCTGCGGCATCGTCCACACCCGCTGCAACGGGAAATGGAACAGAGCGCATCCACAGTTCTCCGCTCGTCCGCCGCATGGCCAAAGAACACGGCATTGATCTCACCACGGTAACGGGCACAGCCGCCGGTGGCCGCATCAGCAAGCAGGACATTGAAGCCATCATCGCCGGTGGAGGCACGGCCGCTGCGCCGCAAGCCGATGGTCAGGACCAAGAGCGGTACGACGAACAGGACGAAGCGTCGGAAGCCTACCAGGCGCCGACTGCCCGCCCCGCAGCGCCTGCTCGCGCTTCGGCGCCTCCCCCGTCTGCCCCCGCTGCCAGCGGAGGACAGGTGCATGTCGCCTTTGAAACCGCCGTGCCGCGCGAAAAACTTTACTTCGGCGATTACGAAGTGCAACCCATGAGCGTCATGCGCCAGCGCATCGGCGAGCACATGGTGGCCTCGAAGCGCGTTTCCCCGCATGTGTACTCGGTCGACGAGATCGACATGACCAAAATCGCAGCGCTCCGCGCCAAGTCCAAGGACGAATTTGAAAAGCGTAACGGTACCAAACTGACCTTCATGCCGTTCTTTGTGAAGGCGGCCGTCGCCGGTCTCCGCGCCTTCCCAACCCTGAACGCCTCACTCGACGGTACGAACGTTGTGCTGCACAAGGAGATCAACATTGGCATTGCGGTAGCCCTCGACTGGGGCCTGCTCGTACCGGTCGTCAAAAATGCCGACGAAAAAAACATCCTGGGCATCCAGCGCAACATGAACGATCTGGCCGAGCGCGCCCGCTCGAAAAAGCTGAAGCCTGAAGAAGTGCAAGAGAGTACTTTCTCGATCACGAATCCGGGTGTGTTTGGCGGTCTTTTCGGTTTGCCGGTGATTAGCCAGCCGAACGTTGGTATTCTCGGCCTCGGGGCCATCGAAAAACGTCCGGTGGTTATCAACGATTCCATCGCCATTCGCTCGATGTGTTACGTCACGCTCAGCTATGATCATCGCGTCGTCGACGGCGCCATCGCCCACCAATTCCTGCACAAAGTAAAAGAAACTTTGGAGAATTGGTCCGAGCCATTGCTGTAACGGGCCCGGGTCCCGGCCAGGCCCGGAAAGGGCCCGTCGCGACCCGGCAGCCTTTTTCCTTCTGCCCCCCCGTACGGTGCGCGCCCGATGTCCGGTTGTGGGACTGGCATTCCCGCAACCGACGATGGCCCGCGGCTAAAATCAACCGCATGAACTCCAAGTAATTTATTACAAACGCGTTAATCGGCCCCTCAACTGGAAGCCCATCTGCGGTTACAGGGCCTTGTCCCATGCCACGACGCATCCTCATCGCCGACGACCAGCAGGACGTGCTCGATGCCCTCCGCCTGCTTTTAAAAGGGCACGGCTTTGCCACCGAGCTGGTCAATTCTCCGGCCGCGCTGCTAGCTGCTCTGCACAGCGCGGAAGAGAAATTTGATCTGATCCTGATGGATTTGAACTATGCGCGGGACACCACCTCCGGCCGCGAAGGACTCGATGTGCTGGGTTCGCTCAAAGCGCGCGAAGATGCGCCCCCGGTGGTTGCGATGACGGGCTGGGCCACCGTAGGACTGGCGGTTGAAACCATGCAGTTCGGTGTGAGCGATTTTGTCGAAAAACCCTGGAACAACATCAAGCTGCTGGAAATTCTCAACAAGCAGATCGCCTTGGGCGAGCAACGGCGCGAAGCGCGGCGCATCGCTTCGGAAGAAAAGCGAATCCACGAGGAGATCTTGCAGCATCTTCGCGATCAGGACCGTGAAATTGCAGAAGCTCGCGCTATCCAGCAAAAATTGTTGCCCAATGAATTGCCACAGCCCGCCGGCTATCGGCTGGCCTCGGCGTGGCAGTCGGCGGGAACCGTGGGCGGCGATTATTTCGACGTGCTTCCGCTGGGAGAAGGAGTGAGTGCCATATGCATCGCTGATGTAGCCGGCAAGGGTATGCCCGCCGCTTTTCTGATGTCCAACCTGCAAGCGGCCGTCCGCGCTCTTTCGGCAAATTCGGTCGCTCCGGAAATTCTATGCGCACGGTTGAACTCGCTGATCTACCGCAACATCGCCAGCGACCGCTTCATTACTTTTTTCTATGCGCATCTGCATCATGAAGCGCGCCGCTTGCATTTTGCCAATGCCGGGCACAATCCACCGTTCGTTCTGCACGGTGACGGCACAGTGGAGCGCTTGCGCGACGGAGGAACAGTGTTGGGTGTTTTTCCAGCTCACCAGTACCAGGCGGGAACGATTCAGTTTCATCCAGGTGATCGCGTTATTTTGTATACCGACGGGGTCACCGAAGCGTGTAACCCGCAAGGAGAAGAATTCGGCGAAGTGCGCCTGCTCGAACTCCTTCAGGAAAACAGGGCCTTGTCTCCGGACGTTCTGCAGAACAAGATCTTGTCTGAAGTCGCCGGCTTTAACGGCGGCCATTGGGCCGATGACGCCACGCTGCTAATCCTTTCCGTTGACCTGTAAACCCGGGGCCCTGCCCTCGGGCTCGAGTTTCCCCGCCGAAACCCGAAAATCCCTGCAGACGTTTCCCGCTGACGAAAAGGCCCGGACATACATCCGGGCCTTGCACTCAACTCTTAAATTGCCAGAAAAACTAGCGCTTCCGTTTCTTAGCCGGCCGCTTGGCTGCTTTTTTCTTGGCCTTGGGTTTCGTCTTTTTGGCCGCTTTCTTTTTCGCCGCCTTCGGTTTTGCTGCCGCTTTCTTGACGACCGCTTTCTTCACCGCCGGCCGCGCCGAAGCTTTGGCCGCCGCCTTCGGGGCGGGAGCCGCCGCTGGCGCTTCGTCTTCTTCCGGTTCCTCGTCGGTGATTACGAGCTCTTCTTCGTCCACCTCGACAATCTCGTCGCCGTCGCCACCCAGTTCCTCGTCATCGAGCCGCGAGGTCTCCGCATCGTCTTCAAAGTTATCTTTTTCGAAATCCATGCCATCCTCCCGAAGGGGAAATCTGGGGGCTCTTTTGCCACGAGCCGCTCGTTGCTCTACCGGCCGGAGAGGAATGCAACTCTCCACCCTTGCGCCGTTGTTACCGTACTCCCGCAGCGTTGTCAAGCATTCTGCGGAAATCCCCGGATTCTTCAGATTTTCGCGGAAAAAAAGAGCCGCCCGGCACTTAGTGCCGTACCGCACACAGGCGCGCGGAATACCTTGTAAGTAATAGAAAAAGAAAAGGTTATTGTCTATTTGTGGGACTCGAGGAATTCTGTGCGACAGCCCCGGCAGGGCGCCCGGTTTTCCGTTTGGATTTCGAACTCCGCCGGGCCGGCGAAGTTTCCGGGCTTCCGCCAACCGTATAGATTCGCAGCACCATACCGCGACCCACGCGGTTGCTCTTTAGCCGATTCCACTTGCGGACATCGTCGGTGCCCACACTAAATTGGTCCGCAATTCCGCCCAAAGTGTCGCCTTTGCGGACCCGGTAGCTCACCAGCCGGCGCTTGGTCTCGGTCTGCGGCTGCGCCGCCGGAATAATCAGTTTCTCCCCGGAATCGAGCGTCGAGTTGCGCTCCAGATTGTTGGCTTCGGCAATCGCCACCGGCGTCACCCGATATTTTTTGGCAATGGAGGAAAGTGTTTCTCCAGCCGCTACCCGGTGCCGCCGCCAGCTCACCCACTTGTCGGCTGGAATATCGGCGATTTCGGAGGAAAACCTCTCCGCCGTTCCCTGCGGCAGGTGCAATTCAAACGACGGATCATCGGGCGTCGCCAGCCGCAACAGAGCCGGGTTGAGCGTACGCAACGTTTCCACATCAATATCAATCGTTTCCGCCACCAGCCGCAAATCAATGGCCCGCCCAGGACGAATCACATCGGTCGGCACGGGTGAATCGGGATCCACCTGCACGTTGTAGTGGTCGGCATCTTTGGCAATCAGGGTCAGGGCCAGAATAATCGGCACGTAATTTTTCGTCTCGCGCGGCAGCACATTGCGCCGGTACAACTCCCAGAAGTCCGCGTAACCCGTGCGCTCGACAGCTTTCTGCACGTTTCCGGGCCCGCAGTTGTACGCAGCCATCGCCAGATACCAGTCGCCGAACATTCCATACAGATCGCGCAAATGCTGCGCCGCTGCCCGCGTGGCCTTCTCCGGATCCTGCCGCTCGTCGATCCACCACGTATGCCGCAGCCCATATTCCTGCCCGCGGTATGCCACGAACTGCCACATTCCCCGCGCTCCGGCTCGCGAAAGGGCAATGGGCTGAAACGCGCTTTCTGCTTGCGCCAAATAAATCAAATCCTGCGGTACGCCCTCTTCACGCAGCACCCGCGAAATCATTTCGCGATACCGCCCCGCCCGTCGCAACCCGGTTTCGACAATCGCGCGCCCGCGCGGTGTTTGGAAAAAGTTCAGAAACGACAACACCTCGTCATTCACCGTGAGCGGAAGGTCATGCGAAATATTCTTGGCCGAGGCTTCGGCCCGCTCCTTTAGCCGCGGGTCGACCGGAAACGTCATCTCCGCTACTTCGTCAATCGGCGCAGGCACCGCCGGCGCTTCCTGGAACCCGTCTCCGGCCCGGAAGGCCTGCAATTCATAGGTGTAAACCGTATCCACCACACGATGAAACAGTTCTGAAAGCTTGGGATCGCTCGTCGGGTCGTACCCGCTCTCGAGCATCCAGTCGACCGCCTCGTCAAAATCCTTGCGCGCTGCTTCCAGGTGACCAGCTTTGTAGTTCTGCTCTCCGGCGGCAAATTTCTGTTCCACTTTGCGAATCAAATAGTCCTTGCTGGAAGGAACCACGGGCGACAGGGCCACGAGCGGACGGTCCGCCGGCCGGCCCAGCGGGAATTCAGGAAGACTCGCAGGAGTTTGCGAAGCCGGGGGAGCCAGCGCCGGCACCCTGGCCTGCACTGGTTTTTTGCCGGCATCCTCGCAACCCGCGAGCCCCATGACCAGAACCAGGGTTGCTGCCGCGCACCGCCACTTTGGCTTCATCTAGCTATGGTAAGTATCTGTTCGCACCGCGGTCAATGCTTTCCGGCGAGGGTGGGTTGACCTAAAAGATACAGCGGACAGGGTTCGGCCGTCCCAATTTCAGCTGCCTTGCGAGTGTCCGAGGCGGTGTGGCGCCGCGGCTTACGCGCAAAACCAGAGGCTCTATTTCCAAGGCAGGAGGACGCGAAAATTGATATAACGATTCCGGTTGCAAACGCCGCCGGGGATTGCCAAGACCTGTATGGAACGTAGCGCCGCCTTGCGCACATTTTTTGCAAATCTGGTGACCGCCAATGCGGGAATTCCCGCCGGCAGCGAACTGGCCGCGGCCTTTGCGTCCACCCCCCGGGAGCAGTTCGTTGGGCCGGCGCCTTGGAAAATATTTACGCCCGGCGGCTACATCGAGACTCTTTCCGATGATCCCGCGTATCTGTATCAGGATGTCGTCGTTTCCCTTGGCGAAAGCGGCCCGCTGAATAATGGGCAACCGACACTGCATGCGTTTTGTCTCGCCGCGCTGGGGCCGCTCTCGGGGCGCCGAGTGGTCCATGTCGGCGCGGGCAGCGGCTACTACACCACGATTCTTGCCAAGCTGGTCGGGACTGAGGGCTCGGTCGACGCCTACGAAGTGGAAGAAAACCTGGCGCGGCGCGCGGTGACGAATCTTGCCCCATTTCGCAATGTCACGGTTCATCATCGGTCCGGCGCCGAAGCGCCGCTTCCTGCGTGTGACGGGATCTACGTCAACGCCGGCTGCACCTCGCCTCTGGGTGTTTGGCTGGACGCTTTGCTCCCGGGTGGACGACTGTTATTTCCACTCACACCGGCCGAAGGCGCCGGCGCCATGCTCTTGATTACGAAGACCAGCGGCGCAGTGTACGAGGCCCGGTTTCTGTGCCAGGCACAATTCGTTCCTTGTGTGGGCGCCCGGGATGAAAAAGAAGCACAAACGCTGCGAACCGCATTTCAGCAAGGGAATTGGCGCGCAGTGCGCTCTCTCCATCGCAGCGCCGTCGCGCCAGAGCAATGCTGGTGGTCCGGCGCGAGCTCGTGGTTGTCGACGCGCCCGGTTGCCGAGCCCGCCACCAGCAGCCAGGACGGAAATTTGCAATCCTGATAGACTTTTGCGGTCCGGGAATGAAATGTTCGGCGTTTTGAGCGAGACCGCCGGAACCAAGATGGGAGTCCGTCACGCGTATGCCACGAGCAATCACGACTCATCGTTATCTGCTGTTGCTGGTTCTGTCCTGCAGTTTTGCGCGCGGTCATTCGGCGCAAGCCCCGCCGCAGGCGGCCGTCTCCGCCACCTTTTCCGCGGAAAAACGCGGAAAAATTGAAAAAGCTGCCAAAGAATTTATCGCCGCTACCAGCGCACCAGGCGTCTCGGTTTCTGTTGTGCTGGACGGCCGAACCGTCTGGGCGCAAGGATTCGGCAAAGCGGATCTGGAAAATTCCGTGCCTGCTACTCCGGAGACCGTTTTCCGTCTGGCTTCAGTTTCCAAGACCATGACCGCCACCGCCATCCTGCAACTGGTCGAGCGCGGCAAACTCGATCTCGATGCCGAAGTGCAGGCCTATTGTCCCGCCTTTCCCAAAAAACAGTGGCCCGTCACCACGCGGCAGCTCCTCGGCCATCTCGGCGGCATCCGTCATTACCACCCCGACGGGAAAGGCGACATCCCGAGCGACAGCGCGCGTCACTTCGCTTCGATGGAGGAGTCGCTCACGATCTTTGCAGGCGATCCGCTGGTCGCCGAACCGGGCAGCAAATTCAATTACAGCACCTACGGCTACACGCTTCTCGGCTGTGTTCTTGAAGGCGCCGCCCACCAAAAATATGTCGACTTTATGCGCGCCAATATTTTCGATCCCGCCGGCATGCGCGCCACACAAGTGGACGACTACTTCGCCATCGTCCCCCATCGCACGCGCTGGTATCACAAGGACGAATCCGGTCCGGTGAAAAATGCCGGCGTTCTCGATTCCAGCTACAAGATTCCCGGGGGCGGTTTCGTTTCTTCGGCCGAGGACATGGCCCGCTACGAGGAAGCTCTATTGGCCGACAAACTCGTCAAGCGTTCCACCCGCGAGCTGATGTGGACGTCCCAGAAAACTTCCGATGGCCAGGCGACCGGGTATGGCCTGGGCTGGGGCATCTCCAGCAAATTTGGCCTCCACCTGATTTCCCATTCCGGCGGCCAGCAAGGCACCAGCACCGATATTCTCCTCGCTCCCGACCGCAACGCGGCGGTCGTGGTCCTCGCCAACATGGACAACGTGGATGCGGGCCGTCTCGCGACCGAAGTCCTGAAAATCACGCTCGACCTGCGGGACTAGAAATTGCTGGGTTCCGTCTTCACCCGGCCGCGACTGCCCTTGAACTCATAAAGCATTCGTCCCCGAGAGGACTCCGAAGCTCACAAAATTTCCGCTTGACACCGGCAAGCCTTGGAATAATATTAAACCATATGGTTAACTATTCCAGCGCCGCGCTCGACGGCACCTTCGGGGCCCTGGCGGACGCCACACGGCGCGCCATACTGGCCCGCCTGGCAAGCGGCGAAGCGACGGTCAGCGAACTCGCGCAGCCTTTTGCCGTCTCGCTCCCGGCGATCTCCAAACATCTCCGGGTGCTTGAATCCGCCGGCCTGCTGCGGCGCGAAATCGACGGCCGCATTCATCGCTGCCGTCTCGATGCCGACCCGATCAAGAACGCTTCGGCCTGGCTGGAGCAGTACCGCGTTTTCTGGGAATCGCAATTCGACGCTCTCGCCAACTATCTGGCATCCACCACAAGCGAGGAAACAAAACCATGGCCACCGCAAAAAAGGACCCGCAGCTTACACTCGAAGTCCGCCGCGTCTTCGCCGCGCCACGCGCGCAAGTCTTCGCCGCCTGGGCCGACCCCGAAAAAGTAAAACTCTGGATGTTCCGGGGCTTGCATTCGCTCAGCACTGTCTTTCATGAAAACGACATTCGTCCCGGTGGCCACTATCTGGTGGAGACCCGAGACAGCAAACGGAATCAGGTCTATTGGGGGCACGGCACCTATCTGGACGTGAAGCCGCCGGAGAAAATTTCCTACGCCTGGAGCTGGGCTCTCGGCTCACCGGGTGGCCCGAATTTTCATCCAGATAGTCCGGACACCATCGTTACAGTTGAATTCTTCGAGCGTGGCACGTCTACCGAAGTTGTACTTACGCACGCCGTCTTCCATTCACAAAAGGACTTCGACGAGCACAATCAGGGCTGGGGCGAATGCCTCGACGCTCTCGAGGAATATCTGAGGACCGGACGCTAGGAGATCGCGAATCTGGCAATAGGGGTTGCGCAGTAAAAATCGACAAGCAGGAAGGAGCAGTCATGTTTCATAAAATCGCTTTGGCATCGGTAATTTCGGGGGTCGCTTTACTCTGCGTTTCCCCAGTTCCGGGCCGCGCACAACAAATGCCGCCGGCAAAATCCAATCCCGCTTTCGAGCAGATCAAATCCCTCGCCGGAAAATGGCAGGGCGCCAGCCCGGACGGAAAATCTGTCGATGTCGAATATCAAGTCGTTTCAAACGGCACCGCCGTCATGGAACGCCTGCATCCCCACGATGAAGTTGAAATGATCACCATGTATTCTGCCGATGGCTCCCGCGTTTCCGTCACGCACTACTGCAGCGTGGGCAATCAACCGCAAATGCAAACCGAACCGCTCACCGCTCCTTCGCCGAAGCTGGCCTTTCACTTTGTCCGTGCCACCAACCTCGCCACCCGGGAAACCGGCCACATGCACCAGTTGACTCTCGGCCTCCCCGATGGCAATCACCTTACCCAGGAATGGATCTTCGTTGAAAACGGCAAACCAACCCACACCGAGGTCTTCAGCTTCACGCGCAGATCGTAGCTCTGCTGGCAGCAGGAGGCAGCGTTCGGCACGGCCTCCTGCGGCCATTCGCGGCTGGCTCGCCGTTCGCTCAAGACGTGCCGCCTGGCCGTGTTCGCGCTTGTGTCCCCCTGGTAAACCCTTAAAACGGGGTCATTTAAAAAATACTTGCCCTAGCCTACAAAAAGTGGTACTGTTTTGTTGCGTTTGTTGCTCTTGTATCGCCTTTGGGTTTGGAAGCGGTCGCAAGGTTCAAACTTGCGGCCTTTTTTTACGCCTGATGACGAACGCGCTCTTAAGAGGGGCTCGGACCAAAGCACCAGATAGCTAATCTAGTAATGCTCAGCCGCAATCGGTTGACAGAAAAGAGTAACGCAGTGAGTAAAGAACAAGGAACAGTGAAGTGGTTTAATGCCAGCAAGGGCTTCGGTTTCATCCAGCGCCAGAGCGGTGAAGATGTATTCGTACATTTTTCCGCGATCGTGGCTGATGGCTATAAGTCGTTGAACGATGGCCAGGCTGTGGAATTCGAAGTGACCAAAGGACCCAAGGGCCTCCAGGCCTCGAACGTCCAGCCCCTCTAATTCTACTTCACAAAAATAAATCGCGGGCGGCGCACAAAATGCGCCGCTCGTTCTGTTTTAAGCCCCCGTTCTCGTCGAAATTTTCATCGCCGCCCGGACGTAATCAGTACAGGCGCCCGGGCAAAACCCTCTAAGGCCACCGAGCAAGGAGCACCGCATGAATTTCCCATCCGTCGGTCAATCGATTGAAGGCCTATGGATCCTTTTCGCGGTGGTCTGGGTCGTCTCCGCCTTTAAACGCAAACGCACCAAGCAACGCGAATCCGCCGCCCAGCGCCTCACTTACGTCGTTCCCATTCTCCTCGGCTGGTTCATCATGAACGGCTACATCTTCCCCGGACATTGGTTCCGCGCGCGCTTTCTACCCGGACGAGACTCCATTGCTTGGACCGGCGTAGCGCTTACCTCCCTCGGCATTGCCTTCGCCTTCTGGGCCCGCTTCCATCTCGGATCGAACTGGAGCGGTGTCGTTACGCTAAAAGAAAACCACGAGCTTATCCGTACCGGCCCCTACCGCACCGTTCGCCACCCCATCTATTCCGGCATCCTGCTCGCCCTCATTGGCACCGCGGTAGCCATCGGCGAGATTCGCGCCCTGGTCGCCGTGGCGGTCATCTGGCTCTCCTTCTACAGCAAAGCCCGCCGCGAAGAATCCCTCCTTTCTAGTGAATTTGGCCCCCGCTTCACCGAGCACCGGCAACACACCGGCATGTTCTTCCCCCACTGGTCCTAGCAGGCAGTTTCCTTTTTTGGGTTTTCGCCTTTGCGGGACGGACTTCCGGCCGTTCGGCCGGTTTCTTTTTCGCCTCCCTGAGATTTGTCTCAGACAATTTCCCGCATCCGGGGTGTCATCCCTCTGGAAGCGCAACACCAGTCGGAAAGGCCCCATTGACCGACCGAAAACTGACCACCGCCGACGTGTTGGCTCTGTACGAACGCCACAACCCGGTGCTCGCGGCCTACGCCTGTTCGTTCGTTTCCGATTTCGCGATAGCTGAGGATGCCGAGCACCAGGGGCGCCGGCCCGTCCGATCCTTTTCTTTTGCTCCGGCAAACGTTCAGGTAACGACCGGCGAATGCGCTACCCCTTCGGATCCGAAAATCTTTCGATACCTTGCAATCTCCTCGGCCGGCCCGAGCGCTTTGTCAAAATTATCGGAAAGCTTCACGGCCGGTCTCCCGTCTGCATCGTTTAACTTGCACACCAGACTCACCGGATCAAATCCCCCGTCGCCCAGAGGATTGCAATTGCGAAAATCATTCGTGAGCAGCGTGCCCCAGCCGGCGCTGAACCGAATCCGGCGTTCCGGTGTCCATTTCCGTTCATCCAGAAAATCTTCCGCCGTGCGAAAATCGGCAGGCTTGCCGCCCGCCCGTATTGTTCCTGAAAAGTACGCGTGCAATCGCAAAATGTTTTCTACTTCGAGGCCGTCCGAGGCGATAAACAGTTTATGCCGCGGATCCTGCTCGTTTCGCTCAAGCCAACGGATATATTCATCGCCCGCTGTGAACGGATCTTTGCTGTCGCCCCGCTGTCCGGTCCAGGACGCTACCCATTTCGGCGCGTTGCCGAGGAATTGTGTCGTTCCAAAGGTGTCTGGCAGCAAAATGAGCAATTCACCCTGGTACGTCTGCTGCCACAATTCGAGGAATCGGTACTGCGAACCTTGTAGTTCAGCGTCGCTCGTGGCCATGGCCGCCATGGCCATCGGCAGTTCATGGGCATTCGTGCCGATCGCCTCCAGGTCGTGTTTGTAAGCCAGATAGGTATTGGATGTCCCTTTAAACACGTCTCCCAGCACGTCGCTCATCGCTTTCACCACATACTCTTGCCACAAATAGCTGTGCCGCCGCCGGGCCCCGAAGTCGCTTACACTGAGGCCGGGAACTCCCCGCAGGCGCGCCATCTTTTCCCACAGTCGCGTCTTGGCCCGCGCGTACAGAATGTCCAGTTCAAATTCGCTCAGCCGCTTCATGCTGGCGCGGGTTTTTAGCTCGCTGATAATGGAAAGCGCGTAGATTTCCCACAAGGTCGTCTCTTTCCACGCTCCGTGGAACTGCAGCGAGAATTGACCGTCTTTGACCGACAGTTCGTAGTCGGAGAGCCGGAAATCGCGCTCGAGCCAGTCGAGGAAGCGGTGTTCAAAAATTCCCCGCCGGCCATAGAAGGTGTTGCCTGCCAGCCAAATCAGCTCGGATTTGTGAAACCTCAGCCGTCGTACCTGTTCCAGCTGTTCGCGCACCTCGCCTGTGTCAATCATCTCGGCCAGACGCACGTCAACCGACCGGTTGATGAGCGAAAAGGTCGCACTGGTGGACGGAAAATGCTTCCAGATGAACTGCAACATCAGCAATTTATAGAAATCGGTATCGAGCAGTGATCGGGTGATCGGATCCAGCCCCCAGTTGTGGTTGTGTGCCCGCCGTGCCAGATTGATGATCACAAGTTCTCCGCCGTTCCGGTTCTGCCGCCTGGCTGCCGGCTTGCGCAAGCGAGACCCGGGGAAAAAAAAGGAGCAGTCGCGCTCGTCTAAACACGCAACTGCTCCTGAATGGATGCAACTTCGGCGGCGCGGGTTACTCACTACGCCGCTCGTGGTTAAGCGCCGTTCACACTTCCTCTTCGACCAGTTGCTCTCCGCGACCCGCTTTATGTGCCGCCACCACTTTCTCTGCAATTTCATTCGGCACATAATCGTAATGCGAAAACTCCATCGTGTAGCTGGCCCGCCCCTGGGTTTTTGAAATCAGATCATTGGCATACGTCAGCATTTCGGCAAAGGGCACCTGGGCCTTGATCACCACGTTGTGTCCACGGGATTCACTGCCGGCAATCCGTCCGCGCCGCGAGCTCAAATCTCCCATCAAATCGCCCGAATACTGGTCGGGCGCGTAGACTTCCACGTGCATGACCGGCTCGAGGAGTGCGGGTTTTGCCGCTTTCATCGCTTCTTTAAACGCCAGCGACCCGGCAATCTTGAAGGCCATGTCGGAAGAATCTACATCGTGATACTTTCCGTCATAAAGACTCACGCGGAAGTCCACCACCGGGAATCCCGCCAAATATCCGCGCGCGGCCGCATCCCGAATCCCCTTTTCAACCGAAGGAATCCAGTTCTTGGGAATCGAGCCTCCAAAAATATCGTCCACAAACTCAATTCCCTTTCCGCGTTCACAAGGTTCCATCTTGATGCGGCACACGCCAAACTGTCCGTGTCCCCCCGACTGTTTTTTGTGTTTTCCTTCGGCATCGGCTTTTCCGCGGATGGTCTCGCGATAGGCGACTTTCGGCGGTTTCAGGGTCAAATCGACGTGGTACCGCTTGTGCAGCTTGGCGACCACCACTTCAATATGCTGCTGGCCGGAACCTGCGAGCAGGAATTCTTTGGTCTGGGGATCCCGCGAAAAATGCAGCGCCAGGTCTTCGTCCAGAATCTTGTGAATCGCCACGCCGATTTTGTCTTCATCCGCGCGCGACTTTGGTTCGATGGCAAAGGTAATCGAAGGTTCCGGAATATGCGCTCGTTTGTAAAAAACAGGCGCACTGCGTTCGCCGAGAGTTTCCCCCGTCGCCGTTTCCTTCAATTTGGCAATGGCCCCGATATCGCCTGCATGCAGTTCGCTGACCTCGGTGAACTGTTTGCCCTGCACAACTTGCGTGTGTTGAAACCGTTCGGGAAGTTCGCGGTTGTAATTCATGAGCGTCGCGTCATTTCGCAGAACGCCGCTCATGACCTTGAAGTAGTTGATCCGTCCGGCGAACGGGTCCGCCAGGGTCTTGAACACAAACACCGAGAGCGGTTGTCCGTCGTCGAATTTGCGCGCGGCGGCCTCCGTTTTTGCCGCGGGTTCGTTGTATCCAATAATGGAATGCTCGTCCGGGTGCGGAAATACGTCGGCAATAAACGTCAACAGACTCATGCTCCCCACGTTGTGCAGCGCGGAGGTCATCAGAACCGGAATTATTTTCTCGCCGACGATTGCTTTTCGCAGTCCGGGTATCAAGTCCTTCAGGGGAATTGTTCCTTCCTGGAAAAATTCCTCCATCAGCGCATCGTCGCCTTCGGCCACCATCTCCACGATTTTTTCGTGCGCGGCCTTGGCGTCATCGACCAGCGCCGCGGGAATTTCTTCCACGGTTTCTTTCCCGTCACAATCCGGTTTGCAGAAATGCGCTTTCATCGAAACCAGATCAATGACCCCGCGAAACGCCCGCTCCGAGCCAATCGGCAACTGTAACGGCACGACATTCCGCCCAAACACCTGCTCGAGCGATTCCATACACCGCTCGAAACTCGCCAGCTCGCGATCCATTTCGGTCAGCACAAACGCGCGCGGGATGTCGTATTCAGTGCAATAATCCCAAACTTTTTCGGTGGTGACTTGCGCTCCTACGTGCGCATCGATGGTAATCAGCGCAGCGTCGGCGGCAATCAGCGAAGCCTTGGCTTCGGTGATAAAAGTGGAATACCCGGGGTGGTCGAGGAAATTAATTTTCACGTTTCCCGAAGAACCGGATTGCCCTTCCGGCGTAGCCGGCCATTCGCAATGGGCGAGCCCGGTTTGCAGAGAAATCTTCCGCGCAATCTCTTCTTCGTCCCAGTCCGTGGTCGTGCTGCCTTCCGCAACTTTCCCCCAGCGCGGCGTGGCGCCCGCGGTGAAGAGCAACGACGACACCAGTTGCGTTTTCCCGGTGCCGCCGTGGCCGACAATGCTCACATTGCGAATGTCCTTGGTGGGATAGCTTTTCATACCGACCTCCTTTAGCAGGTGACCGCCGTGCGGTCTGGCCGGCGAGGTCCGCTCCGGTTGAGGATAGGCGCGGGCCTGCGCCTGGGTGAAAGGTGCTGGGGAGTCAGAGAGCGAGGCCCCGCTTCCCAGTCGCGAATCTCTGAAAAGAAATTCGGGGCGAAGGCAAATCGAATCCCCTGGTCCGCTCTCGAACGCCGGCCGTTCCCGGCCAACGCGCGGATGCTAGCACAAGGTTTTTCCGTCAGCAATCCATTCCCTGGCGATTTTCGTCAGCGCGCGGGGCCGGCGCAGTCGAGCGGCGAGGGTGAGATCGCGGAGCGGATTCTACAAGCAGTGGCGGGGGCGGCCGGTGCCGGCAGCGGGCTGGCTATCCCGGATCGCGGGGCTTGCCGGGGTCCGGCCGTTCGGCCTCGCCCGTTTGCCGGTAGCCCGCGCAGAATAGAACGGGCAGGCGGGGATATTTCGGAAAATGCGAATCGGTTGCCGCGAGTTCGCAGAGAAGAAATACCGAGCCTTTTGCCGATTCGACCCGCCGCGCATTCCTGCAAGTGTCGCAAAGTCCGGTGGTCATGCTGTCCTTATCGCGATTCACGAAACATTTACATGCAAATTGTAGCGCGAGGAATGCCTTCACTGGTATTATGAACGGGCATTAACCATGGTTAACGCCTTCCGGCACTGCTGCTTGCTGGCCCTCGGGGCCCTCGTTCTCCTGTCCGCCCTTGCCACTCGCGCATTTCCGCAGGACGCCCCGCCAACCGCGCAGCAGAACCCCGCCCCGGAGCCTCCCGATCCACTCACGGCGGTACCCAATCGGCCTACTTTTGCCTCGACGGCCGAGACGGTTGGGAGCGGCGTATTTGAAATCGAATACGGCATGGAAGCGGCCTCAGGGCACCAGAACATAAACGGCGTTTTGAAATTCGGGCTCTTCCCGCACATGGAGCTGTGGTTCACCAACGACCACCTGGAGCGCGACTCCGGGGTTGCCGGAGTCGGCGATTCTGCGGCGGGATTCAAATACGAGTTTTATCATCAGAGCAAACCTGTTCCCTCGCTGGCGATTTTCTACCTTGCCGAAATTCCAACCGCTACCGCAAATCTCGGCACCGGAGCCATGGGCCATTCCCTACAGCTTCTGGTCAGCAAAGATTTCGGCAAGCATCACCTGGACGTCAACTACGGTCCGAATTTTCTCGGCCGTCCCGGCGGCCGTGGTTTTGACCGCCAATATTTCAACGCCCTTTCCTATTCGCATCCGATCGCCGGCAAGTGGGCCTGGACCGGAGAAATTGCCGGCTACAGCAGAGCGAATGCGGCGAATCCCGCTTCCCTGATTTTGCTGGCTTCGGCCTTGTACAGCGTTTCGCCGCGGCTGGTGCTCGATTGTGGCGGATATTTTTCGGTGTACGGAAATTTTCCGCGTTTCACCTTTGCGGCGGGCGCTACCTATTCCGTTGCTGATTTGTATCATCGCCGGCCGCACCAGGCGAGCGGTCGGCCGCGCAGGAATTTTTAGACTACGCTTCCATCTCCTGTTTCCTCTGCTGCTGAGATCTCGCCCGGGCCAGCGAGCGGCCGCCGTCGCAGTACGTTTCACGCCCGTGGCCGGGAGCGCTCGGTGCCGGCGCAGGAACCGCGGTCGGGGCGGCGGCTGGAGCCGCTGGCGCGGGTTTGCCGAAGCGGGAATCGTCGATGGCGGTGTTGAGCTCGATTTTGTCGATGGTGATGTTTTGTTGCTGGTCCTGGCCTCGCGAACGGGACTGGATGCGGTAGGCGAATTTGAGGCCGTCCACGTCGCGATAGTCGCTGAAGAATGTTTCAACGGGATAGGCCTGGCCTTCAATCGTGCGGGTGGTTTCGCCTTTGTAGAGCTCGAAGCTCGTCGCGTCGAACAGGTAGAAGCGCACGTCGCCATTTTTTTGCGTGAGTTTGAGGCGAAGGACGGATTTGCCTTCGAGTTCTTCTTTCCTCACAAATTCAATGTGACCGCCCTTGGACTGGTAATCGACCAGGGGCCCATCGAAGTCGGATTCATCAGCGATCGAATGGATATCTTCGGCGCTCATGGGCTGCGCTTCCGTGCTTCCGGTGAAGGGGTTGAGAACCCAGCCGGATTTTCCGTCGTAGGTCCGGATGAGGGTCTGACCTTGCAAGGTGAACTCGGCATGCATCTTGCCGGGGCGTTTCAGCTCGACGCTGAAGGGGCCGTCGGCGCCGGGACCCAGGGAGATGTTGCCGAAAACGCACTCGGTCTGGACGGATCTTATTTTCTCGAGGCCACCACGAGCGGCGAGAGCTTTGCCGACGATTTCTTCTGCGGTCTCTGCCTGGGCTGCCGGCGACAAACCGACGATTCCCAGCAAGCCCAGCAGGGCGATGACAACGGATCCGGTCTTCATGCGGTTGCCTCGCGGTAATTCCAGGACCAAGCAAGCTGCCAGAGCAAGAATGCGTACGCCGCGTTCCCATTATGACTCGCCTGCTGCCGGAATTCATGAAATCCGAGCGAGCCTCGGGGCGCCCAGGGCGAGCGGCGACGGCGCTGGATGGTCCGGACGGGTCGTGTTTTTGGTTTTTGGCGGGCGGGCTGGCAGGAAGTTGCGGTAGTCTTGCTCGAGAAAATGCCGATCGGCGAATTGGCGTTCCCCAAGGGGGCTTCTATGAAGCGGCGATGGGCGGTGATTGGTCTGCTGGCGTGTTTGGCGATCGGAACAGAAAGGCGTGCGCTTGCCCAGACCGCGATGTGCCACACACCGGGCGGGGAGATGGACGAGGTCGCGCCCGAGAAATTACCGGTGCCGGAGAAGTTGCCGGGCATTGGGAACGTGCACCTCAAGATTACCGGGACTCCTGAAGCCCAGATGTGGTTTGACCAGGGGCTGAATCTGCTGCATGACTTTTGGGATTACGAGTCGGCGCGGGCCTTTGAGCAGGCCGTGCGCGTCGATCCGAACTGTGCCATGTGTTATTGGGGTTTGTATCAGGCGGAGACGTTTCGCCGCAGCTCGGCAAAGGATTTTGCCGACCAGGCCCTGGCGAAGGCGGTGAGCCTTGAACGGCACGCGAGCAAGGCGGAGCGTTTGTATATTGCAGCGAGTGTGGCGGGGAACGCGGAGGGGAGCGGTGACGGGAAAAACAAAAAGACCGGCGAGAGCGAAGATGTGAGGCTGTGGCGGAAGCTTGTCAAAGCGAATCCCGGGGATAGCCAGGCCCGGATTTTTCTGGCCGGTGCGCTGCAGGACGGATATGACGAGGCCGGTGATGCAAAACCCGGGCAGACCGAAGCGCTGGCGATCTATCAGGCGGTACTTGCAGCCGAGCCGGAAAATTCGGCGGCGAATCATTACTGGATTCATGCGGTTGAAGCGAGCCGGAAGCCGGAGCAGGCCTTGCACAGTGCGGAAATCCTGGGGAAGCTGGCGCCGACCTCCGGACACATGGTGCATATGCCGGGGCACATTTTCTACCGAACGGGGGATTACGCGAGCGCCAAGGCTTCCTTTGCCGCGTCCATCCAGGCGGATGAAACGTACATGAAGGCCCAGCATGTACAGGTGGATGACGATTGGAATTATGTGCACAACCTGATGTATGCGATTGCCAATCTGATGGAAACCGGGCAAATGCAGGAAGCGACCGAGCTCTCCAGGAAGTTGGCTGGCGCGCGCGGGCAACTGGAGAGCACGCTGTATCCGTGGTCGGCGCGGGATGGGATTTCGCGGATCGATCCGAATTTGCCGGTGGCGCTGCGGGCCGGAGATTGGGCCCAGGTACTGGCGATGGCCGAAGCCAGCGCGCCGAACGCGAAGCTGCCGAATCTGATGTTCATGGCCGAACAGTTACAGGATTTTGCAGCCGGGATGCTGGAGCTGCAAGCGCACGGCTGGCAGAAAGCAGCGGAAAAGTCCGGGAAACTCGATGCCGAGCTTTGGCGGATTTCACAGCGATTGAAGGATGAAGAGCAAGCCAAGTCGAAGGACAAGGACCGGAAAGCGGAGCACAAGACCACCATGCCGGTGATGCCGGATGCCCAAGCCGATGCGCTCGTGAAGACACTTTCGATCATGTCGCTTGAACTGCGGGCGGGAATACGGCTTGAGCAAAAAAAGATCGACGAAGCGCGTAAACTTTACGCGCAGGCGGCGCAGGAAGAACGGGCGCTCGGATATCGCGAGCCGCCTGGATTTATCCGGCCGGTGGCGGAAACCGAAGCCTCGGGATTGCTTGCGGCCGAGGATTGGAGCGGCGCGCGGGCGGCGTACCGGCAGGCGCTCGTCGAGCGGCCAAAGTCGGGATTTCCGTTGTATGGAATCGCTTTGAGCAGCGAGCGGGCGGGGGACGCGAAGTCGGCGGCAGCAGAATACCGAGAATTCCTGGCGACCTGGAAGGACGCGGATTCCGGTCGAGGGGAACTGGCCCATGCCCGAGAGTATTTAGCGAGGCAGGCTACCGCAGGGGTCGCGAGTGAGAATCAATCAGGTGTCAAGTGATGCAAAAGAGCCACAAAAGACGAGCACCGAACTGGCTTTCGGCTGAATCATAGAAATATCTTGTACCAGCGATGAAGTATGGCGCTGCGGCCCGGGCTGGTTCAAAATAGAGGGATATCTTACACCTAGGGCATTGCGTCCTAACAGGAGAACGAGGAATGAACACTTACAACGTGACGTTGAAATTTGAGGACCGCAAAGTCGGCACAGACGGGCGGACGATCAAGGTGGATGCTTCGAGCATTGCCGGGGCGATCGGGAAGGCTACGCGCGAGTTCGTAAAGAGTTTGGACCGGAAGCAACGGTTCGACATGAATAAGGGCTTAAAGATTGAAGCGCTGCGGGTGTCGACGGACAAAGGCGAGGCCGCGCAGCCGGAGAAGAGCGCCGAAGCGGCTGCGTCGTAAAGCGCTCGCCAAAGGCGTGCGAGCAGCGGCAGGGCCACACCAAGGGGTGCCGCAGGGACTCTTGCGCTGGCCTGCGGGCCCCGGTCGGGAGTCAAACGGGATAGACCCGGGGTCTGTCCCGTTCTTTTTTTAGATGAAGAAATCGAGAAAGAAAAGCAGCGGGCCGAGGAGCAGGAGATAGGCAACCGGGCTGACGCGCGTGTGGGGAATGCGGCTGAGCGACCGAACGACACAGACCGGAACCGTACGCAGACGGCTCTCTTCGCGCAGGCCGTAGAAGGGGCCGACTTCGGTGTGACGGGAAAGGCTGCGGCGCAGCAGGGCGAATTCTTCCTGAACCCAGACCGCAAAGACCGCGCGCGTGCGCCAAATCAGGGCAGCGCCCACCACAAAGAGGCTATAGCCGAGAGTGGTAAGAATGCCGAGTTCTGGTCCAGATCCCCAATACATGGTCCCTCGCAATTGGCCCTCGTTCCCTTCTTCACTTTGACGCCGGGACTTGGGGTAAAGTTACCCCGCGACGCTAGGCTTCGTCGTGGATCGTAACCAGGCTGACGAGTTCGAATTCTTTTTTCCCCGCAGGCGTAGTCACTTCAATTTCATCGCCGACTCGTTTGTTCAGCAGGGCTTTGCCGATCGGCGAAGTGGTCGAGATGAGACCCTTTTCCGGTTCCGCTTCCTCGGTGCTGACCAGCTTGTAATCGATTTTAACGTCTTTTTGCGTGTCGAGGACCGTCAGCCGCGACCCGTACCCGGCGCGATCGCGCGGGATGTTGGTGAGATTGAGCATGCCGAGATCGCCCATGCGTTTTTTGAGCTGGCCGATGCGCGCGTTGACATAACCCTGGCGCTCTTTGGCGTATTTGTACTCGGCGTTTTCAGAGAGGTCACCGTGGGCACGAGCGACAGCGATTTCTTTCGGGAGCTCGACGTTGAGTTCGTGAGCCAACTGCTCGATTTCCAGCTGCAGCTTTTCTTTGATTTTGGCAAGAGGGTCAGACATTTTCGTCGTTCACCGGAATGCACCGCCTGAAAAGACTTGCGGAGTCCGGGACAGCTGAAATGGGTCACCGGACCCCGCGCAAGGGATCATTATAGATGGGTGTGAATTGCGGCTACAAGGGGCAAGCCCTGGAAGCGGGGGGTGTCCCCAGGCGGCGCCGAACACCTCAGCGGACCTTGACTTCGACCGATTGCGTTTTGTTGTTGCCGGAAGCGTCGGTCGCAGTGAGGGTGTAGGTGGTGGTTCGCTTCGGGGCCACGTCGACGCAGCGATTGACGGAAGGCCAGACGGGACTCTCCTGGGGCACCAGGGTCACCGATTTGGCGTTCGCAACGCCGTAGCAGAGTTGGGCGGTGTCGCCGCGACGGATGGTGGTTGGATTCGCGAACAACATCTGGATCTCGAAATCTTTGCCGCCGAGTTGGTCGATGGCGGCGCGGTCTTGGGAGCGTTGCCGTTCCGCGCGGGCTTCGGTGTTGCGGCGCTCGATGTCTTTGTTTTCCTGATAGCGCGAGAAGAGGATGCCGCCGCTCACGCACAGGGCGATGAGGATAGCGAGCGAGCCGTAGAGGAGAGGGTTTTTAAAGACGGAGCCGGACGGGCGCGGGGGGGTTGCCGCGGGTGAGGAATTTGGCGTTTCAAACATGGCTAACCTTTCTGGCTAAGACGGAAAACAATATCGCGGCGCGGGTCAGGAAGCGATACGGGGAAACTCCGAGGTCCCCTGATCAGCGAGTCCGGTTGGCGATTTCGCGCCAGCTGACCAGTTTGATGTTTTGCGTCCTTAGGATCTCCCGGAATTCGGGACTGGAGAAAAAATCGTAGTCGCGCTGACGCCAGGCGGCGCCCCAGGTGGGGCGTTCGCGAGTGGCGGCTTTTAGTTCTTCGTCGTCAAAGGCCACATGGATTACGAATTCGGTGACGCCGGGTTGCAGATTTTTGAGGGCGTCCATGTAGAACTGGTTCCATTTCTCCGGGGTGACGCTCGGTTCGATGGTCACGGTGTGATCGATGACCACGTCGTTCGGAGCCAGGGTTTTTTCCAGATACGGGTGTTGCGGGAACCAGTCGCGGGTTACAAACAGCGGAAGTTTGTAGTCGTGGGCTACCCGGACGGCGGCGGCGAAGAGTTCGGGGCCATTGTCAATGAGGCGGTATTGGTGGGAGTCGAGATGCGAGGGGTGCAGGCCCATGGCCAGGGCGCGGTCGACCTGCGCGCGGAGTTCGAGTTCGGCTTCCTGGGGATTGATGTGGGTGGCCTCCGACCAGTCGTGATGGAAGTAGCCGTTGGAGTCGACCAGGCTCGGGACTTTATCCTTGGAAGCGACCGGGCCCCAGCGGTAGTAGACGCGTTCGGCGGTCAGAGTCAGGTGCAGACCGAGATCCATGTCCGGATGGGATTTTGCGTAGTCCACCATTTCCGGGAACCAGGGGCACGGGACCATGATGCTGGCGGAATTGATGGCTCCGGATTCCAGGGCTCGCATGCTGGCCGCGTTTACGGCGTGGGTTTCGGCCAGGTCGTCCCCGTGGATGATGACGAGCTTTGTGCCAGAAGGGTAACCGAGCCGTTCGGCGAGCGTTTTGGAAATTTTTTGTCCGTCACCGGGCGGCGCGCAAGTTGCGGCAAGCAACAGCGTAAGCGCCAGAGTCGAGAACTTGTGGAGTGCAAGCGGAACATTCACGGGCGTACCTCGATTCTTGCGGCTAGGTTACGAGTGTGCTGCGGAAGAGCTCGATCATGTCGGCAAAGGCCAAGTCGGTGGCTTCGGGATCGAAGCGCGGACCTTCGTCGCGCAGGAAGGCGTGTTCGGCCGGATAGTGGACGATCCGGTGGCGGACCCCGGCGCCTTCCAAGGCCTTTTTTATGATTTCGCGGCCCGCCGGTGGGACGTGCGGATCCTCGGAGCCGAAGATCAGCAGGAGCTCACCGCGAATTTCCTGCGCCCGGGCGAGCGAGCCCGCATCGGCGTCGCTGCCAAGTTTTCCGTTGTGGATTCCGGTGCCGTAGAAGCAGGTGGTGGCACGGATGTCGGGTTGAAAGGCGGCGCGAAAGGCGAGATGTCCGCCGATGCAGAAACCCATCGCGCCTAGTTTTGCTTTGGCTGTTTTAGGGTACGCGGACAGCCAATCAAGACCCGAGCGGCAGTCCAGATCAAAGTGCGCGACCGGGGTTTTCTCTGCGTCCCCGAGACCACGGGTGCGGCCCGCCTCGTCAAAGGGAATCGCGGCGCCGGGCGGCTCGATGCGGCGATAAATCTCCGGAGCAGCGGCGACAAAACCGTAACCAGCGAGGCGCACGCAGAAACGTTGCATGGTAGCGGTGAGTTGAAAGATGTCGGAATAACACCAGATGGCGGGAAAACTTCCCTCGGTTTTGGGAGCAGCGACAAAGGTGCGCATGGGTGAGCCGGAAAGCGGGATATCCACGAATTCGGTTTGGACGATCAATTTTTTCCGGTTCCCAGCGAGATGATGTCGGCAGAGCGTGTGCCGCGGGCGGCAAAAATATATTTTCCGTCAGGTGATGTACAGAACGCTCGAATAACACCATAGGCAAAGTTGGTTTGCTGTTTCATGGGTCCGCCGGGAAGAGGCAGCCGCCAAATATTGGTAGCACCCGCACGGGTAATGGTTAGCTCCACGGCGCGATAGTCCCGCGACCATAGGGGCGGGCCCTGGCCGATGAAGGAGCCTTGCGGAACTTCCAGAGAATAAACAGGTGCGCCACCTGCCGCCGCCGCAACGACGAATCTTTCGCGCATTTGCATCATGGCAGGGTTCCCGGATCGGTACAAAATGAATTTGTTGTCTTTTGAAAAAAGAGCAAATGGACCTGAGCGATTAGGCAAATCCAATTTTACGGGATGCTCTCCATTTATGCCGATATTCCAGACCACGGAGCTGGCGGCATTGAAATACGTGAGGAACTGGCTATCTGGACCGCACGCGGGCAGCATGGCCGTCTTGTCGTGGGTAAGTTGAACCGGGTTGGAGCCATCGGAGTCCATGCGCCAGACATCGGTGTCGTCACCCTTCGTCGCGTCATAAACAATGTGTTTTCCATCATCGCAACCGCTGACAAAGGAGATTCGGCGGTCGCTGCCGGCGACCAGAGTCTGCTTTGAGCCGTCGAAATTGGCGGTGTAGACATCGCGGTTTCGGGTTTGAAAAACGATGCGGTCGTTTCCGAGAGCGGAGACATTGAGAATGGCGGGCCCGCCGGAGGTAATTTGTGATGCGTGCGAGGGATCGCCCGCTGGCACGGCCCAAATGTCGGTGGCAAAGGAAAATTCGACCGCGACGAGAGACGAGCCGTCGCTGGTCAGATCCAGCCACGGGAGACTGTAATCGGTGAGATCGTTGGTGAGCCGCTGGGCTTCACCGGACGGATGCGAGATGGTCCAGATCTGCCCTTGCGCTGCGGGACCTTCGTCGCGCATGGGTACCAACAGTGCGCTTCCATTGGGAAGCCAATGCGGGCGACCCAAGTCCCCGTGCGTCGAGTAAAGGGTGCGCGTGGCGCCGTCGGCGAGAGAAAGTTCAAGAAGCTGGCTGCCGACAGCGGGTTGCAACGACGCGAATACGATGGTTTTTCCGTCAGGGGACCATGCCGGAGCCAAGAGTCCGGCGGTTGAGACATTGCTCGCTTTTGCGGCAAGCACGCGTTCCTCAGAGCCGTCGGCATTGGCGACCAGCAAATTGAGTTCCCCTTTGTCCGGTACGCCGCGTACAAACGCAAACTTTTTACCGTCGGGAGAAAAACTGATGGAGGTATCAATGTCCCGGAGAATCTGTTGCGGCGTTCCCCCGAAGGCGGGCATTTTGTAGAGCGAGCTGAACAGCTGATTTTCCTTCGAGGCCTGCGTGAAGTAAATGTAGTTTCCGTCGGGCGAAAAAGTGAGTCCATAAAAAATGCTGATGCTGGGCGGGAGAATCTGGACATCGCTGCCGGTAGCAACCTGCCGCATGGTGAGACCCTGATATTCACCATCGCGCAAGACGTAAACGACATACTGGCCCGTGGGCGAAATGGCCACTCCGCCGGCTTTGCCGGATTGCGTCAGCTTTTGAATGTGCATGTTTTGCGCAGAGAGCAACGAATCGTGGCGGCCGTTCTTGAGGACGAGAAAAACAGCGAAAGCGACGGCCGCGAGAGCCACGGCGACAGTGACAAGGGCCAAGAAGATCTTGCGTTTTCCTGCTTGGCCCACGAGAACGGCAGCGCTGCCGGACGGGTGAGCGGGATTCGGCGTTGCGCTATACGGCGGAATGTTGGCAGCGGAAGTTGCATTGGTGGCGGAGCTGAAATTCTCGGTACTGGCGATGCGAGTGGCACTGGAACCGGAGTCGCGCTGGAGGCGTTTGAGATCGGCACGGAGATCGGCGGCGGTCTGATAGCGCATCGTGCGATCTTTTTCGAGCGCTTTATTGATGATGCGTTCGAGTTCAGGGGGAACGTCGGGGTTGATGCGGACAGCAGCGAGAGGAGCGCGATTGAGAATGGCGTCGAAGATGGCGGCCGAAGTGTTGCCTGAAAATGCCTGGCGACCGGTGGCCATCTCGTAAAGGACGACACCGAGGGAAAAAATATCGGTGCGCCGGTCGAGATCCCGTCCGAGGGTTTGCTCGGGGGACATGTAGGCGACTGTGCCGAGAGCCACTCCGGGACTGGTGAGATTGGCTTCATCCATGGTCGGGCCCGCGGTGGCGGAGCGGCCGCCGGGATCGCCGAGGACTTTGGCCAGACCGAAGTCCAGAATTTTGGTTTGCCCGCGTTCGGTAAGGAAAATATTGGCGGGTTTGATGTCGCGATGAACGATATTTTCCGAGTGTGCGGCGTCGAGCGCGTCGGCGGCCTGAAAGCCGGAATCGAGAAGCGCGTCGAGGGGCAGCGGGCCACCGGCGATGCGATGTTTGAGGGTGGCGCCTTTCAGCAACTCCATGGCGATATAGCTGCGACCCTGATATTCGCCGATTTCATAGATGGTGCAGATGTTGGGATGGTTCAGAGCGGCAGCCGCGCGGGCTTCGCGCAGGAATCGTTCCAGGGCTTGTTTGTCCTGGGAAACCTCATCGGGAAGGAATTTGAGCGCGACCATGCGCCCGAGCCTGGTGTCTTCGGCCCTGTAAACGACACCCATTCCGCCGCCGCCGAGTTTTTCAAGTACACGATATTGGGAGATGGTCTGGCCGATGATGGACTGCGCGTCTGTCATTGTCGGCTCATCTTAGTTATTGCACAGGGCACAAGTCAACGCGCAGGAGCAGCAACCGCCACGGTATAACTTGACATCAATTAACCGAAAGGGTACTGTCTGCTCCGCAAAATATGCAGGCCAGGTATTGCTCTGGCCGTGCACCGCACACGCAGCTGATTTTGAAAAAACCGGGAGAAAGTCCGACCATGCCTATCCGCCCAGGCGTCTTGAAGCACTCGTTTGTATTTGTGGTAGCCCTGCTGCTGTTACCGTTGTACGCCCTGGCGCAGAGCGCTGGTCGCGCGACAACCAAGACCGATCGGCAGGAAGCCGCGAGCTCCCGTAGTGAAACCCGCCGACCAGTGGATTATGGCCAGCTTCCGCTGGCCTTTGAAGAGAATCAGGGGCAAGTGGCTGGTCCTGTGCGATTCCTGGCGCGGCCGACCGGACAGCTTCTGCTGCTTGGAGATAAAGAAGCCACCCTGGTGCTGCCGGACAGGCGAGAGAAGCCGGCGAGCCCCGGGACCAGTGCCGCGCGCTTTGCGCGGGTCCGCATCCGGTTTCCAGGAGCCAGCGATCGACTGAAGATTGTGCCGAGCGAAGTGCAAGAGGGAGTGAGCAACTACTTGCTGGGCAATGATCCAGCCAAGTGGCGCACGCATGTGGCGAATTACGCGCGCGTGGCCTACCAGGGGCTGTATCCGGGAATTGATCTGGTTTTTTACGGGAATCAACGGCACCTCGAACACGATTTTATTGTGCAGCCGGGAGCCGATTACCGGCAGATCACGCTGGCCGTTGCGGGCGGCGGGAAAGTCCGGGTCTCCCCGGACGGGAGCGTGGCCATAAAGACAGCGGGCGGATCCCTGCGATTCTCGGCACCGAAGATTTATCAGAAAAAAGACGGCCGGGAAGTTTTGGTGGCCGGACGGTTCCGCGTCCAGGGCCAGCATCGGCTGGGATTTGTAATTGGCGAATATGACAAAAATGAACCGCTGATTATTGATCCGATTTTGAGTTATTCGACGTATCTGGCGGGAACCCAGGGAGAAGCTGCGACAGGAATTGCAACGGATGCGGATGGCAATGCCTACCTCACCGGATACACTTTTTCCACGGATTTTCCGACCGCCCAGCCTTTGCAGGCGAACTGCAATAACTGCCCTGTATCCGGGTCGCCCGATGCTTTTGTGACCAAAGTGAACCCCGCCGGGACCGCTCTCGTGTATTCGACCTACCTTGGAGGGTCGAGTTACGACCAGCCGTTTTCGATTGCCGTGGACGGCTCGGGAAATGCGGTAGTGGGCGGCTTGACGACCTCGACCGATTTTCCAACAAGAAATCCTCTTCCCATAACATTTCCGCAGAATCAAACAGAGGGATTCGTGGCTTCCCTTTCAGCGGATGGTTCGGCTTTGAATTTTTCGACGTTTTTGGGCGGCATTGGCTACGCGACAGTGGGGGCGTTAACAACCGATTCACAGCGAAACGTGTACGCGCTCGGAACCACCAGCTCGCCGGACTTTCCGGTTACCCCTGCGACCAACGTGATTGGAACGCCTGCCGGGTATCCCCTGACCGTGCTTTTTGTGGCGAAGTTTAGTTCCGCAGGCCAGCTGGTTTTTGCGACGACGATTGGACCGGACCCGCAACAACAAAGCAACGGGACTTTCTTTCCCGTAAATGCCGGAAGCATCGCCGTCGACAGCGGACAAAATGTGTATTTGGGCGGCGCGGCGAGCCAAGGATTCATGGTTACCCCGGGAGCGCTGCAAACAGCGTACACGGGCCCGGCACCTTTTTGCGGAAGCTGCACCATGGGATTTGTGGCCAAGATGAAACCGGACGGGTCGGCGTTCTGGTACTCCACGTATTTGGGAGGATCGGGCGGAGATCAAGTGGTGGGTCTGGCGGTTGACGCGGCGGGAAATGCGTTTGTGAGTGGAAATACCGGGTCCCCGGATTTCCCGGTGACCCCGGGCGCATTGCAGACGGCCCCGGCGGCGACGTTTGTCAGTAAGGTAAATTCGACCGGAACCGCGCTTATTTATTCGACCTATTTGGGAGGGACGACGCCATCCGCCGGATTTGCCGGATTTGCCCGAGGGCTGGCGATCAATTCGAGCGGAGAAGCGTATGTAACGGGATTTACCAGCAGCGCGGATTTTCCGCTCAAGAATCCGATTCAGTCGACGATACCCCCCGGGCAATTCGGAAGCGGCAGTGCGACGTATGTTTCGAAGTTGAATGCCACGGGGTCAGCACTGCTGTTCTCCACGCTGTTTTCAGGATCGATTGGGACGCAATCGGCGGGTCTCGCCTTGGGGCCGGCGAGCGGACCGGAGTCGGTGTATGTAGCCGGAGTCAGTTTTGATCCGGATTTGCCGACCACCAGTGGAGCTTTTCAAACGACGGTCGCACCAGCGCCGCCGTTCACCGAAACCAGCCATGCGTTTGTGACCAAGTTTGATCTGGCGACTGCCTCGCCCGCGGTGTGCCTGAATCAAAACTCACTTTATTTTTTCACAAGTGTAAACACGGATTCCTATGCCACCCCGCTGACGTTGACCAATTGCGGAAACGCGGCCCTCGAGATTTCCCAGGTGAGTACGACCGGGCTGTTCAAAGAAACAGATAATTGTCGAACGCCACTGGAACCGGGAGCGTCATGCACGGTGAATGTCGTTTTCCACCCGACCGAGCGCGGCCAGTTCCCGGGGACGCTCGCCATTACGGGCAATGCCTCGCCGCGGCCGCTGGTGATACCGCTCGAGGGTCAGGGCGTGGCGGCGGTTGTGCAGTTCTCGACAAATTTACTGCAATTGGATGATCAGCTCGTCGGCCACAAAGGAGCCGCGACGCCGCTGTTTGTCTTCAACCAGGGAGATGATTTACTGCAGATTTCATCGGTCAAGCTCGGCGGTCATGATTTCAGCGTCGACGCCAGCAATTGCACGCAGCAACCGGTCCAACCTTTCGGCCTTTGTCTGATTTTCGTGACCTTCCACCCGCGCGCCGCGGGATTGCAAACGGCGGTATTGACGATGGCGGACAACGCCGCGGACAGCCCGCAGAGCGTGACGGTTCAAGGCACGGGACTGACGAGTTATGTGCTCCCAACGGTTGCCAGCGTGACTCCTCTGGCGTTGCAACAAGGCGCGGACCATCAGTCCCTCACGGTTTTTGGCACAGGTTTCTTTCCCGCGTCCAAGATTCGCGTCAATGGAAGCAATATCGCCACAACCTACAACAGCGAAACCTTCCTTTCAGCGCAAGTCCCCACACACTTTCTGAAGAATCTGGGAGAGCTGACCGTCGATGTATTTACGCCGCCACCCGGCGGAGGGGCGTCGAACGCCACGACCGTGACGCTGTACCAGATCATGCCCATTTCAGCCAATGCGCTTGTCTTCGAGCCGTTCGGGCGGAAGATTTACGCCACCATTTCCTCAAACGCAGCGACGAATGCCAACACGATTGCGCGTATCGACCCGGCCAGGGAGAAAGTAGAACGGTACACGCCCATTGGAAATGGACCGAACGCGCTGGGGCTTTCTGAAAGAAGCAAATTTCTGTTTGTCGGATTGGATGCAGATCACGCGGTGCGGGAATTCAATCTGGAAACCGAACAGTTTGGTTCAATGGTTTCCTTGCCACTGGACGCGACCTTCGGCACCCCGACGACCGCGTTCCAGTTTGCGGGCGTGCCGGGGAAACCAGAGAATGACTACGTGGTCAGCCTGCGGAGGCTAGGAAGCCCTTCTGAGGCGGGCGTAGCCCTGGTGCGATCCGGCAAGTTGCAAGCGACTCTCGGGAACGAATATCCGCAATATGTCGCCACCGACAGCATTTGCTTTCTCGGGGATCCCAACACAGTTTACGGCTCAAATGGATACCAGCTGCTGAATATCGGAATCCAGGATCATGTGCATCTTTCCGTCCTTGCGGCGCAACCGACGCCGAACGGATTCAGCGGACTGTTCGGCTGCGACAAGAAATATATTTACGGATACAGCGGCCTGGTCTTTGATCCGGTGGCCAACCAAACGATTGGAAGCTATCCGCTTACCCCGGGATCGTTCGGGAATGGAATCGTTGTCGATTCCTCGGTTGGTCGAACATTTATTGTCACCTACGGCCTATCGGGTTTGTTGGCTTTTGATCAGAAAACATTCGCGCAGGTGGGATCGCTGCCGCTGCCGCCGAATGTGTACGAGCCGTACAGTCTGCTGCGGTGGGGCAGTGATGGCTTCGCGTTCCTGAACTATAACTACACCACCTCGGCTGGGGACTTGATTTTGATGAGGAGCGGAGTGGCCAAAGCGCCCGAGACGACCAATCCGGTGCCGAAAATCAGTTCGGTTCATCCCGAGGTGCGACAAGGATACGAGAATTTTGTACTTACGGTGCGCGGACGAAACTACGTGCCGGGAGCGGTGATTCGTTGGAACGGTGCGGACCGCACTACGGTGTTTGTGAGCAGCACGGAATTGCAGGCGGACATTCCGGCTTCCGACGTCGAGCGAATGGAACCGGTGGAAATTGTCGTATGCAATCCGCCGCAAGGAGGCGGAGAATCCAACGTCGCGCACTATCACATCAAAGACCATTGAGCCACGGATCGCTTAAAACGTTTTCGGGCCGAGCTTCCGGAAGTGAAAAAGAGGTGCCCGCTTCGCGAGGCACCTCTTTTCTTGCAGTGACGCGAGTTTTACAGAGTCTTCAGGAAGGCGACAAGATCTTTCTTGTCCCGGGCCGAAAGATTCAAACTGAAACGGGTGTTGTAGAACTCGACCGCGTCCAGGAGCGTGGCGGCGGAGCCGTTATGGAAGTAGGGAGCGCGCCCGGCGAGGCCGCGAAGAATCGGGCCTTTGAATTTGCCGACATCAGCCCATTTGCCGGTGATGAGAGCGCGGCCCGGATCGGTCGTTTGCACCAGTTCGCCGCTCTTATTGTTCATCAGCGTGATGACCGGTAGATCGGGAGTGCGGCGATCGAGACCGGTTAGGCCGATGTTGAGCGGCGCCGGCACCGAGTGATGACCGACATTTGGAGTGTCGTGGCAAGTGCCGCAGAATCCGTTGATAACCGGCTGATTGAGGGCGTCGTTCAGGCCGGCGACTCCGACGATGGGAATTTGCAGGGTGTTGAAAAGCTCTTCGCCGTGTGCGATCGAGCGGCGGGCTTCGGTATGCTCGTCATAGTTCCGGTCTTTAATATTCTCCCACTTGTCGTAGAGGGTAAAAATTACGGATGAGAACGGCGCGCCGGTCGGATTGCCGCCCAGCGGATCGTTGATTCCACCGTAGTAGTATTGCTTCGAGAGGGCTCTCGGCCCGCCCTTGCCGCCGTCGTCATTCAAATCGCCGGCATGACGGTCGTGCAATTGGGCCGTGAATATCTGGGTTTCAAAATCAACGATTTGCTTCAGCTGCGCGGCCGTTGGCGGGTTCTTGCCTTGCGCGTGGGTTAGCGTCGCGTCGATGGCCTGATGCGTCAGGTCATCGCGAACGGGAATGAAGTTGCCGGAAGCGTCTTTGAGCGTTTCTCGCCCGTCCCACATGACGGTGCTCAAAAAGGAGATATTGGTGGTCGGAAGGATGCGGCGGTAGACGGAGATGTTTTGCGTGTCGGTGCAGCCGTAAGGATTGTCGTTGTCGCGAACGGTGAATTCGGCGTTGGCGGGAACCGCTAGTTCAATGCGGATGAGTCCTTTGCTGAGCAACATGCTGTAGTTTTTCCTGCGGGCATGTTTGGTGGAGAAGTCGAGATTGGAACAGTTGGCGCCGTCTACCGGACGGAAGATGGGATCCGTGCCGTCGGTTTTCTCAAAGCGATCCTGGACGTGTTCTGGAGTTACCGTCCAGGCGTCGGCTTGCTGGTGGCAGGTGACGCAGCGCCGGCCGTTGGTGCCGAGGTCCTGGAAAAAGGCGTTGTGTTTTGTGTTGGTGTCGCCTGCCAGATTCACCGTGGCGAACTGTCCGCTGTCATCCCGAAAAACGTCGAATGCCCGTATGACGTCGTCGTAGGCGTCGTCATGATAGGCGACCGCGGAACCGACCAGGAGCAAGGAACTGGACAGCAGCGTCAGCGCAACGACGATATTCCGAACCGATTCCCGTTTTGAACGCGTGGGATTTTTTGGCATGGGTCCACCATCCTTCAATAGCCAGACTGGATTGCAAAGCAGACGACAGAACAACCGCTCTATGCATGAGAGAAATTCCGGCAAAACATTTCAGGGCCACGCTCGGTGGTCCCGGGGCGCGAGCGGAGGCTTGCCGAAGGTCGTGGCGCGGGAATGATAAACCATTGAAAAACTTTGACTTACGGGATTAAAGCAGCTCAGTGCGCGCCGGGCGAGCGCTTGCCGTCGAGATTGCCCCACTCGCCGGCCTGGATGAAACTGGCCCAATAGAAGGGGTGATGCAGGTCGCGGCGTTTGAGCAGCGCCAGTTGTGCGCTGCGCAGGGCTTCGCCACGGCCCAGTCCACGCTTCAGACCGGAATAGTAGGAAGTCATCATTTCCTGCGTGGTCTGGTCACTGACTTCCCAAAGGCTCATGACCAGAGTTTCCGTACCGGCGAGAAAGAAAGCGCGCCGCAGTCCGTACACCCCTTCGCCGTTTTTGATTGTGCCGACAGCGGTCTCGCAGGCCGATAGAGTAACGAGTTTCGTTCCCCACAAATTCAAGCCGGAAGCTTCAAGGCCGGTGAGGATGCCGTCGGCGGTGCTGTCCTTGGTGAGATTGGCGCCGGTCAATGCGAACCCGGCGCGCAGAAGTGGATTTGCAATTTTGACCCTGGTTTGCTCTGCCGGCGCTGCTTTTCCGGACGCGCTGGGAGTTCCCGGATTGCGCGCGGCAGACAAATCCTCGAGGAAAAAACCATGTGTGGCGATGTGCAGAATGCTGGGCGCATTCACCTGCATGAGCCTGCTCTTGGTGGCGGCGGTCCCGGTGAGAATCTCGGATGCCGGGAACAAGGATTGAATCGCGCGGGCTTCGCGGCCAGTGCCGGGTAGCGGGGCGAAATAGACTCCCGAAAGATCTTCGGCGGTGGTGATGCTGCGGCGCCGCCGGCGCTCGTCTGCGAGATTTTGCCTGGAGGTCCCGGCTTGCGCCGCCAGAGTCTGCCCGGGTTCGCCAAAAAGCGGGTTGGCCACCACGAGCGGGCCGCTCTGACTTTTTCGGGCGACTTGCAGCCGCAGGAGATCGCGGCCGGTCGTGAGGTAGGAGATGGAGAAGTTTTCGACTAAGAATTTCTGGTGTTCATCGACGAGCGCTTCAAATGGAATCAAGTTGAGTTCGCCGTCCGGGGAAATCAGAAGATGGCTGGCATCGCCGACCAGTGCCCGGACCGGTTCCATGACTCGTTGATCGAGCGCCCGGGCCAGACGCGTTACCTCTTCTCTTCCGGGATCAGCGAGAGTTTCGCGCAATTTCGAGATGGCATCGTCGATTTCTTTGGCGCTGCCGAGATCGACAACCCGGACAACTCCGTGCGGGGAAATAACGTAAGCGGCGTAACGCGGTTCTCCGTTGGCTTCGTGATCGTTCACTGCTTTGGGACTGAAAGGTGAATAGACGACAAATTCGATAAGCGCACTGTCGTCTGGAATGGCGCTCCGGACCGCCGCCAAGGTCACGTGGTCTGTGGATTCGTAGTAACCTTTGCTGCGCAGACTGACTTCGGCTTCCAGGTTTTCTCTCTCGCGTTCCAGTGCCAGCAGTTGTTTTTGATACTCGGGCAGCGGCGTTTTCTTGGGCCCGCTCAAGGACAGTTGCGCCAGTTCCGTGGTCGTTGCGCCGAGTTTGTCGAGCAGTTTCCGGTCTTCAGGATTCAGGTGCTGGCGGAGCGAAGAAACCCCCTGGGCGAGCGAGTCCAGAACACGGCCTTTGCGCTGCAGAAGAGCGGTGGCGGCGTTTTCAGTGGAATTCTTGTCACGCGGCAATTCGCGAATGTTGGTCGAGACGCTGCGATTGGTGAGCTCGGAAACCGTATCAATGTACGCGAGCTTGTCTTTTTCAGAACCGATCGCCAGATTGTAGGAAATTCTCTTTTCCATGGATTGATCCAGGCGCGCCTGATATTCACCGGACCGGACCGCATCCCCCTGGGCGGCGTAGGTTCTTGCGAGATTGGCGAGAGTGATCATGGTTGCCGAATTGTAGGTGCTGCCGGTGGATTCCAGGATCTCGAGCGCCTGCTCGAACAGTTCGATACCCTTCTGGTAATCACCTTTGGCGTGATACACGTTGCCGATATTCACAAGCAGCGACGCGGTCACCGGGTTGCGCCGGCCCACCGCTTTTTCGCGAAGTTTTTCCGCACGCCAGAGATATTCGAGCGCCTGGTCATACTGTTTTTTGCCCCGCGCGATGATTCCCAGGTTTTGCAGCGGGTAGGCGGCGTTCGGATGATCGGGTCCGTATTTTCTTTCGACGATGCCGAGGGCGCGCTTCATCAGGACTTCGGCTTCATCGTTCCGGTGCATGTCCAGGTACGCGTCACCGAGGTTGTAACAAACCTTGAAGGTGAACTGATCGTCGGGACCGAGCATTTTTTCTGAAATGGCCAGGGCCCGCTGGTACATGGTGACCACGTTTTCAAAATTTCCGCGTTTGCCGTAAGCGATGGCGAGGTCCATCAAAAACGTGGCCGATTGCGGGTCATCAGGCCCGAGAGTTCGATCGGTTATGTCGATGGCTTTCTGGTAGTAGGCCGCGGCGTCTACAAATGCGTGCTGCAAATCGAAGACCAGACCCATGTCGCCGATGGCCCGCGCGGTCTGCGGATCTTCTTCGCCGAGAATTTTGCGGCGGATGTCGATGGCTCTCTGAAAAGCCTTCTGGGTGGCATCGATATCACCCTTCATGCGCGTGGCCAGTCCCAGTTTGATCAGCGCCTGCGCCAGGAGCAGTTCGTCTCTGCCGGAAGTTTTTTCGGCTGCGGCTACGGCCGCCGAACCGGCGCGGACCGAATCGTCGTACTGTCCTTTGTCGTAAAACACATCCGCTTCGGTGCACAGCTCGAGCGTCTGGAAAAGCGCGCGATCCGTTTCGTTCGCGCTGCGGATTTCGTTTACTTTCAGCCGGTAGCGGGCTGCCGGGGATCCGAAGTAGCTGGGCCGGACCACCAAACGATAGGTGGCGGAGGCCTCGGCTACGAATTCAACTTTTTCTTCCGCGAAGCGCTTCTGGTGATATGCAAAACTGACCAGGAGCCGGCGCGCGGGATCATAAAGGTCGATCGCCAGATCGATTCCGCGCTGGTCCACGGTGATACTCACATATTGTCCGGCCTCGAGCGGCAAGTCGTAGGACTGCTTTTGGCCGCCAGCAATTTCTCGGTCGATCGTTTTTGCAGGGTCGAGCAGGGTGGCGTCCGGCGTGTCATCTGCGGGCTTGGCGTTTTGCGCGGGCAACGACGCGGACACCGGAAGTCGTAGGGCAGCCGATGACGGACAGGCCGAGAACAGGGTAAGCCCAGCGGCCAGCGACAAGTACACCGGCGCGCTGGGCAGGAGAAATTGCCGGAAGCTGGATATTCGCTTCATTGCCGTACTCCGTCTGCCCAATCGCGGGAAATGTTTCTGGCCACGATCACTCGAGGATAACGTGAAACATGTACGTGCTGAGCGGCTCGCGCGAACCGTTGCGGCGAATGCCGGCGAGTTCGAGCAGATAGTTGCGCTCCCGTAAAAGCCGGCGG
>Ga0193716_1000067_pt1 | contig 60976 bp, 52 predicted proteins | sample U2c1metaG_FD_145901 | JGI IMG/M metagenome (GOLD analysis project Ga0193716, IMG submission 145901) | Soil microbial communities from a riparian zone of the East river system, Colorado, United States - U2c1 | ecosystem: Environmental > Terrestrial > Soil > Riparian zone | place: USA: East River...
GCTCAGCGCTGCCGCTGCATCACCCACACCCAAGAGTGCCGCACAAAGCAGTTTGCGAGCTGTTGGATTGTTGGGCTGCGCCCGCATGGCCTGTTGTGCGAGTGTCAGCGCGGTGCCAGGTTCAAACTCCAGCGCCGCCAGTCCCGCACGGATGAGCAACGCGGGCGGGGGTTGGGGTCGTGCGGCGCGTTTGGCGAGACACGCATAAGCACCGCGCGCGTCACCAGCTCCCTGCAGTAGGGCCGCTTTTGTCGCCCACAGCGCATCCTCACGCTCGTATTTTTCGAGTGCTTGATCCAGAGCGTGCGTCGCCTCGCTGATATTGCCGGTGCGCATCCACACGAGTTGCGCCAGGCTGTCGTGCGCATCGGCACGGCGCGGCTCCAATTTGACGCATTCGCGCAAGGCCAACTCGGCTTCGTCGAATCGCTCCAAAGCGATCAGGCTGCGAGCATGCGTGTGGTGCAGCGCCGCCGTCGGTCGGGTGCGGGACAGCGTCTGACGCACGACGCGCTCGCCCTCCTCCGGCTGGTTGGCCGCATTCAAAGCGACAGCCAGGGTATGGGTTGCGGTGTGGTTGTCCGGCGCGAGTGCCACGAGACGGCGATAGTTCGCCACTGCTTCGCTTTGGCGGCCCAAAGCAGCGTATGCCGCCACGTGCAGCGCCGACAAATCGTCATCGAGCTTGCCGCTATTGCACCAGGGTGTCGCAATGTCGAGTGCCGCTGCCGGCTGGCCCGCGTCCAAGTAGTGGCGAACCAACAGAAGTGCAGCCCGCGGGTAGCGAGGGAAGCCTTGGATTGCACGCTGCAACAGGAGTACGGCCTCGGCGCTGCGACCCGCAACCAGCATTAACTCCGCAAGGGTGGTCAGCGTGGGAGCCCATTGGGGGTCGATTTCGAGCGCGCGCCGAAGCAGCGACTCGGCTTGGGCGAGATCGCCCAAGACTTGCTTGGTGCCGGCAAACAGCCGCAGGCCTTCCACGTATTCAGGATTTGCGGTCACCAGGGATTCTAATTGTGAGTGCGCTGCGCTGAATTGGCCGGATTGCAGCAGGCCGCTGATGCGGCGCATGGACTCAGCCAGCATAACTGACATGGAAACCTCTAAGTGGCCGGCTGCGCCGCGCGCCTAGCCCAGGCCCAGCGCCTTGAGCAGTTCAGGCGGCGGCCCGTCGAAGCGCGCGAGCGGCACATTGCCGATGAACTTCAAGTCTTTCCGGCCCGCAGGAGTCGAGTAGAAAGCGCCGGACGTCAGGTCGCGATAGAACGCGAAGAAGCGCGCGGCATCACCTCTTGCAGGCGTCGCGCGTGCAGTATCGCAGATGTCGTCGCAAATGCCGCGTTGCTCAGGCGCGGTGAGTTCTACAAATCGCTTGCCGGAGCGACGCGCGGCCTCGGCGTCCAGCCACGCGAATCCTTCAAGCACCCTCGTCCGGTCTCGCTGGTGGACTGGATACGGCGCACTCACCCACTCATCGACGAACTCCACCACGCCGACGGCCGTGGCGCTGGGCGAGTGCTCATCGGCCGGGATGACAATGTCCGCCAGGACTCCCGCCAGCTGCCGCTGTGCCGCGGTCAATGTCAGCGGCCAGATCTCGCCCGGCTTGTAGTCAGCAACCAGATTGGGATCTGTCCCATACCCGTGCGCCGCGGGCGCCGTGTCGGCGCGCGCAACGCCTCCATCGCCTCTGCCCAGCAGCGGCCACGCAGCACCGGCGGCGAGCACCCACTTGATTGTTGTTCGGCGATCGATCACAGCACCCGATCCATCACAGCTCCTTGCGCCGCATGCGCTCGAGAATGTGGTCTGCCGCGCGCCACGCCAACGCCATGATGGTGAGCGTCGGATTTTTGTCCGCGTTCGACGCGAACACCGCGCCGTCGGTGACGAACAAATTGTCGACGTCCCACGTCTGGCACCACTGGTTGGTGACCGATGTTTTGGAATCGGATCCCATGATCGTGCCGCCGACCTCGTGAATGATTGATCCGCCGGCAGCGATGGCTTTGGCGCCGTCTGTCATTACCGGGCGGCGAGTTTTACCGCCCATGGCCTCGATGATGTCGCCAAAGGTTTTTTGCATGTGCGCGGCCTGGCCCAGCTCGTGCTCCGACCATTGCCAATGGAAGCGAAGCACGGGGATTCCCCACTTGTCCTTGACCTTCGGATCAATCTCGCAATAAGAATGATCATTGGGAATCATCTCGCCGCGCCCATCGAACCAGACGAAGGATCCGTAATAGCGGCGAACGTCCTGCTTGAACTTCGCCCCGTAGCTGCCGCCGGTCAGCGATTCGAGGCCGGACGCCGTTCCGTGCCCCGGCATGCGCTTGCCGCCGCCGAATTCGATGTGGTAGCCGCGAGCGAATTTGAGTTTGCCGGCATGTTGGTCCTGATAGAGCCACCAGGGAACATAGAGTTGATGGCCGTCAGCGGCGTCCTCGTTGAGCGGCGGCAGGTTCTCGAGCAACGGAATCTGCCCACTCACACTGCTGCCCACCGTATCCATCAGGTATCGCCCTACCTTGCCGCTGGAATTCGCCAGTCCGTTGGGAAATTGCGCGTTTTTGGTATTGAGCAGAATACGAACCGACTCACAGGCACTCGCGGCCAGTATCACCACCCGGGCGGCTGCGTGCCGTTGCTTCCCGGTCTTGCGGTCTATGAAGCTCACGCCATTCGCCCGGCCGTCGCGCCCCATCGTGATCTCATAAACCATCGCGTCGGTGGTGATGTCGAGATTGTCGGTCTTCAATGCGGGCGGCAGATGGACGGTAGTCGACTGATAGTTTGCGCGCACGGAACAGCCGGTCCCGCACGGTGTCGCCCACAGGCAGGTGGATCGCTTGCGCATATCCTCGGCAAGAATCTTTTGCGCCTTAGGGTTGCCGGGATGCAGGCGCGCCGGCGAGCTCTTGTAGTCAAGCGGCTGGGTCAGAACCGCACGGTGGCCCGGTATGGCCGGTATCCCCAGGCGCTTCGCCCGTTGCTGGACCAAGTAGTCGCTGACCAGGCGTTTCGGCGGCGGCAAAAGGCAACCCGGTGAGGAATTCGGCGTGTTTTCCAAGCCCTCATTGCTGCCGTAGACGCCAATCAGCAGCTCAACCTTGTCGTAGTACGGCGCCACATCCTCATATGCGATGGGCCAATCAAATCCCAGGCCATCGCGGCTATGCGGCTTGAAGTCGTAGGGACCATTGCGCAGCGAAATGCGCCCCCAGTGATTGGTGCGCCCGCCCAGCATGCGCGCACGCCACCACTCGAAACGGCCTGCATCTTCCTCGCTGGCTCGCACATAGGGCTCGCCGGGGACGTTCCAGCCCCCGTCCACCGTCGCGTCGAAGAAGCCAAAGGGTTTGTCCGGCGTGCCGACGGCGCCCAGCGGCGCCAAATCCGGCGTGCGGAACATGGGCGTCTCGGTTTCGGGGGAGTAATTGCGCCCGGCCTCCAGCATGAGGACCTTCGCCCCCTCCATGCAAAGCGTATAGGCGGACTGGCCGCCGGCAGCTCCGGAGCCGACTACGATGACATCGTAAGTGCTCTTTTGGTTTTCTGACGTCACAAAGGGCATGGCGCCTAGTTAAACGCAGGAATCGTTGTTTGTATATGGTGAGCTTTCGGATTCGGAAAGAGCCTTGATACAGTCGAATTGGGCCTTGATGCCACCCATCATGCCCTGCCGCCACCAGCTCTCTCGAATGCCCTCCGAGACAACGGCATCGGGACGGTTGTGCGGCGACAGGTGCATGCAAGCGAGCGCGTCGATCCCCATGCATGCACTTGACTACCTCACCCCAATGACTGCTCAAAAGTCTTTCGACAAAATGAGTTTGAGCACCCAATGATCGGAAGAGCTTGTGAGGCCGGCGCCGACGCCAGCCTCAATCGCAACCACTTTGGTGTTGATATCGATCACAGAAAACAACTGGTGAGATTGTTTCGCTGCGGGAAGGAAGTGGCTGACACTGCCGAAGTCGTCGTATTCCTCGAGCGCCACTTTGTATTTCTCCGATAGCGCCATAGCCACCCGAGTTTCAGGCACGAATTCGAGCTTAGCGAAGCCATTCCAGGAGTTGTCGACGATCGGATTGAAGATGAGATCGAAACGACCTAGGTGGGCACCCACGATACCGCGAATTTCGGAGGTATACGCTCGCTCGTCCCAGTGTGCCGTATTGAAACTAAATTCCAAATTGACACCGTAGAAGAATTCCCGGTTTGCAGCGTCTGGCGTCACGAACAACGTACGGAGCTTAAATCCATTATATAAAACGCTGCCGTTGCGCGTGATCGAATACAAAGGCATATAGAGCCCTCCTTCGAACCAAGGTGCGATGCCATAGGCCCACTCGGCAGCACCGTTGAGCGAGTGGTCCGGGACGATGCCTCCGGGAAAGGCTGCCGTCGTGTTACCGCTCGGGGTAAAGTTATTGTGCAGCGTTAAATTAAATGCACCAGTCGGGGCTATCGCCGCGTCATACACTTGGATCTCGTCCGTTTGAGCGGATGCCGGTGAGGAGTGTCCGAGCCAGAACAACACAGTCACCGCGCAGCCCGCAAGCGAATCAATTCTCATTCACTTTTTCGCTATTTTTGAGCCGATACCATGGTGACATTGTCCAATATCTGACAGCACCGAGCACAAGAAAAAACTACCGTTTGTTCTCACTTCAAGCCAGTTTACGAAACGATTCTCATTTGAGTGCCAACATTCCGGTACAAAGTTCCGCGATACCCGTCTTACAACGCATACTTTGCCATGCAAAGTCTCCGCTAGTATAATAGCTGCCAATCAATGGATAAGTTGCATGCGTGTCGCGGGTCCCAGGGCCGCTCAACGTCGCGGGCCCTTCGCTCGCGCGTTTTTGGCTTACTGGGGCTCGTACTTCTCAGCCCTATTGCACAAGCTGCGGACTTGGACTTAAGCGCATACCGGGGCAAGGTCGTGTATTTGGATTTCTGGGCATCGTGGTGCGGCCCTTGCAAGCAGTCATTTCCGTGGATGCAGACCATGAAAGACACCTTTGACCGGCAAGGATTGACGGTGATCGCCGTCAATCTCGACATTGACCGTGCGGATGCGGACAAATTTCTAGATCGATTTCGACCGACGTTTGAAGTGCGCTTCGATCCCAAGGGAATACTTGCAGGGTTCTACAACGTGCAAGCGATGCCCTCGAGTGTACTTATTGACCGTCACGGCGTAACACGCTTTACACATGCGGGTTTTCGACCGGCCGACAGCGCTGCTTACGAGGCGCAAGTGCGAGAGCTGCTGGCGGAAAAGTAATGCGTATCTGAGGAGCAACAATGAAATTAGATCGCTTGAGTTTTTTATGCTTAGTAGCCGGCTCCGCGCTGGTAGCGGGATGCAGTTCCCTCGGCGTCAAGCCCTGGCAGCGCGATGTGCTGGCACGCGAGGAGATGCGGCTGGATGCCAATCCACTGGACGCCGCAATCGATGATCACATGTATTTCAGCAAGGAGGCCTCCTCCGGGGGCCGTTCCTTTGCCGGCGGAGGCTGTGGATGCAATTAAGGCCAAAGATTCCGCTGGCCAAGTGCCCGAAGACGCGACGGCGATTAATGGCCGCGAGCTGCGCCTTGTTGAGCGCCGGTGCAGCGCGAAGCCAGGAAGCGGGCGTCGCGCCCGTCGGTACTGGGCTATTGGAAGATTGGTCCGTGGACTCCGCTCTCGCCTATTACCACGAGGATGGCCGGGTCCAGGCGGTCGAGCCGGTTGTCAACGTCTCCAAAGTACTTGCGGACGGACAATCACTGAACTTCAACGCCACCTTCGACGCTCTATCGGGAGCGAGTCCCAATGGAGCGCTGCCGAGCCATTCTCCGCAGACATTCACATCGCCTTCCGGCAAGGCTGCCCACGTGTACACGATCGCTCCCGGCCAATTGCCTGCCGATCCGCATTACAGCGACACCCGCTTCGCGGCCGGCGGAAACTGGACACTGCCCTTGAATCGGGTCGATCAGCTAAGCGTCGGCGGCAAGTTTTCCGTCGAGGACGATTTTGTCTCCGCCACCGTGGACGCCTCGATCGCGCACGACTTCAACCACAAGAACACCACGCTGTCGTTCGGAATCTATAACGAGTACGACTCATTGCATCCGGTCGGCAATACCCCGGTCCCGGGAAGTGACTTTGTCTCACTTGTCAGGACGGGCGGTAAGAGTAAGGATGGGGTTGGAGCACTACTCGGTGTCACGCAGGTCATGACTCGAACCTGGCTCTCGGAATTCAACCTGTCGGTCGATCGATTCACGGGATATCTCAATGATCCGTACAAGATCACCTCGATCATCGACAGCGCGGGCAATACTACCGGGTATGAGTATGAGAGCCGGCCGGATCAGCGTATGCGTAAAAGCGTGTACTGGGAGAATCGTGTCGCCTGGACCTCACAGCTCTCGACGGCCCTCTCACTGCGCTATATGAGCGATGACTGGGCAGTGCGCTCGGACACCGCACAACTGCACCTGCGCTGGTCATGGTCGAATCGGGAGCAGTATGTCGAGCCCACCTTTCGCTGGTATCGTCAAACGGCGGCCGATTTCTATACTCCCTTCATCCTGGACTCGGCAAAGCAGAGCACCGGCTTTGAGTCCGCGGATTCACGACTGGGCGCGTTTCGCGCGCTGACCTACGGCGTGAAATACGCGCACAAGCTTCCGGGCCTGGGAAGCCGCGCCGAATCTGAATTCAGCATCCGCGCAGAGTATTATCAGCAGACGTTCAATGAGCACGTGCCGGTGCCGTCGGGCTTGCAAGGACTCGATTTGTATCCGGGGCTCAAGGCTGCCCTCGTACAACTCGGATATCGTTTCTAAAGGTTTTCATAGCGAAATCAAGTGTCAGCTCGCACTATCGATTCGACCAACGGCGAGTTAACTCTCAGGCGTCGGGGTGAACACCTCCTGGCCGTATGCTTTACCGCAATGGCAAGTCCTTGCGAAGTGCTGTTGCCGACGATTGATCGCCCAATAGCGCTGCAGCTCGCGGCACTAGTAGCGCAAGAGGCATGGCGGATAGAGAAGAAATTCAGCCGCTATCGAACCGATAGCGTTACGGCATGGATCCATGCAAATTGCGGCACCGTAATCGATGTAGACCCGGAAACCGCATCACTCATCGACTTTGCAAGCCAGTGCTTCCAGATCAGCGATGGCCTATTTGATATCACGTCCGGGATCTTGCGACATGCGTGGAATTTTGATGGTTCGGACCGAGTTCCAGAATCCAGGGCAATCGAACGGCTCTTGCCTTTCATCGGCTTCGACAAACTCGAGTGGCGCTCGCCGCGTCTTTTGTTACCGATCGGAATGGAATTGGATTTCGGCGGCATCGGCAAGGAGTATGCAGTGGATCGGGCCTACGATGCGCTGGTGGCTAGTCGAAAAGATCCCTTTCTGATCAATTTTGGCGGCGATTTGCGCGCCAATAGAGCGCCCGGGCACGGTTCTTGGCAGGTCGGGATTGAGCGTCCTGACGCTGACCGCGAGGCCACGATGATTCTGGAATTGGAACATGGCGCACTTGCTACCAGCGGAGACTCACGACGTTTTCTATTGAAAGACGGCGTGCGGTTCGGACACATTTTGCACCCTCGTACAGGGTGGCCCGTTGCGGGCTCGCCGCGTTCAGTCACTGTAGCCGCGAGCAGCTGCACGGAGGCAGGATTGCTCGCGACGCTGGCGCTGCTACAGGGTGATCGGGCAAGACAATACTTAGAGCAAGAACGTGTGCGCTACTGGCTGGTGCAATGACTAACGAACGCGTCTGAAACCGCTAGCTTTGACGTGAAAGGTACGCGACCCCCTATAGGCGCGGCAGATGCTCGTGAAAACGCAGCAGCCGTCCCGCATTGGCCAATACCAACAGCGTGCTCGCATTGTGCAGGATCGCCGAGTCTCCGCCCACTCCGTCGACCCGAGGAGCCCAGGCTCTTCGGCATCCCAACTTAACTAAACGATGCTGCGCTTGGGCCGCCAGCCATGTGCGGCGAGCACTCAAGCGCGGATGTTGACGGATAATGCCTTTGGGCTGGCTGCCGATCCGACTCAATCGAGCGGCATCCCCGTTGCCTTGCAGCCCGTACCACCCATCGATTTAGAACCGATGAATTTGGCAGTGAAGCGACTCGCGACCAGCGCTCGCTCCTATGACGCGGCAATCGCGCAAAATGGCATGCGGTTAGCGCCCGCGGCGCGCACCCGCCTCGCGGGCTTGATGCTGACGATCGACCAAACGCTAGCGCCACCGGTCGGCTTGCCGGAGCGTTCCTGGTTCAAGCATCTCATCTACGCGCCCGGCCGATATACGGGCTATGGCGCGAAAACACTCCCCGGTCTGACCGAAGCGATTGAGGAGGAACGTTGGGGTGATGCAAACCAATACGCACGTCTCACCGCGGACGCATTGAATGCCTACAGCGCGCGACTTGACGAAGCCACTGCCGTACTGAATGGAATCTAAGCGGCGAGAAATCTGTGGGTACGCTGTCAACGAATCTGACCCGACATTCATGGACGATAGGTTGTCGAATTTAGCTTATTTTTCAGCGTTTTATGGAGGTCTCTAGCTGACTGTCGGTTTTGAACGCGCGTAGGTTTGAATTCTTCTCCGCTTCCGCCCTCTTTATTCGTGTGCGCTTCGCGCGCCTCGCCGCGACCGACTGCCTTCTATGCGGTTCCGAGGAAGCGCTCGACGATCTTCGGCAGCATCGGATCGACGACGAGCGTGTAGTGGGTGGTGTGCGGCACGATTGCGAACTGGTTTGCGGGCCGCAGTGAGCCATCGATCCCGGCATCGCGCTGGCCGCCTCCCAACGCCTTCCAGAACTCGACCATGTGTTCGGGCCGGATGGAGTCAGCGTCGGCAAAGACCAGCAGTGTGCGAGCCCGAACCTTGGCGACGTCGGCGCTCCAGTCAAAGGGGCGTTTGGTCAGGTCACCGGACTTTCTAAAGAGGTTCGTCCAATCGACATCGGGATAGGCCTGCCCTAACGGCGATGCCTTGACGCTACCGCCGAGCATGGCAGCGTTGGCCTCCAACTGATTGAGGGCCGCCACCGCCTCAGGATAAGAGCCGTCCTTCCTCATCGTCCCGGACACGAGCACGAGCCGGTCGACCACGTCCGGATGGCGGATGGCGGTCTGCAGCGCGACGTCGGCACCCAGCGAGTAGCCCATTACGTCGGCCTTGCCGAGCTTCAGATGGCCGATCAGAGCGGCAACGTCGTCGCCCAGCGTTTCACAGCGCAGTGGCCTGTCGGTGTCTGGCGTGCGCCCATGCGCCTGGAGATGGACGGCGATCACCTGCCGGCGCTTGGCCAGTTCGGCCCGATTGCTCCCGAAGCTGTCTGGGTCGATGCCCCCGTGAAGAAGAATGAGCGGCTTGCCGGCGCCATGCACGCTGTAAAAGATATGCTGGCCATTGACGTCGGCGAAATTCGCATTCGACATGGCGGGAGTCTCCTTCGCTTGAACGGGAAGGGTCGCAGTCAGCACTGCGGTCGCAATGGCAGTCTTCAGGAAATCGCGTCTGAGCATATCGTCCATCTCATCTTGGCAGGGTGACGAGAAGCTCGTCCAGTTGCGCGAACGTCTCGGCCATCGCATTCTCCATCCCGGCGTTGGCATCGAGAGCTTCCTTGGAAGGATAGAGTTCGTGATAGACCAGCAGCGTCTTGCCACCTCTTTCCTCGAAGGTCACGGTGCTGACCGCGCCTCCGTCACTGTCGTCATTCGTCCAGACGAGGCGCGAGTGCGGTGTTACTTCCTTGTACGTGCCGAAGAACGCCATCTGTGAGTCCCCGTGTGCGAACTCCAAACGGTACCTGCCCCCGACACGAACATCCATTTCGCAGGAAAGCAGGGACATCCCCATCGACTTCGGCACCCACCACTGCCTGAACAGTTCGGGCTTGGTCCACGCCTCGAACACGATGCGCGCCGGGCCGTTGAAGGTTCGCGTAACGACGATCTCACGCTCGGACTTCCGTTCTATCGCCGTGAGGTTCCTCATGGTGCTAGGCTCACTCTTTCTTTTTGCGTCCAACGACCTTCTCCTTTTGTTTCAGTTCCTCAACAACGGTGTCCAGCGCGTCGAAGCGTGCGTCCCAGAGCTGGCGATATCTCTCGATCCATGCAGCTTCCTCTTCCAGTCGGCGCGGGCCGAGCTTGCAGGTCCGCACGCGCCCGACCTTCTCCGTGGTGACTAGCCCCGCCTGCTCCAAGACGCCGACATGCTTCTTCATGCCCGTGAGGGTCATGCGGAATTTCTCGGCAAGGTCCGTGATCGAAGCGTCTGCACGCCAGAGCTGCTCCAGAACGCCACGTCGGGTGGCGTCGGAGAGCGCGGCGAACGAAGCATCGAAGCGGGTCTGGGTATATTGAACCATATGGTTCAGTATTTAACACACGGATAGGCGGCACGCAAGGGGCCCGAATACGCGCCGCTCAAAAGCCGCCGTTCGTAAAAGGCTCCTTCGGTTAAGGGTTGTCCGACAGCTGCCGTTGCGCGCTGAGCTGTCCAAGCCGGTGATCGGGATAACCCATTAGCTCCGGCGCCAACTCATAAAGATTGCTTGCTGGGTAGACGACGACCGTCAGGTGTGCAGGCTGCAGGGTCGCAAGCGCAATGCGAGATTGATCGTGTTTTCGCTCATGCAGCGACTTCTGGGCGTCAATAGGTCTTGATCGTGCGCCCGCTCTGATCCAGAGCCTCGAGCGTCACATCGAAACCCCACAACCAGCGCAAATGCTTCAGCGTCTGCTCGGTCTCTTCGGCGTGCAGCGTCCTGCCGTTGTAGCTTTGATGTTGCAACACAAGCTTGCGGTCGGAATCTCGTCCATAGCGCACCACTGATATTTCCGGTATGTAGGACTCGAGCCGATAGGAGGCCGCCAATTGACTGCGTATTGCCTTGAACCCCTCGCCGCCGGCCGTGTCGTTGACCGTCCAATGATCCAAGCTTTCGCGGGTGTGAATCGCCATCAAGCGAAAATCACGCGCTAATTTCGGGGTCAGGAACTGCAGCAAGAAACTCTCGTCGCGGTAGTTTTGCATCACATCGTGGAAGGTTTTAAGCCAATCCTGGCCGGCGATCTCGGGAAGATATTCGCGATCTTCCGTGGTGGGCGCCTCGCACACCCGCTTGATCTCGTTCCAAGCCGCGAATCCCAGCGCATACGGGTTCAATCTCGCATATTCCGGCTGCCGGATGACATTGGTATGGGAGTGCAGGCACTCGAGCAGAATTCCCTGATCGATTTGCCGCGCGTCGTACATGTCGTTGAGCAGCCGATGATGCCAAAACGTCGCCCAGCCCTCGTTCATGACCTGAGTCTGGCGCTGCGGGTAGAAGTATTGCGCGATCTTGCGCACGATGCGTGCGAGTTCGCGCTGCCAGGGTTCGAGCTTGGGCGCGTGTTTCTCGATGAAGTACAGTAAGTTTTCCTCGGGGCTTGCCGGGAATACCGGCTCGGCGGCGGTGGATTTTTCGGCGTGTGGCACGACGCTGTAGTATTCGGCTTGGCGCATCGTCTCCCGCGCTATCACCAGGCGCCTCGCCTGTTCGATGCGCTCCTTGCGCGTGTCGAGCTTGCGCGGCCGCTTGTACTTATCGAGCCCCTGGTCGCGCAGCGCGTGCAAGGCATCCAGGGTCTGTTCGACACGCTCGGCGCCATAGCGCTCCTCGCAATCGGCGACATAATTGCGGGCGAAAAGCATGTAGTCGAGAACTGCGTCGGGCTGGGTCCACTGCTGGAATAGATAATTGCCCTTGGAGAAGCTGTTGTGGCCGAAACAGGCATGCGGAATCACCAGCGCCTGCATGGCCAGGGAATTGCCTTCCATGAGAAAGGCGATGCACGGGTTGGTGTTGAGCACGATTTCGTAAGCGAGCGCATTGGCGCCCGACTGGTACTTGCCGCTCTCGATCAGAAAACGCTTGCCGAAGCTCCAATGCCCGTAATTCACCGGCAGACCGCTCGAGACATAGCTGTCGAGCATTTGTTCGCTGGTGATGACTTCCATCTGGTTGGGGAAGGTGTCGAGTTCGTAGCGCTCGGCGTGCCGGGCAGAGAACTGCTCGATGGCGAGCAGGTCGTCCATCGTCCATTCGCTGCCGTTGAGTGTGCTCGATTCTCGCATCGCACGGTTCATCCCATGGCGTATGCAACCGGCTGTTCCTTTTGAAACAACCTGGCAAGCGCCGGATAGACCTCATTGCGACCCCTCACCGAGGCCATATTGAATTGTTGACTCTGGATACCCTGGTACGCCGTCCACAGACGGGTCGGTGCGTTGCTCGATCCGTCTCCCACCTCGGCATATACGAAGTAACGCGACTCGGGCAGAAGCTGCGCAATCAAGTACGCCGACGACTCCGTCGAGTCCGCGCCGAAGGAGTCGCCGTCGCTCGCCTGCGCGCCGAAAATATTGTATTGCGACGCCGGATACCGCAGGCCGATGATCTCGTGCATCTTGGCCAAGGCGGAGAGGACTTTGGTGCTGCCCGCCTGCGTGCCGTTGAAAAACGTGTCTTCGTCGACTTCCTGCGCCTGATCGGTGTGCCGGATGAAGACCAGCTCGACCTTAGCGTATTTGCGGCTCAAGAAAAGATACAGCAGCGTAAAAAAGCGCTTCGCCAGATCTTTGCGGACCTCATCCATGGACGAGGATACATCCATGAGACAGAACATGACCGCGGCCGTGCGCGGCGACTGGACTTCGATCAAACTGCGGTGGCGCAGGTCGACCGGATCCAAGAACGGAATGTCCGCGCCGCGTTGACGCACCTCCTGCAACTCGAGCTGCGCCGCCTGCACTCGCGTCGGCTCGGCGCTCTGGCGCGCGAGTTCGAGGGCCGCCTCGGCCGCTTCCAACGCTTCCTCGAACTGCGCCTCAGCGGCCACGCGGCGGCCGATCGATGCCTTGAAAGTGCGCGCCACGCACACCGTTCCCGGATTGCCGTAGCGAACCACGCCGCCGCGGCGAAATCGATTCTCATCGATTTCCAGCAACTCCTTCTTCACCAGAGCCGGCAATTCGAGCTCATCGAACAGCAGCGACAGATACTCTTCGCGCGACAGCGCGAAACGAAACGCGTCTTCATCGTCGCCCTCGCCGGCACCCTGTCCTTGGCCCCGGCCGCCGGCCGGATCGCGAGGAATCTTGTCGCCGACCCGATAATGCTGGTTGCCGGGAACGACGCGGGCGCAATCGCCGGAGGCCGGATCGATCGAGAAGCTCGGTTCCTTGACGTCCTTGCGCTCGATGGTAACTTCCGTCGACTTGTCATGCTCGTTGAGCTTGCGGCGGGCGATCAGCTGATCGACTTGCGCCTTCAAGGCTCCCGACAAGCGCTTCAAAACTCGCTGCCGATTCGCGGTGCTTTTGCCCTTGTCCGGTCGCCGATCGACGATGACGCTGGTCACGCGAGTTCCTGGGAGTTGCGGCTCACTGGCGGCGAGCCATCGTCCACCATTCGATCTGACGGCGTACTTGCGTCGGCGTGTGGCCTCGCGCCTGCATCCGGGCGATGAAAGCCTCGTGCTTCTTCTCGTCCTCGGCATTGCCCTTGGCAAAATAGGACACCACCGGCAGCAAATCGTCGGTGGCAGCGAACATGCGCTTCTCGATGACTTCACGCAGTTTCTGATAGCTGGTCCAAACCAATTTTTGACCGCCAGTCTTGTTCTGCGCGCGCAGCACGTGATTGACGATTTCGTGGCGGAAGTCCTTGGGGTTGCCGATGCCGGCCGGCTTTTCCATTTTCTCGAGTTCGGAGTTCAGAGCCGACTTGTCGAAGGCCACACCGGTGGCCGGATCCACATAGACCTCTTCTTGAATCCAAAAATCGGCAAAGGCCACGTAGCGGTCGAACAATTCCTGGCCATAGTCGGTATACGACTCCAAGTAGGCGGCCTGGATCTCTTTGGTGAGCTCCTCGAGATAGCGCGGGATCAGGAAGTCCTTGAGATGCACCATGCAGGCCTTTTGCAAATCCGGACTGAAGTCGGATGTACCGATGCTTTCCTCGATGACCTTTAAAAGCGTCACGGGATCGGCCGATTCTTCGGAGGCGTCGCGATTGAACGCCTTGGAGATGAGTTTAAAGGCATAGCGCGTTGAAAATCCCGTCATACCCTCATCGGCGCCGGCCGCTTCGCGATACTCGGCGACGCTTTTGGCTTGGGGATCCGACTCGCGCAGATTCTCGCCGTCATAGATCCGCAGTTTCGAGTAGATGCTTGAATTCGCGGGCGCTTTGATGCGTGACAGTACCATGTAGCGCGCCAGCATCGGCAGTGTGCCGGGCGCGCACGGCGCTTTCTCCAAGGTCGATTCGCGCAGCAGCTTCTGATAAATAAACACTTCCTCGGTCACGCGCAGGCAATACGGCACCTTGACGATGAAGATGCGGTCCAAGAAGGCTTCATTGTCGCGATTGCTGCTGAACTTCTTCCACTCACTCTCGTTCGAGTGCGCGAGCACGGTGCCCTGATAGGGCATGGCGCCGAATCCTTCCGTGCCCTTGAAATTGCCTTCCTGGGTCGCCGTCAGCAGCGGATGCAGCACCTTGATGGGCGCCTTGAACATTTCGACGAACTCGAGCAGCCCTTGGGTCGTGAGGCACAGGCCGCCCGAGTAGCTATAGGCATCCGGGTCGTCCTGACTCAACTTGCTCAACTTACGCATGTCGACCTTGCCGACCAGCGAGCTGATGTCCTGCGTGTTCTCATCGCCGGGTTCGGTCTTGGCGACCGCCAGTTGATTGAGCACCGACGGATAGATACGTTGAACACGAAAGCGGGTCAGGTCGCCGTGGTAGTTGTGCATGCGCTTCTGCGCCCAAGGGCTCGACAATCCGGTGAGATAGCGCGGCGGGATGCCGTATTCACCTTCGAGCCGCGCACCGAACTTCTCCGGGTTGAATAGTCCCAACGGCGACTCGAGCAGGGGGCTGCGGTCGCCGGTATCTCCGTCCACCAGCGTGTAGATGGGGTAGCGCTCCATCAGACTCTTGAGCTTGGTGGCCAAGGTGCTCTTTGCGCTGCCGACAGGCCCTAAGAGGTACAACACCTGCTTACGCTCTTCGAGGCCCTGAGCCGCGTGGCGGTAGAAGGCCACGATCTCATCGATGATGCCCCCTTCCATGCCATAGAAGTCGGCGAAGGCGTCATAATATTTGAGGGTTCGATTGCCGAACAGCCGCAGCAGCCGCGGATCGGATTTCGTCGCGACCAGTCGCGGCTCACCGATGGCTTTGACCATGCGCTCTGCCGCGAGCCCGTAGGTCATAGGATCGCTGCGGCACAGCTCGAAGTATTCTGCGAGCGTGAAGTTCGCCGCCACGCTCTTGTCGTAGGATGTTTTGAAATCGTTGAAAAGCAATGCGCTCGTTGTCACAGGTTCAACCTCGCAAAGTTCACCAACTCCGTTAACTCACCTCCAACCATTTTCCTTAGTATTACGTGTAGCGCATTAATCGCCGAAGAGCAAACACCAATGTTTGATGCACGTCTAGAAATTGCAAAGTGCGATGCACGTCGCACACGCGCAACTCTCGACCAACTTAGAACAATTAGGGCGGTTGAAGTTCATTCGTACGGCCGCGCAGCGCACCGATCATTGAATCGATTTCGCTTCGCCAGCGGCACGAACGCGCTTTGAACCACGCGCGCTCCGGTCAACGACCTTTCTGTGAAGAAGCGCATCCAGGGTGTCGACTGACCCGAACTGTCCGCAGCTGCGCTGCGCGATGCAGTCGTGCGAGTCGGCCGTTGCGTGAGTTTAATGTTGCAGGTGCGCGAACGATGCTATGGTTCAAAGTTCGGCGTCCGACGTTTGGACCTTCGGCCGGTGCGTTTCCTCCGAGCGCGGTATCAAGTGTCGAACATCACCATTCATCGTTGGGTGATTCGCTGTGTGCCGGATGCGGAAATGATGGCAGACCACCCTGTCGCCAAATTACAGGGGGTTGGTGCCGCAAAGAGGATTCGAACCCCTGACCCACGCATTACGAATGCGTTGCTCTACCAACTGAGCTATTGCGGCATTTTCGGAAGGGGCGGCATTCTAACCTGCCGGATCACCTGACGTAAGACTGTTGCCGTGCCTTGCCACGTCCCTGAGCGCCTTAGGCAAAGCGAATATCACGTGCTCCTTGCGGCCGTCCAATTCGGCTGCGACTTCCCCGCCCCATTGACGCAGCTGCGCAATGACGCCCTGCACCAGCACTTCAGGCGCCGAGGCACCCGCCGTCACGCCGACCGTCTTGATACCCTCGAACCACTCACGCCGCAGATCCTCCGGCCCGTCGACCAAGTAGCCCGGCTTGGCGTTTTTACCCGCCATTTCGCGTAAGCGGTTGGAATTGGAGCTGGATTTCGATCCGACCACCACCAAGACCTCGCAGCGGCCGATCAAGTCTTTCACCGCGTCTTGGCGGTTTTGCGTGGCGTAACAGATGTCTTCTTTGACCGGGGCCTTGAGGTCGGGGAATCGGGCTCGCAAAGCCGCGACGATCGAGGCGGTGTCGTCCACCGATAGCGTCGTCTGCGTGACGAAGGCGACGTGCGAAGGATCGCGCACCGCCAAGGCCGCCACGTCTTCCACGGTTTGCACCAGGTAAATCGAGCCGCCAAGCGATGCATCGAATTGGCCAATCGTGCCTTCCACTTCAGGATGTCCTGCGTGGCCGATGAGAAACACCTCACGCGCTTCGCGGGCGTAGCGGGTTATCTCCATATGGACCTTGGTCACCAAGGGGCACGTGGCGTCGAACACATTCAAGGAGCGGCGCTTGGCTTCTTGTTGCACCACTCGCGGCACGCCATGCGCACTGAATATTACGGTGGCGCTGTCCGGCACCTCATTCAATTCTTCGACGAATACCGCGCCGATGGTGCGCAACCGATCCACTACGTACTTATTGTGCACCACCTCGTGCCGTACATAGATGGGTGCACCAAACAGGGTGACCGCGCGCTCGACGATGTCGATGGCACGATCAACGCCTGCACAGAATCCGCGAGGGTTAGCTAGTAGAATTTGCATCAGGTTTTCGCTTTCCTTCAAACAAGGCGTCCAACAACAGGCAGGCGGCGCCGACGGTAATGGCTGAATCCGCCACATTAAAAGCAGGAAAATACGCTCGATCCCAGTGAAAGTGAATGAAATCGACGACATATCCCAATCGAATGCGATCGATGACGTTGCCGAGGGCACCGCCCAGCACCAGCGCCAGCCCGCAGGACAGCAATCCGTGCGCCCGCTCCCGCAATCTTAGCAGCCACACGATGATCCCGACGCTCACGACCCCCGCCAGCCCGATGAACACCCAGCGCTGCCAACCGGAGGCTGTGGCCAAAAAGCTGAAAGCCGCTCCGACGTTGTGCATGCGGGTGATATCGAGGACCGGCAGCAGCGTGATGTGTTCGAACTCGCCATAGTTCTGGATGATGTAGTACTTGCTGGCTTGATCCGCCAGCACCACGAGCACCGACACCAACAGCCAGCTCGCCGCTCGGCCGCGCTTTGGGTCCGTCATGCGAAGTGGCGCTCCTCGCCCGGTCCCTCAACGTTCAGCACGCAGCGCGCGCAAATTTCCGGATGCTGCGGATTGCTGCCGACATCGGCGCGCAATTGATAGCAGCGCACGCATTTAAGATGAGAGCTGGGTTTGACTTCGATCCACACATCCTCTTGAGTCGCCTTGACGGCGCTCGCAGGAATCGCCGCCGTCGTCGCGACATCGGCCTGTCCCGTAATCAATAGAAAACGCAGCTCATCGTGCATCTTCTCGAAATTCGGGGCGAGTGCTTCGGGCACGAATACCGTGACTTCAGCCTCGAGCGAGGATCCTATCGATCCTAAGCCCCGCAGCCGTTCCAGCTCGCGCGCCACATCGGCTTTGAGCGCGATGAGCGCAGCCCAATCGACCGGCAATATGCGTTCGGCTCCCGCCGGAAACTGATGCCATGTGTTCAAGAACACCGACTCATTGGGGATTCCCGGCAGATAGCCCCATGCCTCTTCAGCCGTGAAGCTCAATATCGGCGCCAGCCAGCGCACCATGGCCTGCGCCACATGGTTGAGGGCAGTTTGCGCCGAACGCCGCGGTGCGCTGTTGGCGCCTGTGGTGTAGAGCCGATCCTTGATGATGTCGAGATAAAAACCGCCGAGCTCGACCACGCAGAAGTTATGGATCTCTTGGTAGATCTTGTGGAACTCATAGTTCCTATACGCGGTTACCACGTCATTTTGCAGGGCAAAGGTCTTGGTGATCACCCATTGATCGATGGCCACCAGATCATCGAACGCCACCGCGTGCTCTTTGGGATCAAATCCATGCAAATTCCCCAAGAGAAATCGCAGCGTATTGCGCATGCGCCGATATGAATCTCCGATGCGCTTGAAAATCTCTTCCGAGACGCTCATCTCGTTGGCGTAGTCGGTTGCGGCCACCCAGAGCCGGATCACGTCCGCGCCCAAGGTACTGGTCAGTTTCTGCGGCGCGAGGATGTTGCCGAGCGACTTGGACATTTTGCGTCCGTTCTCATCCACGGTGAATCCGTGCGTGAGCACACCGCGATAGGGAGCACGGCCATGCATCGCCACTGACGTCAGCAGCGAACTGTGGAACCAACCTCGATGCTGGTCTGAGCCTTCGAGATACAGGTCGGCCGGTGCGGTGATCTCCGGGCGAATCACCGATACAGAGTGATGCACGACGCCCGAATCAAACCAGACGTCCATGACGTCAGTGGCCTTGTCGTATTGACCGGCCTCAGCGCCCAGCAAGCTGGACGCCTCCAGCTCGAACCAGGCATCGATGCCGTCGCGCTCGACTAACTTGGCGACTTCGGCAATCAGCTCATGGGTGCGCGGATGCAATTCACCCGACACCTTGTCGACGAATAACGGGATGGGCACTCCCCAGGTTCGCTGCCTCGATACGCACCAATCCGGACGCGCGGCGATCATGCTGGTGATGCGCTGCTCGCCCCAGGCCGGCATCCAATCGACGTGCGAAATCGCCTCCAACGCCCCTTTGCGCAAGCCCGCCTGCTCCATGCTGATAAACCACTGCGGCGTGGCGCGAAAGATCACCGGCGTCTTATGGCGCCAACAGTGCGGGTAGGAGTGATGATAGGGCTCGTCTTTTAAAAGACGGCCGTTCTCGAGCAGCACCTTGATCACATGCGCATTGGCATCGAACACTTGCTCACCCGCAAACAACGGCGTCGACGGGAGAAATCGGCCGTCGCCGCCCACAGGATTATCGATCTCCAGGTTGTAGCGCCGGCCGACGATGTAGTCATCGAGACCGTGGCCCGGCGAGGTGTGCACGGCGCCGGTGCCTGTATCAAGCGTGACGTACTCGCCCAAGACCACCGGCACCTGGCGATCGTAAAAAGGATGCTGCAGTGTCAGCAACTCCAGCGCGGCGCCCTTGACCTCGCCGAGTACCGACCATTCGGCGACACCCAAGGTTTGCATCAGCGCATTGACCAGCTCGGATGCCAACAGCAGCCGCTCAGGTCCGGCGCCCGAATCGAATTCAACCAGCGCATAGTCGAATTGCGGGTGCAGCGCGACCGCCCGATTGGCCGGCAGCGTCCACGGCGTCGTGGTCCAAATGGCGAGCGACACCGGTTCATCGAACAATGCGCGCTGTCGTTCGTCGGAAACGCCCATGCGCTGCGCCAAATCCGCGCGATCCACGACTTCAAAGCGGACGTACACACTGGGCGATGTCTTATCTTCGTACTCCACCTCCGCCTCGGCCAGCGCGGAGCGGCAGTTCAGGCACCAGTGCACGGGCTTGAAGCCCTTGTACAAGTGTCCGTTTTTGATGATGAGCGAGAAGGCGCGCAACTGTTCGGCCTCGAATCGCGGCGCCATGGTCAGATACGGATGGTCCCAATCGCCCAAGACCCCTAAGCGCTTGAATTCCCCGCGCTGCAGATCGATTTGCTTGATCGCGTATTCACGGCACGCAGCGCGAAACGCCTTGGCGCTGATCTTGGCACCGACCCGGCCATGCGTTTTCTCAACCTGCATCTCGATGGGAAGGCCATGACAGTCCCAGCCGGGTACGTAGGGTGCGTCGTAACCATCCAATGTGCGCGACTTCACGATGATGTCTTTGAGAATTTTATTGAGCGAGTGGCCCAAGTGCAGCGCGCCATTGGCATACGGCGGGCCGTCGGTGAGGATGAACGTCGGCCGGCCCTTCGCAACCTTGCGGATCTTGCCGTAGACGTCGTCGCGCTCCCACGCTGCCAGCATTTCCGGCTCGCGCTTCGCAAGATCAGCCTTCATCGGGAAACCCGTGATCGGCAAATTAATCGTACTTTTGTAATCAGTCACAATTCACCTTCGACAATACCTCGCGCGCCTGTGCGGCATCGGCCTTCATCTGTACCGTCAGCGCATCCAACGAGTCGAACTTAACCTCATCGCGCAACTTGGCGACGAATTCAACCTCGATCTCCCGTCCGTACAGGTCACCGGCAAAATCAAACACATGAACCTCGAGCAACATATCCGTTCCATTTACGGTGGGTCGTGTCCCCAGACTCGCTACCGCAATCAACGCCTCGGGCTCTATGCCAAAAACGCGTACCGCCATCACGCCTCGCACCGGCGGCTTGCGGCGCATGAGCCGCAAGTTTGCCGTCGGAAAGCCCAACCTGCGGCCCAACTCCCGCCCGTGGATTACGCGGCCGAGCATTCGATAAGGGCGGCCCAACAGGCGCTTGGCGCCGGCGAAGTCGCTTTGGCTCAATCGCTCACGCACCGCGGTGCTGCTGACGCGCACGCCATCGAAAACAAAGGGCGCGATCTGCTCCACGCCGAAGCCGTGCGTCTCGCCCGCGGCCCGCAAGCTGTCGATGGTGCCGCCGGCGTTGCAGCCATAACGAAAGTCGTTTCCGACCACGATGTGCCGCGTACCCAAGCCTGCGACGATTAATTCATCGACAAAGCACTCGGGCGTCATCTCGCGCACGTACTCATCGAACCGCAAGGTCACCAGGCGATCGACACCCTGTGCGGCCAGAGCAAGGAACTTCTCTCGCCAGCGCGTGAGGCGTGGCGGCGCGCCCTCCGGGTCGATGAATTCCTTGGAACTCGGCTCAAAGACCAAGACCGTCGCCGTTGAGCGCAATTCCGCGGCGCGTCTTTTGAGCACGCCGATCATTTTTTGGTGCCCTAAATGCACACCATCGTAATTGCCCACAGTGAGTACGCAGCCTTCAGGCGTGCGCGAGATATTGTGAAGGCCGCGAACTAGTTCCATGGCGAAAGGCTGTGATTATACTCAGGTTTCCTGCGGTTCAGTGGTTACACTATAGCAAGGCATTGAGGGGGCTCCCGCCCGCCAATTGACAAGCGCGGGCCCAATCGGCAAGCTACGCGGCTCTTTTCAAGGAGTCTCTCGCTTGGCGAACACGAAATCTGCTGAAAAAGCTGCGCGACAGTCGACGGTGCATCGCGCCCGAAACGACGCGCTCACCTCGCAGCTGCGCAGTGCCATCCGCAAGGCCACCTTGGCGCTGAAGGCCGGCAAGCATGCGGAAGCCGCCACGGCCCTCGATGAGGCAACGCCGGTGATCGATAGCATGGTCAACAAGGGCATCATTCACCGCAACAAGGCTGCCCGTCATAAGAGCCGCCTGACCAAGCAGGTCCGCGCGCTCGCGAAATAATTCAGGTCGATCGTTGCAGAAGAAAGCCGGCAATGCCGGCTTTTTTATTGCGCCTCTTCGGCGGTTGCCGCAGCTTTTACGGCCGTGCGCGGGTGTTCTTCGAGATAGCGCATCACGGCTTGCTTCAGTTCCTCCGTGCCCTCGCCGGTCACCCCTGATATGAGAAAGACGCGGCCTTTCCAGCGCAAACGGCGGACAATTTCCTTGGCTCGCCGCTGAGCTTCTTTCGGTTCCAATAGATCAATCTTGTTGATGAGCAGCCAGCGCTCCTTCGCCGCCAGATCCGCTGCAAACTTCTTGAGCTCCGCCACGATGGTGCGTGCATCTTTAACGGGATCTGCATCGGGGTCCGGCGGTGCGATATCGATGAGGTGCAACAGAACGCGCGTGCGCTGCAGATGCTTCAAGAAGCGAATACCCAGGCCTGCGCCGTCCGCAGCTCCCTCAATCAGTCCCGGGATGTCCGCCATCACGAAACTGCGGCCCAGGCCGACAGAAACCACGCCCAAGTTCGGATGCAATGTGGTGAACGGGTAATCGGCTACTTTGGGCCGCGCAGCAGAGACGGCGCGAATCAACGTTGACTTGCCGGCATTCGGCAACCCTAGCAATCCGACGTCAGCGATCAGTTTCAGCTCGAGCTGCAGCTCGCGCTTCTCCCCCGGCAGGCCAAGGCCCGACTTGCGCGGGGTACGATTGGTACTGGATTTAAAGCGGGTGTTGCCCCAGCCGCCCTTGCCGCCCTTGGCGACCAGGAGAGTCTGGCCTTCGATCGTCAGATCCCCGAGCGTCTCGCCGGTATCCTTATCGGTAATGACGGTGCCGATGGGGATGGAGACATACGTGTCATCACCGCCATGGCCGGTGCAATCGTTGCCGCTGCCGCTCTCGCCGTTCTGACCCTTGTAGGTTCGCGAAATACGAAAGTCCGCCAGCGTGTTCATTCCCTCGACCGCTTTGAGATAAACGCTGCCGCCCAAGCCGCCGTCGCCGCCATCCGGTCCGCCAAAGGGTACGAATTTTTCGCGGCGAAAACTCACGCAGCCGCGGCCGCCGTTGCCGGCCTGCACTTTGAGCTTGGCTTCATCGACGAATTTCATATTGGGATTCGCAAAAAAGTAAGGGGGCTCGGTTACCCTGCCCCCTTTCCGATTCTAGTGGCGCGCCTAAAAGCCCGCCTGAAGATCGTTACTTCGGAACGACGTTGACGTAGGTGTATTGCTCGGCGCCCTTGACGCGAAATTCGACGACGCCGTGGGCCTTGGCAAACAGGGTGTGATCTGTGCCAATGCCGACATTCACGCCGGGGCGATACACGGTCCCACGCTGACGGATCAAAATGTTGCCCGCGAGCACATCCTCACCGCCGAATTTCTTGACGCCCAATCGCTTGGAATGCGAGTCGCGGCCGTTGCGAGTGCTGCCGCCTGCTTTTTTGTGTGCCATTTAATTATCTCCAGATCTTAAGCGACTATAGAAGTGATCTTCACATCGGTATACGGCTGCCGATGAGTCTTCTCTCGCTTGTAATGCTTACGGCGGCGGAATTTGACGATCCGCACCTTGTCGCCCTTGCCGTGGCTTTCGACCGTGGCAACCACCTTGGCGGTACCCACGTAGGGCGCACCAATGGTCACCGAAGATCCGGCACCCACCAGCAGGACCTGATTGAATTCGACGCTGGCTCCTTGGTCTGCGTCGAGCTTCTCGATACGCACCACGGCACCTTCTTGGACGCGGTATTGTTTACCGCCCGTGGCAATCACGGCATACATTGTTACAACTCCGAGGACGGCCAATGGGGCCGCAAAAGAGCCGTGGATTGTATCGGGTGAGCCTCGGTAGGTCAAACCGGCTCAGGTTCAGTGCCAGGCGGCGGCGGCACCAACCTACGGCGGGCAACCCAGGGGGTCGCGCCAGTCAGACCGATCTTAGGTACCATGGCGCATTCCTTTGAGCGCTGCATGACACTAGAACAGATTCGTGGGTTGGTAACCGCTGATTTTGAGGCTGTCGACAGGGTCGTCAAACAGCGCTTGCACAGCAAAGTAGCTCTGGTCGACCAGGTCGCCACCTATATCATTTATGCCGGCGGCAAGCGCCTGCGCCCCCTTTTGGTGCTTCTGGCGGCCCGCGCCTGCGGCCATTCGGGCGAACATCATGTCGATGCCGCAGCCATCATTGAATTTATTCATACCGCTACTTTGCTGCACGACGATGTCGTCGACGAATCTTCCTTACGCCGCGGCCGCGATACCGCGAATGAGGTATTTGGCAATGCAACAAGCGTGCTGGTCGGCGATTTTTTGTACTCCCGCGCATTCCAGATGATGGTGACCCTGGATCGCATGCGCATTATGCAAATTCTCGCGGATGCCACCAACGCCATCGCCGAAGGCGAGGTGCTGCAGCTCATGAATGCGCGCGACCCGAACACCACCGAAGCGCGCTACATCGACGTGATCCGCCGCAAGACCGCACGGCTGTTCGAGGCCGGCGCGCAAATTGCCGCCGTGCTGAGCGATGCGCCGCCGGCCATGGAAGAATCGCTGGCACTGTACGGTCGGCACATCGGCACGGCCTTCCAGCTGGTCGATGACGCGCTCGACTATGAGGCCGACGAAGCCAGTCTGGGCAAACACCTGGGCGATGACCTGGCGGAGGGAAAACCCACTCTCCCGCTGATTTACGCCATGCAGCACGGCAGCGAAGAGCAACGGACCATGATCCGCCACGCCATCGAAAACGGCGGATTGGATCATTTGGCGGAAATCACCCGTGCCGTTGCAAGCCTCGGGGGGCTTGCGTACACTGCGCGCCTCGCTCAACACGAGGCGGATCAGGCGCTTGCGGCCCTGGCGCCCCTTCCCGAGAGTGCTTTCAAAGAAGGCTTAAGTGAACTGGCGAAGTTCGCTGTAGCGCGCAAGAATTGATTCGTCAGCCGATTTCGGGGTGTAGCTCAGCCTGGTAGAGCACTACGTTCGGGACGTAGGAGTCGCAGGTTCAAATCCTGTCACCCCGACCACTGATTTCATTATATTTTTTCCGTCCGATACCTTGCTAGGTGTGAGTTTCACCTGCCGCTGGGTGCGAATTGGGTGTGCGTTTCAGCTGCCTTTTTATCGCCAAATTCTCCGACGCGACTCAGGCCAGTGCAGGCCGGAAGCGCACGCGATCCTGTTCCACAATTGCGAGGCGCCCAGCGAGGTTCCCAACAAACGTCGCGTCCCGCAGAAAACGCTTCGCTACGCGCACGATATCCTTTGCGATCACACCATCCGGCAAACGCAACACGATAATCCCTGGATAGAGCGATGGCGGGTATCGACGCACATCGGCGAAGTCCAGGTCGCGGGGCAAAGCGCTGCTCCCGGGGTTTGAACTCTAGCCGCGATCTCATGATCCGGTGCGGCCGCCAAGCCAACGTTGCGGGCAAATTCGACTTCGTGTCCAAGACTCGCAACGAGCGCAATGATCGAGCGCGGCATATTTGCATCGATCAAAAAGTGCATGCCGCTGGAAAGTGCAAAGCATAGAGCGTGCAAACAAGATCGCCTCCCGCTTCGGCCATGCATTCTCGCCAGGGAGGCGATTCACTAAGTAGACCGCTCCCTTCAACCCTACTCAATCAAAGTAGACTAACCTATAGGATGTCACGTCCTTAACCGGACGTTGTTTGGCGCCACAAATCAGTAGCGGAATTTTCCTATGGAGGAACAATGGGCATGTACGACGAGGTCTATTGTTATGCGGCACTCCCCGACGGCCACGACCCCCGTGGCACATGCTATCAGACGAAGTCTTTTCCGGATCCCTGCATGTGCCGCTATCGGGTCACGAGCACTGGGCGACTGATCGACTCTGCTGGCAATGATCTAGAGCCGGACGGGTATATCACGTTTTATACGGTCGATCGGGACGATGACGACACCGAGGCGACGGGAAGAATTCCGGGGCTGCGCGAGTATCGCGCTCGATTTCTTTCCGGACAATTGCAAAATATCGTAAGAGTTAATGAAGACAGTGCGGATCGCGTCCGATATGCCTTGGCTTCGTTTCGATGGTTCCATACGCCTTCGTTTCTCTTCGACGATTCGGACGAAGAGTCCGACGCAAGTAACGCTGACGTTGGGCTTGGGAAATAGAGGTCCCGAGTTAGTCTCGAAATACGTTGGTACGGATTTGATGTCGCGCTTCGCCGGATGAAGCGATCAAGCGTACAACATCATCGAGCCTTGCCAGATTTCCCACGCGCCGACCGCTTGCCGACACGGTTTGCGGACTTGGCCTTACGAGGAGCCACCGACTTCGCTTTCTTGACGGTCGGATTATGAGATGGCTTCACGTCCACACCGCCGAAGTCGATCCCGAACACGTCGGCCAGTTTCGACGAGTCCAGAATCCGACCCGCGTCTGGCAGTTTTTGAGCCGGTGTCCCGCCCTCCCCTGCGCGTGCGATCAATTCTTTGGCGTCGACCTTTCGCAAGCCGAACAGAAGTTCCGGTTCCACGTCGAGCCGGGCGCCGATTCCGTAGAGCGTCGCAGCCACATGCTTGCACATCGCGGCCGAATCCGGACAGTTGCAGCTGAAAAAAATCTCCTTCGGTGACGGGAAGAGGCCGGTTCCCGGCCGTGTGATGCGCTCCATGACCGAAGTCGACAGTTGCCCCTGGAGCAGCTCGACCAATGTGTCGATGGAGCGGGCGCAGTCGCGTGCAATCGCCTGCCAGTGTGCGACGGCCACTTCCCGGATGCTAACGGTGATTCGGTACAGACTGGACCCCATCACCTGGGCGGTCACTTCACCCGGACCGATTTTAAGATCGATCACCGAGCCGTTGCGCAGATAGGTGCGGCCGCGCGGCAGACGGTTCGAGTAGTCGCTATAGCGCTCCAGGTTCTGGCACCAAGCCTTACCCCAGAACGATTTCGCAATCGCGCCGCGGCTTGCAGCCACCGGCGAGGGCATCTGACCTTTTCTTTGCATTTGCACGACCGTCAGGTCCGCCGTCTGTCGACGGGCCGCCGCGGGAACATACGGTTTCCAGCGAAAATACATCAGCCTTGCTCCGATGATCGATACGAGTCAGACATTCGCTCGCGCCGAATGGATATCAAGCGCCACGAGATTCAGCAGCTCCTTGTCGCTGAGCTCGGTCAGCTGCAGCTCCGTTCCTCCTTCAAGCACATCCTTGACAAGCGTCCGCTTCGACTCGATCAGCTGATCGATCTTATCCTCGACTGTGCCCTGACAGACGAACTTGTGCACCAGAACGTTTCGCGACTGCCCGATCCGGAACGCCCGATCGGTTGCCTGATTCTCGACGGCAGGATTCCACCAACGATCGAAATGCACCACATGCGAGGCAGCCGTGAGGTTGAGGCCGGAGCCCCCCGCTTTCAGAGATAGAACGAAGAACGGAACCAGTTCGTCATCCTGAAAGCGCCGAACCAGTTCCTTGCGCTTCGATACCGGCGTGCCGCCATGCAGAATCAACCCTTCCCGTCCGAATACGCGCCCGAGAAACGCGGCAATCGGTTGCGTCGCCTCGCGGAACTGAGTAAATACCAGCATCTTCTCCTGCTTGGCGGCGATCACTTCCGCGAGCTCGCGCAAACGCGCGAATTTCCCGCTTGCGGTTTCGCCCCACGAACCGTCGCCGAGCCACTGCGACGGATGATTGCAAATCTGCTTGAAGCGCATCAAGAACGACAATACGACTCCTTTGCGGCCCATGCCCTCCGTTCGATCGAGCGCCTCCGCGAGTTCCTCGACCGCCCTCTGGTACAGCGCCGCCTGCGTGGCGCTCAAGTAGCAAAACGCCTTCATCTCCACCTTGTCGGGCAAATCGGCGATCACCGACTTATCGGTCTTGAGGCGCCGCAAGATATAAGGGCGTACGAGTTCGCGCAGCGGTCCGTAGGTTTTCGCTTCAGCGAGCCGTCGGACGTAGCGCCCAAACGCCTGACCGGATCCCAACAGGCCGGGATGAGTGAAGTCGAAAATTGACCAAAGATCGCCAAGATGGTTCTCAACCGGTGTGCCGGTGAGCGCGATCCGAGTGTGGGCGATGAGTTTCTTGACGGCGCGCGTCTGCTTGGCGCCCGGATTCTTGATTGCCTGCGCCTCGTCGATGACCACAACCCGCCACTTGGTGCTCGAAAGCCAGTTGTAGCGCAGCAGGGCGCCGTAGCTCGTGATCACGAGATCAACTCCCGCGAGCGTCTCCGAGGTCATCGCCTTGAGATCGGCCGTGCTGGATGCTGAGGGATGGGCGATGAGGAATCTGAGCATCGGTGCGAACCGTTCGATCTCGGCGGCCCAATTCGCGAGCAGCGACGCGGGCGCCACCAGCAGGCTCGGGGCTCGCGTCGGCGTTGCCGACCGCAGCACCGTCGATTCGTGCTTCAGAATCAAGAGCAGCGACAATACCTGGATGGTTTTGCCCAATCCCATGTCGTCCGCGAGACAGGCGCCAAGTCCGAGACGGTGCAGCAGGTAGAGCCAACGGACACCGGCCTGTTGATAGGGGCGCAGTGTCGCCTGAAGCGCCGGACCCGGCTCGATGCGGGCGAGTCCGTCGGGGCTGCGCAGACCCTTGAGAGTCTCTGCGAGCCACGACCCGGCGCTCACCGTCGACCAGTCGGGATCCGAGGGGTCGCCCGACTCCTCCTCTACAGCGACGCCGGCCACAAGCCGCATGGCATCGGCGAACGGCAGTCCGCCGTCTGCCGCTGCCGTTTCAATCTGGCGGAATCTGTCGAGGAGTTGCTTGAGCTTGTCCCGATCCACCTCGACCCAGCGTCCGCGCAAGAATTGCAGTCCGTCGGACCCCTTGAGCAAGGCGCGGATTTCGGCCGCGGTGAGCCGCTCCTCTCCGAGCGTCAGCTCCACCTGAAAATCCAGCAGCGCATCCTTGCCGAGAACCGACGGTACTCGTCCGCCGATGGTCGCCCGGACCTTGGGGCGAGGCGGCCGGCCCGAGCCCCACGCACTTGGCGCGCGCACCACAATCCCAGCGGCCTCGAGGTTGGGTACATCGCTCAGGAATTGAAATGCTTCGGCTGCGGACCATCTGAGGGGATGGTAAAGCTCCCCGGATTCCACCATAGCCTTGAGCCATGCGCACTGTCTCGCAGCTTCCTGCACCGGTTTTAGAAGCGAGAGCAGACGCGCCTTGTTCTTCGCGCCGGCGTATTCGCGCAGCGCCTCGGCAAGCGGCAGGTGCTGCGCGCGAGATTGAGCCGAGAGACGCGTCGTGTAAGTTGCAATGAACGCGAAGGGCGCTTCTTGATCGGAGCGGTTCTCGGCCAGATTGAAATGCACGCGGCCGACGAGGTGCCAGGCGGGATTCCGCCCTTTCAAGAACTCCTGCAGCGTTTGCTTCGCATCGGCGACTTCGGAGCGACAAGCCGCATCGATCTGCTCCCAAAGCGCCGCGAGCACGTCGGCATTCAGGTATTCCCCGCCCGGCATCGGCGGTGCGGCGCTCGCCAGAGCCGCCAGCGTTTCCGCCAGCGGGGCCGCGATGATGCTCAGCGCTGCGGGACTTGCGCCGCCGTCTGGTTGCGCCAACGTACATAGCATCGTGACATAGCGGCCTGCGAAATCCCGCCAGTACGCAAAATCCGCAGGCAAAGCCGTGCCGACTTCACGAATTCCAAGTTCGAGAAGCCCGTGTCCAGCACCGCGCTCGAACGCAACATCAAGACGCCCTCGTAGATTGCCCGGCAACGAACGCGCTTCGTCCGTCGGCGCGAGCATGAGGTGTCCTTGCGGCGTGAGCACAGGAATTCGATTCGACGCCATCATTTTTAGATCTTTGACGATTGCGCTCGTAAAGCGCTATCCGTACTGCCACGGACCAAGTGGCTCCCAGCGAAGGGGACATACAGCCGACGTCGACGCTGCCTTGGCCGCCGGCATCAGAAACTCAGCCAGATCGGCAACGACTTGCGAGAGCTCGTTCGCCAGAGCCGGTTCGCCAATCCTACGTATAAACGCAGCCCATTGGCGAACATGAACAGGTTCGGAGTAGAACTCAGCCGTCAACGCGACGGGCGGCACTACGGGTAAGCTGGTCTGGCGACGATCGAAAGTCGAACGGATCGCCCGGCTCAATGCGGGGCCAGTAAAGCTTAGAGCGCGCGACAAGATCCAGATGTCGTAGAAATCCTTCATTCGACTGTTCTGCATATCGAGATGGACCATCGCCTCAAATTTCTCGGCGATCGCCGACTCCACCGGGTACGCGTTCAACCGCACCGGGGGACCCGTCAAGATCACGGGATAGTCGATTACCTGCGGCTCAGGATGAACAGCGTCGCCGACGCCGAAGTCGATCTGCACGGTCTGACGCACGTTGTTGAGGCGCGCCTGGAGACGAACGCGAGTGCCGACATACTCGGTCGCGTCGCGAATGGGCTCCACGGAGATTGTCGTCGGCTCGAAGATGACACCATCAGCAGGATCACTAATTGCTGCGCACTCTTCGACGAGTCGTACAAGAGATTCCTGATCGGCAACGCCACGACGCAGCAGGTCGATATCCATCGTTGGCCGTGCGCGTGGGACACCCCATACTCGAAGCATTAGCGCGCCTTTGAGTAGAACAGTATCGGCGTGAGGCGATCGCGAGAGCCGCGCCAGAAATCGCTCAATCACATACGACTGAAGAATGTCATTGAAGCTTATGCCCGCTTCCTGAGCTACGTTGCGCAGTCTCGCGAGCACTGAAGCCACGACATTTTTCGGCGCGTGGGTCACGTAACGCTTTCCAGGTATGGCGCCATGACGCGATCCTGCCGCAGTAGCCGAGCGAATTGGAGGATTTCCCGATTGCTGACTCGCTTTCGGGCTCGCGCAAAGCGCAGAGCCTCGATGGCGACGTCGAGCCCAAGCTTGTTTCGATGTTTGAAACAATCAACTATCGTGCGCGCTACACCGTAGATGCGAACGGGAATGTCATCGATCGGGTGCACATCGATTCCCTGATCGAAGGTTGGAGCATCGAAACGATAAATTTTTACCGGCGGCGTGCGGAGGCGCAGCCCCGCGTATCTGCCGCGCGGAACAGCAAGATGTACGACTCTCGGAATCTGAGTCGTGATGCCATGGAAGGCCAGCGCCGAAATCAGGCACACGACAGCCTCCGGGGCTTTCGCCGCCACAACTGCGAGGTCCGGGTTGCTGAACTCTTGGGTGGTGGTGAGTCTATAGAGTCCGCGCGCGAGCCGCAGGAGCTGACCGTCCTCGACGAGCCGGTATAGCGCCGCGGGATGAATACCCTGCATCAGCGCCTGACTCGTTCTCATCACGCCACCGTGCTGACGGAAGGTTTCGAGGGCGCTTTGAATATCGCGAGTCTGAGTCATGACGGATAATATTAGCACCATTTATTTATATTTGGTACTTTTTTTATCCACGCTCTTAACGTTCGGGACGTAGGAGTCGCAGGTTCAAATCCTGTCACCCCGACCATTTCCAGATCGATTTGGCATATAAAACAACGGTTTTATAGGGCTGTGAACGGGCGCCGAAGGATGACCAGGTTTTGCACGGAATCGGCGCGGAAATAGCTGTCTTCCGAGTTGGATCCAGTACTTGCGCTGTAAGCAGATGGTCTCGATTGGACGCCGCTCCCGGGTCAACGTTCAATGCCGGTTCACAAGCGGTCCGCCGCAACTTAGTTGCGCCTGCCTTTGATACCGCTCGTGCTTGTATCGAGGGATGCTACAACCGCTGCATCCTCCACAGGTTCGAACCCGGCGATGACCTCCCGGAGCAGATGAATACCGTGACGCTTTTCGATCAAGCGGAAATGAGCCTCGACGCTGGTAGTGACGAAACTCACCGCTACACCGCTTTCTCCGGCTCGTCCCGTTCGTCCTATGCGGTGTGTGTAGTCCACGGTCGAGCGCGGCAGATCGTAATTCACCACCGCCGGCAATTGCGCAATATCGATGCCACGCGCGGCGACATCGGTGGCTATGAGAACCCTGGCCCGACTGGCCTTAAAATCGGCGAGCGTCTTGGTTCTGGCGCCCTGACTCAGTTTGCCGTGAAAGGCAGCCGCCTGGATTCCCGCCCGGCGCAGTTTCTCCGCGATGTGTTCGGTCGAGTACTTGGTGCCGACGAAGACCAGCACCCGGGTCCAGCCCTGTTCCGTAATCAGGTGGCGCAGAAGCTGGGTGCGACGCGCGGGGTCGACGTGAATGGCCCGCTGCAGGATGGCAGGTTGCGTGGCGGTGGTCGACGGCACGTCGATACGAATCGGATCATTTAGCAACTCTTCCGCGAGCAGGTGCACGGCGAGCGGGAAGGTCGCGGAGAACAGCAGGTTCTGGCGCCGCCACGGCAGTCGTTCGATGATGCGCGCGAGTTCATCGGAAAACCCCAGATCGAGGAGCCGGTCAGCTTCGTCAAGTACCAGTGTCGTCACGTCCGCGAGCCGCAGCGCATTGTGATCCACCAGGTCCAGCAAGCGGCCAGGAGTGGCGACGACGATGTCGGCGCCACCGCGCAACGCCATCATCTGAGGATTGATGGATATGCCACCGAAGACGATGATTGTCTTGGTCGGCCGCGGCATATAGCAGGCATAGAGTCGAATCGATTCTCCGACCTGTGCGGCGAGTTCCCGTGTGGGAACGAGTATCAGGGTGCGAACACGAAGCGGCGTGTCGCGATCGCGGCTCAGCGTCTGCTGCAGAAGTGGCAAAGCGAAGGCAGCTGTCTTGCCTGACCCGGTTTGAGCGCAAGCCCACACATCCCTACCCTCGAGGATCGCCGGGATCGCTGCTTGTTGGATCGGAGTCGGCGCGGGATAGTTGCGCTCGCTGATAGCACGCAGGAGATCAGCCGATAATCCTAATGAGGAGAAAGTCATTCCTCGCTTCCAATCCCGCGAATCCGAAAGTTCCGGCCTTTGATCTTACCTGCGCGTAAGCGCCGCAATGCCTTGTCATGCCATTCGCGGGCGATAGCGACATAGGTGCGCGTAGGAAATACGTCGATTTTTCCGACGGCCGTGGCTGGAAGTCCCGCATCGCCAGTGAGCGCTCCGAGCAGATCGCCGGGACGTAGTTTGTCCTGACGACCGGCGTCGACCGCAATCGTGACGAAAGGAGCAAGCAACGGGGCGCTATCGGAGGGGGCGGGTAGCTTGCCCCACTGCAGCGGCTCACCGAGACGATCTTCGATCCGGTTGGCGCGATTCGATTCACGCGGCAGGCAGAGGCTGAAGGCTACGCCGCGACGGCCGGCACGACCCGTGCGGCCGATGCGATGCAGATGTGTATCGGCGTCGGCAGCGATATCGAAGTTGACGACCATCGGTAGGCCGGTGATATCGAGCCCGCGCGCTGCGACGTCGGAAGCGACCAGGACGGTGCAACTGCGATTGGCAAAGCGCATGAGCATTTCTTCGCGTTCGCGTTGATCGAGTTCCCCATGCAGAGCCAGCACCGCGAAACCGCGCGCGTCGAGTGCCTCGGCCACCGCGCGGACGTCCTGTCGAGTATTGCAGAACACCACTGCGGATTCCGGGCGGTGCTGCAGGAGCAGCGCTTCGAGCGCGGCCAGTTTTTGCTGCTCTTCGACTTCAAAGAAGGTCTGCTCGATGGTGGTCTCGTCAGGCTCGTCGGGTACCGTGATGTCGAGGGGATCACGTTGCAGCTCTCGGCTGATTTCCCGAATAGACTGCGGGATCGTTGCGGAGAACAGTAATGTCTGACGTTGGGTTGGCGTGGCCTCGATAATGCTGCGCAGATCGTCCGCAAAGCCCATGTCGAGCATGCGGTCTGCTTCATCCAGCACCAGCACCTTGATGGCCTTGAGCGGCAGTGCTTCCTTCTGGATCAGCTCGAGAATACGGCCCGGCGTGCCAACGACGATATGGGGTTCGTGGGACAGCGAGGCGAGGTGCGGTCGCAGCGGCACCCCGCCGCACAGGGTCAGCACTTTTATGTTGGGAATGAACCTTGCGAGCCGGCGAATCTCGCGGCTGACCTGGTCGGCCAATTCACGCGTTGGGCACAATACCAAGCCCTGCAGCTTGACCGACGCGGCGTCGAGAGCCGCTAGCAGTCCCAGCGCGAACGCCGCTGTCTTCCCGCTACCGGTGCGCGCCTGGGCGACAACGTCTCGGCCCGCCAGAATGGCCGGCAAGCTGGACGCCTGCACCGGCGTCATCTCGGCATAGCTGACCTCCTTGAGACCCCGCTGTAGTGGGTCGATCAGCGCCAAGGTGGAGAATTCATTCATCCGCGCATGATCGCATCAACACCAAAACCCGTGTCTACTTGATTCTAGTGGTGTCTTGTGGAGTCCTTGGTGTGCTAACCCATTGAAGGATCGAGTAATTCAGTCACTTGGCAGGCCAATGGGCTACGTTCGGGACGTAGGAGTCGCAGGTTCAAATCCTGTCACCCCGACCATTAAAACGAGGGCATTTGATCATCATGGCTCGATGTATCGCCACAGGCCGCTATTCCACATAGCGCCGATAAGAACATTGCTACTGCCATCGTTAACGGCGCTGATTTGCGCAGCACCTTGAGTTAACCCGGCAGGAGTGCCTGGCGCCACCCAAGTGCCGTTGCCCGGTTGGGCTGCAACTTCAAACGACGAATCGAAGGTACCGCCGGGGCCCGCAGGAAATCCAAACATCGAATAAACATTCTTTGACGTACCAATAACAACGGATTCATTGTTGGTCAAACCCACATGAGTCCATGTTTGTCCGTAGTCAGCGCTCCTTAAAACACCCTGGCCAAGGATCGAATTAGAGCCCGCCATAAACACAACACCGTTGCTATCGGGTTGATAAATTTGCGCAGCGCCAAGGGGGTGTTCGTTCCCATCCACTTGAACCCAGGTTGCACCACTATCTGCTGTCCGCCAGGTGCCATTGAGTCCGCCGCTTTCTTCACCGATCCACAGCCAAGTCCCACGTGTGGTGGCGGCATCGGCGGTATTGATGAAGAAGACGAAGCCGGTGCGACCATTTGTTAACATTCCATTGTCAAGGGGGACGGCGGTCCAGTTCTTACCGCCGTTAACGCTCTCAACAATAGAATCATGTTCGTGACCAGCCATAATGAGATGGTTTTCGTCATAGGGATCAACGAGAGGCGCGTAGTAATCCTGGCGAAGCAAACCCCCGGGAGCAACGAAACGTTTGGTCCAATTCACACCGCCATCGACAGACGTCCAAAACCCTTCTCCGCTGCCTGCAATGCATCCTTGATACATAGTCGGGCCCTTTGTCGGACCGGGTCCGCCACCGCCACCGCCACTCGATGAGACCGTAATTCCTCCAACGCAATCGCTTACCGTAGCAGCATTTCTTCCCGTATTGATGGGCCCAGTCCAGGTGGCGCCATAGTCCGTCGATTTCCAAATTCCCTGGCAGTTAAACTGCGCATAGAGATTTGAGGGATCCGAGGGATCCGCCTCAACAGATTGTGTGCCATCGTTTCCGCACAAATTGTCGGTGAGATCCACGCCCGCAGGCGTCACATTGATCCAAGTCCCAAAAGTCGGGGGAGGAGCATTCGGAACCGCGACGACTTGCGCCGAGTTCGCGCTCTCACCGGTCGAATTGAACGCCGAGACGACGTAATAGTATGTCGTGCCGTTGGTGACCGAGGAATCGGTGTATCCACTCGAGGTGGGCGCGGCGAGTTGCGTGTACGGACCGCCGCTGGTGGTCGCACGCTTCACGTTATAGCCCGTTGCGCCCGTGCTGGCTGTCCAGGTGAGGGTTACCACAGCATTGCCGGGCGTCGCCGTGAGATTGGTCGGTGCTGCCGGAGCCACGCTCGGTGCCTTAGGCATTGCGGAGACTTGCGCGGAATTCGCGCTCTCACCGGTCGAATTGAACGCCGAGACGACGTAATAGTATGTCGTGCCGTTGGTGACAGAGGAATCTGCATATCCATTCGCGGTGGGCGCAGCGAGTTGCGTGTACGGACCGCCGCTGGTGGTCGCACGCTTCACGTTATAGCCCGTTGCGCCCGTGCTGGCTGCCCAGGTGAGGGTTACCACAGCGTTGCCGGCCGTCGCCGTAAGACTGGTCGGTGCTGCCGGAGACCCGCTCGCTGCGCTAGGCGTTGCGGCGACTTGCGCGGAATTCGCACTCTCGCCTGCGGCGGTGAGCGTCGAGACGACGTAATAATATGTCACGCCGTTGATAACCGAGGAATCTGTATATCCACTCGAGGTGGGCGCGGCAAGTTGCGTGTACGGACCGCCGCTGGTGGTCGCACGCTTCACGTTATAGCCCGTTGCGCCCGCGCTGGCTGTCCAGGTGAGGGTTACCACAGCATCGCCGGGCGTCGCCGTGAGATTGGTCGGTGCTCCCGGAGACCCGCCCGGTGCCCCGGGCGTTGCGGAGACTTGCGGGGAATTCGCACTCTCGCCTGCGGTGAGGAGCGTCGAGACGACGTAGAAATAGGTCGTACCATTCGTGACCGAGGAATCTGTATATCCATCCGCGGTGGGCGTGGCGAGTTGGGCGAGTTGCGTGTACGGACCGCCGCTGGTGGTCGCACGCTTCACGTTATAGCCCGTTGCGCCCGTGCTGGCTGTCCAGGTGAGGGTTACCACAGCGTTGCCTGACGTCGCCGTAAGATTGGCTGGTGCCAGTGGAGCCTCAGGAGTTTCTTGCCGCGGTGGCAAACAGCCGGCAAGCAGTGCCAAACACACCGCTATCATGAGGCCGCGGAACGCGGCACGGCTGGGTGGGTGTTGGATCATCCTGCATTGCTCCCGATCATCGGGGGGGTTGGCTGTGGATCCCCCTCTAAAGCCGATGATACGGCGCAATGCATTCAGTTTGACGACGAGATACAAACCTTCGGGACGTAGGAGTTATCCGACGCCCTGGGTATTCAATTTAAGTGCTTAAGTTAAGTAATCGACCCACGAATGGGTTATGGATTTCATAGTAGCTGTATCACTTGTCGCCAAGGAGTTGAGACAGTTCCGATCCGGCGAGCAAAAACGCACCCACTCCATAGACATAACTCGAGGATGGCTTGAATTTGCCGGGCTCGCCACCGATCGGCTGAATGGATCCCAGTCTTCCATCTTTGTAAATGTGTTGGAGCATGCCGGCCCATGACCTGGTGACGACCGGCAAATACTTCTTAAGATCGAGCACGCCGTGATTGATGCCCCAGGTGATGGCGTACGTGAAGAACGCGGATCCGGATATCTCGGGAGACTGGTATGCGCCGGGGTCGAGGAGGCTCGCGCGCCACAGGCCATCGGGCAGCTGCAGCATCGCAATGCGCTCCGCCATCTCGCGAAATTGAGCGAGGAATTTGGCGCGATCAGGATACTGTCCGGGCATCTTGTCAAGCACCATGGCCAGACCTGCAAGAACCCACCCATTGCCGCGCGACCAGAAGACCTTCTGACCGTTGGATTCGTGCATGGTGAGGAAACGATCGTCGCGATAGTAAAGATGTTCGGCGGGATCATAAAGGGCCGCGGAGGTGAGCCACCACTCACGATTCATGAAGTCGAGATACTTCGGATCGTGCGTAGCGATAGATAGTTGAGTCAGCACGGGCGGTGCCATATATAGCGCGTCGCACCACCACCAGAGATTCTCATTCGGATCGTTGGGACGAGCCAGGAGCTTGTCCATCGCTTCGCGAGTGGGCGCAATCCGCTTCTGGTCAGACTGCTCGGCATAGAATGCCAGGTAGGTAAGCCCGATGGCTTCATCGTCGGCGTGCGCGAAGCGCGGACCGAGGTTCCACTGATTCTGCATGGCAACCTCGAGAACGCGGTCGTGATAACGGCTGTCTCCGGTGGCCTCGGAGGCCGCGAGAAGGCCATCGTAGAGGGCCGCGAAAGTCCATTGGATGTTGTAGCGCGACTCGGCCTCTCTCAGCTGCCAGTCCCCCACAGTTTTCATTGCCCTCAATATGGCGCTCCGCTTCAATTTTGGTGAGAGGTTCGCGGCCAGTGGCCCGGGATCATCGGGCTGATCGCCTGCCGCCTGGAGCTCCGCAACCGCAGAGTTTGCAGAATTCTGCGCATGAGCGACGGACCCTGCGAGGATTGTGGCCGCCAGGAGAGCGAGAGGTAAGTATGGCTTCGTCATGAAAGCATCCAGTTTACGGCGATTTGGATCACTCAAGCAGCTAGGCACTCTCTATATCGATGAGCCGCTTGTGGCGGATTTGACTACTGTGTGCCGGAGCGTGGCGACGAAACTGGATTTACTCGCACCCATTTTCCACTCCAGTCCGTCCCTTTATGAATCCAGAAACAGTTTCCCGAGGATGAAGCTCGCGCCGACGAGCAGAAACCCGGCCGGTAGAATGAGCAACGTTCGCATGGCTTAGTGATCAGGCCAATGCCCTTGGCTTCAGCAGATCCGAAAGACCCACGCGGTTGAGCATCTCGGACCGGATCCGATCGAGTACGGTGAAGCCAACACTCGCGCCATCCTCCGTGGGATCGATGTGCACGCGGAACGGCCGCTTGCCGAACGGCGTGTTCACGACATCGACGATGGCCGCAGCCACCGCGGAAGGGTCTGCATCGGGCGGCACGATCTCAGCGAACGCCTTTTGCACCTGCTCCCCAAAGCCCGCATAGGGACCGGCCTCATATTCGGCAACGACCTTCTGGTCGGCAGGCTTTCCCGAATGCGCGAAGTGGTTCGTGCCACTCGTGAAGGCGCCCGGCACGATGATCGATGTCTCGATGCCCCAGCGGGCCAGCTCGCGCGCATACTGCACGGCGATCGCATCCATCGCAGCCTTTGCCGCGAAATACGGGGCGAGATACGGGGGCGTTCCGCCAGCCGAGCTCGAGCTCGACACCCACATGAGCAGACCCTGCTTCTGCCGCCGAAGATGCGGTAGCAGCGTGCGATTCACGCGCTGCGTGCTGATCACGTTGACGTCGTAGAGCTCGGCAAACTGTTCCGGCGTAAAGGCTTCGGCAGGACCGAACACCATGTGGCCGGCATTGTGTATGAGGACATCAATCCGGCCACTCTCCGCAATCAGCTGTGCAGCACCCTTGTCGACCGAGTCCTGCGACTGCACATCGAGCTCGACAGTGCGCAGATCGATGGCCTGCTCCTTGGCCAACAGCCGGATTGCCTTGACGTTTGGCGCGTTGCGCCCTTTCGTATCGCGCATCGAGGCGTAGACCGTGTGGCCGGCGCGGGCTAGTGCTTCGGCGCTGAGGCGGCCGAAGCCGCTCGAAGCGCCAGTTACGAGAATGATTTTCTTGCTCATGATTCGATCCCACTGAGTTCGTGCGTCACACTGTTTCAATCAGATTAGTTGGCCGCCCGAGACCTCGATCCTCTGGGCGTTGATCCAGTGATTATCGTCGCTCAAGAGCGATGCAATCATCCTGCCGATGTCATCAGGCTTGCCAGGCCGGCCCAACGCGACGATCGAGGAAATCAACTTATGATATTCGGGGTTGTCACGGATGATGCCGCCCCCGAAGTCGGTCTCCGTCGCTCCCACCGCGACCGAGTTGGCCGTGATCTGGCGGCGACCCAGCTCCTTGGCCAAATAACGCGTGAACACTTCGACGCCGCCTTTCGTCATTGCGTAGGCAGAGTTGTTCCCAAGCGCGAACCGCGTGAGACCACTCGAAATGTTCACGATGCTGCCCCCGTCCTTGAGCAACGGAATGAGTTTCTGGGTGATGAAGAAGAGGCCGCGATACTGCGTATTGACGAGCTTGTCAAAGTCCTCCTCGGTCGTCTCTAGGATGGACTTGGCAATACCAAACCCGGCGTTGTTGACGAGATAATCAAAGTCTTCCCGGCCCCAAGTCTCCTTCAGGGATTCGCCGAAACGCTGTTTGAAAACCTCGAAGGTGTCGCTCTTGCTCGTGTCGAGCCGCAAAGCGACACCTTTGGAGCCCTTGGCCTCGATCTCCTTGATTGCGGTATCCGCCTCGCCCTTGTTGGCGAGGTAGGTAATGACCACGCCAACGCCCTTCTCGGCCAAGTGAATGGCTGTGTTACGCCCAAGCCCGCGGCTTGCGCCGGTAATGAGGGCGATCTTCTGATTGTCTGTCATGAACATTCTCCAAGAGTTTTGCGAAATGGATTAAGGAAGCTGCGGCCTGGCGTCTCCGTGCGCCCGCGATTGCGACGGCCGCACAGCTCAATAAATGGCCACGTCCCGGCGAGTTCCGCAGCAATATGGAACTCCGATGGCGACGCGATCTTGCACACGAGCGCGATGAATTGACTGAAACCCGAGGAGCCGGAGCCGCAGACGTTGAAATCGTAATGCGATTTCAACTCAGCTGCGAGCTTGCGCTGGTTGATGCGGACGCGCTCCGCAAAAGCGGCATCCACTCCATTGAAGCCGATTCCAGTTCTGTCAATCGTCATATCCACCACGAATCTCCTGATTTGCGCACGTATTGGATCGATGCACGAATATCGACCGAATGAGGTAAAAGTGTCGTGAGCCCAAGGCGCCCTATCACTTCCGACCCGGGTTTGTCTCGCGAAGTCATCAAAGCGCTTTCCTTATCATCAGTCCAATGCATTGCTATGATGTCTAACATGCGTGACGTGCATATAAGGAACCTGGATCTCAATCTATTGCAGCCGCTTCGTGCCTTGCTGGAGGAACGACATATAACGCGAGCCGCGAAACTCTGTTACTTGAGCCAGCCGGCTATGAGCAGGGCCCTGGAGAGGTTGCGGCGGATGTTCGATGATCCCCTTCTCACTCGAAGTGGCCGAAGCTACGAGCGCACAGTACGGGGAGAGCATCTGTTGCAAGAGGTGCAATCACTCATTCCTCGGCTTGAGGCGATGGTCCAGGGCGAACAGTTCGACCCTTTGCGCAGCCGCGAGCGTTTTCGTTTGGCCATGACCGACCACGCTTCGATGGTCATCTTGCCGGCGCTCATGGATCAGATCCGAGCGATCGCACCAAACATTCGGGTTGAGGCCACTGCGTGGAACAATCGGCGCTACGAGGAGGTCGCGGCAGGCCGACTAGACGCCGCTCTCAGTGCAGAGGCGGCACCCCGTTTCCTGGAGACGGAAGTGCTGAGCACCTTCGACTTTGTCTGTCTGGTAGGTTCCGCCCAGCGGATTCGTCGCCGCCGGCTCACGCTCAAGCAGTATCTGCAACTGCCTCATGTGCTCATCGATACATGGGACGGGCAACAGACATTAGTGGATCGCCCATTAGCGCAGTTGGGCGTAAAGCGGCCCGTTGCCCTCAGCATGCCTTTCTTCGTCCCAGCGGTTTTTGCAATTGCTCACACCGATTTGATCCTGACCGTACCGCGAGAATTGGCGGCGATCACCGCTGCAGTCGCTGGGGTACGGATGATTGAAGCGCCTCGCGAGATTGCGGCCTTCCCGTATTTCATGACATGGCATTCGCGAGTTGCGAACGAAGCAGCGCATGTGTGGTTCCGTCAACTCCTACGCGCCGCTGCCCGGAGTAAAGGATGAGCAGGCGCAAGATGAGCTGAGTGCGCGATTGTATCCGCGTGCCAATTTAAGTATCAGTTTCGCCGCGAAAAAACGGTTAGACATTGCGGCTGCCTCAGGACTCTCGCGGACAAATCGATGTCGGAGTGCGGCGAGTCAATCGAGGTCGACTGCTAAGCGCTTGAGGTCCGCGAGCGAACAGAAGCTCAAGGCACCTTCATGTGTAGCGCGCAACACCACGCGCGGCGCACTCTCCGCTTGCAGCGCTTCCTGCCATCGAGGTGCGCACAGACACCAGCGATCACCGGGCTTCAGTCCCGGAAAACCGAATTCCGGGACCGGCGTCGAGAGATCATTGCCGCAGGACTTCGAATACTCAAGAAATCCCGCGGTCATAACAGCGCACACGGTGTGGCTGCCGATGTCCTCGCGGCTGCTGTCGCAGCAGCCGTCGCGAAAAAAACCCGTCATCGGGCTCAAGGAGCAGACTTCGAGTCGATCGCCCAGCACGTTCTTCGGCTCGTTGCGCTTGCCGCCGCCGCCCTTGCCAGCGTCATCTCTCAACATTGGGATTCTCTGCATCATCGATCGCTCCCCCGCTTCGAATTCGGCGCAACCTTTGGTACGCGGCGCAAATACTTGAGCATGTCCTTCGGTTTCGCGGTTCCCGCGCGCTCACGCAAGAAGTCATCCGCAGCGCGCAAGGAGCCCACTTTTTCCGCTACCGCAACCGCAATGAATTGGTTCAGCGATACCCCGTCATGGGCCGCCAATTCTGCGGCCGCCTTCTTCACCGAAGCGGGAAGCTTCAATGGATAGGTGTTCTTGCTCATTTCCTCGGCCTCTGGAGCAGTTTTGCACGCGATTCACGAGCTACTCTGGCACTCTCGATGAGTTGAGGCCAGCGTTTCACTTGGAATTCTGGTACTTCAATCTCCCCGGCCGGAATTGATTTAAGCGGATCAAGCTCGTACCGGTCTAGTGTGTTGCCGAGAGATTTATCCAGCGCGACTCGAGCGATATGCTCGACCCACGTAAGCAATTCTCGACTATAGGGTGCGGCTAACAAAGTCCGGAGAAATGCCGATGTAATCTTAATTGCAAGTTGCACCTGAGCTACGCCAACTTCGTTTTGCTTTTCGCGTAAAAGTTGGAGATTTTTTAGTCGACTCGTGAGCACATCTACGGGATGCAGAATGCTAATCTGGGATGACCGTGGCAGATTGATCGCGACAGCTCGTTTTCGTATTTCTTTTGTATCCAAGCCAACAATGGAATGTAGAAAGTCGATTTGCTTTACGCCGTTGTAATCAACCCTCTTAGTTAGCTTTGCTGTTTGCGGAGTTGAATCGTCTAACGATGGCGTCCACATCGTCCAGTGTAATTGTTTGTTCAGAGCACGAGCGTTCTTGCTACTTCCTACAAAGTCCGCATCCGTCGTGACTTTATCACCCAATTCCGCCGGGCTCTCAATTTTGAACCAAACGGCCCAAAAGGCGAGCGCCTGCCCGCCGACAAGTAACGGTTCAGGCCCGCAGTACGAGAGGATGGTGTCTTTTTCTTCTTCTGTTAATGCGACTTCTTGGATCAGTTCACTCAATTACAGGCCACGCTATTTGAGCATTGCGCATTCGGTCTGGAGAGATGAGTAACATTTCACCCGCGGACACGTCCTCATTGGCTGCCAGTCTTCTATCGCGCTGCTGGGATGCACGCTTCATCTTCCGGAGCTGATTGCCGGAAACTACGTGCCTCGCGCGAACAGGAAACGGCAGCCCCCCTTGCTTAACGACCTGCCCCAGAAATATACGTACTGCATCGCTCAACCCAAGGCCGCACGATTCCAATACCGCAGAGGCTTCGGCCTTGAGATCGTTATCAATTCGAGCTCTAACAACGCTTTGTTTCATGGAACACATTGTAGCTACACCTGGAATCAGTCGCAATCAAATATTATTTATATAACCTATTGATAATAATACATATTATCTGAACTAACCGGACCGTGACGTGGTTCCAATGAATTCCTACCTTGATCGCACCACAGCATTAGCTCCGTGGCGGGCAAATCAGTGCCACAGCGGCCTGGCTTCGCTTCCTGGTGCCCTTCGAATGCTGGTCTTTAATTGACTACGGGCTATACGGCGACGACGGAGAAGCGAAGCTGTACCGGATCGACAGTCCTGAGAAGGCCGCCGCCTCTCTCCTGCTACTTGACCGCACGATTTGCACCGCAGAAGGATCAGCTATTCCGCATGACCTTTCGGATGCGCTTCAACAGATCCGGCAAGCTGCTCCAAGACTTCAAGAGAGCGAGTGCGCGCTGGCCAATTCGATTCCGTTTGTCTATCGCAGCGATCGAGTAAATGAATCAACCGTATCGTGGTGTGCCCATAGAATCGCCGCAGTATCTATGGTTGCGGTCGATCGAGGAGAACTACGTGAGGAAGAAATATTCAGTGGTGTCGCTGGCCGTCTGTGCGATCGCTGCGCTACCTTTGATTTCACCGGTTGCTGTCGGCGCCGAGGGCGCACCGAGGCCGAACCAGTTCTGGTGGCCTGAGCAACTGGACCTGTCGCCGCTTCGACAGCACGCTGCCGAATCCAATCCGTTGGGGGAAAATTTCAACTATACGAAGGCGTTTTTGAGTCTCGACCTCAATGCGGTGAAGCAGGACATCGCCAAGGTCCTGACGACGTCGCAGGATTGGTGGCCGGCCGATTATGGCAATTATGGGCCCTTCTTTATCCGCATGGCCTGGCACGGTGCCGGAACATACCGCACGGGCGATGGGCGCGGCGGCGCGAGCGGCGCCCAGCAGCGATTCGAGCCGCTCAACAGCTGGCCGGACAATGGAAATCTCGACAAAGCGCGGCGTTTGGTGTGGCCGATCAAGCAGAAATACGGCGAAAAGATTTCCTGGGGCGACCTCATGGTCCTGACCGGGAATGTCGCACTGGAACAAATGGGCTTTCAGACCTTCGGCTTCGGGGGCGGACGCGCGGATGACTGGGAGCCGGACCTGGTTTACTGGGGGCCGGAGAAAAAGTTTCTCGGTGGCGATGAGCGCTACAGCGGTGACCGCAAACTCGAAAAGCCTCTCGGGGCGGTGCAGATGGGCTTGATTTACGTGAATCCCGAGGGTCCGAACGGTAATCCGGATCCGCTGGCCGCCGCGAAGGACATTCGCGAGACGTTTGGCCGCATGGCGATGAACGACGAGGAGACAGTTGCGCTGATCGCAGGTGGCCACACCTTCGGTAAGGCGCATGGTGCGCACGATCCGTCCAAGTGCGTGGGACCCGCTCCCGCCGCCGCCGGCGTCGAGCAGCAGGGATTGGGCTGGCAGAACACCTGCGGCACGGGCAAGGGGGACGATGCGGTCACCAGCGGCCTGGAGGGCGCATGGTCGGCAAGTCCGACCACATTTACGCTGCAATACCTGGACAACCTGTATAACTTCGACTGGGTGCAAACCAAGAGTCCCGCGGGAGCGATACAGTGGACTCCTGCGAACGGCCAAGGAGCGAACCTCGTACCCGACGCGCAAGATCCCGCCAAGCGACATGCGCCGATCATGTTCACGACGGACCTGGCGCTCAAGTTCGACCCCAGCTACCGCGCGATCACGACGCGCTGGAGACAGCATCCTGAGGAGTTCAAGCTCGCGTTTGCCAAGGCGTGGTTCAAGCTGACTCACCGCGACATGGGCCCGCGCGCTCGTTACCTCGGTGCAGAGGTTCCGAGCGTGGATTTGATCTGGCAGGATCCGCTGCCCAAGGTCGACTATAAGATCATCGACACGGCGGATATCGCGGAACTGAAATCCAAGATCCTCGCATCCGGCCTCACCAGCGCCGAGCTCGTCAGAACCGCTTGGGCGTCGGCTGCCACGTTTCGCGGCACCGATGAGCGCGGCGGCGCGAACGGCGCGCGAATTCGCCTCGCGCCGCAGAAGGATTGGGATGTGAACAACCCGCGAGAACTCGCCAAAGTGTTGCAGCGTCTGGAGACTATCCAGAAGGACTTCAACCACGCGCAAGCCGGCGGGAAGAAAGTCTCGCTCGCCGACCTCATCGTCCTAGGCGGCGGTGCCGCGGTTGAACAGGCTGCGAAGAAGGCGGGCCAAGATGTTCGCGTTCCCTTCTCGCCAGGACGCACCGACGCATCGCAAGACCAAACCGACCCAGTGTCCTTCGCGGTGCTCGAACCGACCGCTGACGGCTTCCGGAACTATTTCGGCAACGCAGTGAATCGCTCTCCCGCGGAAATGCTCGTCGATCGGGCGAGCAATCTGACCCTGACCGTGCCTGAAATGACCGTATTGGTCGGCGGCATGCGGGTCCTCAATGCCAATGCAGGGCAAATGCCCTACGGCGTATTCACCGATCGGCCCGGGACTTTGACGAACGACTTTTTCGTGAACCTGCTCGACATGTCCTATACGTGGAACAAGTCCGCCGCGTCCGACGGCATTTACGAAGGACACGATCGCAAGACCGGGACGCTCAAGTGGAAGGCGACCCCGGTTGACCTGGTGTTCGGTTCGAATTCCGAGCTGCGCGCCGTGGCGGAGGTCTACGCTTCCGCGGGCGGGCAGGAGAAGTTTGTGAACGACTTCGTGAAGGCGTGGACCAAGGTGATGAGCCTCGACCGATTTGGCGTGACTTGAGATTAAATTGATCAGCGGGACGCGCTTCAAAACCTTGCAGCGCGTCCCGCGTCGACCCGAGTGCTACCTGTGCGCCTTTACCGCCGCTGCCCGCTTCAAAATCGCTCTTGTCCCGACCGGCGGGTTGTCGATGATCAGACCACCGAGCAGTGCCAGCTCCTGCGCCTTCGGATAGCCTCGACGCCACACGAGTCCGACGCGGCGGCTGTCATTGGGAGAATGCAGCGGCCGAATGACAAATGATGGCTCCGGACGTTGCGGTGGAAGCGCGGCCAGCGACGGCAATAATGTGCAGCCAAAACCTGATGCGACGAGCTGACAGATGGTCTCCAGGCTGACTGCACGAAAGTCATCGATCATCTCGTCGGCGTCCTCGCCACCGAATCGGCCGCAGGCGGCCAGCGCCTGACCCCGAAGACAATGCCCATCGGCCAGCAACAGCAAAGGCACACCGCGCAAATCCGCCTGCGAAATGGTCTTTAAATCGGCGAGCGAATGTCCCGGCGGACAGGCGAGCCAAAATGGCTCGTCAAACAGCGGCAGCTCCTCGAAATCCTCGCCGTCGAGCGGAAGGGCCAGCAAGGCCGCATCGATTTCGTAATTGCGCAGCCGCTCCACCAAGTGCTGGGTCAGATCCTCGTGGAACACCAGCTGCAAACGCTGATACTGCCCCTTGACCAGCGGAATGAACCAGGGCAAAAAATAGGGCGCCAGCGTTGGGATCACACCCAACCTCAGCGGCCCGACCAAGGGCCCCAGAGAAGTCCGTGCCGTGGTCTGCAAGTCATCGACCTGTCTCACGATGCGTCGCGCCTTGGCGACGATGTCCTGTCCAACGGGCGTCAGCGAGAAGGATCCTGCGTTTCGTTCGATCAACGTGACGCCCAAATGCCCTTCCAGCTTTTTGATCTGCGTGCTCAACGTGGACTGCGACACGCAACACTCCTCCGCGGCGCGGCCAAAGTGTTCTTGATCGGCCAGCGCCACCAAATACGTCAATTCCCTTAATGTCATTCGATTGCTTCCAAAATGTCGCACATCAAGTGCCCTACCCCGAGCTCACATCTCCGACAACTCACGGGGATTATTCCATCTACGCGCCACTGCAGCGTCGGCTCGTGCTATTGGGTGACGGTATCAACTGCAAGCTCCCGCGAGAAAACTGATCCGTTGTGTTCCCCGATACGTCCGCCAATTACAAATTCGCTCCTTAAAAAGTGGTTGAGGATAGGCGGGGCATTGGAGATTTCGCCAATCAATAGATTCGATCGCCGCGATAGACTGTCTCTATGAAGAGATTCCCCGGGTCCGAGACCGAGTACAAGTACGGGCCCGCCGCTGCGTTGCTGAACAGCGAAGCGATAGCACATGCCGAATCACGATGCAGCCAAGGCGGCAAGTGAACGGCAGGTCTTCAAGCTGTTCGCCCAACTTACCAGGTCATGTACCAGGACGAGTGCGTTAGTCCTAGTCCGGCAGGCCAGCGAGTGAGCGCAGCAGGGGCACGCTGTCTTTTGCCACGATGCCGTTGGGCAACTCCAACATCTTCTTCAACGCCACGTCCCGGCGCTCACCGAGCTTGGCGCGGTCGTCGGCGGTCAGGCCCTGCATGACATCCTTCAGTCGCGAGGCGCCGAGGTTGGTGCAATAGGCGGCGCTGCCCGGCTGTTGGCGCCAGGACGCGTCAAGGCCGCCGGCGTCGACCCCATCGAAGCCGATCTCCTCGATTAGGCCGATCACCACACCCTTGGCCCGCTGGTCATCGCCCGCGACAGGCAGGGCGAAGCGCTCCGGCGAGCCCTTGGGGCGCCCTTGATTTCGGAGGCTGTCAATCGAGATATTGTTGAACGCCTTGACGACCCATCGTCCCAGCTGCTCGGCGACCCACTTCGTCTCGAGCATGCCGCTTTCCAACGGCTCTATGCGTCCGTCACGCATGGAATAGTAGTTGCCAGTGTCGACCACGATGAGGTCGTGGCGCGCGCCATCGAATAGATTGGCCGGAAATTGCTGGATAGCCTTCATCGGCACCGAGATAATCAGCACGTCTGACTGCTTGGCGACATCGTCGAGCGATACCGCCGTGGCGCCGACCTCCTTCGCCAGGTCGGCGAGAGTCTCGGGGCCGCGGGAGTTTGCGATCCGCACAGTATGCCTCGCATGCTTGAGTTTTCGTGCGAGGCAGGCGCCGATGTTACCGGCGCCGATCAGACTGATTTCCATGGATTCTCGAGTTCTAGATGCGGATCGCCCCTCTGGCAGACCGTCGACGGTGATCGTCTTCGGAGCGGATTTACTGCCCTGAAGAAAGACTAGATCTATTGTAACGAACACGCAAGAACGCACAAAAAAGTGTAATACTAACCTTTAAGTAACCATGGAAAAGACAAGACAAACTTTCACGCAAACATGTTCCACCGTGGAACTGGAAAAAGCGCTCAAAGTGCTGGAAGGACGATGGAAGATACTCATTCTCTTCCATCTTTTCAGCGCGCCAGTGCTGCGGTTCTCGGAATTACTCCGCGCAGTGTCCGGAATATCTCAGAAAATGCTGATTCAGCAATTGCGTGACTTGGAAAAAGATGGCGTGGTTCACCGCAAGGTATATCCGGAGGTGCCACCCAAGGTGGAATACATGTTGACGCAAGATGGGGCGGCTCTTCGTCCCGCGCTCAAGGCGCTTAAGTCCTGGGCAGGATCGCGAAAGATACCGTCGTCGGCAAAGAAAAAGCCTGCTGGTTAAGCAAGACTTTTCGGAGACTTGGGTTCAGATTGCCTGCCGGTGAATGTTTTCCTGAGTTGGCTCTTGGTCGGGATGAATGCCTATCCAGCCGGTTGGGTAAAGGCTGAGCGACTGGACGCCCTCATATCCAGGGCGCCAAGTTCCCCTGTATGCCTACTTGCCGCGTTTCGATTCCGGAAGCGATACCGACAGCTCGAGCACCTCGTGACCGTCCTCGAACTCGAGGTTGACCTGCACCGCCGATGGATCCACGTTCACATACTTGTGGATCACCTCGAGCAATTCGCGCCGCAGCAGCGGTAGGTAGTCCGGGTTTCCGCGCGCGTTGCGCTCCTGCGCGACGATGATGCGCAGTCGCTCCTTGGCGACGTTGGCTGTGGACGGTGTTTTGCGAAATAGAGCGAGTAAACCCATGTCAGCCTCCGAACAGGCGGGCAAAGAAGCCGCTCTTGGGCGCATCTATGAAGCGCAAGGGCACCACTTCGCCCAGCAACCGGGCCACGGCGTCCTCGTAGGCGCGCGATGCGTCGCTCTCATCGTTGAGAATGACGGGCACACCGGCATTGGACGCGGACAATACATCGGGCGACTCCGGCACGACCCCGACCACGTCGAGACCGAGAATCTCCTTGACGTCGGCGACGCTCATCATCTCACCGGTAGCCACTCGACGCGGGTTGTAGCGGGTCAGCAGCAGGTGCTCCTTCACTCCGCCGTTGCCCTGTTCGGCGCGCAGCGTCTTGCTGGCCAGCAGGCCAAGGATGCGATCCGAGTCGCGGACCGAGGAGACTTCGGGGTTCACAACGACGACTGCGCGATCCGCAAAATACATCGCAAGATGCGCGCCTTTTTCGATGCCGGCGGGTGAGTCGCAGACGATGTACTCGAAACCCTCGGCCGCGAGCGCGTCGAGCACGCTGCGTACGCCCTCGATGGTGAGAGCATCCTTGTCGCGAGTCTGAGATGCAGCCAGCACGTACAGCGTGTCGAGGCGTTTGTCCTTGATCAGCGCCTGCTTGAGTCCGCAGTCGCCCTGGATGACGTTCACGAAGTCGTACACGACACGCCGCTCGCAGCCCATGATCAGATCGAGGTTGCGCAGTCCGATGTCGAAGTCGACCACGGCGACACGCTTGCCACGCCGCGCCAGTCCACACGCAATGCTGGCGGAAGTAGTGGTCTTGCCAACGCCCCCCTTACCCGAGGTTACAACGATAATCTCTGCCAATGCCGGATTCTCCTATGAAACGTCTCGAGCGGCTGACCTTGCGCTCGAGTGAGCACAGTTTTCAGCAGCCGAACGACGGTGATTGATAATGTCCGCGACGGCCCGTCTCAGGTGCCGACGCGCGCGAAATGCAGATCCTCGCCGTCCAGCCAGGCCTGCACAGGTTTGCCGGCAAGCTCGGCAGGAATCGTTTCGAAGACGCGGAACACGCCGGCGATCGACACCAGCTCGGCATAAAATTCCTGGCAGAACACCCGCGCGGTCAGCTGACCGCGCGCCCCGGCCATCGCGCGTCCGCGGAGCGAGCCGTAAATATGGAGGCAGCCGTCCGCGATGACCTCCGCCCCGGCACCGATCCCGGCCGTGACGACGAGATCGCGATTGCGCGCGTAGATACGCTGCCCGGAACGCACGGTCTGATGCTGAATCAAGGTGGCGAGGCTCGAATCCGCAGGCTCCGCCAACTCGGCCGCTGCTTCTGGTGCTGCAGCAGGCGCTGCCGCAGGCGCTGCCGGGGTGGGCTGAGCGACCGCCATCGGGGAGCGCGACGCCCGAAAGCCCGAAAGAATTGGCAGGTTGAGGGCGTTCGAGACCGCGTCGACCTCCGCGGAGTCTCCGGCCAGTCCGATCGCCAGCATGCCGGCGCGGCGAATCGCATCGATCACGGTGCGAACGTCGGCGACGTCAGGCGTATTCTCGAGCGCGCTGAGATCGAGGCATACGCCAGTTCGCCGAAAGAAATGCGGCGCGGTAGCAATGCGCCCGGTCAACTCGTCCAGGATGGTGCGCGGGTCCGTGGTACGAACGCGCACCAGCACCAGACCCATTTGTCCATAGCGAATGTCCACTACCGTCGGCTGCGGCGCGTTGGCCGGGGTGTCGATATTGAGTTCCAAGTTCGTTGTCAAATCAATCCTCGTGCACACGACCACCGCATGCGCCCGAACGGCGCTCGCAGCGGACCGGATTTGGATGGCAGTGTACTGGTAAGTTTCGCCGACTCAATCGAAATGTGTGGCGGCTGGGTGGGTCAGAGCGATGCTGACTCTATCGGGCCCACGGCGCCCAGTAACTTTGCCAGGACAAAAAGCCAATGGATGATCGGATGTCGCTTGGTGCAGACGCCCTGCGTTAAGACGGCGTCGATTCAATATCGAATGCGCTCGATGACATAGCTTTGGAGAATATCGATGGCAAATCCCTGACACCAAAGCCCGTCTCTACTTGATTCTAATGGTGTCTTGTGGAGTCCTATGGTGTGCTAACCTACTGAAGGATCGAGTAATTCAGTCACTTGGCAGGCCAATGGGCTACCTTCGGGACGTAGGCGTCGCAGGTTCAAATCCTGTCACCCCACCGCGCTGCCAAATCATTTGAACAACGACTCGATCCGAAGTATTGACTCTTTTCCAACGAGAGGTTTTATGAAGCGATTCCCTTTGGCGCTCACGTTCTTTCTTGCCGTTTATTCGGTAACCGCGCTAAAGAATGCCTCCGCGGAAACGGCGTCGCCTGCGCAGACAACCCCCGCGCCGCAGAAACTCGACGACGAATACACGAAGCTAATCAAGGAATATTTGCAGGACTCACGCATTACCACCGAATTGGTGGATCACATGCCTGCGTCCGATACAGTCCCGTCGCCATTGAAGTTCTTCGGACGAATTCCCGGCACTCCGGGCGAGCTGACTTATTCGAAGGATATCAATCGCTACTACGAAACGCTCGCTCAAGCGTCGCCGCGCGCTAAATTTTGGAAGATTGGGAAGTCCGAAGAGGGACGCGACCAGGTCCTCCTTGCCATCGCCGATGAAGATACCATTAAGGATCTCGATCGCTACAAGAGCATGCTTGCTCAGCTCACCGATCCTAGAAAGATCACGGAGGAACAGGCGCAAGCGCTGATTCACACTGCGAAGCCGATTTACTGGATCACCAGCGGTATCCATTCGCCGGAGACCGGCGGGCCCGAAATGCTGATAGAGCTGGCTTATCGCCTCATGATCGAGGAGACGCCGTTCATTCAGGCGATCCGCAATAACGTGATCGTGCTGATTACGCCGGTGGTCGAAACCGACGGCCGCGAGAAGCAGGTCGACTCATACTATTACGGCAAGAAAACCGGCAAGCAGCGTCCGCCCCTGATGTACTGGGGAAAATACGTCGCTCACGATAATAATCGAGACGGCATGGGCCAACTCCTGAAGCTGACGCAGAACATCACCAGAGAAGTGCTCGACTGGCATCCCACAGTGCTGCACGATTTGCACGAGGCTCAATCGTACTTATACGTATCCACCGGCACAGGCCCTTACAACAACTCCCTTGATCCCATCGCCGTCAACGAATGGTGGCTGCTCGCCGAAACCGAAGTCATGGAGATGGCGAAGCGCGGCGTTCCCGGCGTCTTCACATATGGTTTTTACGACGGTTGGGTTCCCAACTATCTTTTCTGGATCGGGATCACCCACAACGGTTTCGGGCGCTTTTATGAAGTCCAGGGCTACGGTCCCGATCTCGTTCCCGATCTGCACCTTCCCGACAGTACTACTAGCAGGGAATGGTATCGGGCGAATCCGCCGCTTACCAACATCAAGTGGGGACCGCGCAATAACACCAACATCCAGGAATCGGCGTTGCTGTTCGCGCTTCACAAAGTCGCCGAGGATCGCAATCTTTATCTCGAAGATTATTGGATGAAAAATAAGCGGGCGATTGACAGGGGCCGCAGCGAAGCACCCTACGCATGGGTCATCCCCACTGGCCAGCGCCGCCGTGCCGATGCGGCCGATATGATCAACGCTCTGCGCGCCCAAGGCCTTGAAGTGCAACTCGCCAGCTCCGCGTTCAAAGCCGGCAAAACCGACGTTGCCGCCGGCGACTACATCATTCGCGCCGACCAGCCCTTTCGTACTCTCGCCGACATGTATTTCAGCGTGCAGAATTATCCGGTCGCCAATCCACGTCCCTATGATGACACCGGCTGGACGATGCAGTACATGCGCAACATCACGCTGACCCCGGTGAAGGATCGCTCCATCCTGGATCAGCCGATGACTCCAATCAGCTCGGATGTTCGCGTGCCTGGGCGAATCGACGGAAACGGCGAAATTTTGATAATCGACCACACCACCGACAACGCGTTGATGTCGTTCCGCTTCAAAAACGCCCGCATAAAGATGCTCGCGGCGGAAGACGACTTTGAGCTCCTGGGTCACAAGTTTCGCGCCGGCACATTCATTATCCCGAACGCCAATATGAATGCACTTCGCTCGTCGATTCAGGAATTTGGCCTTTCCGCTTGGGCGGTGGCTTCTGCTCCGGCCGTTAAAACCCACGAGATGGAGATTCCGCGCATCGGCTACGTCCATTCCTGGCAGAACACGCAAGACGAAGGGTGGGTCCGTGCGGCGCTTGATCACTATGGAGTTCCATACAAATATTTCGCCGATCAGAAACTTCGCGAAGGCAATCTGCGCGCCAAGTACGACGTGATCATTTATCCCGACGTTGCCGGGACGTCGCAATCTATTCTGAGAGGCATACCGAAAGTCGGTCCAGATCCAATTCCCTACAAAAAATCCAATCTGACGCCCAACCTCGGCACCCTCGATGAAAGCGACGACATCCGCCGCGGTATGGAAGCCGAAGGTCTTGCCGAACTTGCCAAGTTCGTAGAAGCCGGCGGCACGCTAATCACCGAAGGATCAACTTCCGCTTTTGTCGCCGACTACGGTCTGGTGGGAGGTGTCAGCGTCGAGCATCCCGCCCAGCTGTTCGTCCGCGGATCGATCCTGCGCGGCCAATTTACGGATCTCAAGAGTCCGATCGCCTACGGTTACGATCAGAAGGATATTCCGGTCTACTTCAATCAAGACCCGGTCTTCGCCGTGGGCGAGGGACGCTCGAGTGGAGGCGGCGGCTCCGGACCCGGTTCGACCCTCGGGCAGAACGTCACTCCGAGCGCGGTGCCCATCCACATTTCCCCTTACGATCAACCGGCCGAGCCTGCTGCTCCTCCATTCGACGAAGCCGCCTACATGCGCCAGATGAGGCTCTTATACGGCGGAGTGAAACCCGATGTTCCTCCGCGTATCATCATGCAGTTCCCGAAAGATCCGAACGACATGCTTCTTTCTGGCACCCTGTCCGGCGGCCAGGCGATCTCCGAGCGACCTCTTGTGCTCGATGCAAACGTTGGAAAAGGTCACGTCGTGATGTTCGCGCTACGGCCGTTCTGGCGCTGGCAGACGCAGGGAACCTATTTCCTGGGCTTCAACGCCATCCTAAACTGGAACCATCTCGACGCCGGAAAGCCCGAACCTAAACCCGCCAATGTTGCGGGCGGCGCACCGTTGTAGGTGGCGGACTGCTACCGCGTTGCAGGCGCCGATAATCTGCGGATGCGATAGAAGCCGTACCCGATGAGGTTGGTCAAGAGAATGGTGGCGGTGATCTTGATGGCGAAGTGAAGGGGATTGGGGACATCGACAAAGGGATAGACACTGGTCGTGCAGGTAAAGAGCGTCGCACAAAAGCCGACGACACAGAGCACGGCGACCCAGGTTGGGATGCGCGCCCGAACGAGCTTTGCGCCGATCAGGGGGATGGCGAACATTGCCAAATACGCAAGGCCGTAGAGGATATTGGACGCATTGTTGAGCACCGCAAAGGCCTCGGCCGCACGCACGCCGGCGGAGGCAAGAACGAGCAGTGCGGCGACGAGAATGGTCGCGACAAGGATGGAATTGGTTGGGGTGCGGTAGCGCGGATGAAGACGTGAGAACCAAGGCGGAATGAGGTGGTCCCAGCCCGCGACCATCGGCAGCCGCGTGACGCCTGTGAAGATGAAGCTCGCGGCACCGAGAATGCGGATCTGCAGAAGGAGAATGACGAGTCGGGCAAGGAAGTTGGCAAAGCCGGAGTCTCCGAATGCAAGGCGAAGCGTCTGCGGAATGGGCGCGATGTAGTTGATCGTCGTGCCGGCAAGCTCGTGGAAAGCAAGCACGGAGGCCGTTCCGAGCGTGAACATCAGAAAGATAATGGGCGAGGCGATGAGGATGGAGCGGCCGATATCGCGGCTGGGCGCCTTTGCCTCGCCGGCCATGATGGCAATGTACTCAATGCCGGCTGCCGCGAACAGCGTCTGACCGATGAGGGCGAGCGAGGTCGGGCTGGAATCGGGAAGCTGCAGATCGAAGGGAGCGAAATGGATCGGTGCGTGATGTCGGAGCGCCCAAAGCGGTGCGAGGATCAGCAACGCGAACGCCGTGATCATGGCAAGGCCCGAGATGTTGTGAATCCATTTGCCGATGGCGAGGCCCCGAACTGCGGAGAGCGCCAGCAAGGTGAGGACGCCGGCAAGAAAGCAGAAAACGACGAGGTGATTTTCCGGAATCCAGGCGGCGCGCGGGCCGACCATGAAAGCGAACTCGCTGGGGATTTGAAACAGGATTGTGGCGATGGTGGAAAGAGCGTAGGCCCAGATGTTCCAGGCGACGAGAAAGCCGGCTGTGTCGCCAAAGGCACGGCGGGTCCACACGTACAAGCCGCCCTCGAGAGGCATCTCGCGATTTAAGTGATAGACCGTGGCTGCCATGGGCAGGTAGAACGTGCCGAAGGCCAGCAACCAAACGACGGTTTGCGCATGGCCCAGACCCGCGGCGATGCCTACCCATGCGCTGCCCACGACGGTAAGCACCTGCGACAGTACGAGATCGCGAAGGTTAAGCTGGCGCGGGAGGTGCACTAGGCGCGCGTCTCAGTCATGTGAACGTCACATGACAGTAACATGAAAGTAAAACAGCCTGCCTAATTTACCGGGTGCAATTCTAAATAGGCCTGCTCCATCGGTTCCCCTGTCGGGGGGGGTGGACTGCATGCAACACAATAAACTAGAGGCATCAAAAATGATCCGTTCGCTATTCAATCGCAGGCTGTTGGCCGTGGCGCTGGCCGCAGCACCTGCGTTCAGTGCACACGCCGCCATCCAGGTGATCGCCAGCAGCAGTATCAGCGGCACCTACCAGGATTTGTCCGATGCGACCTCCGGACTACTCGAGAATGGCGTTCCCGGCAATCGCTTGGGCGGCATCGGCTCGGCTATCGCGTACGCCGGCGGCGATACCTTCCTGCTCCTCCCGGATCGCGGCCCCAACGCCGTCGCAGGCTATGGCGGGGACCCGATCGACAACACGGTGTCCTACATAAACCGTTTCGAGACGTTTACGCTGCGGCTGCTGCAAAACACCGAATTCAACCCGACCAATCCCGATAGCGGCCCCGCCGATGTCATCGGTCTGCCATTCATCTTGACGCCGGAGCTCAAGGCCACGACGCTGCTGTCCAGCCAGGTGCCGCTGAGTTATGGCAAGGGCGGCACCGCCGCCGGGATCGAAATCTCCGGCAGCCCCACCCGCTCCGGGGTTCCGCCGCTGAATTTCAAGAACCGCACGTTCTATTTTACCGGCCGCTCGGACGGCTTCAATTCGAAAGAGTCGTCCACCTGGCCGTTCAACGCGCGTTTCGATACTGAGGGCATCCGCGTGTCGAATGACGGCAGGTCCGTGTTCATCTCCGATGAGTACGGCCCGTACGTCTATCAGTTCGATCGCGCCACGGGACAGCGCATGCGCTTCTTTACCCTGCCGCCGACTTTCGCGGTGGCTCATCCCAACACCACGACCGCATCCGAGACCGGCACCGGCGGCACCGCGCTGAACACGGTCGGACGCGTTGCCAACAAGGGCGCGGAAGGACTGGCGATCACGCCGGACGGCAGGACGCTGGTGGTCGCGTTGCAGAGCCCGCTGATCCAGGACGGCGGTACCAGCGGTAACTACGGTGCGAGCGGTATCCCGTACACTCGCATGGTCACGATCGACATCGCCTCCGGCAGGATCATGCATCAGTATGCGTACCCGCTGACGACCGTCAAAGGTTCAGCCATCAGCGAACTGCTGGCCGTCAACGATCACCAGTTCCTGGTGGACGAACGTGATGCCACAGGCTTCGAGACCGCGGTGGACGACAACAGCCCTCCGAAGGAAAAGACGCTTTACGAGATCGATCTCAATGGCGCGACGGATGTGAGCAACATCGCGGACCTGCGCACGGCCGCCTTCCATGCCGTGACCAAGTCAGCCAAACCCTTCCTCGATATCGTCGCGGTGTTGAGCGGCGCCGGTATTGTCAACATTCCCTCCAAGCTCGAGGGCATCGCCTTCGGTCCCGACGTGGAGATCAATGACCACTCCCACCACACCCTGTTCCTGACCAACGACAACGACTTCGTCAGCTACGTAGCCAAGGATGCGGGTTCTTCTGCGAACGTGCTCGCTCCGGCGGACAATCCGAACCGGATATTCGTATTCGCCTTCGATGACAGCGACCTGCCGCTGCCGGGGAAAGTCCAGCCGCAGCAACTGTCGCAGCATCACCGGGAGCACTTCGACGCACCGTTCTTCGGTGGCTTCGGATCGCCCCCGGAAATGGATGACTACTGGCCGTAAACGAGCGAATCAGCCGGACGCCGCCCATCCCGGCGGCGTCCGCTGAACGTGCCGTCCGTGCGTTGCTAGGTACCGGCCGAACCGCCCTCGGTCCGCGCGCGATGCTCGCGCACCACGGCGATGAACTGCTCACCGTACCGAGCGAGCTTCGCCTGGCCCACGCCCGGCAGGGCCGCGAATTGGCCGAGATCGAGCGGCATGTGTTCTGCCATCTCACGAAGGGTGGAATCATGGAAAATGACATACGGCGGCAGGCCGTTCTCGTCCGCCAGCCGTTTGCGCAGCGCCCGCAAGCGCTCGAACAACGAATCGTCCATTGTCGACGCGCGCGTGCCTGGAGACCGACGCGCGGGCTTCACCGCGCAGGCAATGCTTACGGGGCGTTCGCCGCGCATCACCGACCAGCTCTGCGCGTTGAGCGACAGCACTGAATAGCCGTCCTGCGCTTCGTCGATCAAACCTTGATGCAGGAGAGCCCGCGCGAGGTTGCGCCATTCGTCGACCCGCCGATGCTTGCCGATCCCATAGACACTCAACGCGTCATGTCCGGCCGAGAGCACGCGTTCGGTCCGCGCGCCGCGAAGAATGTCGATGAGATAGGCCGCGCCGAAACGTTGACGGCGCTGAGCCAATCGTGCGACGCAGGATAGAAACTGCCTCGCCTCTGCGCTCCAGTCCTCGACGGTCCGCGGTTCACAGCAATTGTCACATGCCCCGCACGGGCCGGAGAACGTCTCGCCGAAGTAACGCAATTGCACCGCACGACGGCATTCGGCCGAGTCCGCGAATTGCAGCACCTGGCGCAACTGCTGACGGGCGAGACGCTGCTCGTTCTCCAGAGGTTCGCCGCTCGCGTCCACCTTCTGCTGTATCAGGAACTCGGCCGTGCGGATGTCGGCTCCCCCGAAATACAAGGTGCAATTTGCCGGATCGCCGTCGCGGCCCGCCCGGCCTGATTCCTGGTAATAGCCTTCCAGGGTGCGGGGTAAATCGTAATGCACGACCCAGCGCACGTCCGGTTTGTCGATGCCCATGCCGAAAGCAATCGTCGCGACGATGACCTGCAGATCGTCGCGAATGAAGGCGTCCTGGGTATCGCGGCGGGTGATGGCGTCCAGTCCCGCGTGATAAGGCGCAGCGCGGATTCCTTCCGCATGCAGCTTGGCAGCCAGTTCATCGACGCGCCGGCGCGACAGGCAATAGACGATGCCGGCGCCGCCGCCCTTGGCCAGCGCCAGCAACTCACGAAAAGAGGTTTTGTCCTTGACGCGTACCCGATAAAAAAGATTCGGCCGGTTGAAACTTGCCACATGCACGGCCGGATCGCGCAGCTCTAGCTGCGTGATGATGTCGGTACGCACGCGCGCCGTGGCAGTCGCGGTAAACGCGAGCAGCGGGACCTCGGGATGGCGCCGTCGCAGCCGCGCCAGCTGACGGTACTCGGTTCGAAAATCATGTCCCCATTCCGATACGCAGTGCGCCTCGTCGATGACAAAGGCGTTGATGCCGAAACCTGAACACAGGCGGCTCAACGGACCTTCGAAAAATTCCTGCAGCAGCAGCCGTTCCGGCGCGAGGTAGAGCAGTTTGTATTCGCCGCGCAGCAGCGCCTGCGTTCGCCGCTGGATGTCGGCGGCGTCGAGGCTGGAATTGATAAAGGCCGCGGAAATGCCGTTGTTCAGCAACTGGCGAACCTGGTCCTGCATGAGGGCAATCAGGGGAGAGACGACTAGCGTCACTCCCGGTTGCAACAAGGCCGGGAGCTGAAAGCACAGCGATTTTCCGCCGCCGGTGGGCATCAGCGCGAGCACGTCGCGCTGCGACAATACATCGCGAACGATCGCTTCCTGGCCCGGACGGAAGCGATCGAACCCGAAGCAGCGCTTGAGGGCCGCCGTCAAGTCCCCAGGTGTAGCAGGATCTGGGATCGCATGCTGCGCCTTGCGATAAGGTGAGCTAATTGTGGACACGGACTCAGTGTAACTGCCGATCGTGGTCACGGACACTCATCAACATAAAACACTTGCATCGTCACGTCGATTAATCAATGCCATTACCGAGAAACTTCGCATCATCCCCCAGCCGTCGCGCCGATAACTTCCTCAACTGTCGCCACCCTCGCCTGAAAGGGAAAAATCTTTTCCATCAAAATGCGCTGCACTTCAGGATCCTTGTCCGAGCAGCCATCGGCGACAACAACGGCGCGGTAGTCCATGTCCGCTGCATGGCGTAAGGTCGAGAGCACGACGCCCTGCGTGAGGATCCCCGTGAGCAATAACGTATCGATGTTGTTGGACCGCAGGATCATATCGAGATTGGTTCCCGTGAAAGCGCTCACACGTTGCTTCGTCACCACGACATCGCCGGGTTGAGGAGTAAGTTCGGGGTAGATTTCGGCCGCGGGGTCGCCCGTAGCAAGAAGCCCGGCAGCTTTCAGACGGCTGAATACGGAGTTTTGCCCGCTTACTTCCGGATAGCCAGGCTGAAAACCGACGACCACATGAATCACCATTGCGCCGGAATTGCGCGCCGCCACGGCGAGGCGCTTGACTCGACCCAAGAGCGCCTCCTTATCAATGGCATAGGAATCAACCACCATTCTCTGGAAATCCATTAAAAGAAGGGCAGTCACTTTTGGCCTGATGGATAGTTTGTCGATCACGGTCACGCTCCAATGTCGTCAGCTAAAGCACGCACCTCGCTCAATCGCGCCCAGCGATCGGCTGGACCCAGGCGGTCAGCTCCCTGGAACGGCAGCGCCCAGCCGGGATACTCGAGGGGAAGAGCGCTGACCTGATCCAGCTGTTTAAGCTCGTCCAGTGTCAGCGTGAGTTGGACCGACGCGAGATTGTCCTCAAGCTGTTCGACGCGTTTCGCGCCAATGATGACCGAGGTTACCACCGGCTTTGCCAAGAGCCACGCGAGCGAGAGTCGTGCAGGGCTGCATTCGTGCGCTTTCGCGATCGGAGCCATCACATCGAGGATCTTCCAGGTCCGTTCTTTGTCCACCAGAGGAAAGTCGTACTCTGTGCGGCGCGACCCCGCGGGCTTCTGGTTCGTCCGGCTGAACTTGCCGGAAAGCAAACCGCCGGCAAGCGGACTCCACACGAGCAGCCCAACCTTCTCGGATTCCAGCAAGGGAACGATTTCGCGCTCGGTATCGCGGCCGGCGATTGAGTAGTAAGCCTGCAGCGTGTCGAATCGGGCTAGTTCCTTGAGTTCGGCGATGCCGAGGGCTTTCGCGATTTTCCATGCCTGCCAGTTGGAGCAGCCGATATAGCGAACCTTTCCCTGCTGCACCAGCGTGTCGAGAGCGCGAAGCGTCTCATCCAGCGGGGTCACGGAATCGTTGCCATGGATCTGGTACAGGTCGATATGGTCGGTCTGCAGACGGCGGAGACTGGCCTCCACTGCGTCCATGATGTGGCCGCGAGAAGCTCCGACGTCATTTCGCCCTGGGCCGACACGGCTGTAGACCTTCGTCGCGATCACGACCTGCTGCCGCGCGATGTCTAGATTCTTCAGTGATTGCCCAAGAATCTTTTCGCTCTCACCCTCCGTGTAATTGTCCGCCGTATCAAAGAAATTGATGCCACCGTCAATCGCCGCTTTGAC
>Ga0193716_1000068_pt1 | contig 60734 bp, 38 predicted proteins | sample U2c1metaG_FD_145901 | JGI IMG/M metagenome (GOLD analysis project Ga0193716, IMG submission 145901) | Soil microbial communities from a riparian zone of the East river system, Colorado, United States - U2c1 | ecosystem: Environmental > Terrestrial > Soil > Riparian zone | place: USA: East River...
TGTCGTCGCTGGTAGGATTCAGTTCGTCTTTTATGACGGCTTCGTCTTCCATTTTATAGGCGTCTTTGAACTTTTGGTGCCATTCGGGGTGAGACTTTTTTTGTACTGCTTCGGTAAGCAGGGGCAGGGTCTCTTTACAATCACCCCAGACGGGCACGGTTGCTTTTATGTTCTTGTCTATTTCGGCGGGGTCGATGTCGAGGTGGATGACCTTTGCCTGTTTGGCGTATTTATCGAGGCGGCCGGTGACGCGATCGTCGAAGCGCATGCCGATGGCGATCATTACATCGCATTCGTTGGTAAGCAGGTTAGGGCCATAGTTGCCGTGCATGCCAAGCATACCGACGTTGAGCGGGTGGTCGGTGGGCAGGGCGCTGAGGCCGAGGACGGTCCAGGCAGCGGGGATGCCGCTTTTTTCGACGAAGGCCTGGAATTCATTTTCTGCCTTACCCAGGATGACACCCTGGCCGAAGAGGATGAAGGGTTTTTTTGCTTCATTGATCAGCCTGGCTGCTTCGGCGATGTATTCCTTACGAACGATGGGTTTTGGCCGATAGCTGCGGATGTGGCTGCAGCGTGTATATCCTTCGTAGTTGAACTTCTGGATCTGGGCGTTCTTTGTGATGTCGATCAGCACCGGGCCGGGGCGGCCGCTGCCGGCGATGTAAAAGGCCTTTGCCAGTACGGCAGGAATCTCGGTGGCGTCGGTGACCTGGTAGTTCCATTTGGTAATGGGCGTAGTGATATTGATAACGTCTGTTTCCTGGAAGGCGTCGGTTCCGAGCAAGTGGGCGAAGACCTGGCCGGTGACGCAGACGAGGGGTGTGCTGTCGATCATGGCGTCTGCAAGGCCGGTGACCAGGTTGGTGGCGCCGGGGCCGCTGGTAGCGAATACGACGCCTGTCTTGCCGGATGAGCGGGCATATCCCTGAGCGGCGTGAATGGCGCCTTGTTCGTGGCGAACGAGGATGTGGTTCAGCTTGTCGCGGTAGTCATAGAGGGCATCATAGATCGGCATGATAGCTCCGCCGGGATAACCGAAAATGGTATCGACGCTTTCTTCGAGGAAGGCTTCGAGTACGGCGACGGAGCCACTCAACTCCCGCACCACCGGGGCTGCCTTTGCGGGTCCGGCGGCCTTGGGCTTCGATTGGGCTGGGGTGGGAGTTGTTGTAACGTTGCTCATATACTAAGTTTTAATGTGTGTTGTTGTTATGCTTCGTCGGTTACACAGCCTTCGGCTGCGGTCTTTACCTGTTTTGCATATTTAAAAAGGACGCCGCGGGTTGCTTTCAGGGCTGGTTGTTTCCAGGCTGCTTTTCTTTTTGCCAGCTCTTCCGGGCTAACCTTTAGCGTTATAGTGTTGTTTGTTGCGTCGAGCTCGATGATGTCTTCGTCCTGTACGAAGGCGATGGTACCGCCCTGGTGTGCTTCGGGGGTGATATGACCAACGACAAAGCCGTGGGTGCCACCGCTGAAGCGGCCGTCGGTGATGAGGGCGATGCTTTTGCCGAGGCCTGCGCCGATGAGGGCGGAGGTAGGTTTGAGCATTTCGGGCATGCCGGGTGCGCCGACGGGGCCTACGTAACGGATGACGACTACGTCGCCTGCTTTTATCTTGCCGGAATTGATTCCGGCGATGAGTTGGTGTTCGCCGTCGAAGACGCGAGCTGTGCCTTCGAAGCGTTCGCCTTCCTTACCGCTGATCTTGGCTACGCTGCCGCCCTCGGCCAGGTTGCCGTAAAGGATCTGGAGGTGGCCGGTGGCCTTGATGGGTTTCTCGAGCGGAAGGATGATATCCTGTTTATTAAAGTCGAGGCTTGGAATATTCTTCAGGTTTTCTGCGAGTGTCTGGCCGGTAACGGTGAGGCAGTCTCCGTGCAGCAGTCCTTTTTCAAGGAGATATTTCATCACGGAGGGGATGCCGCCGTGCTGATGAAGGTCCTGCATGAGGTATTTGCCGCTGGGTTTAAAGTCAGCCAGTACGGGTATACGGTCGCTGATGGTCTGGAAGTCGTCCTGGGTGAGAGGGACGTCCACGCTGCGGGCCATGGCGATGAGGTGGAGGACGGCATTGGTGCTGCCACCGAGGATCATGATGGTAACGATCGCATTTTCGAAGGCTTTCCTCGTCATGATATCGCGAGGTTTGATATCTTTTTCGAGCAGGTTGCGGATGGCTGCGCCTGCTGCGAGGCATTCATTCTTTTTTTCTTCGCTGAGGGCCGGATTGGAAGAGGAGAAGGGCAGGCTCATGCCGAGGGCTTCGATGGCGGAGGCCATGGTGTTGGCGGTATACATGCCACCGCAGGCGCCTGCGCCGGGGCAGGAGTTGCGGACGATGCCCTGGAAGTCTGCTTCGTCGAGCTTACCGGCAATTTTTTGTCCGAGGGCTTCGAAGGAGGAGACGATGTTGAGGTCTTGTCCTTTATAATGGCCGGGGGCGATGGTACCGCCGTAGACCATGATGGAGGGGCGATTCAGCCGGCCTATGGCGATGAGGCAGCCGGGCATATTCTTATCGCAGCCAGGAATGGCGATGATGCCGTCGTAGTACTGGGCGCCGCAGATGGCTTCAATGGAATCGGCGATGATGTCGCGGCTGACCAGGGAATACCGCATGCCGTCGGTGCCATTGGCCATGCCGTCGCTGACGCCGATGGTATTAAATACAAGGCCGACGAGGTTGGTATCCCAGACTCCTTTTTTTACATGTTGAGCGAGGCCGTTGAGGTGCATGTTACAGGTGTTGCCATCGTAGCCCATGCTGGCGATGCCTACCTGTGCTTTTGCGAGGTCTTCGTCTGTCAGTCCAATGCCATACAACATCGCCTGTGCGGCGGGTTGTGTTGTATCCTGAGTGAGTGTCTTACTATACTTATTTAATTCCATTTGGTTAGATAGTTTCCAGTTGATGTTGTTTTTCTACTACTTTGTCTTTATAAGCCAGTTGTATTTTTCTGCTGAGGGTGTTCGTCCAGGGCGTTGAGAATGTGGTGTCGTCGATGGAGGCCCAGCCTATCACTTCTGCAGCGGTGCCGCAGAAGAAGGCTGCGTCTGCAGACTTCAGCTGGCCCGTAGTGAACTGTCCTTCTTCGACGGGAATATCCAGTTCGCGGCAGATCTCCAGCACAGTGGCGCGGGTGATGCCGGGCAGGATATTACCAGTGGCGGGTGTGAAGAGCTTGCCGTCTTTTTCGAAGAACATATTGGCGCCGGGGCCTTCTGCTATAAAGCCATTCATGTCGGTGAGCAGGGCTTCGTCGTATCCCTTACCTTTTGCTTCCTGGCTGGCCAGGATGGAGTTGACATAATGACCAGATGCTTTTGCTTCTATTTTAAAACCTTTTGGGTTTGGGCGCTGGAAGGAGGATGTCATGACCTTCAGCAATTTCTCGCCGAGGAAGGGTGCCATTTCCCAGACCTGGATGACTGTGAAGGATTCGGTATTGGGGTTGAAGCTCATGTTGGCCGGGCCATAAACGACCGGGCGGATATAGGCGTCCTGAAGGTTATTGCGTTTCAGGATCTCGTAGGTGGCGGCAATGAGCTGGTCCGTGCTGTAGTTGTATGGCATATTGAGCGCTTCAGCGGATCGCTGCAGTCTGTCGTAGTGTTCGACGGGTTTGAAGATCTTTGTTTCGCCGGCAGCAGTGCGATAGGAGCGGATGCCTTCGAATACGGCGTAGCCATAGTGAAGGGACTGGCCATAGAGGTCGGTCTTTGCTTCCGATGATTTGACGATGTTGCCATCCAGCCAGAGAACAGTGTTCTCGTTGTAGTATGCCATATAGATGTTATTAAACTATTAATCTGCCAACGCTTTGGCGAACTGTCGTTCGCCAAAAAAAGAGACCCGCCTCTGGGAGGCGGGTCTCTGGTATTTTTATTCTTTGTATTTACTTTTTACCACCCTCCTCCCTGACTTGCAGGAATAATAATAATCACCACGACCACAATAATTATTGCGGTTAGAACCTGAGTGATATTTAAGCTGCGCTTTTGCAAGAAGGATGTATTCGTACAACGAATATACGTCCGCCTGTTGAACAAACAAAGAACTTTTTTGACAATTATTGTGGAGCGCACTTTTTTTGCGCCGACCGCTAGATAATAGTCGACTTTCTCAACTCGATATTCCCTTTGTGGATGTCGCCGGGAATTTTTCCGCCTACATAATCGCTGATCAGCTCACCGATGGTGGTAGTGAAATAGAAATTTATAGGATCGATATCTTTTGTTACGAAGCCGTTCTGCAGTGTCCAGTTGGCTGCTTCGCGGATCTTATCTGCTTCTGCGTTGAGGCCGAAGTGGTCGAGCAGCATGGCTGCGGACAGGATGCTGCCGAGCGGGTTGGCGATGTCTTTTCCGGCCGCCTGCGGGTAGGAGCCATGGATGGGCTCAAAGAGAGCTGCGCCTTTGCCGATGGAGGCTGAGGGCAGCAGGCCGAGGGAACCGCTGATCACGCTGGCTTCGTCGCTGATGATGTCTCCGAACATATTTTCAGTAAGGACTACATCAAATTGTTTGGGGTTGAGGATGATCTGCATTGCTGCGTTGTCAACGAAGAGGAAGTCGACCTTGACATCGGGATACTGTCCGGCGATGTCCTGTACTACTTTACGCCAGAGGCGGGAAGTTTCGAGTACGTTGGCTTTGTCGACGAGGGTCAGCTTTTTGCGGCGCTGCTGGGCTTTCTGGAAGGCAAGGTGCGCAATGCGTTCGATCTCGTCGCGGGTATAGGTGCAGTCGTCAGAGGCCTGTGTGCCTTCTGCGTTGAGCTCCTTTTTCCCGAAGTAGATGCCGCCGGTGAGCTCGCGATAGATGACGAAGTCGACATCTTCGAGAATTTTTGCCTTCAGTGGGGAAAGGTGCTGGAGGGCTGCATAGGTGGTGACCGGGCGTATATTGGCAAACAATTGCAGTGATTTCCGCAGTTTGAGCAGACCTTGTTCGGGTCTTACTTTGGCGGTAGGGTCATTATCGTATTTGGGATGACCGATGGCGCCGAAGAGGATGGCGTCGCTGTTGAGGGCGGCTTCGATGGTCTCGTCGGGGAGCGGGCTGCCGGTCTTGTCGATGGCGTCTGCGCCCATCAGGCAATAGGTGTATGTAAATTCATGTCCGCCCTGTTCGGCTACTGAGTTGAGAACCTTGATAGCCTGTCGGGTTACTTCGGGGCCGATGCCGTCACCTTCAATAACTACGATGTTTTTTTGCATACAATGTTTATTTGGGTATGGGTTTAAGCGTTTGATGTTTCGCGGGATTTTTCGAAGTTTTCGATCTCGCTTTTCATGTTCAAAAGATAATCGATGTCATCGTACCCATTGAGCAGGCAGGTTTTTTTATAGTTGTTGATGTCGAATTTTTCTGACTGACCGTTGACGGTAATGGTCTGGGATTCGAGGTCGACGGCAATGGTTGTCTTCGGATCTTTTTGGATGGCGGCAAAGGCCTTTTGCAAAAAATCTTCGCTGACAGTGACGGGCAGCAGGAAATTGTTGAGCGCGTTGTTCTTGAAGATATCTGCAAAGAAGCTGCTGACGACAACGTCAAAGCCGGCGTCCTTGATGGCCCAGGCGGCGTGTTCGCGACTGGACCCGCAGCCGAAGTTCTTTCCTGCTACCAGGATCTTCCCGCTATAGGTAGGGTCGTTGAGGATAAAATCTTTTTTCGGTGTGCCGTCACTGTTGTAGCGCCAGTCGCGGAACAGGTTTTCGCCGAATCCGTCGCGGCTGGTGGCTTTGAGGAAACGGGCTGGGATGATCTGGTCGGTGTCGACGTTCTCCTGGTTGAGAGGAACGGTAGTGGAATTTATTTTATTGATGGACTTACTCATTGTTTGTTTTGTTTATATATACTCCCGGATGTCGGCTACTTCGCCGGTGATGGCTGCGACGGCTGCGGTCAGGGGGCTGGCCAGGAGAGTTCTGGCATTGGGGCCCTGGCGGCCTTCGAAGTTGCGATTGGAAGTCGAGATACAATATTTCCCTGCGGGGATCTTGTCTTCGTTCATGCCGAGGCAGGCGGAGCAGCCGGGTTGGCGGAGGTTGAAGCCGGCTGCTTCGAAGACCTTGTCGATGCCTTCTTTGATGGCTTGCTGTTCGACCTGTTTGCTTCCGGGTACGATCCATACTTCCACGTTGTCGGCTTTCTTTTTACCTTTTACAAAGGAGGCTACGAGCCGGAGGTCTTCGATGCGGGAGTTGGTGCAGCTGCCGATGAAGACATAGTCTACTTTTTTGCCTTTGATCGCGGCGCCGGCCTGGAGGCCCATATAGGTCAGGGCTTTTGCGAAGGCCGCTTGTTCATTGGTCTCTATTTCGTTGGTAGCGGGGATATGTCCGGCGACGCTGACGCCCATGCCCGGGTTGGTTCCGTAGGTGATCATGGGTTCGATATCGGCGGCGTTGATAGTGATCTCCTTGTCGAATTTGGCATCCTTGTCAGAGTAAAGCTCTTTCCATTGCGCGAGCTTTTTATCCCATTCTGCGCCTTTGGGGGCGAATTCGCGCCCTTTTATGTAGTCGAAAGTGGTTTGGTCCGGGGCGATCAGGCCGCCGCGGGCGCCCATTTCGATGCTCATGTTACAGATGGTCATGCGGGCTTCCATGGAGAGGTTGCGGATGGCGGAGCCGGCGTATTCGACGAAATAACCGGTAGCGCCGCTGGCGGAAATCTTCGCGATGATATAGAGGATGATATCTTTGGAGACGACGCCATTGTTGAGCTCGCCTTCCACGTTGATGCGCATCAGCTTTGGTTTGCTTTGCATCAGGCATTGGGTGGCCATGACCATTTCCACTTCGCTGGTACCGATGCCAAAGGCGATGGCGCCAAAGGCTCCATGCGTGGAGGTATGACTGTCGCCGCAGACCAAGGTCATGCCGGGCTGTGTGATGCCGAGCTCGGGTCCTATAACATGAACAATGCCCTGGTAAGGATGACCAAGGCCATATAATTCAACGTGATGTCGCGCACAGTTCTCGATGAGTCTTTGTACCTGCATGCGGGAGAGCTCTTCTTTTATGGGGAGCTCCTGGTGCAGTGTGGGTACGTTGTGGTCGGCGGTGGCCACGACTTTGTTAGGCCGGAAGACCTCTAGGCCCCTGTTCTCGATGCCTTTGAAGGCCTGGGGGCTGGTGACCTCGTGGATGAAGTGGGTGTCGATGTAGAGCACGGAAGGGCCGCCCTCGATCGTTTTGATGACGTGGCGGTCCCAGATCTTTTCAAATAATGTTTTTGCCATATTGGTATTTAAAGAGTACTCGTTTATTTGTTGTGCGACCAGGCTGTGACGACTAAGCTGTAACGGTTGATGTGTTGTAAACTTTGGCCATTTCGTGAAGGTCTTCTTCCAACACTTCTTTCTTTGTGTCGGCGACTTCGAGGAAGCGTAGGTAAAGCGTATCGATGTCGTTCCTGTTGAAAGAGTATCCTATCTTCTGGAAACGGAAGGCGAGGGCGCTGCGTCCGCTGCGGGCGGTGAGGACGATGCGGGATTCATCTGCTCCTACTTCTTCGGGATTGATGATCTCGTAGGTAGAAGCGTCTTTCAGGAAACCATCCTGGTGGATGCCGGAGGAATGGGAAAATGCGTTGGCTCCGACGATGGCTTTATTAGGCTGAACGGGCATACGCATCGTATCGGATACGAGGCGGCTGAGCGGGTTGAGCTGTTTTGAGTTGATATTCGTATAAAATCCGAGATGTTTGTGTTGTTTGATGACCATGACGACCTCTTCGAGGGAGGTATTGCCGGCTCTTTCTCCGAGACCGTTGATAGTACATTCGATCTGGCGGGCGCCGTTGCTGATGCCGGCGATGGAGTTGGCAGTGGCGAGGCCGAGATCATTATGGCAATGGCAGGAGATAACTGCTTTGTCGATGTTGGGGACGTGGTTCATGAGGAAGGCGATTTTCTCTCCGTACTGGTTGGGCAGGCAATAACCGGTCGTATCGGGGATATTGACGACGGTGGCGCCGGCACGGATCACGGCTTCGATAACCCGGGCCAGGTAATCGTTGTCGGTGCGGCCTGCGTCCTCTGCGTAGAACTCAACGTCGTCGACGAAGTTCTTAGCCCATTTTACGGCCTGGACGGCGCGTTCAAGGATATCTTCGCGATTTGAGTTGAACTTATTTTTGATGTGTGAGTCGGAGGTGCCGATGCCGGTATGGATGCGGGGGCGTCGGGCGGGTTTGAGAGCTGCGGCGGCCACTTCGATATCTTTTTGAACGGCGCGGCTAAGGCCGCAGACAGTGGCATTTTTGATGATCTTTGCTATCTCTTCCACGGAATGGAAGTCGCCGGGGCTGGAGATGGGGAAACCGGCTTCGATGATATCGACGCCGAGGGCTTCCAACTGAAGGGCCAGCTCGATCTTTTCTCGTGTGTTGAGCTTGCAACCGGGTACTTGTTCTCCGTCGCGGAGGGTGGTATCAAAGATGAAGATTTTCTTGTCGGACATTGCTATAATTTAGAAAGGATAAAAATTATTGCTGTTGATGCAGCAATTTTTTGCCGCAATTCAATATTTCGAAAATACCTTTGTTTACTTTGGAAAGGAAATCATAATTTAAGTGGTTTTACACCCCTTACGAGGGGGGTAAATGAGCCAAAACGCACTGCTGACAAGGATTTTAAAGTTATAAATTACGATGCCCAACCGTTCTTCAGACACGCTATTCCAGCTGATCAAATCCCTCGAAAAGTCCGAAAAACGGAACTTTAAGCTCTACATTACGCGCAATTCAGCGAGTGAGGACCTGAAAAGCATCCAACTATTTGACGCTCTGGACAAAATGGAGGAGTATGATGAGGCTCAATTGTTAAGTAAAAACAAAAATTTGCGCAAGGCCCAGCTTTCCAACGCCAAGGCGCATCTCTACCGGGAGATATTGTCCAGCCTGCGACTGATCCGTCAGGAGGAAAACATTGATATTCAACTACATGAGCAGCTGGACTATGCCCGGATCCTCTATAATAAGGGGTTGTATCTGCAGAGTTTGAAGACCCTTGACCGGATCAAGGAGAATGCGAAGGCGCATAACCAGGTGACTTTTCTGTTGCAGGTGTTATTCTTTGAAAAGACGATCGAATCCCTTCATATCACCCGAAGCATGCAGGACCGTGCCGATCAGCTGGCCAGCGAAGTAGATACTGTCAACGAGCAACTGAGGCTGATAAGTCAGTTATCGAATCTGTCGCTGGAGCTATACAGCTGGTATATCCGCAATGGGGTGGCGAGGAATGAGAAGGATGAGGAGGCGGTGCAGGAGTTCTTTGAGAAGCAGTTGCCGGCGAATATCAATGAGGTTCAGGGCTTTTATGAGAAGCTGTATCTGTACCAGAGTTTTTCCTGGTATGCTTTTATCCGGCAGGATTTCCTGATGTATTACCGGTATACGCAGAGGTGGGTGGATCTTTTTGAGCGGGAGCCTTTTATGGTAGCGATAGAGACTTCGCATTATATCAAGGGGATGCATAATTTACTGGGGGCGCATTTTGATCTGCTGAATGATGAGAAGTTCCGGGAGACGCTGAATAAATTTGAGACGTTCTCGGAGTCGGATATCGTGAAGAACAACGTAAATAACAGGATACAGACCTTTGTGTATCTCTATATTTCCAAGCTCAATCAGCATTTTATCGATGGTACTTTTACGGAGGGGATAACGCTGGTGCCGTATATCGAGGAAAAGCTCAAGGAGTATTGGATGTACCTGGATCGGCACCGGATATTGGTGTTCTACTATAAGATCGCCTGTTTGTATTTTGGGAGCGGAGATTATGAGAAGACGATAGACTATCTGAATAAGATCATCAACTGGAAGGTTGATCTGCGGACGGATCTGCAGTGTTATTCGCGGCTGTTGCATCTGATCGCGCATTATGAGCTGGGGAATTTTGACCTGTTGGAGTACCTGATCAAGTCAGTTTACCGGTTCATGGCCAAGATGGGGAATCTCAGTCTTGTGGAGGAGGAGATCTTCCGGTTTTTGCGGAAGTCCTTTAATTTGTCGCCGGGGAAGCTGCGGCCGGAGTTTGAGAAGCTGGTGGAGAAGCTCAAGGAATTTGAGGGGAACCGGTTTGAGACGAGGGCGTTTATGTATTTGGATATTATCTCGTGGATGGAGAGTAAGATACGGCATGTGCCGGTGCAGGATGTGATAAGGAAGAAGTACCTTGAAGGAGAAAGGAGGGGGTGAACCAATTGGATCAATTGTTGTTATATATCTCATACAGCTTGAATATCACAAATTACAATTTATTTTAATACGGGAAGCCGGGCGGGCTTAGGAACGGAGTATTTTGGAAAAAACATTTTTCTAAAGTAAATTCGTACCTTTGCCCTCCTTAATTTAGGTTTATTGGCATCATTTGGGTGCTCAATTTCTTGTTTTTGGAGGCCTAAATTATTGGTATTCAGTAGAAATGGTTGGAAGCTCCGAAAGGCGAAACCAACGTTTCGGTAAGGTTGGAATAAAGATAAAAACCGCATATTGCAATATGGCTATTAAAAAAGAAAATCGTCCCAGAGCCACTTTTTCAAAAATCACTATCGGATTAGCTTCGCCCGATTCCATTCTCGAGAGATCGTATGGAGAGGTTCTGAAGCCAGAGACCATCAACTACCGCACGTACAAGCCTGAAAGAGATGGTTTGTTCTGTGAGCGTATTTTTGGTCCCGTAAAGGATTATGAGTGTGCCTGCGGCAAGTACAAGCGGATACGCTATAAAGGGATCGTGTGTGACCGTTGCGGTGTGGAAGTCACCGAGAAGAAGGTCAGGCGTGAGCGGATGGGCCACATTAAGCTGGTGGTACCGGTCGTTCACATTTGGTATTTCAAATCGCTGCCCAATAAGATCGGTTATTTGTTGGGGATGAGCTCCAAGAAGCTGGAAAGCATTATTTATTATGAAAGATATGTAGTAATTCAGCCTGGTATCCGTACGGACAAGGGGCAGAATTATGGTGATCTGCTGACGGAAGAAGAATATCTGGAGATCCTGGACACACTGCCCAAGGACAACCAGTATCTGCCTGATGAAGATCCTGCCAAGTTCATCGCGAAAATGGGTGCGGAAGCGGTTCATGACCTGCTGGAGCGTATCGAACTTGATCAGCTGTCCTTCGATCTGCGGAATGCCGCTGCGAATGAGACAAGCCAGCAGCGTAAGGCGGATGCCCTGAAGAGGCTGAGTGTTGTGGAAGCTTTCCGCGATGCCAATTCCCGGATCACCAACCGTCCTGAGTGGATGGTTATGCAATATATCCCTGTTATTCCTCCGGAATTACGTCCGTTGGTTCCATTGGATGGGGGTCGTTTTGCTTCATCCGATCTGAACGATCTGTATCGCCGGGTAATCATCCGTAACAATCGTCTGAAGCGTCTTTTGGAGATCAAGGCTCCTGAGGTCATCCTTCGTAACGAAAAGCGAATGTTACAGGAAGCTATCGACTCCCTGTTCGACAACAGCCGTAAATCAAATGCCGTCAAGGCTGAAGGTGGTCGTGCGTTGAAGTCTCTCAGCGACGTGCTGAAGGGTAAGCAAGGCCGGTTCCGTCAGAACCTGCTTGGTAAACGTGTCGACTACTCTGGTCGTTCGGTTATCGTGGTAGGTCCGGAGCTGAAGCTGCACGAGTGCGGTCTGCCTAAGGATATGGCTGCCGAGCTTTTCAAGCCCTTTATCATCCGCAAGCTGATCGAGAGAGGGATTGTGAAGACGGTGAAGAGCGCCCGTAAACTTGTTGATAAGAAAGAGGCTATCGTTTGGGATATCCTTGAAAATATATTAAAAGGTCACCCGGTCATGCTGAACCGTGCCCCGACGCTGCACCGTCTGTCTATCCAGGCCTTCCAGCCCAAGCTGATCGAAGGTAAGGCTATACAGCTGCACCCGCTGGTGTGTACGGCGTTCAATGCCGACTTTGACGGTGACCAGATGGCCGTTCACGTTCCGCTGAGCAGTGCTGCCGTACTGGAAGCGCAGCTGCTGATGTTGTCTTCGCACAACATCCTCAACCCGCAGAACGGGACACCAATCACTCTGCCTTCACAGGACATGGTCTTGGGTCTTTACTACATCACGAAGGGCAGGAAATCTACTCCGGCCGTGAAGGTGAAGGGAGAAGGAAAGGCTTTCTACAGCGCAGAAGAAGTTATCATCGCTTATAATGAAGGACGGATCGATCTGCACGCCTTTATCAAGGTAAAGACCAATGTGCGGACGGCGCAGGATACCATCGAACACAAGCTGCTGGAGACTACGGTAGGCCGGGTGCTGTTCAACCAGCACGTTCCTGCGGAAGTAGGTTTTGTCAATGCGTTGCTGACGAAGAAGTCGCTTCGTGAGATCATCGGTAATATCATCAAGTGGACGAATATCCCTAAGACGGTGAAGTTCCTGGATGATATCAAACAGCTTGGTTTCCGGATGGCCTTCCGTGGCGGATTGTCCTTTAATATCAATGACCTGATCATCCCCGATACTAAAGAGAAGCAGCTCGACAATGCGAAAGTGGAAGTCGACGAGGTCTGGGAGAACTATAACATGGGGTTAATCACGAATAACGAGCGATATAACCAAATCGTGGATATCTGGTCCCGCGTGGATACTCGTATCACCGAGTCGCTGATCGTCGAGTTGGCCAATGACAAGCAAGGGTTCAACTCCGTGTACATGATGCTGGATTCCGGTGCCCGTGGTAGCAAGCAGCAGATCAAACAGCTGGCTGGTATCAGAGGTCTGATGGCGAAGCCAAGGAAGTCAGGTTCTACCGGCAGTGAGATCATCGAGAACCCGATCCTCTCCAACTTCAAGGGTGGTCTGAACGTACTGGACTACTTTATCTCTACCCACGGTGCCCGTAAGGGTCTTGCGGATACGGCCCTGAAAACGGCCGATGCCGGTTACCTTACCCGTCGTCTGGTGGACGTTGCACAGGATGTGGTCATCACGGAAGAAGATTGCGGTACATTAAGAGGTATTGCGACCTCCGCGCTGAAAGACAATGAAGACGTCGTAGAACCATTATATGATCGGATCCTGGGTCGTACGTCGCTCCATGACGTATATGATCTCCAGACCGACAAGCTGATCGTTACTGCGGGTGAGCAGATAACAGAAGAGATAGGAAAGGCCATCGAAGATGCGGGCATTGAAATTGTGGAGATCCGGTCGGTGCTGACCTGCGAAAGCAAGCGTGGCGTGTGTGTGAAGTGTTATGGTAAGAACCTGGCAACGGGTTATACCACGCAGAAGGGTGATGCTGTCGGGATCATTGCCGCTCAGAGCATTGGTGAACCTGGTACGCAGCTGACCCTGCGTACCTTCCACGTGGGTGGTGTTGCGGGTAGTGCTTCAGTTGAGTCTACAATGGTCGCGAAGTTCGAAGGAACTGTTCAGTTCGATGGTCTGAGAACAGTCGGAACAGTGAACAATGAAGGCAATACAGTACAGGTTGTCATCGGTCGTACCGGTGAGGTAAGGATCATGGACGTAAAGAACGATCGTCTGCTGGCAACCAACAACGTTCCCTACGGTGCTACGCTGAACGTGAAAGACGGTCAGAAGCTGGCAAAGGGAGATGTGATCTGCACATGGGATCCGTTCAACAACGTTGTGATCTCCGAGATCGCCGGACACGTGAAATTCGACGCTGTACTGGAAGGTATTACTTACCGGGAAGAAGCGGACGAACAGACTGGTCACCGCGAGAAGGTGGTTATCGAAACAAAAGACAAGACCAAGATACCTTCTATCAACATTGAAGGGAACAAGGAAATAAAGAACTATAACCTGCCGGTAGGATCTCATATCATCATCGAAGAAGGTGATCCGGTGAGAGCTGGCCAGGTAATCGTGAAGATCCCCCGTGTACTGGGTAAGCTGCGTGATATCACGGGTGGTCTGCCCCGTGTAACGGAGCTGTTCGAAGCGCGTAATCCGGGCAACCCTGCTATCGTCAGCGAGATCGACGGTGTGGTAGCTTTTGGTAATATCAAGCGTGGTAACCGCGAGATCATCGTAGAAGCCAAAGATGGTGTTGTCAAGAAGTATCTTGTTCCGCTGACAAGGCAGATCCTTGCACAGGATGGTGACTTTATCAAGGCCGGCGCACAGCTGTCCGATGGTCAGGTAGCTCCTGCGGATATTCTTTCGATCAAGGGACCGTTTGCCGTACAGGAATATGTGGTCAATGAGATCCAGGAAGTTTATCGTCTTCAGGGTGTGAAGATCAATGACAAGCATATCGAGGTGATCGTTCGCCAGATGATGCGTAAGCTGACGATCGTTGATCCGGGTGATACCCGTTTCCTTGAAGAAGATACGGTCGATAAGTTCGAGTTCCTCGAAGAGAATGACTGGATCTTTGATAAGAAGGTCGTTACCGATCCGGGCGAATCCGGCAAACTGAAAGCCGGACAGATCGTAAGTCTGCGGGAAGTAAGAGAAGAGAATTCCATCCTGCGCCGGAACGATAAGAAGCTGGCTGAATTCCGGGATGCCAATGCCGCTACTTCGGCGCCGCTGCTCCTGGGTATTACGAAGGCCTCTCTTGGTACGCAAAGCTGGATCTCAGCTGCGTCCTTCCAGGAAACGACGAAGGTATTGTCTTCTGCCGCTATCCAGGGCAAGAGCGACGACATGCTTGGTTTGAAGGAGAATGTGATCACGGGCCATCCGATACCGGCTGGTACGGGCCTGCGTGACTTCGAGAACATGATTGTCGGCAGTAAGGAAGAGTATGAGCTGCTGCAGACGACTCGTGAGGCTATGCAGTTCGATGATGAAGAATAGTTGGTTGGCGGCTTTGGCCGCTTGATTATAAGATTGTTAAAAAAAATAAAAGTAGGGGGTAAAAAGCCTCCTACTTTTTTTATATGACGGCTGTGAGGCCTATATTCGCGGTAACTTATGAACAAGATCTCTACTATATTAGCCGTCGTCGCCATTATATTGGCTTCCTCTTTATATTTTGTTCAGTCCCGCCAGATCCAGGAACTGAAGAAGCATACTACCGTCGAGGCGAAACCTGTGAGTGGTAGCAATTTTAAGATCGCCTATTTTGATATGGACTCACTGGAGGCGCATTACGAAGTTTTTAAAGATGCGCAGGCTGTGGTGAAGGCGAAAGAGAACGATATGAATATGGATCTGCAAAGACTCGATCGTGAGAACCAGAAAAAGATACAGGTCTGGAGGCAGAAAGGCAACCAGATGACACAGCAAGAGGGTGAGCAGGCCCAACAGGAGTATGCGCAGATGCAGCAGCAGTTTGCCAGTCACAAGCAGGACCTGGAGCAGGCTTTGTATAAGAGCACGGAAGAGCGGAAGGCCGATATCCGTAAAAGGATCGAAGAGTTTTTGAAAGAATATAATAAGGGCAAAAACTACTCCTACATTTTTGCCTATGACCCAAATTCCTTTATCTACAATAAGGACTCCAGCTATAATATCACCAACGAGCTGGTGCAGGGGCTGAACGACGCGTATAAGAAGAAATAAAACGGGTGAGGCGGAATTGATTGATTTTCTTATCTTGGGGCCTATGGCAGAATCAACCAAAGCAACCACCATTTCCGGATCCCCGTCTTCCGGCGCTGCTACTACCTTCAAACCTACATTAGGGCTGCTGGACGGCACAATGATCGTCGCGGGGTCGATGATCGGCTCCGGTATTTTCATCGTCAGCGCGGATATTACGCGTAATGTCGGAAGCGCGGGGTGGCTCGTCTTTGTATGGGCTATAACGGGGTTTATGACCTTGTCGGCGGCTGTCAGCTATGGTGAGCTGAGCGGCATGTATCCAAAGGCGGGAGGGCAGTATGTATATCTGAAAGAAGCCTATAATCCGCTGACGGGTTTTTTATATGGGTGGAGTTTTTTTGCGGTGATCCAGACAGGGACTATTGCAGCGGTGGGGGTTGCCTTTTCAAAGTTTGCGGGTTATTTTTTTCCGTCCCTGGAATTGAATGATGCCAATGTGATATTGACGCTTGGGACCTTCAAGGTTCATACCGCGCAAGTGGTGTCGATGGTGCTGATCGCTTTTCTTACTTATGTCAATACCCGGGGGATCGAATCGGGTAAGTGGATACAAACCATATTTACCGTTACTAAACTGCTGTCGCTGTTCGGGCTGATAGTGTTTGGTTTTCTGCTGGGGGCTCAAAAGGGTATCTGGCAGCATAACTGGGCGGATGCCTGGCATATGCATCAGCTGGTACCGGGCGGCGCAGGTGGTGCCATGGGTAGCGTGGGTGACCTGGTGGGAAATCCTATTGTGGGACTGGCTGTCGTGGGTGCAATAGCGGCTGCGATGACGGGTTCTATTTTTTCCAGTGATGCCTGGAACAATGTTACTTTCATCGCCGGGGAGATGAAGAATCCCAAGCGGAATATCGGGCTGAGCCTTTTCTTTGGAACGCTGATCGTAACGGTCATTTATGTGGCGGCCAATCTCATGTATCTAAGCGTGATGCCTCTGAATAATATTGCTACGGCTCCACAGGACCGGGTGGCGGTGGCCGCGGCCAATGTCATTTTCGGGCATGTTGGAACTTATGTGATAGCCGTCATGATCATGATCTCGACTTTCGGTTGTAACAATGGATTGATCCTGGCCGGGGCGCGCGTATATTATACGATGGCGGGGGACGGATTGTTTTTCAAACAAGCGGGGCAGCTCAATAAAAATGCCGTGCCGGGCTGGGCATTGTGGGCTCAGTGTGTTGTGGCCTGTGTGCTTTGTCTTAGCGGGAAGTATGGGGATCTGCTGGATATGATATCCTTTGTAGCCGTTTTCTTCTATGCGCTGACGGTGCTGGGCATCTTTATCCTGCGGAAAAAACAGCCTTCGCTGGAACGGCCTTATAAAGCCTGGGGTTACCCAGTGCTGCCAATTATCTATATTATCCTGGCATCGGTGTTTTGTGTGGCACTGATCATCCAAAAGCCGGTGTATGCGACCTGGGGCGCCATCATTGTATTGTTGGGCATCCCTTTGTATTATATCGCGGTATCGAGGAGGAATGCGGTATAAGTCCGGCGCAGCGCCGGACGCGGGTGATGGGGCTTGATTTAAATAGTTTTTATGACGGATTTTAAGCAATTATTTACTGCATTTGAGCATATTAAGGCCGGGGTTATCGGGGATATGATGCTGGACACGTATTTGTGGGGGCATGTGGAGCGGATATCACCGGAGGCGCCGGTACCTGTTGTGACGCTGGACAAGCGCGAGAATCGGATCGGGGGTGCCGGTAATGTGGCGCTGAATCTGGCTTCCCTTGGGGCGCGGGTTACTGCTTTTTCTGTTATTGGAAACGATGCGGACGGCAGGGAACTGGAGAAAATGCTGGAGTCCAGCGGCATCTATACGGAATATCTGACGCGGAGTAAGGCACGGATCACTACCAATAAGGCGAGGGTAATGGGCCGGAATCAACAAATGCTGCGCCTCGACTCGGAGACTACTACGGATCTTACTAAAATAGAAGAAGACGAGCTGTTGGGGCAGTTGCGGGTTTACCTGGAAAAGGAGAAGCCGCAGGTCATTATCTTTGAAGATTATAATAAGGGGGTGCTGACACATCGGGTGATACGGGAGGCGGTGGCTTTATGTCATCGTCACGGGGTCATTACGGCGGTGGATCCCAAGCGCAGGAATTTCTTTTCCTATACGGGTGTAACGATATTCAAGCCCAATCTGAAAGAGGTTCGGGAAGGGCTGAATATCCTGCTGGATGATGTAAAGTTGCCGGCTCTGCGGGATATTCACAAACAGCTCGAAGAAAAGATGCAGCACGAGATCTCCTTTATTACCTTGTCTGAGAAAGGGGTATTTTATCAGAAAGGGGAGGAGTTCGCGCAGATCAGCTCGCACATACGCAATATTGCGGATGTTTCCGGGGCGGGGGATACGGTGATCGCGGTGGCCTCGCTGGTGTATGCGGCTACCGGGGACGTCAATCTGATGGCGGAGGTGGCTAATATTGCCGGGGGGCTGGTTTGCGAGGAGGTTGGGACGGCGGCTATCGGCCGGGAACTGTTGTTGCAGGAGTGCGGGAAATTATTAAGTTGATATTGCGTTGATCAGTTTCGAATGATTTTGTCGTGGTGTTAGCGGCTGTTCAACCATCTGCGTCAATTCTTCAAAATTCTCAGGCACATATTTCTATAGCTTTACGGCCTTAATTATAAAGCTATGTCGAGGTTTACTCTCGCGATTCACGGCGGTGCCGGTACGATCGTTAAAGCAGATATGACTCCTGAATTAGAGCTGGCTTACCTGGAGGGTTTGCAACAGGCTATGGATGCCGGCTTTGCAGTCATGGAGCAGGGTGGTTCGGCTGTCAATGCCATCAAGGCTACCATCGTAATCCTGGAAGACAATATGTTGTTCAATGCCGGGCGGGGTTCGGTCTTTACAAAAAAGGGAGTACAGGAGATGGATGCGGCCATCATGGATGGCAAGACGCTGGAGGCGGGTTCGGTAACGGGCGTCCGTAATGTCCGCAATCCGATAGAGCTGGCTACCGAGGTGATGATCAACAGCAATCATGTATTTTTGAGTGGGAAAGGCGCCAGCGATTTTGCGATCAAACAGGGGATCAAGCTGGAGCCGGATGAATATTTCTTCTCGCAGTTCCGCTACGATCAGTGGAAGGCGATCAGGGACAGCGACACCTATTCGCTCGACCATACACATCAGCGGCTGGAAGAGCTGATGCGGGACAAGAAGTTTGGAACAGTGGGGGCTGTAGCCTGTGATCAGCACGGCAATATAGCTGCTGCGACCAGCACCGGTGGTATGACCAACAAGAAATATGGCCGTATCGGGGATAGCCCGATCATTGGTGCGGGGACCTATGCGAACAACAACACCTGCGGGATATCCTGTACCGGTCATGGAGAGATGTTCATCCGGGCTGTGGCGGCACATGATGTCAGCTGTCTGATGGAGTATAAGGGCATGAGCCTGCAACAGGCTATGGAAGTGGTGGTGCATGAAAAGTTGATGGCCATCGGCGGGGAAGGAGGGATGATCGGGGTAGACGGGCAGGGGAATGCCGCGCTGGTATTCAATAGCCAGGGGATGTACCGGGGATATAAGAGTAGTGACGGAAGTGAGGTGGTTGCAATTTATAAATAGTTATGAAGAGATACGCTGTTATTGTGGCTGGAGGGGCCGGGTCCCGGATGGGGGGCGAGGTGCCGAAACAATTTCTTTTGTTACGGGACAAACCTGTACTGTGGTATACGCTGGAAGCTTTTTTGGGGGCCTATGATGATATGATGGTTGTTTTGGTGGTCCCAGCTGAGCATATGGAGGCTGCGCAAGCTGTCGTGGAGGCCACCCGTGCTTCGCAGCGTGTGCGGTTGACGCCGGGGGGAATTACCCGATTTCATTCAGTGCAAAATGGGTTAAAGCTTATAAACGAAGATTGCGTCATTTTTGTGCATGACGGGGTAAGATGTCTGGTGAGCAGGGAACTGATACACCGGTGTTATGAGCAGGCTGTGTCGTTAGGTTCGGCTATACCTGTCGTGGATTCGAAGGACAGTGCAAGACTGGTGACGGAGGGAGGCAATGAGGTTGTCGATCGCAGCCGGTTGAAGCTGGTCCAAACACCCCAGACCTTTCTCAGCATCATACTTTTACCATCCTTTCATGTCGAATATCGCGAAGAGTTTACGGATGAGGCTACGGTAGCAGAGGCCGCGGGGAATAAGGTGCAGCTTGTGGAAGGAGAGATCAATAATATAAAGATCACGACACCGATAGACCTGCTGATTGCCGAAGCGTTGATAAATTAACTTATTTTATTTTTTGTCATTTTTTCTTCAACAAATTAAGGGGGAAGGGTAACTTGTTCATCACCAGATGAGAATATTGTACAGGATAGGACCCGAACTGGGAGTTGAAGAAGGCAATGCCGGCAAGGTCCGAGCCTTCGAACCGGAAGATACGATCCGAGTTGCTGTGATCCTGTATGACGGCATCGGTCAGCAGATAGAAAGCACCATGTTCTTTCCCCATTTCAGTGCTTCCTCCCAGTACCGAGTAAACGAATTTATCATCCTGGAAAGCTAAGTAAAAGGCCAGGATCTCTCCATCGGGCTTTTTAGCCAGATAGGTAGCCAGATGGCCTTTGGCAGACGCCAGCCTGGCGGCCGCTGCGATACGCCGGTACTGTTCTTCCGGAGTACGTACGAGGCGTCGGCGGTATTCCAGCTGAAAGTGTTCGATCACCTCCCCCGGTTCCACGCCACGTACAATGTCTATGTTGAGTCCCGAAGCTTTTTGCAGCATACGCCGGGCCAGTCTTTTATAACCCTGACGAAGCTGGTGACCGGGGTGATTTAACGGGAGAAAATAGTTTTTTCTGGGGATATTGTTTATCGGAAGCGAAGTAAAGGCTGGAAGGGTATTGGTCTCGTTGCAGTCAAAGTCCCAGAATCTGAAATGGGATGGGATGACCGATAGAAAGTCTACGAGGGAGGGGAGTGGTATATGGTTGGCAAAGACTCCCAGGACAGGAACAAAGTGAGGCTGATACAGGTAGGTAAACCCATATTTTTTGTTCCAGGTAAGGGGCATGACTGCCTCATAATCTCCCAGGATAAGGGCGTCCCATTGTCCGTCTGTCACCGCATCAAGGAAGAAAGACCGGGCATAGAGAAGGCCGGCGGGGGATGAGCGGATGCATTCATCCCATGCGTCGAGGTCCAGGTCCTGTCTTTTCAAATAGCGAATATGGTTTCCGGCGGTCATGTCAGAGGGGGATATTACTAAAGAGTTTTCGAAACTTTATATTTTGCAGGTCTACACTGAAGGATATCTTTTTCCCAAAGGTATTCTGGTCAGGAACTGTCTTTAGCTGGTTGCTGAAGTCTTTGCTATAGACAAGCGGAATATAGATATTGACGACGTGTCGCAGCAGGGACAGCTGCAGACCACCGACATAGAGGAAGTGGCTGGTAGGCGGGTCGGTCTCCCAGGCGCCGGAATAGGTGCCGAAGTCAAAGAAGACCTTCAGGGGGACCCATTCCGGGACGATCTGGCGGGGCAGGGTGCTGCTGAGGTTGACGGCTGCCAACCAGTTGTCTGAACGTCCCTGAAGGCCCTGGAAGATGTCTGTGCGCAGCTTGAGGTTGCCATCGCGCATCATGATCTGCTGGCTGGCAAAACCCGTAAACTCGCTGCGTCCTATAAAATAGTTTTCGTAGGTGTAGTCTTCGTCACCCCGGACGGCGGTGAGCTTGGGTTCGAACCTGCTGAGGTCTTCCGTGGCTGACTGTCCGCCAATGTAGCCGAATTTGGCGCCAAAGAGGCGGATCTCGAGGCCCCCGCCTTTCACGTAATTGAAGAAGTAGTTACCCGTAAAATTGACCCGGTAAAAGGAGGCGGCCTGCTGGAATTGCAGCAGGGCATTGTAGGGATAGAGCGCTCTGTCATCGCGAAGCCCCAGGCTCAGTTGGTTGAGATAGCGAAAATTATATTTCCCGGGAACGGGATAGTAAGAGGAGTCGGTGGACTTTTGTACATAGTGGTCCAGCTGTTTTTCCCCGATGAGATATGTTTTCCATTCGATGAATTTTTCCTGGGTGCTGCGGGCTTCTTTGTTGGGGAAGGTCAGTCGCAGCGTGGGGACGAACTTGTAATATCCGCCGGTGAGTTGGTGTCCGTTGCTATCTAAACTGGTGATGGTAGAAAAACGTTCGCCGGTAATACCAAGCTCTATTTTCCGGAAGGACCGGTCCGGACGCCAGGTATAATTCAGGCCGCCGGCGCCATTGAGCTGATGGCTACCGGTTGCGTATAGGGGCACCAGGACGAACTGGAAGGGGTTGGGTGGAAGGTCATAGTTATGGATCACCGCGCCGACCATGAACTTGTCGTACATGTTCCAGGCGAATGCCGGTAGGAAGTTGATATAATTGAACCTGTCTGTATTCCTGAGATTGAATAAGAAAGTCGGTTTTAATTGTTTGTGTACCGGAGGCCGAAGTGGTCCCTTTTGATCGAGCTGTGCGAAGAAGGGGGCTGTGTTGTGATGACTGGTTTCGTCGAATACTTTTTGGAGGTCATCAGGGTAGGGATGTTTGAATGACCATAGCCGGTAATATTCGTGCATACAGCTGTCGAAGGTTGTAGTGCCCAGGGTGTCTTCGAGCTTTTTCAGCCACTGGCCGGTTTTTGTATAGACGGAGAGGTAATAGCTGGTTTGGGTGAAGTCTTCGGAGGTGGTGGAGATGGGTTGGTCGCCTTTGACGGTTGTAAGGATGTCGAGATTCCATGACTGCTGATCGGCGGGGAGCTTTTTTTCCAGCCAGCTATTTGAGGTTGCGGCGCCGTATTTGAATGCTTTGTAGCGATTGTCATAGTAGGTGTTGAGGCCTTCGTCCATCCAGGCATATCGCCTCTCGTTGCTGGCGAGGATGCCGTAGAACCAGTTGTGGCCGACTTCGTGTTCTATTGTTATGTCGAGGCTTTTCGGGTTGGTGACGTCGTTGTTGATCGCGGTGATGGTGGGGTATTCCATGCCGCTGATGCCGGGTCCCATTTTGCCTTCGACGGCTGTCACGACGTTGTAGGGGTATTCGCCGATGAGGCCGCTACGGAATCTTATTGCGTCTTTGATATAGGAGAGGCTATGCTGCCAGGCGGGGCTTGCTGTTGGCGTGTAATAGGAATAGGCTTGTATGATGCGGCCGGATGGGAGCTGGAGGGTATCGTGGAGGGTGGTGAAGTGTTTGTTCGCGAAGAAGGCGAAGTCGTGGATGTAGTCGCCGTGATAGACTAATGTTTTTGTGTTGCCTGGTGCGGCGGGGGTGAGGCTTGGTGCCCCGGGTGTGCTCGCAACACCGCTGTTCAAGCCCGGTTGTGATTGATTGGCTGAAGGGTGTTGGGGCTTGAAAGGCGGCTTATGAGAACTTCGCGGGAGCTGCTTCGCCACGCTCCCGTCTCGTTGGTAACCTTCGCTATGCTCGGTTACACCCGTTGGCCTTGCCCGTGAAGGGGCGGGTTTTGTGGAGTGGATGCGAGGGTAGGTTTTATGGAGGGAGTGTGGGGGCGTGTTTTGTGTCGTTGCTGTTGTTGCGATCTCCTGGAGGGTCGGGGAGTTTTGGAGTTCGCCGGTGGCGGCAATGGTGAAAGATTGGGGGACGGTGATGCGGACGTCGAAGGAGGCGAATTCACTGTAGAATTCACCCTGGTCGAGGTAGGGGAACGGGTGCCAGCCTTTACTGTCGTAGACGGCGGGTTTGGGGTACCACTGGGTTATGTTGTAGTTGTTGTCGGGGTATGGCTTGTTGGGGTTGGATTTGAGGTTGGGGGTGGAACTGTAGCCGCTGCGGGAAAAGTTGTAGGGCAGCTGGACGTGGAAGGGGGTGGACAAGGTGACCTGGCCTCCGGGTGGCAGGGGATTGGGAAGGATGACCTTTATGATGTCGATATGTTGGGGATGGTCTTCCATCCGGGCTTGCTGGTCGTCGACTCGGAAGTCGAGGCGGTTTATATACCCTCTTTGTTGGCGATCGGAGAAATAGAAGTCGGTTCGTCCGTTGCCGAGCAACTGCTCGCTGAAAGCTGTCTGATCGTTCTTGTAGGCGTTGGGCCAGCAGTGGATCCAGATGAATTTCAGGGTGTCGGGGCTATGGTTGCTGTATTGGATCTTTATGAAGCCTTCGAGGGAGCGCTCGGCGTCGTTGAGGGTGACGTCGATGGTATAGTTGATTTGTTGTTGCCAATGGGATTGGGCGGCGCCGGTGAGGGTGCTGGTGATACCTATGAGTAGAAGGATGATGAGTTTTTTCATTGGTGTTGCGCCTTTGGCGCTCTTAGGTGTTAGTTCTTGTCCCGGCCTATATATTGGGCCTTCGGCCCTACCGGCCTTGAGCCATAAATATAATCCGAAACGTGTGCAGCATGATCTTCAAATCGAGACCAAGAGAAATATTCTCAATGTACATCAGATCGTATCTCATGCGTTCGAGCATTTCTTCAATGTTCTCTGCATAACCAAACTGGATCATTCCCCAGGAGGTGAGGCCTGGTTTTACTTTTAACAGGTAACGAAAATACGGGGTACGGAGACATAATTGGTTTACATAATATTCACGTTCGGGGCGGGGGCCTACGAGGCTCATTTCTCCTTTCAGGATATTCCATAGCTGGGGTAATTCGTCTATGCGCCATTTGCGCATGGTCCTGCCCCAGGGTGTGATGCGGGGGTCCTGCAGAGAAGAGAGGGCGGGGCCTTCTTTTTCTGCATCGGGGTACATGGAGCGGAATTTGTAGATCCAGAATTTTTTGCCTTTGTAGCCAATCCTTTCCTGTTGGTAGAAGATGGAGCCGGCGGAGGATAGGCGTACGCGGATGGCTACATATAATATCAGGGGGGAAAGGAGTGCCAGAGTCATTACGGCGATGAGTACGTCGAGCAGACGTTTGCAATTTTGTTGCCATTCGGGCATCAGCCCGGTGTGGATGTCGGAAAGAACGGCTCCCAGAACGTTACTTGTCCTTACCGAGCCGGAGATGATGTCGAGCGTGCTGGGGAGCATCTTGATCCGGACGTCTTTGTTGCTGAGCTTTTCGATAATGGTCTCGACATCTTCCCTGGAAGATCGTTCGAGGGCTACGACGACCAACTGGATATTGTGCTGGTCGATGGTTTTTTCTATCTGATCGGAGTCGCCCAGCCGTGGGAGATAGCGGGCGATGCCATTGTTTTGCTGGTGGACGTTGCTGACATAACCGGCATAATGGTAACCGGATGAACGAAGGCCTTCGCGGGAGTCTTTATAGACACGGGTGGCGATGGCATCACTGCCCACGAGCAGCACGTTGAAGATAACTTTTCCTTTTGCGATCTGTTTGCGGACAAGATTAAGGATCGCAATCCTTCCTGTCAGGGTTAGCAGGAAGTGGGAGAAGAGAAAGATAAAATAGGTTTGATAGAAATAATGATAATCCTTTACAGGGTCGTTGAAGACGATAGCAAAGAATACAGTGGTACAGCCGATAACCGCGTAGATAAATGTGTTGGTTGCCTCGCTCAGCCGGGATTTCTGGTAGAGCGAGCGATAGGAGCCCATCAGGGTATACAGGATAAGCCAGCCGATAGGTATAGTGGAAATGCCCAGCCAGAAGCGCTCGGTCAGCACCAGCCTGTGATTGTAAAATATGGTCTCTGAAAGCAGGACCCGCCGGCTGAAATGAAAGATCATGGAAGACAACAATGCAGTTGCATAGTCGCTAAGAATATACCAGAGGATAGAGACGGTATGGAGCTTTTTGGATGCTGGCATGCCAGAATCAGGTGTTGATCGTATTGTGTTTTATCTTTTGCAGGATTTGATGCGCAATATCCATGGCCCTGAATCCATCTACTTCTGATACGCGCGTAGGTGTGTTGGACAGGATTGCTTCACAGAACTTTTCCAATTCCAGCCTTATGGCGTTGACTTCTGGTACAGAAGGATTGGAAAGTGCGATTGTTTTTTTGCCGTTTGGGGTCTCGATATCAAAAGAAAAGACATCCGTGTCCTGGGGTGTCTTCAGCTTTATGATCTCGGTTTTCTTATTCAGAAAATCGATACCAATATAGGCATCTTTCTGGAATAGTCGCATTTTCCTCATCTTTTTCATCGATATGCGGCTTGAGGTAAGATTTGCTACGCAGCCGTTGTTGAATTCGATGCGGACGCTGGCGATGTCCGGGGTATCGGTCATAACGGCGACGCCGCTGGCGGATATACTTTTTACCTCGCTTTTGACAAGGCTGAGGATTATGTCGATGTCATGGATCATCAGATCGAGGATGACGCTGACTTCGGTACCTCTGGGATTAAATTGCGCCAAGCGATGGACCTCGATGAACAGGGGATTTAGGGGCACTGATTGCAGGGCCAGGTAGGCGGGGTTGAAGCGTTCAACGTGTCCGACCTGTAGTTTTACGTTGGATTCCCTGACGAGCTGAACCAGTACGCGGGCTTCTTCCATGGTGCCGGCGAGCGGCTTTTCAACAAATACGTGTTTACCCTTACGTATTGCTTTTTCGCATAAGCTAAAATGAAGATGGGTAGGGGCGACGACGTCTATCAGGTCACAGGCGTCTATGAGGCTTTCGGGATTCGGGAATCGGGGGATCTGATATTTTTCTGAAACTTCCCTGGCGATGGAGTCATCCGGGTCATAAAAGCCTACCAGTTCGGCTGTTTTGATTTCTTTCCAGTTGTTAAGGTGAAATTTTCCGAGGTGACCAACTCCAAAAACGCCTACTTTAAGCATTTACTAATTTTTATTCAGGCTCAAACCTACGTCAAAAAAAGGTAAAAACCACCCGGGGGTGGTTTTGCAAAAAGGTGAGACTGTTTAGTTTAATGTATGTAAGAGGTCCCTATGATGCGGGGCCTGGAGTATTTTATAATGTTCCTGAAAGTAACGGGTATATCCTGGCTTGGGAATATTTTGGTTTTGATGACGCGTCTGAAGGTCACCAGGAATATGGGAATATACAGTAATAGTATGACGTAAAAGTAGGCGGAATAGGTATTCAGGAAAAGAGTGCGGACGCATAGTGTATCTGCCCGATCGGTACCCATTGTCAAATTGAGCAAGCCTTTTATGGCAGGGAAGAGGATGGGTACTTTTGTCCAGTTGGCGTATCGGACGTCTTCGTAATGATACAAAGAGTTATATCCTTCCGGTACTTGTTTGGCGTAGTAGGGCCAATTGTGCTGGACATCCGCGAAGCTGGCGAGCCTGGAGTCAGGGCGGGTGAAACAAAGGTTAAATGTAGGGTCCAGGACTACCCAGTAGTTGCCGTTGTAGGCTTCTACGATGTTGTGGGCGCCATAGATCCCGCCTGCCTTCATTTGGGCGATGCGTATTGGGTAATGATAGGTGCCGATGATGCGCGCGAGTACCTGCGAGTAGCTGCCGCAGGCGCCCTGGGTCGTCATCAGGTCGAAAGTGGTAGAATGGAAGAGCGTCGATTCCAGTCCAAGGTCTGTCGAATTGTTGTTGACAAATGTGGATGCCCGGCTATTCATCAGCTGGTGGCAGACATTCATCGATTTTACGAAAATTGAATCGGGGGTATCGTTGGAGTCAATTTTGGAATCTATGCTTGACTTGATGCTTGCAAAAAGTGCGTTTTCGTAAGATGATTCCATTTTGAAATAGAACAGTGATGCAAGGACAAAGCCATTAAAGAACATCAGGAAATAGAGGTTCCTAAAGGTTTTTTTTAATAGGAGGATGGAATACCTGAAGCCCATAGTGTTTCTTATAAGGTGTTTAATCGCAGGTTCGTAAACTGGACGTCTAGGATCAGGGCCCGTCCAAAATTACAAATCTACCTGCAAATAACGCCTAATGACACTTTTATTGTTTCCCCCAGGCATTCGATACATAAAATGTCCTATCGTTTAGGTTTCTTCAAAATAAGTGGAAAAATGCAGGATCTTTATGAGTTTTTTAGATAATAACTACGCTTATGGTTCTATTTCACAACATAAGTTTGCCTGTCAGGGCCTACGCCTGTGATTTTTAAGGATTTCCAGGCTGCAGGGAGCTTCGAAGGAAGCTGTACAATGCCATTAGGGGTGATTTCGAGGCCTGCAAAACCATTTAGCATAGCCTGGAGCATGCCGCCGGCGCCAGTGGCGAAATAGGGGTTATTACCGGAGGCCGTTTCGGCCATGACACCGAACGGGGGGCGCAGGTTGGGTCTGTATCCGTTGGTAAAGTCGGCGAGGGCTTTATCGGGCATTCCAAGTCGTTCGTAGAGGATGGAGAAGATGGCGTGAGTCATAGCGGGACCTTCTCCTACCCGGGGTTCGTAGTATTCGAGATCCTTACGGATGGCGGCGGGGCTGGTGACTTCCTTCAGGGGGTAGGCGAGGAGGTTGACGTCTGCCTGTTTGATCGATTCGCCATTATAGGCGGCGTGTTCGCGTATGACGCCATCGGGGAAGCGGAGGATGGGGATATTGTTTTTTACGTTGATCCAGTCGGGGTCGGGTGTCAGTCCGACGATTCGGGCTGCGTCTGTGGCGTATTGGAGGTTGGCGCGGGCGGCGGCATTGGTATAGGCATTGTTGTCCACGTTCTCGGCCCATTCGTCAGCGGCGACTACGTTGTTGATATCATAGTGACCGGGCCCGTTGCGTTGTACGCGGCTGGCCCAGAAGTCGGCTGTGGCTTGTAAAAGGGGGTATCCTTTTTCTTTGAGCCAGGTCTTGTCACGTGTGACGCAGTAATAGTTCCAGGCGGCCAGGCCAACGTCGGCGGTGATATGGTGTTCAAAGGGGCCGCTCAGCGCCCATATGGGGGTTTCCTCGTTACCGCTGGCGGCGCTTTCCCAGGGGAACATGGCGCCTTTATAACCATGGCTGCCGGCATTGTGCAATGCTGCGGGGAGGCGCTGATAACGGTATTCCATCAGCGACGCGGCTATTTTAGGTTGTAGCAGGAGGAGGGCCGGGTACATCCATATTTCCGTATCCCAGAAAGTATGACCGTTGTAGCCGAGGCCGCTGAGTCCCATTGGGGAAAGGCTATAGGATGTCCCTTCGCGGGCAAAGGAGTAAAGGTGATAGAGCATGAGTCGTACCTCGCGTTGGGTGCGGTCGTCCCCTTCGATGAGGATATCGCTTTGCCATAGCTGGTCCCATGCTTTTTCGTGGTCTTTTATCAATTGGCGGGTACCCTGGAGGGTGGCGAAGAGGGTCAGTCTTTCTGCCTCGTTGAGCGGATCGTCATTGTGTGCCGAGGTAAGTGCGGAGCCTGCTACGGCGAAGTGATAGGTTTGACCTGAGGTGAGCTTCTTTTTGAATTTTAGCAGGTGCATGTTATTGTCCCACATCTCATGAATGACACCTGGTTCGGAGCCGTGGGGTTCGTCGAAAAGGAAGCTGTTGGATGCGGCCATCAGCAGCTTGCCGGTGGGGCTTTTTGCGGTGGAGGTGAGCAGGGATATGGTAACATGCGGGCGGTCGATCTCGTTGTAATAGTTCTCTACGTCCTTTAGCATGTCAGGAGCTTCCATGACGCTGGCGGGGACGATCTCGATGTCTTTTTGAGCGGTGATGCTAACGTCTACCAGGGCCGTATAGGGGAGCTGGCGGAGTGAATACCAGGTATAGGTGACGGTGGCTTTGCCGGGGTATTCGAAGGTGGTGGTGAGGCAGGCGCGTTTCATGTCCAGGGTTTGCCGGAGATGGGAGACTTGTTTGAAGCTTTCGATGCGGCTGCCGTCTATATCGAGGTAGAGGTTGACGAAGTTGAAAGTTTTGAGGATGTTGCTGACGCGGCCGCGGCCATAGAGGTCAAAGGCGCCGTTGAGGACTATGTCTTTTGCTTTGAAGGGGTCGGCGGATGACACGAGGCCGATCATCCCGTTGGCTACGGTGACGCCGTAGTAGTTGGATGGATCGATGGAGTCGGCGCGGATGAGCCAGGTGGACGGATCCGGCGGGGCGGCGCGGGATGAGGGAGCGGAAACAGATTGTGCGAAAGAGAATGCGAATAAATGGATCAACACAAGGAGCGAAATAGATCTTTTTATCGGTAGAAGCATAGCTACAATTTTGCAATCGTTTGGGTACAATTTACACATTATTGTTTACTTTCGGCATACCATACAGGAATACCATATGAACAGATTATTACGGGTTGTGCTGATCCTTTTGCTACTCTTATCACTTGCTTCTGTGTATATTTTTATTCCCCGCGTGTTACTGGTCACCAGTATAGTGTCCGTCAAATGCAACCCGAACGGGGCTGCCAGGATACTTGGGGAGGATAGCACCTGGCAAAACCGTTGGCAGGGCAGGAGTGTGCCGGGATATGTCTTTCATGTGAAGGGCAAGGCTTTTCATGAAATGGATATCAATATTAAGACGGAAAATGATTCGGCAATGGGCCGATTGACCATATTAAATCCCGGGGGCATGGATTCTGTTGCTCTTCAGTGGAGATATAGCTTTGAGACCAGTCTCAATCCTTTCCGGCGTGTGCAGCAATACCGGCAGGCTTTCCGGAACAAACATGCGATGGATACAGTTCTCGCCCATATCCGCATTTTTCTTGAGGACAACAGGAATATTTACGGAATCCATATGATGGATTCCATGTCGAAAGATTCTGCTTTGCTGGTGATGCGGTTAAAAACAGCGGAATATCCATCTACAGAAGAGATATACCGGGCTGTAGCAGCGATACGGGCTTATACAAAAGCGGAAGGTGCGCAGGCGATAAATTATCCGATGCTGCATGTGTCGGTTGAAAACGGTTCATATGAGTCCATGGTAGCTCTTTCTGTCGACCGCAAGCTAAAGGGCACTGGGCTGATAGCACCCAAGCGATATGTTCCCTGGAAAATAGTAGTCGGGGAAGTCAGAGGGGGGGTATATAGCGCAGAGCAGGCGATGGTGCGTCTCCAGGAATATGTAAGTGATCATCAGAAACCGGCGATGGGATTGCCATTTCAGTCGCTTGTAACGGAAAGGGACCGGGAGCCGGACACGGCCCGTTGGGTCACGCAGGTGGTGCAGGCGGTGCCATAAGGGTCTTAGTGACCGGAACGAATGACCATTATGCTGTCGTTGTTTCTGGCCAGAATGAAGGCTGCTTGTCCTTTGATGCTGATATTGCTGACATGGCGGACCTGGCCTGGAATGGCAAGGCCGTTGATGGGGCCTGCGGAGAAGGAGTCGTTTCCCTTATTGAGCAGCAGTGTTCCATAGTCTGCGTCATAACGTCCCATCTGAATATTGTTCTCATAAAAATTCCCGAACAGAAGCACGTCGGGTAAGTGGTCGCCGTTGGCATCGAACACCACTGCATCCCGGTACGGGGTCAATTGTGCTTGCCAGGGTAGAGCAAGGGTTTTGAAATTTCCATTTCCCTGATTGATCAAAATAGCGTTGGCAAAGTAATTTGCGCTGAGGGTATCTGCTTTTTTAAGCAGGTCTTCTGAAAACAAGTCCCGGAGACTGGCTTTGGCAAAATCTTCTGCATATAAAAAGCGTTTTTTCAGACTGGGCAGTTGTCTTTCCAGCTCTTGTTTTGTAGCAAAAGGGATCTCTTTGCCTTTGAGGTCATATGTAAGGATCTGTTCTTTTTTTCCATTATTGTCAAAATCATTGACATAAAGTCTCACAGGATCTTTTTCGGAAGCCGTCAGCCTGCTGTTAAGGCCGAGGTTTCCTGCTATGATATCGATGTCGCCATCATTGTCGATGTCTACGGGCAGGATAAAGTTCCACCATCCTTTTTTATCGGAAAGGGTTTTTTGAACATAATGCCCCTGCTGGTACATGAAGGCCAGAATGCCGCCCCATTCCAATCCGATCAAAAGGTCTTTATGACCGTTGCTGTCCAGGTCTGACCATTGGGCCGACGTGACAAATCCGATGCGGGAAAGGCCCGGGGCATATTTTTCTGTTACGTCGGTGAATTTTCCTTTTCCATCGTTGAGCAGGAGAAAGGAAGGCGGGGTTTGGCCATAATTGAATGGTACAGATCTGCCGCCGATAAAAAGATCGGCATAGCCATCACCATTAAAGTCAAATGCTTTTATGCAGGAGGCGTTGACGAAGAGGTTGTCGAAAGGACGGGATAATTTCCGGAACTGTCCTTTTCCATCTCCCAGATAGACTCTTGGCGTCAGCATGGGGTCTTGTCCGAAAAATTCATTTCCTCCGCTGGCTACTACCAGGTCCATATAACCATCGTTGTTAACGTCTGTCCAGCAAGCGTCGATGTCTTCGTAACTGCTGTCCGCTTCAAGATCCGGCTGGCTGGTGCGAAGGAATTTACCTGATGGCTGCTGGATAAAGACGGCGCTTTTTTTCAGCCTGGAAGAGCCGATGAATAAATCGTCGAGTCCGTCCTTGTTGAGATCTCCGACCGCAAGTGCCGGACCTTCTGTAGAAAGCATGTGAGGAATAAGGGGTTCGCGATCGAATTCGTGGAAGTCATTTTCTTCATGCCGGTAGAGCAGGCCTGTGGAGGCAGTAATATTTGTAAAGGACGGGAGGGAATCTTTGTTCCTTCGATCAAGTATGGAATAATTGAAGGCCGGGAGGCCTTTTTGCCAGGTGAAGGAAAGATGAGTATCGCTGGCGGAAAGAGTGAGTGGCTGGAAGGTGTTGTCCGGCCATACGAGGACGGCGGAGTCGACCCGCGTTTGGAAGAGACCGATGGAAAGAGGGGTCTCCATGCTGGAGAGGAAACCTCGAACGGGATATTTCTCATAGGTTCGGATCTGGTCTTTTGTAAAAAGGATTACCCTGGCGCCGATGGCATTGCGGTTTTTGTCTGATCCTTTGAGGGAGATACTGACGGAAGGCCGGTTTTTTTTATCGTTGCTGGTATTCTCATAGATCAGAACCGGAGCATCGATATTGTTGACTACCACGTCAAGGTCGCCATCATTATCCAGGTCGGCATAAATAGCGCCGTTGGAGAAATTGGGTTTGGCGCCATCGATCTGTGTCTCCATGTCTGAGAATTTCATATCTCCTTCGTTGTGGAAGAATTTAGAAGGAAGCTTGATCTGTGGGAATTTACTGATCATGTCGATCTCTTTGTCATCAGTGCTTTTGCTGTTTACCGTTTGCTGCAGTTCCTGATTGGATACAAAGTTGATGAAGTCGATGTCATTGAGTCGCCTTGGGATGCCGTTTGAAATAAAAAGGTCTTTTTTCCCATCGTTGTCGAAGTCCATCCAGAGTGGAGCCCAGGACCAGTCTGTGGCGGCTACCCCGGAATAAAGGCCTATTTCGCTGAAATGGCCATTAGCTCTGTTGAATTGCAGGTTATTGCGGGTATACTGGTAATTGTAGCCAAAATCGAGTTTTATATGATAGCTGTCCCAGGTGTCTTCGCCTTCGGAGCGTTTCAGTATGTAGGGGTCGAAGGGAAGCATATCCATGGTTATTATTTCGGGCAGGGCGTCGTTGTTGACATCGGCAACGTCCACGCCCATGCTGAAGCGACTGGTGTGCATGATGCGCTGGGTGAGCTGGTCTGTGAAATGACCGTGATGGTCATTGATATAGAGATAGTCATTTTCGTGAAAATCATTACCGGTGTAGATGTCGGGCCAGCCGTCAAGATCGATATCAGATACGGCGACGCCCAGGCCATATCCCAGGACAGAGCCATGGATGCCTGCTTCTTTTGTGCATTCGCTAAAATGGCCATGTCCGTCATTGCGGAACAGGCGGTCGCCGGAGTAGGGATTTACGGTGGCTAGTTTTTCTTTTCTGGGTCCGAAGGTGCCGTTCTGGTGAATAGAATGGTTGAGCAGGTACATATCGAGATCGCCGTCGCCGTCGTAATCAAAGAATGCGGCCTGTGTGCCGAAGCCGGAGAAGTCCAGTCCGTAATCCGCGGCCTGGTCTTTATATGAAGGGATACCATTTTTATCTATGCCCTGGCATACCAGCAGCTGATTCTTTGCGGTCGGAAGTCCTCCGAGCCGGCCTACTTTGCAGATGTAGATATCGAGCAGGCCGTCGTTGTTGATATCTACTACGGAAATGCCCGTAGACCAGCCTTTGTCCTGTGGCAGGGCGGCAAGAGCGGTGACGTCTTTAAAATGGAGGTTACCGGTGTTGAGGAAGAGCCGGTTATTTTCCTGGTTGGAGGCAAAGAAAAGGTCGATCAGGCCATCGTTGTTAAAATCGCCGGCACCTATCCCTGCTCCGTTGTAATAGTACATATAATCGAGCACGTTGAAGCCAGGGGTAGGATGTAGGGTGTTGCTGAAGTCGAGTCCGGTTTTTTTTTGATCAAGCACAATGAAGGCGGGGTCTTTTGGATGATCGTGATCAGAGGACAGGCAGGACTGCAGGGAAAGTAGAAACCCGATGAGCAGAAGTTCGATGATATTGTACAAGAGCCGGATCATTTTTTTGAGGTTGTCGTTCCACGGAGCGAATACAGAACCGGGAATTCGTCATTTGCCAGAAATAGGAGATAAACGTGATCATGAGCCGGTACCAGGGCGATATCTCTGATCTGGCCGGGCAGATCGAGGCCGGAACGGGCGGAGGATAGCGTCGTGAACTGGCCTTTCCCATCGTTTAGCAATACGAGTCCCTGGCTTGCGTCCAGCCGGCCGAACTGTGGCAGAAAGCCGTATTCATTACCACCGACGACGAGGTCGGTAAAACCGTCGTTGTTGACATCGAGGCAGCGCATGGCGCCGGCGGACGACATTTGCGTCATAGCGGGTAGTTTATGGACGGAAAATTTTCCGTTTCCTTCATTGATGGCAACGATGGAAGAGGGGTAATTGAAAATCTTCACCTGGGCGCTATCCAGGTCGGAAGAGGCAAAAAGACCGGAAATGGATCTTTGAGCGAAGTCTTTATGTTTCAGGTTTTGTTTTTTCATTCCGGGTATCGCGCTTTCCATATCGTGTTTCAGAAATACCGGTACATCTTTGCCATTTACTGTACGGGTCATGATCTTGTCTGTGATGCCATTGTTATCGAAGTCTTTGATCCAGCATTTTACCGGATTACCGGCGTCGGGGTGGAGATAGAAGTTCTCGCCGATGTTGCCCAGGACGAGATCTTTTTTTCCGTCTCCATTGAGGTCAGCTGCGGTGATGGTTTGCCACCAGCCGGAAAGGTTGTTGAGTCCGGTGTTGTGGACTTCGGTAAAATGATCGTGATCCCAGGAGAAAATCCGGGTCGGCATCCATTCTCCGCATATGACGAGCTGTCCGGTATTTTCCCCGGTCAGGTTTTCCCATAGGGCTGCGGTGACCATACCGATACCGGCGATGTCCGGGTTTTTGTCGTTTGCGATGTCGGTAAAATGTCCTTTGCCGTCATTCAGAAAGATATAGCTGGTAGGTGTTGCTCCGTATTCCCGGGGGATGTCGTGGCCGCCCACAAAAAGATCGGGAAATCCATCGTGATTAAAGTCTCCTGCCACGGCTGTGCTTATATCGCTGTTGTTGTTGTTGCCGGGAAAGGCGGCTAAATCGAGGGTGAAATTTCCTTTACCGTCGTTTTTGAACAGGCGCAGCTGCAGCTGTCTGCTATTGGGCGGGCTGTTATTGCCACCGGGGCCGATAAAGAGGTCAAGGTCGCCGTCGTGGTCTGCGTCGAAGAGGAGGACGGCTTGGTCTTCGAAGTCTGAGAAGAGGTCAAAACCAGGCTGTTTACTGCGTTGAAAACCCGTAGGGGTTTGAAGGTATAGTTGTCCGGGATGACCTGCTGTGCCGCCGACGAAGATGTCGGAAAGGCCGTCGCCGTTGACATCACCTACGGTTGTCCTGGGGCCTTCGCGGGATGACATTTTTGGAAGATTTCTCTCATAGTGAAAATCTTCGTTTTCGTCTTCGACATGTTTTTCAAAAAGGTCAGGCAAACGTTGGAGCAGGGTCTGAGTGGAATCCGGGGGCTCAGGCCAGGAGTACCTATTATTTTGATCGCCCTGCTGGAGAGTATATAGCTTATTGATCTGCGGCTGATCGAGTTTAGTAAAGGAGTTGTCGGGCCAGATGATGAGAAGGGAATCCGGTTTTGTCATTTTTCCAAGGCCCAGTACCTGGCGGTAATCCATGGAAGATTGAAAACCTCTGCTGGGGATCAATTCTCTTGAGATGATGGTATCTCCTTTATATAATCTGATCTTACTTCCGATGGCAAACCTGTTTTTAGCCGTGCCTTTTAACAGGACGCTGATGTAGTTATTACCGGTGGTTTCGCTTGCTTTATTCCGGTAGACGAAGGCGGGGCCATTGACATTATTGATGATGAGGTCGAGGTCGCCGTCGTTGTCGAGGTCGCCATAGGCTGCGCCGTTGGAAAAGGATGGTTGTGTAAATCCCCAGTCTATTCCCCGGTCGCTGAAATGCAGGTCGCCGTTATTATGAAAGGCTTTGTGAAGCATTGGGGTCACGGGGATCTTCTTCAGGACGTCTTCCATTTCGTCTTTTTTGCCGGTGGCGACCATGTCTTTAATGACATCATTGGCAAAGAAGTCCATGAAATCGAGGTTGGTAAGGTCCTTATTGATGCCATTGCAGACAAAGATGTCATTGAGTCCGTCGTTGTCCATATCGAACATAAGGGCGCCCCAACTCCAGTCTGTGGCGGAGACGCCGCCATAGTCAGCGATCTCGATGAATTTCCCGGTTTTGTCGTTGAGCTGAAGGCAGTTCTTTACATATTGGTGATAGAAACCGGCATTTTCCTTCGCGCTGTAGAGGTCGATATTGTCGAAGGAGCCAAGGGTTTTCAGACGATAGTCATCTCCGGGCAGCATATCGGTTGTAAATAGTTCGGGAGATCCGTCGTTGTTGATGTCTGCGATATCGGCGCCCATGGATGAGTAGCTGGTATGGCGGAATCGTTGTTCGAGCTCGTCTTTGAAGGTGCCGTTCTTCTGGTTGATATAGAGATAATCGCGTTCGTAAGAGTCGTTGGAAACAAATATATCAGGATAACCGTCTCCATTGAGGTCTCCGACTGAGACGCCGAGGCCGAAACCGATGAGACCTCCGTGAATGCCGGCTTCGCGGGTCACTTCTTTGAAATGGCCGTTGTCATTGCGGTAGAGGTGATCGCCGCCGCCTTTGAGGTTGGCGGCAATGGGCCATGCTGAGTCCGGAAGGTCGCGGCGGTTGGAATTATTGAGTGTGTTAACAGGAATAGGGCTGTTATCGATGACAAAACAGTCAAGGTCTCCGTCGTTGTCATAGTCGAAAAAGGATACCTGGGTAGTATAGGCCGAGATATCCAGGCCGTATTGGGCGGCGGATTCCGTGAAAGTGAGGTTGTGGTTATTGATGTATAGTTTATTTCTCCGGTTGCCGTCGGCCATATGACCGGAGTTGCAGATATAGATGTCCAGCCAACCGTCGTTGTTGATGTCGGCCAGTACAACGCCGGTGCTCCACATGCTGTCCTGGCGCATACCGGATGTCTTCGTGATGTCGTCGAATTTGAAATTTCCTTTATTGAGATAGAGCTTGTTGTCGCCCATATTCGAGGTAAGCAATACATCGGCCAGTCCGTCATTATTGATATCGCCTATGCCTACTCCGCCTCCGTTGTAATAGTTGCGGAATTTGAAGATGTTGTCTGTCCTGGTGTCTTTGAGGGTATTAACGAAGTCGATGCCTGTTTGTTTTTCGAGCTCAAACAGGGGGGCGTCTTTTTTTTGGGTGCAGGAAAAAAGAAAAACGAAGGATATGATTAAAAGGTATTTGCTGGAATAACTCATGGCAATTGTACTAAGGTAATGTATCCGGGAGTGCCGGTAAAAAAAATAAGGCTATTTTTTGGATAGCCTTATTTTTAACAAAGTCAGCGGACTATTTAGAAGCCGGTGTTCTGTATCAGATTAGGGTTCGTTGCCAGCGACTGGGAAGGCAGCGGGAAAAGCAGGAATTTGGCGGTGGAGGCGGATTTGTACTCCCATGCGTTGAGAAACACGCCAAACCGGATGAGGTCTGTTCTGCGGATATCTTCCCAGTAGAGTTCACGACCTCTTTCAGCCAATAAGGTTTTGGGGTCATAGACGTTAGCAGGATTGAAGAGGGTCATGGTTGCCAAAGGTGCAGCTCCCCGGACTAAGCGCAGTGCATTGACCATGGTCAGCGCGCCGACGTTGTCGGGAGTGGCGGCGCGCATTTTTGCTTCTGCCACCATCAATACGACTTCCGGATAGCGGAATAATATCATCCAGTTACCACCATTGTCATAGGAAGCGGTTCCCTGGGAGTAATCGGGCGGATATTTGACGACCCGGATACCTGTGAGCTCCAGGTTGTTGCCGGTCTCTTTCAGAGTGGGATTGATGTTGGGGTCGAAACTGAGCAGGTTCGGAGGATTCTTTCTGTCAACATACGGCAGATGGTTCTCATCATATTGCTGTCCGATCAGGAAACCGGGCCGGACGCCTGATATGTTTGTCACTCCCGGGTAGAATCTTCCGCCTATTCTTTTGTCGATAAGAGTATCTGCCGGTCCGCGGGCAGTGGATGTCCCATTGGTCTGGAACATATCATAGGTACTGGCGACTGTAGAAAAACCATTCCAGCCGGCAGCGCCTTTTTTTACTGCCCATTGGTTATAGTGCAGCGGGGCATACCAGCGATTGCTGATACCGGTATTATTGGTTGCAACGCCGGATTTGTTGGGACAGGCAAATATCGCTTCGGTAGAAGTTGAGTTGGACGAGTTAAAGTTGTCAAAGTAGTTGGTCATATAACTATAATGTCCGCTATTGATGATGGTATCTCCGATAGCGATGACCTTTTGCATGTCGGCATCAGGCCATGTAGGGGCTGCCCGGTTGAGGAAGGCGCCGCGATTCAGATAGAGACGCATCAGCAAAACCCTGGCGGCATCCTTGCTGGCGACATTGACCCCGTTGGCCCCTGCTTCGGGAAGGTCGGCGATGGCAGAGTTGACGTCGTCGATAATGAATTGTATTGCCTCGGCCCCTCTCATTACTTTAGGAGCGTTCAGCAGGGTGTCTCCCGGATTTCTGAAAGGGAACTGATTCCAAAGGTCAAACAGTTGGTACAGGGAGATGGCGCGGATAAATTTTGCCTGTGCGATCTGTGTAGCGTTTGGCTTGAAGGTGAAAACGTTGGTCGCGTCGAACTGGATCTTATTGAGGGCGTTGAACATGGCCAGGAAGATGTCTACGCCGTCCTTTGCCCAGGCATGCTGATGGAGGGCGCGCCATTTACCGTTGTCATCCCAGTCACCGCCGCGGGTGGGGACTAAGCATTCGTCGCTGGTGACCTCTTCGAGCGCGAAGATATTACCGAGGTCGGAATAGGGATTACCTACGTCGTTGTAGGCGCTCTGTAAGAACAGGGATGCGTTGAAAGAGTTGGCAGCTTCAGTCTGGGTAAGATTGCTGTTGAGATGCTGATCCAGCTTTGTACAGGCCGCCAGGGACGTTATTCCCAGAATGGCCGTGATGACTTTTAAATATTTAAAGCGATTCATAGTTGCGTATTTATAATATTTTACAATCCAAGATTTAAACCAACAGTGAGTATCCTTGGAGTTGGGTATGGCAAGTATTCCATGCTCCTGGAGGGGTATGAGTTGTTGTTTGTGTCGATATTAACTTCCGGGTCAAATCCTTTGAATTTGGTGATCACGAAAAGATTTGTGCCACTGACGTAAAAATTGAGGTTATGGATATACTGACCTACATTTCCGACAGCGTAGCTAAGGGTGGCATTGCGCAGCTTCACATAATTACCGCTTTCGAGGTAACGGGAGGAAGCAATCGCACCAGAGCTGAGGGACTCTCCTGTACCGAAGTTGGATTTCGCAACATTATTGCCTTTGGAGAATTGATAGATATTGGTAACGGTGTTGAGGGTGTTGTTGTAGATCTTGTTTCCGAAGGAACCGCCGAAGTTGAGGGCCAGTGTGAACTTCCCGGATCTCAAAGTGGTGCTGAAACCGGCGATCCATTGAGGGTTGGGATCTCCCTGGAAGCTGGCTGTATCTTCGATGATTTGCTGGCCGTTTTGGTCAAATCCCTTGAATTTTTTCAGGTAGAATACGTCAACCGGCTGATTGTTGGTGATCTCCTGGGCAAGTACGCCGGAAACGCCGTTGCCGCTGACCTTGCCTGTCTGAATAGGCGCCTGGTCAAATTTGGTCAGCTTGTTCTTGTTGTAAGCGACGTTGAAACCGAAGTCCCAGCTGAAGTCTTTTCTGGAAACAACAGATGCTCCGACAGAGAATTCAAACCCTTTATTGATGAGCTTAGCAGGGAGGTTGATGAAATAGATAGAGGCGGGGGCCGGTTGGATCGCCGTATTCTGGAAAAGCAGGTTCGTGGTACTTTTGTGGTACCAGTCGAGCGAACCGTAGATCCTGTTATTCAGAATACCATAGTCGATACCGATATTGCTCGTGGTCGTCTTTTCCCATTTCAGATTTGGGTTTGCGACGTTGGTCTGACCTGCAGCATTATAGGCGGTAGAAGAAAACTGTTCCAGTGAGGCGCCGGAGGGGAATTCCTGGTTACCGACAATACCCCAGGAACCGCGCAGGCCGAGGTTGCTGAGGACATTGCTACCCTTTAGGAATTCTTCGTTGGAGATATTCCATTTAGCGCCTACAGAGGGGAAGTAGCCATATCTGTTGTTCTTACCGAATTTGTTGGATCCATCCGCGCGTATAGTACCGGTCAGGTAATATTTATCTGAAAGGTTGAAGTTGACCCGGCCGAAATAAGATTGTATCTCAGCTTGCGGATCGACGCTGCGGCTCAGCGGAAGCTGTGTACTGGCGTTCTGCAGGAAGTTGGTATAGGGAATTTCGGTCGAGGTAGCCTGGTTCAGGTTGGTATTGAACAGTGTGGCTGCCAGTGTCTGTGTGTAATAGTTCGTCTTCCAGTATTCGTAACCTGCTACGGCGTCGAAACGGAGGGCGTCCGTCAGGTTCATATTATAATTCAGTGTATGGGTAAAGGTCTGTGAGGTCAGGCCCGCCTGGGACAGTGCTCCAAACCCTGATTGTGATACACCCTGAACACCGTCCAGCCAGCCGTCGATGTTGGTCTTCCGTGTGCCTGCCCCGTGGTTAATGGCATACAGGAATTTGTAGCTGAGGTTGCCTATGATCTTGACATTTGCGGAGATGTTGGCCAGAAATACGTCGACATCGGCTACGTCGCTGAAGGCGTCTATAGCTGCCATCGGGTTGGGAAGGCTGAAGTCGGCAGCGGTGGAGTTGTTCCAAAGTCCGTTGCTTGCCCTGAATGCCCGGGTAGGGTTCCAGTTAAGCGCCCAGGTAAGTACGTTGCCGCCTGCACCGGTGGTATTACTGATAAGACCCATGTTCTCGGTGGTATGCCCGGCGATGACGTCGAAGTCGATGGTGATGCGTTTATCGATGAAATTGTACGTGCCGCCGAAATTGCCGAGATATTTATCCAGGGACGTCTTTTTCAGGAAACCTGCTGTCCTTGAACCGAGGAAGGAAGCGCGGTACTTGCCGCTTTCATTGCCACCGCTGAAAGCCAGGCTATAATTTTGGATCAGGGAATGCTGGGTGATCTCCTTGAGGGCGTTGACAGAAGCTCCGGAATCCTGAACGAGATTGTTTGCTTTTGACTGGGCTCTGAATTCGTCGGCCGTCAGGAGGCCGTACTTTTTCATGTATCCGACATTGGTACCGAGGCTCGTATTGAATTCCAGCTTAGTTGGACCGGAGGTTCCTTTTTTGGTCGTGATGACGATGATGCCATTGGCTCCGCGGGAACCGTAAATGGCGGTTGCGGAGGCATCTTTCAGGACGTCGATCTGCGCAATATCATTAGGGTTGATATAGAGCAGGGGATTCGATTCGGGGGTCGGACCAAAGCCCAGACCTGCTGCACCGAGGTCGAGGTTAGGCCTGGCTGTTCTGCCGTCGAGTGGAACTCCGTCAACCACATAGAGTGGGTTGTTCGCTGTACGAATAGAGTTATTACCACGAATCTTGATGGTAGTAGCCGAACCCGGCTGGCCGCTGTTGCTGGTGATCTCGAGGCCTGCTACCTTGCCCTGGAGCAACTGGTCCGGGGAGTTGATAACGCCCTGGTTAAAGTCTTTTGCCTTAACCGATACCAGGGAGCCTGTGGCGTCCTTTTTACGAACGGTACCATAACCGATGACCACAATCTCGTTCAGATTGGATTGTGTCGTTACGAGGCTGACTGTGATACTTGTCTGGTTGCCGATAGCTATTTCCTGTGCGGCAAAACCGACAGAGCTAAAGACGAGGGTGGCGGTAGGGGGGGCACTGATCGTAAAGGCACCGTCGGCATTGGTATTTACGCCGGTTTTTGTGCCTTTCACCGTTACGCTTACGCCTGCAACGGGAGCGCCCTTGTCATCAGAAACCTTACCACTAATTGTCTTGTTTTGGGAATATGCATTTTGTGTGAAAAGTACACAAAGTAGAAGGAAGCCTACCCATCGGGAAAGCAATCGTTGAATGGTCATAAAGCAAAAAGTTTAGCAATTAATGATCAAAAGTAAAAATTATAGATTACTTAACAAATTTTAATTTTTGGATCTATAATCAATTGTCGCTTATTGGTATGGACATTATTATTTAATAAGATGCTGCAAGTAAATAACAGTTTATTAGCTAAAACGAATTAGCCGATGGCTGAAACTGGCGACCGGGAAGGGTAGAGGGGGTGGCGGCGGGGGGTAGGGGTAAAATTGGAGGAAAAGGTTTGGAAGGGGCATTTATCCTAAATTGGCGGAATGGTTGACGTCTGGGTCAATCTCTACCCTGGCGAGGGTGAAGATCTGCAGGGGGCTAAGGGGGAAAGCCTGGTGAAGGGTATGGATGATGGTGCGGATGGTGGTGCCGGTGGTGAGGATGTCGTCGATGAGGAGGAAGGGGGTGGGTGGATCTGGTAAGGGCAGGTTTTCCTGGGCTAACGAATAAACGTCATTTAGTTCGGTCTCGCGTTGGTTCCGGGTGAGGCCTTTGTTGCTGAGGGTAGTGCGGGATTTGCAGAGCAGGGAGGGCCGAAATTGGCATTGGAAGGTGGCCGCGAGGGCCTGGCCGAGAAGATCGAGGGAGGCAGGGGGTGATTCGTGGACCTGAGTTTCGTCATGACGCAGGGCTCTTATAATGATAGTATCGGGGGAAAGCGGGATATTGTGAAATACTTCGAGCGTGGATTCGATCCAGGCATCGAGGTCGGGCTGGATGCCGCGTTTGAATTTCAACAGGCTACGGGAGAGGGGGTCGACACCGGCTGACAGCGGCAGGTATTTGCAGAGGTAATAATACCTATATAAAGAGTCGTTGTATGCGATTGATGTTTCCTGCAGGCTCATTATCGAATCTAATAAAATTTAACGAATGCAAAATTCAGGACTGATTGATTGGGAAAAGCGGTTTGTAAGGTGGCTGGAATTGAACGGGGATCATTCGGATGGCTCTCATGACCTGGGGCATTTCCAGAGGGTATGGAAGGCGGCCAGGTATATCAACCAGGAGGAGGGGGAAACAGCCGACCCATTGATCTTGCTGGCTGCTGCCTATTTTCATGACCTGGTATTGTTGCCCAAGAATCATCCGGAGCGGGCTGGTTCTTCCCGGCTGAGTGCCGAGAAGACGGTGTTGCTGCTGGAAAAGGACTTCCCAGATTTCCCACGTGAAAAGATAGAAGGTGTGAGGCATGCGATCCATGCGCATAGTTTTTCGGCTGGGATCAAACCGTTGACGGCCGAGGCCAGGATCCTACAGGATGCTGACCGGATGGAGGCTGTGGGCGCCATTGGGCTTGCGAGGGTGTTCTATACAGCGGGGCAGTTGGGTCAGCGATTGTTCAACGACGGTGATCCGATGGCAGAGGGGCGTGAGCCGGATGATAGTAAATATGCGCTGGATCATTTCCAGGTGAAGCTGCTGAAGTTGCCGGCTTTGATGAATACGGTAGCCGGGCGGCAGCTGGCGGAGGCGAATGCAGATTATTTGCGGGAGTTTTTGAAGAAGATAGAGAAAGAGATTGACGGAGCATATTAATCATAATTTTGGTGTATGCAATCAGATAACAATATAGCGCTGTGGCCGGCTGGGGAGGAGAACAATTTTTTGCCACATATTTCGCTGGATTGCGCGGTCTTCGGCTGGCATGCCAATGAGCTTAAGATATTGTTGTTAAAGGTGAAGGGGCTGGACAGGCTGGCCTTGCCGGGAGGGTTTGTGTCAAAGGAGGAGACGTTGGAAGAGGCGGCAATACGAACCTTGAAAGAGAGGACGGGTCTGGAGAATATATTTCTTCAGCAGTTTCATGTTTTCAGTGATCCGGAGCGGAGCGAGCCAAAGAGCCGTGCACAGGATCTGATAAAAGTGGGTGTAGACCCGGATAAGGCGGCCTGGTTTGCTCAGCGGTTTATCAGTGTCGGATTTTATTCGCTGGTAGATTTTTCCCGGGTCGATCCGCGGCCCGACCTTTTCTCCGAGAGTTGCGGCTGGTATAACCTCGAAGACAGGGGCCCGTTGATGCTTGATCACGATCATATTCTACAAACTGCGGTGATCGCATTGCGGACACATTTGAATTACCAGCCGATAGGGTATAATCTTTTGCCCAAAAAGTTCACGTTGCCTGAGTTGCAGAAGCTGTATGAGACCATACTGGACCGGAAGCTGGACAGGAGGAATTTTCAACGGAAGATGTTTTCTTACGGTATCCTGCGCAACCTGGATGAAAAGCGGACAGGGGTGGCTCATAAGGCGCCATATCTTTATAGTTTTGATCTGCGGCAATATCAAAGGGCGCTGAAGACGGGACTAGAAGGAGGCTGATAAGAACTTCTTGCGGGGATGATGATAATCAATCTTTTGCGAATTACTGAAAAAATAACACAAGGGTCAGTCAACTGTAGGAGCATTTCCTTCGTATCCAATAGGGGGAGGCAGGAAATTATTGTATCTTACTGTCTCTCCCATAAATTTTTTATCCTGAAAGACCGCTGAAATGCCGCGCCTCGGGTGGTTAGGCCTAAACTAATTCGTTTTCCTTTTATTGAATGTCTGATGAAGTATTTTCTACCTGTAGTTTGGCTGTTTGTTGTCCAGGCCAGTTTTGCGCAGACACAGAGCTGTCCGCTGAACAATAGTTTTTCATTTGGGAATCTTACTCACTGGGAGGCCGTAACGGGGAATAATATCAATGGTAATCCTGCTGTAGACACGCTGGCTTATGATTCTTTGACGACCAGCCCTTCCGGGACCCTGGGAACCAGGATCATATATGAATATAATCTACCCAGTGTTGCTGGCATACAGATACTTTCTACTTCCAGCACCGACGCTTATGGCAAATTTGCCACTATTCCGACGATCAACGGTTACAAATACACCAATTCTATCCTATTGGGTTCGACTGCCATTACCCGGAACAATGGCGCGGGGGTCGGCGGCGGGTATGTGCGTCGTGTAAGCATGCGGATCAATGTGCCGCCCGGACCAACCACCGTACCTTACACGATGACCTATGCGTATGCGATGATCCTGGAGAACGGTACGCATAACTCGAAGCAGCAGCCCTTGTTCTCCGCCACGCTGACGACGAATAACAGTGTGATCAGCTGCGCCTCGCCGCAATATTTTCTTCCCACACTAAACAATGCGGATAGCCGGGGGCAGGGCGCCGTCCTGGATTCGGCGCTGGCGAAGAGCCAGGGTTTTTATTTAAGTGATCTGGCCTCTCCGAATTCCAATCCAAATAGTCAGGGCGGGGAACATCTGAGGGATGTATGGGCTAAGGACTGGACAGAAGTGACTTTTGATCTTGCGCCCTGGCGTGGCCAGCAGGTAGTGTTGACTTTTGAAACGGACAACTGCGTGCCGGGCGGGCATTTTGCCTATTCATATATTGCGTTGCGCAATACCTGTGCGGGGCTTGAGATCAGCGGGCCGCAGGTAGCCTGTATCGGTAGTACGCTGACCTATTCGGTACCGGGGCTGACGGGTGCGACCTATGATTGGACTGTGCCGGGCGACTGGTCGATCGTATCGGGTACGGATACCAGTGTGTTAAAAGTAAAGATCGGCAATGACGTTGGTACGGTCGCCGTACATCAGAAGAACAGCTGTGCCGATCTGAAGTCCAGCATGGCTGTAACCACTTCGCCGCCTACTATCGCCGGCGCTGTCAGTGGCGGGGTGGAAGTTTGCACCGGAGCGAATTCCAATGTGCTGACGTTGAGTGGCAATACGGGGTCTGTACTGAACTGGCTGTCTTCGACGGATGGGGTCAACTATACGGTTGTGAATGCCCAGACGCCTCAATATACCGCTCAGAACCTGACGAGTACTACTATCTTCAAGGCCTTGGTGCAAAATGGGGAATCCTGTGATATCGATACCAGTGCGGGGACGACGATACCGGTAGATCCTCTGACAGTTGGCGGAAAGCTGACGCCCCCCAGTATGGAATTCTGCCTGGGGCAGAATAAGGATGCGTTGCTGACATTGTCGGATCAGGTTGGAAAACCTGTCAACTGGCAGTCTTCCACGGATGCGATAAACTGGACGGATTTTGCGCCGGCATACACAGACAGCATATATTCGCTGGAAGGGCTTACCGGGTCTACGCGCTACCGTGTCCTGGTTCAAAGCGGGGTATGCCCTGCGGCGTACAGCGATATTTCCAATATTGACTTTGTGAACGTGCCTTTTCCACAGGCAACCTATTCACCTGCGGATACATTCATCTGTTATAATACTTCGGCTACGCTGAACAGCAATATCACTGTCGGCACCAATTATGCCTGGTCTTCTACCGATAACCTGGAGAATGCGGGGAATGGTGTGGTTGCCACGCTTCCGTATTCGATGGAGGTGACTGCCACTCCGCCGGCGACGACGCAATATGTGCTGAGTATCGAGAATGCCGGTTGTCCCAATCTGCTGAAGGATACTTTTCTTGTGAATGTGCTTCCGCCCATCCTGGTCGATGCGGGGAATGATACCGCTGTCGTGATCAACCAGCCTTTACAGCTGCATGCCAGCTCAAACGACACGACTACGCCGGGGGGTGATGCCTTTCTCTGGCAGCCGGCGGTCGGGCTGAATGATTATACCATTGCCGATCCGATCGGCCTCTATTCCAACGAGACGGATTCTGTCACTTACCTGGTCAAAGCCACTTCGCGTTATGGCTGTACCGGGTATGCGAAGGTGCTGGTGAGGGTTTTTAAAACGGACCCGGATATATTTGTGCCTAATGCGTTCACGCCGGGTGGACCTGCCAATACTATTTTCCGGCCTATTGCCCCGGGGATTGCTTCGCTGCAATATTTTATGGTATATAATCGCTGGGGGCAGCTGATGTACAGGACCTCACAACTGGGACAGGGTTGGGATGGCCAGATCAATGGCCGGCCGGCCCAGGGTGGCGGGTATGTATGGGTGGTGCAGGGGACGACGTATACGGGTAAGGTTATTTATCACAAAGGCACGATGGTGCTGGTGAGGTAAGGCGCGGGCGCCCACTGAACGCTGGTGCGGTAGTTTTCCGGCAAAATGCCTATCTTTTGCTGAAATGCTATCTGCGTATGCGATCCTTTCTTTTTTCCATTTGTTTGTTTTTGTTGATGCGGCCGGTGCCGGTGTCGGCTCAGTCGGCGGGTCCTGATATGAGTGCTGCGTTCCCGGTGATCGATGGTTTATTCAAGGACTATGCTGCAAGGAATCATTATCCCGGTTTTGTATATGGCATTGTAGCTGGCGGAAAGCTGGTGTTCACCGGTAGTGTCGGGTATACCAATACGGAAAAAAAGGTGCCGGCTACCACCTTGTCGGATTTTCGCATTGCTTCCATGACGAAGAGTTTCGTTTCAGTCGCCATTTTGCAGCTGCGGGATGCGGGGAAGCTGCGGCTGGATGATCCGGCTTCTATGTATATACCGGAATTGAAAGGACAGGAGGGGCCTGCTTCGGATGCGCCGGTGATCACGATCCGTCATTTGCTGAGTCATTCGGCGGGTTTCCCGGAGGATAATCCGTGGGGGGATCGTCAGCTGGCTGTCACGGATGCGGACCTGCTTGCATTGGTTCGTCGCGGGATCAGCTTTTCCAACAGTCCTGGAATTTCCTATGAATACAGCAACCTGGGGTTTACGTTGCTGGGGTACATCGTTCGGAAGGTGTCGGGGCAAACGTATGAGACCTATATCACCGAACATATTTTACAGCCGCTGGGGATGACGCATACGTATTGGGAATATACAAAAGTACCGGAGACTTTACTGGCGCATGGCTATCGCTGGCTGAATGGCCGCTGGGTGGAACAGCCGATGTTGCATGACGGAGCATATGGAGCGATGGGGGGTATGATCACCACGATTGAGGATTTTGCCAAATATACCGCTTTTCAACTGGCTGCCTGGCCATCCCGGAGCGGAGCCGAGGAAGGGCCGCTGAAGCGGAGCTCATGCAGGGAGATGCAGCAGCCATGGACGTTCAATAACCTCAATGCTTCCTTTAGTTACTATGCGGGTGGTCCGGCTTGTGCGCAGAGTTCTGCTTATTGTTACGGCCTGCGTTGGAGCAAGGATTGCAAGGGCCGGACGATGGTGGGGCATACGGGCGGGCTGCCGGGTTTTGGCAGCAACTGGATGATGCTGACCGATTATGGGATAGGTGTCGTCAGCTTCAGCAATCTTACGTACGCGAATGCTGCTGCGATCAATATACAGGTGTTGGATACGCTGATCCGGCTGGCGCGTTTGAAGCCGAGGACTGTGGCTGTGACGCCGATGCTAGAGCAGCGGAAGGCTGAGCTGATCGCGTTGTTACCGGGTTGGGACAAGGCTGAGGCTTCGGGGATCTTTGCGGTGAACTTTTTCCAGGATTATTTTGTCGATTCGTTGAAGAGGGAGGCTGCGGGCGTCGCTGGGCGGGCGGGGAAGATCGTGCGGGTAGGGGAGATGCGGGCGGAGAATAATTTGCGCGGGAGTTTTATTATGGAGGGAGAGAAAGGGAATATAGAGGTGAGGTTTACGTTGACGCCGGAGACTCCGGCGTTGATACAGGAGTATCATATACGGTTTGTGGAGAGATGATGATTAGCGGTTGTCGGGGTATTCGTTGATCCAGCGGAAGTGGCCCTTGATGAGCGCGAATTTGTTGAGATCGAATCGTTTCATGGTGATGTGGACGCTGTCGCCGCGGATGATGCCGGTGAAAAGGAGGTGGTCTTTGTCGGGTTCGGTATAGGTGAGCTCGTATTTTCCGTCGTAATCAGAAGTGATATTGACTGTTTTCTGAAGGGTGTCAACCTTACAGGTGATATCGCTGATGGAGTCGGCTTTTGTAATGATCCGGGCAGAACCGGGGAAGTCGATGATCAACTTCTTCCAGCGATAAGAGTCGGAGATAGGAGATGAAAAGGCCGTGCCGGCAGCGGAGAATTGTTCGGTATCATAGATGCCATATAAAGGTGGTTTTTCCCGGTTGTCTCCATATTGTTTTGATATATTCAGATCGCTCCAGAAGTTAGAGTAGAAAGTTAAAAGTATAAATAATATTTTGAGAGATAATTGCAGGGCCTTTACCCTGCGTGGGCGGGGCGGTTGGACCAGGGTGACGGATGGCAGGGCGCGTTGCTCGAAGAAGAAGGCATAGAGTCTTTTGGCATCGTGGGAGATGAGGAAAAGGGCGATGAAGACGAGGTTAAGAGAGAAGATCTTGACCGGGACGTCATAGCAGAGATTTATGGCCGCTACGTTCGTCATTATGGTAAGACCGATAAGTGCTCCTAAGAGTGTTGTGCGTCTGAAGACCAATAGAAAACCTGCCAGGAATTCGGCGGTGCCGGTGAAGAAGTTGTATGCTTTTGAGTAACCGATAAAGGACCAGGCCAGGCCCATTGGGGAAGAGTCACCGAAGGGAGCTGCCAGTTTGTAAAGATCGGGATAGGGGAACTGGATCTTGATGATCTTTACAAATCCATAGGCAATGAGTATATAAGCGAAATAATAACGGATCACGATCCGAAGCCAGTAATAGAGCTGCCGGTAGCTGGTTCTTTTACGATCCAAAACTGCCCAAATGATCGCAATGATCAGCGCCAGCATGACCCATAGAAGCTGCATCACATAATTGTAGGTGGTGTCTCCGCTGCCGTTGGGTTTTATGCTGATGGGTGTAGTTAAGCCAGGAATATATTTACCGGTCAGGATGACGGCCCAATCCCAGAAGGTTGCAACGAAATGAAGTTGCCGATTAAAGAAATGGGAGACCAGGAAAGAACAATATATAGTGATGAAAAGAAGGGCGATCTTTTTGAGCATGTTCCAGCGTTGTGCTGAGAGAGGTTGATCGCCGGAAGTTGTAATCGGAGAAGGTTTGATCATTGCCAAAAGGTTTTGATAGCCTAATATAAGGATATTTTTCTTTTGGCAAAATATGGAAGCAATCGTTAGTGCGCCGGTCAGGCCCGGATCGGCAGATGCGGCCGGGTTGGTTTGCAGACGCGGCGGCTGGTGGCAGACGTTAGAGTCTGTGACTGGTCTTGAGACTAGCGGCTGGCTATATCTTTGGGCATTACGCTTGTTCTCATCCAATTTGTGGAATGAGTAGCACTGAGCTTAACCTTTTGATCTGCGCTTTCTAACGTGATGTAATAGGCTACTTTTCCGTTGGTCACCTGTTTGTGAAGGTCGGTAATCCAGTAGTTGCTGTAGTTCTTTTTGATTGGAGTCAACAGCCTGGAAGGTAGCTGGGTAGAAAGAATGTTGCGAATGGCAGGGGCGTTTTCGGCGCGAAGCTGGGAAATCCCGGTAAGGCTAAGAAATAGCACGAAGGAAAAAATAATAGTTTTCATAGCGAATTGATTGATTTGACAATGGAGCTACGCAGTCGCAAAGCTCGTGTCATAGCGAATTTTTATAATTCGGCCTTAAAACGGGCTTTGGGTTTGTTCTGGTATGTATAATGGGGTGTTTTAGGCCAATTTCATGGTTAGTGGGTAGGGTTGAAGGGGTTTGACTATGCCGTTTGTGGGGCTTTTACCATGGGCTTAATGCAAAGTTTACGTAGGTGTAACATTTTCTTAACGTTTATGCCAGTCCTTTGCCAGCAAACCGAACTAAGAATGAAACAATCTTACACAAAAAATAGCCTTTATGGCTATTGGAGAAAGCTGCCATTAATGGCTTCTATAGCTGGCCTTTTATTTGCCGCAGGTTGTAAAAAACAAGATTATCCGCTGCCGCCCGGTGAGGTCAACAAGATAAAACATGTGGTGGTGATCTATCTGGAGAATCACAGCTTTGATAATCTTTATGGATCGTTTGCCGGCGCCAATGGCTTATCGGATGCAAGGGCTCGTAATATCATCCAGGTAGATTCGAATGACAAGCCTTATAAATTTTTGCCTGCTATTTCAGGAACGAGCGCGTTCCCAACCAATCTTGCCAATACCTTTTTTAACATCGACCAATATATCCCCAACGACCAGGAAACTCCGGATGTGCTTCACCGCTATTACCAGGAACAATTACAGATAGATGGCGGCAAGATGGATAAATATGCTTTGTACAATACGTCGGCTGGTCTGTCGCAGGGCTATTATAAAACGAACTTATTACCTTTGATAGGGATGGCCCGTCAGTATACTTTGTGTGATAATTTTTACCATAGCGCTTTTGGCGGTTCGTTCTTAAATCACATGTGGCTGATCGCTTCTGCCAGCCCGGTATTCCCAAATGCTCCATCGAGCATTGTCGCGAAGGTGGATTCGAAGGGTAACCTGATCACTGATGGACAGGTAACTCCGGATGGTTTTGTGGTTAACACCAGCTATACGGTAAACAACCCGCATCCTACGAGCGCTGCGCCTGCTACACTGGTACCTAATCAAACGATCCCGACGATAGGTGACAGGCTTAATGAAAAGAAAGTAAGCTGGGCCTGGTATTCCGGTGGCTGGGATAGCGCCCTGGCTGGTCATGCAGATCCGACTTTCCAGTTTCATCACCAGCCTTTTGCTTATTTTGCGAACTATGCCGATGGAACGCAGGGGAAGAAGGATCATCTGAAGGATGAAAAGGAATTTATTGCTTCGGCCAAGGCCGGTACGCTGCCAAGCGTTTCTTTCGTAAAGCCGTTAGGGATCAATAATGAGCATCCGGGTTATTCCGATGTTGAAAACGGGGAAAGCCATACCGTAGAACTGATCAATGATGTGCTGAACGGACCTAATGGAAAGGATGTCGTGATCATTGTCACTTATGATGAGAACGGTGGTTTCTGGGATCATGTCGCTCCGCCGGTGATCGATAAGAAATGGGGTCCTGGCACGCGTGTTCCTACGCTGATCGTCGGACCGTTTGCAAAGAGGGGATATGTAGATCATACGGAATATGAGACGGTCAGTATTTTGTCGCTGATAGAGGACAGGTTTGGTCTGAATCCGCTGGCGTCGCGCGATAAGAATGCGAATCCTTTGCAGAATGCGTTTGATTTCAATTTGCCAAAGGGTGGTTATAGTAAATAAATGGTGTTGGGCGATATTGCTGATCGTGATGGCGGGGTATGTCTTCTTTTCCTGTACGGAAGAGAAGCCGAAAGCCGCTGCTGAACATGTTATTGCGCAAAATTTACTTGCGCAGGTAGATAGTTTTTCTGCTCTCTGTCGCGGTCTGCAGGCCGGGGCAGAGAGCAGTTCTGTTAATGGGGTGGCGTTGCGGGGAGTTTTTTTGCGGGCGCGCCTGGCTTTTAAGAAAATGGAGTGGGCGGCGGAGTATTTTGAGCCCACGGCGTCGCGGGTCGTCAATGGTCCGCCGGTTCAGGAGGTGGAGCTGTCGGGCGTGGTCATAGAACCCGGGGGGTTGCAGGTTGTTGAAGGTTTGTTGTTCCCGCGTTATGATACGGCTAATAAGGCTGAGCTGATACGGCAGATCGGACTGTTGCAAAGGGGCTGTACAAAGTATAAAACACATTTTGGGAATATTGACATTCTTGACTGGCAGGTTTTTGATGCGGTAAAACTGGAAGTGTTTCGGATAGAGACATTGGGTATTACGGGTTTTGACAATCCTCTATCACTGAGGAGTATGGAGGAGTCGGCGGTGAGTTTGGAGAGTGTGAAGAAGGTACTGGAGTATTATGGGGGTGCGGGTGCTAATGGGGTTACGGGCGAGGGTGGTGGGGAGGAGTTGAGAGGGCGGTTTGATGCGGCGACCCGGTATCTGAGGGGGAATTCTGATTTTAGTACATTTAACAGGGCGGAGTTCATTACCGGATATTGCGATGCCATTACTACGGGTATTACTGACCTGGAGGGGAAGCTGAAGATAAATATCACCCTGTACAACCGGTTGCTGAACCAGGACGCGAAGACTCTGTTCGACACTTTGGCTTTTAATGTCAATGCGTATGCGCCTGATCCGGCTTCTTTTATATCACCGGAAAAGATAGCGCTTGGGAAGATATTGTTTGCGGATGTGACTCTTTCGGGTGACGGCACAAGGAGCTGTCAATCCTGTCATCAGCCCGGGAAGGCTTTTACGGACGGGCTGGTAAAAAATACGAATATTGGGAGTAAGGAATTACTGGCAAGGAATACGCCTACCCTGATGAATGCCGCGCTTCAGCCCTCCCAGTTCTATGACCTGAGGGTAAAGACGCTGGAAGACCAGGCATTGACGGTAGTACAGAATACGGTAGAGATGCATGGTTCGATGCGGCTGTCTGTGCGGCGACTGTGGCAGGATACTACTTACCGGCGGTTGTTCTCGGCGGCTTTCCCTGTGAAAGACAGAATAGGTATCGATACATTGGAAGTGATGAATGCGCTGGGGTCATATGTCAGGAGTCTTGTGTTTCTGAACAGCCGTTTTGATCGATATATGCGGGGCAATAAGAAAGCTTTGACCGTTGAAGAGGTAAATGGATTCAACCTTTTTATGGGCAAGGCAAAGTGCGGGACCTGTCATTATATGCCTTTGTTCAATGGTAATTTTCCGCCAAGGTTTGTCAAGACCGAGGCGGAGGTGATCGGGGTGCCGGCGGCTGGGGCTGTGAAGGGACTTGTGGGGGATGGGGGGAAGGGGGCTTCGAAGGGTGCGGTGATCGATGGGGATCCTGGAAGATTTGCGATCGTCCCGACTGAGTCCTTCAGGCATGCCTTTAAGACACCGACGGTAAGAAATGCTGCTCGTACGGGGCCGTATATGCATAACGGGGTATTTAGCACGCTGGAAGAGGTTATGGATTTTTATAATAGGGGAGGTGGGGTTGGGTTGGGGATAAAGATACCGAATCAGACCCTGCCGTTTGATAAGCTGGACCTTAGTGAAAATGAACGCGACGAGATCATTGCGTTCATTAAGAGTCTGGATAGCCAGTGAGCCTCGGCGTGTGTTGAGTGGATAGCTTCTTAGTTTTTTTGGCTCACTTTTTTGGCTTTTGGGCTAGTTAGACGTTTTCAGTCAGTACCGGGAGAGCTTTAAACAAAAATACTAATATTTTTAGTAATCAGGGGTGTTTTTGCGGCTTAATCAGCCAGGAAATGCCGTTAGTGGGGATGGGAAGGAGGCGTAGGCCGTGGCTGGTTTTTTTGTAAATTGAGAGAGAAGGAGTTACCTTATTCTATGGCTCATTTTACGAATGTTTTAAGATTTTGGCGATCTGTAGAGACGTTCGCCCTGCCGGATATATCTGCTAAGCGGAGCAGAAATAAGGTTTACCAGGAACTTGAGGCAGGGAAAACACTTCCCTGGGAGCCGGGTGCGTTGCCTGCGGCCAAAGAGGGAAAACAGTGGCGGCATACGATATATTTTCATGTCATCGATAAGGAAGCTGTTGTGGACTTGCTTGCCCGGCTGAGCGGGTCGGAGGACTATAGGGAGCCTGTTGGTGGTCGCACCTGTCTTTCGGCGATGGTTGTGGATCAGTTGGGGCGGCCTAATGAGCGCAGCTATTCTTCGGCGGCGTATATTTTCGGGATCAAGATCTTACGTGAGAAGAAGGACCCGGAGCTTTTGCCGGAGCTGTTGAAGAAGGCGCATGAGGATTATGTGAAACGTTGGGAGCTTGATGCTGAGGAGGTAGGGAGGGTTGATTGGGGGATGTTGCAAAAGGAGTTGAGCTATCTGAACGGGTTGGCCGGGCAGGGTTTACCGGTGAAGGTGTCTGTTTTGTGCGTTTCGGAGGCTGTGAATGTAAAGACTGCTGTTGAGGCTCCTTTTTTGAATAGTTATTATTTACAGGATCTGAATATGCTGATCGGTTTGTCTTCTTTGGGCCGGCCTCTGGAGACGTTTTTGAGCGTGGGGGTGGGGACGAGGAGCGATCTGTTGGAAGCTGGGGCATTGCTGAAGAGTTTGAACCCGAGGGACCTTTGTGCGGGTCGGTGGCCTGCCAGTCCGGAGCAGGGTTTGTATAGCGCGCAGCAGGGGGTGTTGAATTTGGGTTTGGGTTTGTTGGGAAATTGCGCTGGTGCTGGTGGTGGCTTTGGTTCTGGCGCCGGCTCCGGATTGATCGGTATCAATGGACCGCCCGGAACGGGGAAAACGACTTTGCTGAGAGATGTTGTTGCGGAGGTCGTTGTGAGCAGGGCTAAGCGACTATTGGGGATCAAGGTCAGGGATCTATTTGTTGGCAAGCCGCATAAGCTAACGGACATGATCAGCTATTATACTCCTGATGGAGCTGTTTTTGGAAATGATGGGATCGTTGTAGCCAGCAATAACAATACGGCGGTTGAGAATATTTCCAGGGAACTGCCGCTTGCGAGAAGTGTTGACGTTGAGGCTTTTGAAGGGCCGGAATATTTTTCTTCAATCGCTACGAATATACTGGGGGAGGCATGTTGGGGGATGATGAGTGCGGTGCTGGGGCGGTCGGAGAACCGCAGTGCGTTTGTCGATAAGTTCTGGTTCAATAGCGGGCGGGGTTTTGGGCGGTATTTGAAAGGGGAATATGGGGAGGAGATAGAGAATGAAAGGCATTATGCAGAGACGGCCAAAGAATTACGAGGATTGTTGGAGGAATTTGATCGATTTAAGAATGTGGCGGGGGAGTATCACGGGTTGGTTGTTGGGGCGACGGGGTCTGAGGCTGCAGATCGGTTGAGAGAGCTTGCGACTGTTCTTAAGGGTGAGTATGGAATAGCTGAATTTGATTTGCCGGGGATAGGGTTTTTGGACTTGTCTATAGCGGAGATCCATCGGATGAGGCCATACTCGTCGCGGAAGATAAATCTCCTTCGGAGCAATATATTTTTGCGTAGCCTGGAGCTGCATGAGTGGGCGATCCGGGCGAATGCGAGGCAATTCAACAACAATCTGAATGCTTTTGTCGACATGGTGTCGAATAAACATGCCGGGCTTATGGACGAGGGGATAACGGCTGTTTTGTGGAATACTTTCTTTTTCTGTGTGCCGGTGGTGTCTCTTACCCTGGCTTCGTTTCAACGGCAGTTTGCAAAGATGGGGCAGGGGTCGCTTGGTTGGTTGTTATTGGATGAAGCGGGGCAGGCTACGCCGGCTTCAGCATGTGGGGCCATCTGGCGGTCTAAGCGGTGTATTGTCATCGGGGACACGCTCCAGATCCCCCCGGTTGTGACCATTCCCAGGGGTCTTGGGAAGCTGTTGCAGGACTATTACACTGTTGAAGATGATTGCTGGTCGCCGCTATACTCTTCGGTGCAGACTTTGGCGGACAGGGTTACGCCTGACGGCACTTATGTAGGGCCGGATAACTGGACGGGGCTGCCGCTGCGTGCGCACAGACGGTGTAGTGAGCCGATGTTCTCTATTGCCAATGTGATCGCATATGACAATCAGATGGTGCGTGTTGGGACCGATAGAACGATGGATTTACCTACCGGGGAAAGCGGCTGGATAGATGTGCAGGGGGTGACGGCGGATGGGCATCTAATCCGGGAGGAGCTGATTGTGCTTGAGGAAATGATTGGGCGGCTGGGGGATTTTTTGGTTTCGGGGAGGGCATATGTGATCTCACCGTTCCGATCGGTGGCGGATGTCTGTTATGAGGAGTTCAATGTGAAGGGGCGTGTGGAGTGTGGGACAATACATACGTTCCAGGGAAAGGAGGCGGAGGTCGTTTTTGTCGTATTGGGGACATTACCTGAGAATGCCCGGGCGAGGGATTGGGTAGCGGGGACTCCGAATATGTTGAATGTGGCAGTGACGAGGGCGAAGGATCGCTTGTATGTGATCGGGAACAGAAGGGTATGGGGCAGGCATAGATATTTTTCGGAACTGGCGAGGGTGTTACCAGTGAAGGAGCATATTAGTGGAAGGTTATTTTAATAAAAGATTCTACCACCGGTAACCGGTATGGAATTAGGTATTATATTGTAGGATGCAAATACGGTTTAATTTTTTTGTCCTTTGTTCTTTGTGGTTTAGTGCACTCATGGCGCAGGGTCCTCTGCCGGTCCCGGTGAATATTCGGACGGCTATGGATAAGGGAACGCGTACGGCCAATGGTCAGCCGGGGGCCCGGTACTGGCAGAATGGGGCTGACTATTCCATCCTGGTAAGGTTTGATCCTTTAACGCGACTGGTCAGCGGGCGGGAGACTATTATGTATAGTAATAACAGTCCGGATACGCTGAGGCAACTGCTATTTAAGTTATATCCCAACCTGTATAAAAAAGGTGCCATGCGGATGATGCCCCTGAAGCCGGAGGATGTCACGGATGGAGTTACGGTTAGTAACGTTTTGATTGAAGGGGCTGCTATTGCTGCAGGGCCTGCGAGGGGTACGGATATGGGTGTGAGGGTGGCGCCTTTGAGCCCTGGTAAAAGCTTGCATGTTTCGCTGGATTTCTCTTATACGCTTAATAAGACTTCCCATGTAAGAACCGGTCAGGTGGATAGCGGTTCCTTTTTTGTGGCTTATTTCTTCCCCCGGATAGCGGTGTATGATGATATCGACGGATGGAACCGGAATTCTTACCTGGGGTCACAGGAATTCTATAATGATTTTTGCAATTTCAATGTCGAGGTGACGGTGCCGGGTGACTATGCGGTTTGGGGTACTGGCGACCTGGTCAACCGACATGATGTATTATCGGATGTCTGTAACCAGCGGATCGATGCCGCGGAGAGTGGCGATGGGGTGGTGACCGTTATCGATTCTTTAAATCTGGCTAGCCGCGATTTCATTCATCGTGCGGATAGTAATACCTGGAAGTTTCGGGCTACCGATGTGACGGACTTTGTATTTGCGGTCAGCAATCACTATCTCTGGAAGTCTTCGAGTCTGGTCGTGGACCCTGTGACACGTAGGCGGACAAGGGTGGATGCCGTTTTTAATCCGGTGCATAGAGACTTTTACGAAGTAGTGGATTTTGCGCGTAAGACGGTGGAGGGGATGAGCTATAAATTTCCGGCATGGCCTTATCCTTATGCACATGAAACGGTGTTTGACGGTCTGGATCAGATGGAATATCCAATGATGGTGAACGACAATCCCCTGGATAAACGGGAGGATGCGATAGAACTGACCGATCATGAGATCTTTCATACGATGTTTCCGTTCTATATGGGCATCAATGAAACAAAATATGCGTGGATGGATGAAGGTTGGGCGAGTATTGGGGAATGGATGATCACGCCTTTGATAGACAGCTCTCTTGTCGATGAATATGGAGTGGCGCCTTATGCTTCTTCTGCGGGAAAGGAGATCGATGTGCCGATCATCACTTTGTCTACCCAGCAGACTGGTGAAAGCTATTTTCTCAACTCCTATGCCAAGCCGGCGATGGGGTATTATTACGCTAAAGATCTGCTTGGGGACTGTTTATTCTTTAAAGGACTACATAAGTATATCGCGGACTGGCATGGGAAACATCCTCTCCCGCTGGATTTCTTTGGCAGTATGAATGCGGGGTCGGGGCGGAATCTGAACTGGTTTTGGAAGAAATGGTTTTATGAGGATGGATATACAGATCTGGGTATAAAGGAAGTTCGTGGAGGGCAGGTGGTGGTTGTTAATAAAGGTGGGAAGCCTTTGCCGGTAGATCTGAAAGTGGAGTTTGTGGATGGGTCGGTGAAGAAGATCCATCGGTCGGTGGGGGTGTGGGAGAAGGGGAATACGGATGTAGTCGTGCCGGTGGGATCGGGGAAGGCAATTATGAGGATTAGTTTGGGGAGTACGTATACGCCGGATAGTTTTATGAAGGATAATGTGTGGGTTGGGAAATAGAGTACCATTCGAGCGCGTCTTTCTCGTGTTTTTGGACCCAGGCCGCCTTTTCATCGTTGTAGGCCAGGGAGTCTTTTGGATGTAATGCTGCTGCGCGTCTTTTTTCCTGCTCATAAGCTATTGCGATCTGCGGATGAGCCAGCAGGTAATCGCGGAAAGCAAGATGTCTTGCTATATTAGCTGCTCCTTTTTCGAAGATGTGAAGGTGGACGAGCCGCTGGCCGGTAGGGCTGGTGAGGGTGCAGAATCGTCTGCCGGCTATGCCAAACTCTCCGAACCATTGATAGCCGAGGTCTTTTATGGATTGTTGGTGTGAGTCCAGGGTACTGAGATCTTTTACGATGGGTATCAGGTCGATTATTGGTTTGGCCGAAAGGCCGGGGATGGAGGTGGAGCCGATGTGCTCTACGGTTTGCAGGTTGTCTTTGAGGGCTGATTTCAGCTGGTCTGCTATATGAGTGGCCATGGAGGGCCAGTCGGGGTTGTAGGGCTCGATGGTTACCGCGTTGGGGATGACGCCGTGGTCGGCGGGGGAGAGTCGGTATTTCATATGTTGAGTTTTAAAAAGGAAACTTGATTATCGGAAGAAGGGGAATAGGATCGAGCTCGATTTCACATTCATAGAGAATGCGCATTGCTGTGCCCTGCCAAAAAAGGCTGTATTGTAAGCTGTTGTTCATAATCAGCTTGCCTGTAAAAGGGCCAGCAATCGAAGTCTCCCGATTTTTTTAATTCTTCATATGCCTGGAGTTGCGCTTTTCTCTTATTTCGAAAATTTTGTCCCAGGGTGAATAGAATAAGGAGTAAATCTATAAGGGAAAAGGAAAATATCGGACTTTTTGTGTCGAACTTTGGCCATTCGTATTCCAGGTTAGAATGAAGAAACAAAATGCAGCGCGCGATGACCCGTAAATCTTCGGGTAAAAGTCGATCGGCGCTTGCTAATTTATGATTTCTGGTATCGTCGTATAACCCCCAGCATAATTCCAAGATTGGTATAATGACCGGGTCATCCGTTTTTGCCAGTTTGGATCTATAATAATGTTCCGGCAGCCATCCCTTTGTCACATCTTCGCCGATATTGTATTCGAAGTCATCGTTGGAATATAGTCCTACCGATAGTTGCCTCATGTGGAAGGCCAGTTTTCTTCTACGTTCTTTGTCGACCATGGAGATAATTACAAAATAAGGAAAAAGTGAGGAAAATCTGTGGTTTTTCGAGGCGCTTTATTTTTTTTATCGATATTTCGAGATTTTCCGATATACCTTTGCAGGATGGACAGTCTTGAAATATTCAAAGCGCTTTCGAACAAGACGCGATTGCAGATACTGCATTGGCTGAAGGAGCCGGAGGCCCATTTCCAGGTGCAGGGGCATGCGGACTTTGGGAAGGTGGGTGTCTGTGTCGGTCTGATACAACAGAAATGCGGTCTATCCCAGTCGACGGTTTCGGAGTATTTGACGGTATTGCAGAAGGCGGGATTGTTGCAGGCAACAAGGCTGGGTCAATGGACCTATTACAAAAGAAATGAGAAGGCATTTGCTGAATTGAGCCGGTTTATTAAAGCAGAGATATAAATTATACTAAAAGATGAAGACATCAAAAATACCATTGTCAGTATTGGAACTGGCAATTGTCAGAGAAGGGGGAAATGCCCGCACTGCCATTGAAGGTACGGTCGCCGTGGCGCAGCAAGCGGAATCACTTGGTTATACACGGATATGGATGGCGGAGCACCATAATATGGAGCATATTGCCAGCTCTGCTACTTCGGTGTTACTTGGACATGTGGCCGAAAAGACCCGGCATATCCGGGTGGGCTCGGGGGGAATTATGTTGCCAAATCATGCGCCGCTGGTTATCGCGGAGCAGTTTGGTACGCTTGAAACCTTATATCCGGGACGCATCGACCTGGGTCTGGGAAGGGCGCCGGGGACGGATCAGCTTACGGCTATGGCTTTGCGTCGGAATATTATGTCG
>Ga0193716_1000069_pt1 | contig 60322 bp, 50 predicted proteins | sample U2c1metaG_FD_145901 | JGI IMG/M metagenome (GOLD analysis project Ga0193716, IMG submission 145901) | Soil microbial communities from a riparian zone of the East river system, Colorado, United States - U2c1 | ecosystem: Environmental > Terrestrial > Soil > Riparian zone | place: USA: East River...
CGGTCAGCAACCGAGCATATGGCGCGGTAGGTCAGCACAAATCTCGCTCGATCAAGTGGGCTGCGAAGCAAGAAAACTTCCAGCCGACGGAGATGTGTTTTTTCTTGACTTCCCCTTTTATAGAACTTATCAGGACCTCAGTGGTTCTGGGTGTTACGATGAGCGCCAGTAAGTAATTAACAAGGGTGAACTCTCCATGAGACGAACAATTGTCATAGCCGTCCTAGTCCTTACGGCGGCCTCTATCGCCCTAGGACAAAGACCGAGCGCGAGCGGGGATCGAAGAGGAAGCATTGAGCAGGTCATAAGGCAACTGGATCACGAACGCATTCAGGCGCAGATCGATGCTAATGCGGCGGCCCTTGAGCGCATCTATGCTCCTGATTTTGTCGGCGTAGGGCCAAGCGGCGCCGTGAGAACCAAGCCGCAGGTGATTTCAGATTTTACGTCCGGCGAATTGAAATTTCAGTCCATCACCACCGACGAGGTTCAGGTGCGCATCTACGGAAACACGGCTGTCGAGACTGGCCGCTCCACAATGAATGGGCAAGACAGAGGCAAAGCTGTCCCCCGTGACAACCGCTTTACGAGAGTATGGGTAAAGCAGCAAGGGCACTGGCGGTTGGTTCTCAACCACTACTCGCCACTGATTATGCAGAAATAAGCTTGACTGACTGCCCCTGACACATCGCCATGTTCTGCACGCTCAATCATCAATGGGAATTAGGACATAAGCGTGGCCGGGAATCAGTTCAACAAAGTTCAATTCTTCCGAATTGAACGAACGTGTCGGATGAACCGGACTGACCTCAAGTCCTGTAAACGCGGTTATCGTCCATGTGGATTTTCAAGTTACCGATTTGCCGACTTACCAGGACTTTGGAATCGGTAATGATATAAACTGTCCGACGTGCGAGTCAGAGACTTCTTCATTTTCATTTGCCATCAGCTTTTCGGGTCGTGGGGCATCGCGTTCCTTGCGGGCTTTGGCTCCTTTTCTCTGTTCGATATGTTGCCAGACTCTGCTGGTTTGAAGCCTTCCATGCACATTCTGCACTGGCTACTTACCGAGAATCCCTTTTATCCGGTGCAGATATCGACGGGCTTGTATTTTGGATGGTTTCTTGGACGTCGCTTTCCACATAAGTCGATGCCTTGGGTTTGGATTCTTCCTCTACTGGTATTGGCGTACTCCTTTCTGGCTGGACCGGTTGTCAGTCCTTGGGCCTCGCTGTTAATACGACCTGAATCGCTGCGAGGGAGATTGGGCTTCTACTTTGGCTGGGGTTGTCAGCCTCGAGACCGGTGCATAGACCAATTGCTCCTGACGATGCCTTTCTATGCCTCTGCGGCGTATTCTGCCGGGGCGTTGCTGGCCCGAAATGCGTCCGCAAAGACACGCGTCATCTCTGACGCGACAGATCCGATGCCACTTCCAAGATCCTGATTAACGCCGAAATCGAGAAGTGGAAAACCCGAGGAAAGCTGAATCGGGACTTGTACGATTTGCCGACACGACGACTCGGGCACTCAGGGAAATTTTTCTATTCGAGGTAAGAACCGTTTCGCCGTAGTACAAACGCCTTCAATCGACCTGACACGAACCACTGCAACAAATGCAAGACCAGAAAGATAACGAACGCATTGGCGGCGAAAGCAAAAAATATGAAGAAATTTTCCAAAACTAACATTGCAACTGGCCGGTTATTTTCCGGTGTCCAAAAAGCTCCTCGTAAACCAACGAAGAAGACGACTCCAAACAGATGGACCATCGCTGCGAGAAGGTGAGGGACATCAGCAGTTCTGTCCCGGAGCGCAAACATGGAACGTTGTAGAGCGACCAAGTCGCCAGACTGGCGCTGCCTCTTTAAAGAGCGAATTCTTACAAGAACCACTGATAGTGAAAAAAAAGAATAAATGGTGACACCCGCCAGAATCGCAAAGTACAGCTTGTGGATGCTCGGAAGCTCGTCCCAAATTGCCCATAAGAAATAAGGAGGTTGCATCTTCTATTTGACACCGACAGATGGTTTTCTGTTCCGCTTGTCCCGGCTGATATGCATTAGCACGTAGAAGTACCGATAAACGCGGAGACCGGAGAAGCGGAAAACCCGAGGAAAGCTGAATCGGGAATTATCCAATTTGCCGACTACTCCGGACTTAGGTGTAAAGTATCGCTATGAAAACCAGCTTGGTCGCCGTGCTGCTTCTCTCTCCGCACGTACTCGCAGGTGCATCCTTTCAACGTCAATCTATGCCAAACGCTGCTGCACCGAAGAAAAACTGCGAGCATTCTTCGGAAGAGGTGGACGTCTACAGGAGCCAGCTGAGGCGAGATTCATCACCAAAGCGGACAACAGTGGTAAGGCCCACCACGGTGCGATGGATCGATGACATTAACAGATTCAACTTGCCACTGTCCGTGCAAGGACATGCAATCCCTCCGGATGTGCGTGCCGACTTCACGGAAAAGAACAGAACGGGTTGCCTGATTGAACCGTTTGGCGGCGTTGCGAATCTTCGTTTCATGTCCAGCAGTGAAGAAGAGAAACTTTACGCAAGAGACTGGAGCGAGTTCATCAAGAAATATGGCAAAGGTGCGGAGCCTGTGGCTGTATCAAGGGTTGGTTTCAGTTCCGACAAGTCGCTGGCACTGCTTCACGTCCTGTACTCGTCCTCCGGGGCGTTGTACCTGTTGGAGCGGAAGGGCGACAAGTGGCAGGTGAAGTTTTACGTGGAGACCATGGCCACCTGAAAATCCCGGATTCACTCAAGTTCCTGGTAAACGCGGAATCGTCCATGTGGATTCTTGGAACTGGACTTGTCCGGTTTTGCGTTTCGGTTTTTCAATATAGCAACCGCGAAAACGTATTAGGACTGACTGTGGACACAAACTCCAAGATCAGAACATCCGATTCTGTGCCCGCTGCTACTACGCCGAGGCAATTGGTTGCGTTTCGAGAGCCCTTGTGAAATCGGTCGAGCCTGAAACCCAGCCGAACGAATCTTGAATAAGCAAGAGGGATGCTTCGTAGTTACTTCTTGGCAATCCGTGTCCAATCGGCTCGTCCGTACAATCCCTTAGCAACACACACGAATAGTCCCTGAAGAAGGCGTCTCTGATCGTCGATTCCACGCATATGCTCGTGGTACATCCGGTGACGATGAGATATTTGACCGCTCGCTGTTTGAGGATGGCATCCAGGTCGGTTTGATAGAAACCGCTGTATCGGTGCTTGTACACCACGACATCTTCTGCCTGCGGCTTGAGTTCCGGGACAATATCCGTGTTCCAGGTGTCTCGGATCAGAATTCGGCTTTCCGCACCGTCAGGAGCACGAACGGTCTTACCGACGCCTACCAGCATGTGCCGCACCCGATTCGGAGAGGCCTCACTCCCGAGGTTCGAAAGATCGGGATGAAAGCCCATCTTCAAGTAAATAATCTTGATGTCCGCGTGGCGGGCCGATGCAAGGACTTTCGCGGTGGGGCCGACGACCCTTTGAATCATGGAGATGTCAATTCCTATGCGATCGAACATGCCACCCTTGGCGCCGAAGTCATTCTGCATGTCTACGACGATCACCGCAGTCTTTGCGGTATCGATCGCGATCGGCTCGGGCTTCGCATCGAACGTGATCATCCGGCCTTTCCTGTTCTGAATCGGGGCAATCGTCTGCTGGTCTGACGCGGAGTATTCACCCGCACCTCCAACGAGCGAAGCGGCCGCGGTTGCCCCCATGAGCTCGAGTACTTTCCGTCGGCTGAGACTGCGGGCCCCTGGAGCCTTCTTTTCCATTTCGCGTTTCACGCCGTTTCCCTCCGAGTACCCTGTTCTTGCAGTTGCTATCTCACACTTAACAATGGGACTGAGAATAGCACCACGTGGCGGGTCAAGCCGGAATATCGCCAAAGTCCTGATTAACGCAGCCGTTACCGGAGATGTGGGAACGATCGCGGCCCAAGGCCGTTACCTAGCTGAATAACCGACGCCACCAAATCTTCTTAGGTGGTCTTGCGAACTGAGGATAAATTGCGCCCATCACTTCCGGTTGGTTCAGACACCTTTGAAAGCTCAACCACGCCATCGGGTCTTTGTCTTTGGAAGGACAATTATTTCGTCGTCCGGTTGCAGCGCGAAGAACACCACCGCAGGTGCGGTCAAGTGCTAATTCAGCATCACCGTGTGTGAGGCCAAATTCCGTGACCAAGCGCTGAACCACTTCGCTTGAAGTCTCCCGCTGAACCGCAGCCTGCAAGACATAGTCGACGATGCCTTCAAGGCTTTGACCAGTCGGCACGGCGATTGTCATGTCGTCGGTCCAGCCTTCGGGCACGTTCTTCATGGAGCAATTCTATCGCGTATCCTTCTCTCAAAATCTTGATAGAACGCCGTTATCGGAGAAGTGGAACGACTGCTCCCGGCCGAGCGCGCGCGTACATCTCCGATGCGATGGCCTTGTACAGGCCCGAGCGGTCGTCACCCACGGTGTAGAGGTCGAAATGGCCGCGCCCTTCGACATAGCGGAAGTCGGTACTGGCCCCTAGCGCCTTCATCGTCGCTTCCAGCTTCCGCGCCGCACCGTCGAGATAGAAAGTGTCGGCCGAGCCCACGGTCAGGTGAATCTTGCCGTCGAGATCACGCCTCAACTCCGGCCAGTGGCGGCGAAGGCATTCAGACACGTCGTAGTGCTCCTTCCAATAGCCAATCACGGCCGAATCCACCGCGCCAGTCGTGCGGTCGAACATCGGGACCGGGAGGCCGCCGGCACCGCGCGGGGAGAAGACCCACTCGAACGAGGCCATCTGGCCGCCATATTCCCCGACCACGACTTCCCGGCGCGTGTAGTCTTCGACCGCGACCAGCATTTCGCCCTTGTCGCGCGCCAGCGGCAATCGCGTCCCATCGGGTTTGTGATAGACGTTGGCATTGGGGGCATAGAGATCAATGCCTAAGAAATCGTGGAAATCGCCGGGGTCGGGCGAGGTGGGCCAAGCGCCGCCGAAGAGTTTAGGATAGGTCACCTGGAGCCACAGCACCGCCCAACCGCCGGAAGAGTGTCCGGTTAGCAGGCGTCCCGAGGGCTTGGCGTCCATGCGGTATTGACGTTCTAGGTCGGGGATCAGCTCGGCCGTCAGCGCCTCGCCCCAAGGCCCATTGTTGACGCTGTTGACGAACTCACTCGTGCCGCTGGGGCTCGACTGGTCGATCCCCACCCAAATCATCGGCGGCGCCTTGCCCGTATTCATCTCATCCCACCGGGCGACGGCGTTGTCGTGGAGGGAGCGCAACGAGCCACCGAAGCCCTGGGTGTAGTAGACCGTCGGATAGCGCTGGCCGGGACGCGCCGCATAGTCGGGCGGTGTCACCACCCAGCCGCGCAGGACGGTCGGCCGGCCCCAGAAGCGGCTGAGCGCCGGGCTGGTGAAGTCGATCGGGTGGATGTCGCCCTTGGCGGCCGCATAGACCTCTTTCAGCGGCGCCGGCACGTTAGAAATTGGCTGGAGGGGATCGGTTTCAGGGACAACGGTCGCAAGCGTTAGGAGTTGGGCAGTTTCGCCGGGCAGATCCATCTCCACCACTCCGCTCACGAGATCGCCAGGGCCGCGCCCGGTGTAATTGTAATTATGGTCGCGATCGAGCACCGCCTGCACGGCGTAGCGGCCGGGCTTCAGCTCCGAGAAACGTGTAGGGAAGGCCGTGACGTCCGCATCGAACTCGACAGTTGCGCCGGGCTCGAGGTGAGCCACCTCCTGAGCGGCAATCGCGGTAGCGTGGGTATCGATCTGGTCCATGTTGACCGCCGCGACGGGCCTCTTGTCGCCCTGTCCGAGCGGCTTGGCGAAGACCAGCAGCCGGCCGGAGACCGACGTTGCCGAGGCTTGGCCCAAGCTCACGTGAAAAACCACCGGCGCGGGCAGGGTCTGCGCAGCGATTGCAGAACTTGTTAGAACTAAGACAGACAGTGACTTCATCATCCTCATATTTCATACCCGCACTTTATCGTGAAATGAAAACATAACTCGGATTCTACTTGGTTCATCAATAGAAACGCTAACTCGTGGTAAACGCGGTCGCCTGAAAATATTAAAACCGCCTTTTACGTGCGATTGCCTGCAACACAGGATGAAGGCTGTCACTTAAAATATTCGACCGCAATAGTTGTGCTCCGGTAGAAGTACAAAATAGCAGTCCACCTGTGCGGTTGCCGACAAAGTCTTTCAACGTCTTCGCCAGAGCGGAAGATAAATCCACTTCGCGTCTCCCGTTCTTTGTTCAGAAACGTCTGAATTTCGCCGCGTTTCGCTTTTTGAGCCGGCACACGATAACCCCAATCGCAGTCCGGTGTGCCGCAGCGGATGACAATTCCCTTCATCGAAGATCTCAATCTCAATCGTTGAGGACGACAATTATTCTGTAGATCGCGCCCAATGTGCAGAACGCTGCTAAGAGTCGTAAAATATGCAAAGGAGTGCCAGATACGGGCCCTTCCCTCCGACCCAACATTCTAAGAAGATCATTCGGCTATACAGCCCCAATCAGGAAAACAGCTAAGGAAAATCTGACGATGACAAGTTGGGCTCTAAGCATTTGTGGAGTCATTTGCTTCCTTTGGCCAGCATCAGTACGTTGATGCCCACCCAGCAAGCAAGAAGAGTGCGTTCAAGACGATACTGCCTGATATGGCTGCCCACGCAAGTAATTTGATGAATGGAGACATCCGGCAAATTCGATTGCGTTTCAACAGAGTGGCAATTGCAATGACTGTTGAGACGGGGGTGACGAAAAGACACCAGAGTGTAAACAGTACGGCCAAATTTACTGGGAACCAGTGAGGAATGTAACAGTCAATTGGAAATGCAACCGAGAATGCTAGAAACCCCAACAAAGAGGGTAAACACCATTTAATAGAGAACCAGATTTTGCCAACTGGTATTGGCGATTCTGAATTCGCCAATACCGCTGGCTTGTTTTCGGCTTCCATCGGCGTATCCTGTCCTCCCCCGTTGTCCTCCACAACTTTATTTGTGGAGTCTGCAACGACCAGAAAATGCGTCGTCAAACATTGGGTTGAAATCGGCATCGAGCACTCCATCACAGTCAATGCAGAGTCTTTCGGGAGCGCTTATAGTGTATGACTGCCGCCAGAGCTCACGAATTGTCACACGGGACACCGACGCATGAATACGCCACCATCGCCACCTGGAGTGGAGCGGACTGACAGACCATCCGTCCAGATCGGCGCTCTCGTTCCGCTAACTCGGCCTGGCTGGGTTGAGGCAGGCCAACACTTGCTCGCTGGACTTGAGCTGGCCGTTCGCGAAGTAAATGACGCCGGCGGGATCTCCGGAAGACCACTCGAGCTGGTGGTCCGAGACACCGCGGCTAATCCACAGAGGGCCGCGGCGGCCGTAGATGAATTGGCTCGGCTGGGCGTGGTTGCCTTAGCGGGGGAGTATCACAGCGTCGTCGCTCGTGCGGCGGCCGCCAGGGCCGACGCCCTCGGCCTGCCGTTCCTCTGCTCGTCTGCGGTTCTCGACGCGCTCACCGAACAGCCAACTGAATGGGTCGCGCGCCTCGCCCCAGCGCAGTCCCACGGCTGGCAGATCTACGCGGACTTCCTCCTTAGTGCGGGCCACAGTCGAATCGCCGTAGCAGCCGAGTCGAGTGTCTACTGGGCATCTGGAACCCGCATTCTGCGGGACTACCTCGCTCCACGCGGAGGCACCGTCATCGAACTCGACATGCGCGCGCTCGCCTCCACGGATGTGTGCGACGAACTCGTCGACAACCGCGCGACAGTGCTCCTTCTTCTGGCAGGCCACCCGGAGCCGGCAGTGTCGATCGTCAAGTCTGTCCGCCGCGACGAGCGCCTCGCCGGGATCATGATTGGTGCTCCGGCAGGGCAACCGGAGTTTGCCGTATGGGCGACGTTGCTGGGCGACGACGGCGCAGCAATCCCGTTCTTGCGCTACCTGCCCGAGCGCCTCAACCCACTCGGCGCGCGAGTCGAGTCGGCCCTCCGCGAGCGGCTAGCCGAAGCGCCCTCCTTCGTCGCCTTCGAGGGGTACGACACGGTCGTCGTCCTCGCCGAGGTGTTGCGTTCTCACGGAGCGGACCGGGCGCGCACTGCCGAATCCTGGGCGCGCGTTGCAGTCGAAGGCACCCGCGGGCAGATCCGGTTCTCCCGCGCGCCAGGCATCAGCGTTTGGCAATGGGCTTGGGCACCAATCCAAGTCGTTGATCGAGATCCGGCCGAACCCGGGCGCTTTCGGATCCTTCACGCCAGCTGAGAGAACACGGCGTTCCAACTGCCCAGAAATGCGCGACCTCGTGGTTACCCTTACTCCGCGATTTAGAGCGCGTTCATCAAGATATTCGGCAATGCGTCACCCGAATCGATATCATGCGGATGGGGCACGCCATGGTGCGCCCTGCGCCGGGAGCCATATTTTCCGGGGAACGCGCGAAATTGAGACGGCGAGGCGGCCGGATTCTTTTCGCAAATTCCGATCTCAGCGGAATTTCCATTTTTGAAGAAGCGCAGTTTCATGGAGTGGAAGCCGCTCAAATTGTTTTGGGGCATCTGCGTGGCGCGAATATTCCGTAACTTGTCTGGCAATCAATCCGTCTGTTAATCAGGGGAGACATTCTTGCCTTCTAACCTGCTCGGCTACCGCGCTCCTACAGGAAACATGGGGATCCGGACCTTCAGTCTGGTGCTGTCATTGACTGCTTTTTTGTTGTCCGGTGGTCAGGGTAGTGGACAAAAGCCCCCCAAACTGTCACCTGCGCAAAGCTATTGGATCGTATTTGACAGTAGCGTTTTGGGAAGAGAACGTGGCGAGCCGGTCGCAAGGTCAGACGTCTTCGTCATGGACCAAAATGGCGAGCATATAAAGCAATTGACCAGAGACCATAGGAGCCATGCCCCTTCTTTCTCGAGTCGGGGCGATCAAATCATTTTTCTGCGGGAGAGTTCTCCTGCTATTCCGAAGGCTGCGGTAAGTTATGTTGATGCGATGAAAAAACCGTCAGTTATGGACGCGTTCCGCATGGACAGCGACGGGAAGAACGCGACCCGTGTCGCTGCGGTTGGACCCGATGCACAGGACGTATTTTTCGTGCCCAACAGCAATCGGATAGGAGTTCGCATTACCGACAAGCGGAATCTACAGGTACTTGTTGCTCCTTTGAAACGCCTGAGTTTAAATTTCGCCAAAACACTCTCGTTAGCAGACTTTATAGCCGAATCCGACGAGCAAATCATTAGGAATCCCAGATGGCACTGGCCTCGATTTACGGTGTTTTACCCGCCGACCGACAATTATTCTCCGGTTATCTACGCGAACTGGGCAAATTTAGACGCAAGTGTCGAAGAAGAAATTAATTTTCAGCCGCGACTTCCTAAATCCAGAGACGAAAAAGCAATGTTGAGAATACTAGACGCTGATGGGAGCGTAACCAGTACGGAATTCCTATCTTTTGATACCGCATGGTCTCCCGATGCAAGTCACATTAGCTTTTCGAATTATGCGAGCACCGGCGCACGCCTGAATGTGGAACGCTATCCAAGAAATTCTGGTGACGGCAGAAGAGCCATGACCGAACAGCAACTCGACGGACATGGCCCGGCATGGTCGAGCGACGGTCAGAAGATTGCTTTTATGGGGCTTTGGAAAGATAGTTCCCAGATATTTGTCATCGACGCCAATGGCGAGCACTTGACGCAACTTAGCCACAATCCAGAATTTTCCTGCTTTCATCCCTCGTGGTCGCCGGACGGACAATGGATCGTGGCCGAGTGCCGTCCAAAACTTGTGGTCTCCATTTTTGGATTGGCACCTACGGTGTCTTGGTATAGCAACATTTCTCTCTTTGATATGCGCAAGCCTACCACCAATCCACGTATTCTGACAAAGTGTTGGGGCCCGCAGGCCTTCGCCCACACAGCTGAGATCTTTAGCAACGGTCCGCCGGATAATAATCCACCATGCGGCGCTCACCATCCTCAGTTCATGCCATCCGGAGCCCCGTAAATAAAACGAACTGCCGAGTGAAGGGGAACTTTGTTGCAGCCGCAAATTGTCTGAGTGTGCTTCACTCGACTTCGACGCCAGCCATCCGAGGGTCTACATTGTTCATGCGAACATCTCTCGCAAGTCTTCATGGCCATCGACCCGTTTTCGTTTACAGCGACCGGCGCATCGCCCAGTCTCCCCGACAAAATCATCGAGCATTTGCAGTCATCCCGTTCCGTTGACGAACGGCCCGTGCGCTATCCCGGCGAACGGGTGTTGCAAATTCGCAAAGACAACTTGGCGAATGGCGTTCCGGTCGAACCGTCCATTTGGACGGCCGTCCAAGCACTGGCATGACGCTTATTGCTGTGCAGTCTCTGTCGAGTTTCCCGTCGCTAGTAGCCCAGCTTTTTGTCCACGGCATTGAGCAGGGGATCCCCTTTCTCGAATCGCGCATATTGCTCGATGAAGAACTTCATGGCATTGTCGAGCCAATCAGCCGTGTGGTCGGCGCAGTGCGGAGACAACAGGACGTTTTCCAGCGAGTAGAACGGGTGCCCCGCAGGCAGCGGCTCCTGATCGAAGACATCCAGTGCGGCACCCCGGACACGACTCGCAGAAAGCGCACCGATCAGCGCCTGCTCATCGATCACCGGACCCCGGCCAACATTGATTACCACTGCCGTTGCTTTCATCGCCAGAAACTCCGGCGCCCCAACCATTCCCCGCGTCTCGCGAGTGAGCGGTGCAGCCACCACCACATAGTCGGAGCGCGAAATCATCTCGATGCGGTGTTCCGGTGCATAGACCTCATCGACCAGCGGGTCTGCGGCACCGGCAGCCCCGGCATGACGCCTGACAGCCAGCACTTTCATCCCCAGCGGCTGCACCCGTGCCGCGATTGCCCGGCCGATGTCGCCGTAGCCGACGATTCCGACGGTACGCCCGGCGACGGGCAATACGTCGAAGGCCTCCCACACACCGGCCCTCTGATTGCGGATCATGCGGCGGAAGTCTTTTGCGAAAAACAAAATCGCACCGGCTACAAATTCACCCAGCGAAGCGCTGAATACCCCACTCCCGTTTGTAAGTACCACGGCGCTTTCACTCAGTTCAGGAAACAGTGTGCGTTCCAGTCCGACCGAGCGGGAATGTACCCAGCGCAGGCGCGAACTGATTCCAAAGACTTGTCTGAACAGGCTTAAAGAGCCCGACCAATTGAACAGCACGCTCGCCTCAGGCGCCGCATGCTCGAGTGCTTCAAGGGTATTCCCGATGACCATTCGGCAACCCGAGAGTTCAGTCTTCAGCAGCGCCAGCTGCGGCTCTGCCGGATCAGCCAAAATCAGAACAGTGTCTTTACTCATGAGAATGTCTAGTCGCAAGTTCATTACATCACACCCGGAGCTGGTCCGGTCGAACAAGTGTGTTGCGGGAAATCAAATCTGGTGTTTAGTCCACGGAAATTGACACTGGAAAATGACAGCTCTTAGAATGAGTCGTTTCGCGCAGCACCAGAAGATTTGACCATGCCCGCCTAAACGTTTACTGTGTGCGGGCTTGATCCTGCAGTCGGAAGGAATTGTATGTCGCGACGAGATGCCAAATCCTTGAGAAGCCATCGTTGGTACGGCCCGGACGATTTACGTTCCTTCGGGCACCGTTCGCGCGCTGCTTCAATGGGTTGTACGCGCGCCGATTACGCCGGCAAGCCGGTCATTGCGATCATCAATACCTGGGGCGACATCAATCCTTGCCACAGTCATCTTCGTGAGCGTGCCGAGGACGTCAAGCGCGGTGTGTGGCAAGCGGGAGGATTTCCCGTAGAAATGCCGGCGTTCACTCTGGGCGAAACATTTCAGAAGCCTACCACGATGATGTACCGGAACTTCCTAGCGATGGAAACCGAGGAATTGCTGCGCTCTTATCCTGCCGACGGTTGCGTGCTTATGGGCGGCTGCGACAAAACCACTCCGGCACTGCTGATGGGGGCCATCAGTATGAATCTGCCCGCCATCTACGTGCCGGCCGGGCCCATGCTGCGCGGCCATTGGCACGGTGAAACGCTCGGTAGCGGATCCGATGTAGCAAAGTACTGGGCCGAACGCCGTGCGGGCAACATTACTCTGCAGGCCTGGACGGAGATCGAAGATGGGATCGCGCGCTCCGCAGGGACCTGCATGACCATGGGCACCGCTTCGACCATGACTTCGCTTGCCGAAGTTCTCGGCTTTTCCCTTCCCGGCGCAGCCTCCATACCGGCCGTCGATTCCAACCACGCCAAGATGGCCAGCCTCTCAGGCCGCCGCATCGTCGAAATGGTGTGGGAAGACTTGAAGCCTCGGGACTTCCTCGAAAACTCCTCGTTCGACAACGCCATCGCGGCAGTGTTCGCCCTGGGCGGTTCAACGAACGCGGTGATCCACTTGCTCGCGATGGCCGGGCGCGCTGGAATACATATCGCGCTCGAGCGTTTCGACCATTTTTCCAGGAAAACGCCGCTATTGGCTAATTTGCGGCCGAGCGGTAAATACCTGATGGAAGACTTCTACTACGCGGGCGGGTTGCCGGCTTTGCTGCGCGTGCTCGCTCCCCATCTGGATTTGAGCTGTCGGACCATAACGGGGAAAACGCTCGGAGAGAATATTTCCGGCGCGGAATGCTACAACAGCGACGTAATTCGCACTCTGGACAACCCCATTCTGGCATCCGGCGGGCTGGCCATCCTGCACGGAAACCTCGCTCCCAACGGAGCCGTGATCAAAGCGTCCGCTGCCGAGCCACAGCTTCTCAAGCATGCAGGCCGGGCCATCGTCTTTGACAGCTTCGCTGACATGAACGCGCGCATCGATGATCCGGCTCTCGAAGTCGATGCCGACAGCGTACTCGTCCTGCGCAATGCTGGACCAAAGGGCGCTCCGGGCATGCCCGAATGGGGAAATCTTCCCATTCCGCAAAAGCTCCTGAAAGCCGGAATCCGTGACATGGTCCGTATTTCCGACGCGCGCATGAGCGGAACAAGTTATGGCGCGTGCGTCCTGCACGTCTCGCCGGAATCTTTCATCGGCGGTCCGCTGGCCCTATTGCAGGAAGGCGATGTCGTCGAACTCGACGTTCCCGCGCGTCAACTGAACATGCGCGTCAGCGATGAGGATCTGGCGCGGCGCCGCGCCGCTTGGCTTCCGAAACCAGGCATTTATCCGCGAGGTTACGGCAAACTGTTTATGGAACACATTCAGCAGGCGCACGTAGGATGCGACTTCGATTTTCTCGAAGGAACAGCCGCGATCCCAGAACCCGAAATTCACTGACGATGCACCTAGTCGGTCGCCGCAGCCCGGCGTCGCGGCCCGATTCCAACTGCCAGCATCAACAAGCCGGAAAGACAGAGACTTCCCACCAGGTACAACAATCCGGCCGTGAACGATCGTGTCCGTGTGACCAGATAGCCCATCACGAGCGGCCCTACAAAGCCTCCAAGATTTCCCACCGAATTGATCAATCCGATGGCCGCCGCAGCTGCCGACTCGCCGAGGAACGTGGTTGGCACCGCCCAAAAACACGGGTGAAAGGCAAAGTAGGCGGCGCCCACCAGGGTGAACAAGGCCACTGCAAGCGCCGTGTTCGAACCGAACAGTACGGCCAGCAACAAACTGAATCCGGCAAAAAATAGCGGCACCGCCGCATGCCACCTCCGCTCGACTTTCCGGTCGGAATGCCAGCTGTTCAACTGTTGCATCAGAAATCCGGCAACGTAGGGCAAGGCGGCAAAAAGCGTAACTCGCATGTTGCTCTCGCCCGACAGGCGCTTCAGTATCGTGGGTAGCCAGAACGAAATTCCGTAGCCTCCCGTGGTCGCAAAAAAATAGCAGAGCGTCAGCAGAATCACATCGCGCTCGGAAAGCGCCTGCCAAATCGTGTAGGGCCGAACCTTTTGCTTCGCTTGTTTCTCCTTCTCCAGTTGCCTCGTAATCCACTCGGCTTCTTCCCGCGGAAGCCATTGCGCGTCGCGGGGCCAGTCCGTAAGATAAAAAACCGCAACAGCGCCGAATAGGATCGCGGGAATTCCTTCCAGAATGAATAGCCATCGCCATCCCCGGAGTCCGAACCAGGAAATCCCCAGCAGCCAGCCGGCAAGCGGCGAACCAATCACATAAGACAGAGGATTCGCGGCAAAAAAGATTGCTACGGCCTTGGCGCGATCCCTGCTTTGGAACCAATGCGAGATGTATACGATGACAGCCGGCAGAAAGCCCGCTTCCGCCGCGCCCACAAGAAAACGCGCCAGATAGAACTCTCGCGCCGTGTGCACGAAAGCCAGCAAGGCCGTCATGATCCCCCAGGAAATCATGATGCGGGCGATCCAGCGCCTTGCGCTCCAACGTTCGGCGATCAGCGCGCCAGGAATTTCCAGCATCAGATAGCCAATGAAAAAAATCCCGGCTCCGAGGCCCATCACATGGTCGCTAAAGCCCAGCTCGTCCGGCATTTGCAAAGCAGCAGCGCCAACGTTCATGCGGTCGAGAAACGCGATGACGTAGAGCAGGAAGAGAAACGGGAGGAGTCGCCAGGCGATTCGTTTTCGCGCCTTCCGGGCCACAAGGTCCTCTGGGGCGGTACCTGCCATGCCTTGCAGGTGCCCAGGACCCGGGAGATCGGTGAACTTGTCTGGCACGATTCGCGCCTCAGGAAATGCGCTGCGTAGTATATCTAAGAACGCAGATGGCGCTCGGCCAAAGTTAAACTCTTAGAAAAGCGCCGCGAACAACCTAAAACGTCTCTACCTGCCCCGCGCCATCGCTCGCTCATAACGAAATAAAATGAACGGAAGCAACTCGGTATTCCACAACTCTGCGATGTGCGCTAGAGTAGCGACCGCTTTACTGAATCCGCCAGGGAATGGGGAACGTCAGGAAATGAAAGCTCTGCTTCTGTCGCAGTACCGTCATCTGGAAATTGCGGATCTGCCGGTTCCCCAGCCGGGCTCCGGCGAAGTTCTTGTGCGCGTTGCAGCGTGTGGCATCTGCGGCAGCGATGTTCACGGCTACGATGGTTCCTCCGGCCGCCGCATTCCTCCGATTGTCATGGGGCACGAAGCTGCGGGGCGCATTGCCGCCCTGGGCGACGGCGTGCACGGCTTCGCGGTCGATGACCGCGTTACCTTCGATTCGACCGTCTATTGCGGCGTGTGCGGCCCCTGCGGTCGCGGAGAGGTTAATCTCTGTGACCATCGCCAGGTCCTCGGAGTCTCCTGTTCCGACTACCGCCGCACCGGCGCATTTGCCGAGTTTGTGGTCGTGCCTTCCCGCATCTTATATCGCTTGCCGGACAACCTTTCCTTTGCCGAAGCAGCACTGCTCGAAGCAGTCGCCGTCGCCCTGCACGCCGTTTCTCTCGCTCACGTTTCTGCCGGCAGCCAAGCTTTGGTTCTCGGCGCGGGAATGATCGGGCTGCTGGCCGCCCAGGCGCTGCGCGTGGCGGGTTGCTCACGCGTTCTTATCGCTGACGTCGATCCGTCGCGGCTGACGCTTGCTCAAGCGGTTGGTGTGACGGAGGTCGTGCCTGCCGACACCGGACTTGTTGAAAAAATACTGAACCTCACAGGCGGATCTGGTGTGGATCTGGTTGTTGAAGCGGTGGGGCGGAACGAGACCGTTGGCAGCGCCATTGCGAGCGCTCGCAAAGGCGGTACCGTCGTTCTGGTTGGAAACATTTCACCCGACGTCACCCTGCCGCTGCAGAAAGTCGTCATCCGGCAAATCCGATTACAAGGATCGTGCGCATCGGCGGGAGAATATCCCCGTGCCATCGAACTGCTGTCCTCCGGGGCCATCGAGGTCAAGCCCCTGATTACGGCCATTGCGCCCCTGGACGACGGTCCGCAATGGTTCCGGCGCTTGCATGCGCGCGAGCCAAATCTGATGAAAGTGGTCCTTACGCCCGGAGTATTTTCATGAGCCAATCACTGTTCGATCTCAGCGGCAAAGTCGCGATTGTTACCGGCACCAGCCGCGGACTGGGCCAGCATTTTGCCCGCGCCCTCGCCAAAGCTGGCGCCAATCTGGTACTCACCAGTCGCGATCGCTCGCGTTTGCGGCCGCTTGAAGACGAAATGCGCGCGATGGGTTGCCGAGCTGTTTCTCTCGATCTCGACGTACGTGATCACACAAGCATTGAAACGATGGCTGCGGCTGCCGCGAACGAGTTCGGCCGGTTGGACATCCTGGTCAACAATGCGGGTTGCAACGTTCGTAAACCTGCTTTGGACGTAACTTGGGACGATTGGAACTTGATTCTCGACACCAATCTGCGCGGAAGTTTTTTTGTTTCACAAGCCGTGGCGCGCCACATGATCTCGCGCCAATACGGGCGCATCATCAATATCGGTTCCGTGACCAGCGTATTCGGTTACGCTGGTCTGGCGCCCTACGGAGCCAGCCGCGGCGGTATTCGCCAGTTGACCATGAGCCTGGCCGACGACTGGGGCAAACATGGCGTCACCGTGAATTGTCTCGCGCCCGGATGGTTTCGCACGGAGCAAAACCAGATCCTGTATGAAAACAAAGAGTGGGTCGATTATCTTTCCGACCGCATCCCTGTGAAGCGGCCCGGGCACCCTCAGGATCTGGAATCCGCGATCGTATTCCTCGCTGCCGAATCCAGCCGTTACATCACCGGGCAAACCCTGCTGGTTGATGGCGGCATCTCGACGGGCGCGACCCGTGCCCTGGTCGCGAGACCCGAGCAGGGAGAGAACAAATCATCAGATGCAAACTAGAACGGTGCGCGCCTGCCACCACTGGCGGCGGCCCGGTCCGCCACACCGGAAGCGAGCCGTCAGGCTGGCGCCACGACCCTTCACGCGAACCGTCGTTTCAAGCGGGCTCTGGAATGGGCTCCATCCGTCCCAGCAAAATCACGTAGCCCGCGATTCCCACGACAAGGAAGGCGGCGGCGGCCAGAAACGCCCAGAAAAATGAGTGCGTCGCGGCCACGATGTACCCGGTAACAATCGGGGCAGATATTCCTGAAAGCTGGTTGCAGAAATTCAGAATTCCTCCGAGAGTCCCCACGCTCTCTTTTGGCGCAATCAGCGAAGGAATGGACCAGCCCACGGGTGAGGCCGCGGACAATCCCCCCAGCGCAATACTGATCCAAAACACGGCTTCGAACGGAGTCCGCGCATGCGCGGCTCCCAGTATCGCGAGCCCTAGTGCTGTTCCGCCGATCAGCACCACCTGGCGAACACGCACCGCATCCCAGCCGCGTTGAATCAGCGAATCCACCAGCCAGCCGCCGATCACCAAATCCATGATGGTGGCAAACAACCAGGGAATGCTCGTATAGAGCACTGCGTGCAACAGATCGACATGGTGCGTTGATGACAAATAATCCGGCAGCCAGGTCAAAAACAAATAAAAGCTGTAGTTGTAGGACGCAAATCCCAAGGCCAGCCCGCACACCCGCGGTTGCCGCAACAAATAGCCCAGCGGCGCTCCTTTGGACGCGCGCGCGCGGTCTTCCGGCTGCGCTCCTCCGCGCTTGATGTAATCCCGTTCGGCATCTGTAAGGAATCTGTCCTCACTCGGATTTCGGTAGAAAAAATAAAACATCGCGAAGTACACCAAGCTGATGACGCCGGTGGCCGCGAAATTCCATCTCCATCCGAAGTACAGGAGCAGCAAGCCCAGCAGCGGTATTCCAATGGCTGAGGACAGCTTGGCCATCGAGTCAAACATTGCCGTGGCCAGGCTCCGCTCTTTTTCCGGGAACCAATATCCAATCGCCTTGGCATTGCCCGGGAAAGTAGGAGCTTCGCCGATTCCCAGTAGAAATCGCGACGCAAACAACCCGCCGATTCCGGTGGACACGGCGGCGCTGAACGAAGCGATGCTCCAAACAATGGTACTGGCGATCCCCACGCGTCTCACGCCGAAGCGATCCAGCAATAAACCGGAAGGAAGCTGCAGGACTGCGTACGTCCAGTTGTAGGCGCTCAGCAAATACCCAAACATCACCGTGGAAATCCCGAATGTCGCGTGCAGCGCGTCCCGGGAAACGGAAAGATTCACCCGGTCAAAATAGTTGACCAGCACTCCAAAACCCAAAAGCATGGCGATACCCCACCGCCTGCGGGGTACCTCTGCCGCATTGGGTTGCTCCGGCGTCACGCGAGACAATTTGTTTTCCCTTGATTTCGCCGCATACTCCACCCACTTCGGCTTCGAAACAAACGCGTGGTCTGGCGTGCCAATCCATCGTTTCCGGGTCACCAACCTGCCGTCTAATCCAGTCCAAGCAGCTGAGCATCGGCCAGGGCACAAATAACAAAGGGCACATCGGCCATTACGCTCTTGCGCCCTCTTTATGCGGAAGCACAGAGTACTGCCCATGCGCTTTCCACCGTGCCGTGTGCGGCTACGCGTAAAGGCCGGTTAGCCGGGGCGGTGGTCCTTTACTTCGCCGGCGTGGTATCGAATTTCCCCGACCCTTCCTCATAAAAGAGCGCGCCATCGGTCTTGTCTCCGCCGCTCCAATGCTTGTGGCCGCCCGGGACCCGGAGGAAATCTCCCGGCCCCACACGCTTTTCGCCCGCTTCATCTTTGTAGAGATAGGCGCCTTTGACAACGACGATCCACACATCGCTCGTGTGCGTGTGCAGTCCCGCGTCGTACCCCGGCGCAAACTTCGTGTACGTTCCATGAGTCCCCTTGTCCGGATCCCCCCAGAGGACGGCCCTGGAGACCCCAGCCGCCGGTGCTTGCTCGAACTTGGCTTGCTCTGCAGTTACATAGATCACACCCTTCTTGCTTGGACTCGACTCTTTCTGGGCCCGCGCAACACTCAGCAACGCCGCAGCTAACATGAGCGCAGCCGCTCCCAACACGATCGGTGATTTCTTCATTTCGTTCTCCTCCGTCTTTCTCTCAGCTGGGCCGCCTGGATGGGCACCGTTATACACCCAAGGCCGCCCGAGTGTGGCAAGGTATTTAGGTCATCCGATGCTTCCGGCTCCGAAGAGAGTCAGCTCCAGGAATCTGCCGTTGCCTTCGGCAATCGCGGAGGGCCCGGCTAGGGTTGGCGTTTGCCCCTCCGGCCGACAACTGGCGCATTGCTTTCCGTCTAAAGCGGGTCAATGTCGCGAGAAATACAGTCAACTATGGAGTACAACAAGCCCACTGCGGGAGCTTTCTTCACCTCCTTGCCGTTCCATTCGATATTCACACGCGAACACTGCGAGCAGACCAGCCCGAGCGCTGGCGCTGAGGCTGGGGTGACCCTTTTTGGACAGTCTTTGCCTGTGGGCTCATGAGACAGTGGTTGCGGGTGTGATAGCGATCGCCGTGAAGCAAGTGTCATGACCGAATTGGTCCGCGTCACCGGACCACAAAATTAAGGAACGAAGATGGCGAACAACACAGGGAAAAATGATAAAACCTATCGAATCTTCCGGGGCGGCCAAGGCCGGAAACGGCATTGGCATTGTCCAGAGTGTAGCCGACATTCTCGATCGTGAGCTGCATGCTGTAATTGCCGATTGGGTAAGACGCGTTGGGGAAGAGCCGGAGCTCGCGGCCATCCCCATGACCTTTGAAGAACGCACGGGCCATCTTCCTCGTCTTCTGCATGATGTCATTGCGCGGTTGCGCCTGGAGGTGGGGACGAAAGCTCCGATATCGGAAGCTGCAGCGGCACACGGGGATTTGCGGCGCCTGCAAGGCTACACGGTAGCGCTGGCGGTTGAAGAGTCTCGTCTGCTGCAAGTCAGCATTTTTTCGACCCTCCACAAGAATGTGAAATATCTGGAATTCAGCACCCTGCTTCCCAACATTGTCACTATTGCCGACGAAGTCGATGCGCAATTGAAGCAACAGATGCTGAGATTTATGGCAGGTGATGCCGCAAAAGCCAAAGCTGCGCTTCGAGACTAAACCCACATGGCCGCGACTGTCCGCGAAATTACAAAACATACCAACTCCAGGTCTGGCGACGAGTGCGTTCTGCTCGTCGATGCCGAGTCCGATGACGCAGCACGGATTTTTGTCGACCTACGTTCCGCGACAGAAGGACAGTTCCGTGTGGAGTGGCTCCGAGAGCTGTCGGAGGGCCGCGCGCGACTGCAGGCTGGAGGGGTGGCCGCAATTGTACTGGACCTGAAGCTGCGCAAGAGCTCAGGCGCGGAAATGTTCGACAATATCTTTCACGCCGCGCCTGCCGTGCCAATCTTGATACTGTGCGAGGCCGATACAGAGGAAATGGCCAGGCAATTGCTCCGGAGCGCGGCCGACGACTATCTGGTCAAGAATCAGGCAGACAGCTACCGTTTGAAGCGAACGCTGCGCCTGATGATGGACCGCCGCAAGGCGGAAGCAGTGTTGCTAGAGCTGGAATCCACCAGCGCCACGCTCGACTCGATTGGAGAGGCCGTTCTGCGGACCGATCCCGACGGCAACATCACATACTTGAATCGAATTGCGGAAAAGATGACTGGTTGGGACCGGGCTGAAGCTCTTGGACGCCCCGTTTCGGAAGTGCTCAGAATTATAGACGGTGTCACCGGCGCTGCCGTTGCCAACATAATGGAACATCCAACGCAGCCAAACAGGCCCGCGAAGGCTACCCACTCTCTAAATTGTGTCTTGGTGCGACGGGATGGACTAGAATTTGGAATTGAAAACAACGTGACGGCCATCCACGACCAGAATGGAGGCGTAGTTGGGGCGGTATTGTCCTTCCACGACGTAAGCTTGGCGCGCGCCACATCGCACGAGATGTCCTACCTGGCGCAACATGACTTCCTGACTGGTTTGCCGAACCGGATGCTGTTCAATGACCGGCTGGCGCAGGCAATTTCGCTGGCCTCCCGTCACGACAAACGACTGGCCGTGATGTTTGTCGATTTGGACCACTTCAAAAAGATCAACGATTCGCTGGGCCACAGTGTGGGCGACAAGCTGCTGCAATCGGTAGCCGGGCGTTTGGTGGCAAGTGTTCGCCGGACAGATACCGTCAGCCGGATAGGAGGGGACGAATTTGTGATCCTCCTATCCCAGGTCGAACAGGGCGAAGACGCAGCGTTTAGTGCCCGCAAGATCCTTCGGGTTTTGTCGTCGCCGCACATCATCGACAACAAAAGTCTCGACATTAACGTATGCGTGGGGGTGAGCACCTATCCGACCGACGGCCAAATCGCCGAAGAGTTAATGGTTAAGGCGGACACTGCGATGTACGAGGCCAAGGAACACGGTCGGAACACCTATAGGTTCTTCCGGGATGACATGCACGTGCGCTTAACAGAAAGACTATCGTTGGAAGGAGATTTGCGCTACGCCCTGGGACGGAATGAGTTCTTGCTGCACTTCCAGCCGAAATTCAGTCTTGCGACCCGGCGGATCACGGGAATGGAAGCGCTGATCCGGTGGCTACACCCGCAGCGCGGCCTGGTCGGGCCGGCGGAGTTCGTGCCCATTGCCGAAGAGTGCGGGTTGATGTTGCCAATCGGACGGTGGGTGCTGCTGGAAGCTTGCAGACAGGCTCGCGCGTGGCGCGATTCAGGACTCGGCGATGTGCCGATGGCAGTGAATGTCTCCGCTGCCGAATTCGGCGCCAAGGATTTTCTTTCCGGGGTTCGGGCGGTATTGATTGCGACGGGAGTGGATCCTTCCAATCTAGAACTGGAAGTAACCGAGAGCGTGCTGATGCAGGATGCCGAATCTACTGTTGTTACGATGCGCGCACTGAAGGCCATGGGCGTGCTGATCGCCATCGATGACTTTGGCACTGGCTATTCCAGCTTTACTTATCTGCGGCGATTTCCCTCGGACACGCTGAAACTTCATCAATCATTCGTGCACGACATTACTGAAGACCCGGGAGACGCAACCATAGTCAGCGCCATGATCAATATTGGCAAAAGCCTGAAGCAGCGCGTAGTCGGGGAAGGCGTTGAGACGCAAGCGCAGCTCGATTTCCTGCGTCATCATGGTTGCGACGAGGGACAAGGCTACTTTTTCAGCCGCCCGGTTCCCGCCGACCAGGCGGGCCAGCTCCTCAGCGCCGGCAAACGAATGGGCATGGCTGGATAAGGGTATCCAGAAGATAACAAGCGTGGCGGACGAGGATTTTACGTATCTACGTGAGCGACTCTCAAAATTTGCCACGGCCGAGATCTCAATCCAAAAACCGCACGAACTTCATAAGGTCCTTAAAACTGTAGCGACGACGAGCCGCAAAAAAGGCCGGACGCGTGCGTCCAGCCTTTTTGCACTTCAGTTGGAGCTCGAAAAACAGTTCGAGCCTAAAACAAAAGACAATTCAAAAACGCATCCTCGCAGTCAATGTCGGTACAGCGGGCCGACAGCGGGCATTCCGGGACATCGGAGTTCAGAGTTCTGCTACATTGTTACGAGAACTGCAAGTCATTCGCTTCCAACGAGAAAGCGCAAAAATCCAGGAACAATTACTTTGGGCGTGAGGCCCAGATCACTGTTTCAAAGCCCCAGAGCGCCCATGTCGACCCCAGGGGTATATTCCATTTAGTGAGATAAGAGAACGGTTCGAGGACTAATCCCAGCATGAAGGGCACCGGTGGCCGATATTGTTTCCTTGCGAAGTCAATTTCAAGCCCAGCCACGCGAATGGTGTTGATGGTTTTGTCGAAATTGGGAGGAGACTTATGGGTGGGATCATCATAGAAGTTCAGTGGCGCACGTTTCGGGAGCGAAAGACTCTTTTCCGAGGGGAAAGAAAGATAAAGTCTGCCTCCCTTCTTGATAGATTTAAGGATGGCGTTTAAAACGGCATCCGGATCGTCGCAATGCTCCAGATTGTGGGCACAGACAACAGCGTCGAAAGTATTCGGGAAAGTTTCGATTTTCCTGGAGAATTCCTTGGGTGGGACCACAATATATTCGTCAGCCCAGCTATGCACATCTGCCGTTTGGTTGTAATTATCAATATCAAGCCCGACATAATAAACGTCAGGACGCTGCAATTTAATTCGAAATGGTGAATCATTTCCGCAGCCGACATCGAGCAGCTTGGTATTTTTGGCCAGGCGGCGAATAAAGCTAAGTTTCGTCCGTCTCTTTACGAGCGGGACCGCTAAAGATTTAAATTGGCTGAGTTTAACGGAGAGATACTTGGCCATCGTCGCCGATTTCAATATGCATTTTTGTTGCTCACACCGGAAATAATTGTCATCAGTATGATTCGCAGGTCGAAGGCAAAGCTCCAATTTTGCAGGTAATAGAGGTCGTATTCAACGCGCTTTTCAATAGAAGTGTCGCCGCGCCAGCCATTGACCTGGGCCCAGCCGGTGATTCCGACCCGTAACGCATGTCTTTTATTGTAGTGGTTGATTTCCTGCAGGAACTTTTCAACGAAATGCGGCCGTTCGGGCCTGGGGCCGACAACGCTCATATCGCCCCGGAGAACATTCAGAAACTGCGGCAATTCATCGAGGCTTGAACGACGCAACAAAGTTCCCAACACAGTCCTTCGAGTGGATTCCGGAGTAGTCCATTCCGTATCGCTCTCGGCTGTCGGAGCCAGATGCATGGTTCTGAATTTATACATATTAAAGGTCTTGCCGTTCAGGCCAATGCGTTTTTGCGCAAAAAACACGGGGCCGCGCGAGGTCAGTTTGATGAGCAGAGCGCTCAACAGGAAGAGCGGAGACGTGAGCGTGAGAACCAAGGCAGAAAAAGCGACGTCAAAGGCTCTCTTCAGGAAAGCATAGTCCAGCAATTCTGTTGGAGCCGACATAAGATCGAGCATTTGCATATTGCCCAGCTGAAACAATTTTTCGCGCACAAGCACCCCTTCCCCGAGGTCCACAACAGCGCGAGTCGGCAGGCATCTCTGGTGAAGGACTTCGACGATCTGAGGAATTTCGGAGAATTGGGATGGATGGATGGCAATGACGGCTTCCTGGATGTCATGAAAGGAGTTGAATTCTTTAAGAGATTCGAATTCGTACACTGGACGGCAGAGACCGCTTACGGACTGACTTGGCAGCCGGACGTAACCGGCGATTTGAATCGGAGCAAACGATAGCCGTTGCAACCGGGCGGCAGTTTCAGCCGCATACGCGTCCGCTCCTATCACCAGAAACCGAGTTGGCCGGGCCATGTACGATTGCCTTTTAAATACGATTCTAAATATCGAGTGCGTCAGCAATGTGAGGATCAACAGGGAGATGACCGCACAGACAAGTAATCCGCGAGGAACCTCTGAATTGCGAGTGAAATAGAGCGCCGACAGGCAGATGAAAAAGGTAGCCAAGCAGGCCGACGAAGCCGCCCGAAGTCCGGTTCGCTCGCGAAAGAGTTCGTCAAAACTCGTGACGCTGTATTTTTCCGCGAAAAAAGCCCAAACAAACATTCCAAGCAAAACGATATTCGCGTGGTCTCTGTAGCCGTAAAGCACTTGGCGTCCCACCAAGGAGCAGGAAAAGGCCCACAATGTCCAACCCGCGTAGAACGCGAGAATTGAAATCCCGTAGATGGCGACCTGTAGATAAAATCGATAGAGCTTGAGTCGAAATAGCATGTCTTGTATCCCTCGGTGTCAGAATGTGCAACTGGCGGGGACGCGCTCTGCAAGCATTTCTGTAGAGGCGTGGATGGAACGATTTTTAGTCAGATAACATCGTTAAAGATTACTGATTTTGAGAACTGGCGATGAATTCCTGGGTACTGTATTTATTCCAATGGGGAGAACGTTTTCTGCCAATCCCCGGCGGATTATCGCGAGCTACCGGTTTTGATATTTCGCGGCAAGTCTCTGTGTTAAGGCTGCATTTGGTCGACAATTTCGCACAAGACGTGGCCGATCAGGATGTGGGCTTCCTGGATTCGCGCTGTGCGCGTTGACGGAACAGAAATGCAGTAGTCAACGATTGCTGCCATTTCAGGCGAGTGCTTCCCTGTCATTCCTACCGAAACCAGTCCACCTTTCTTCGCAGATTTCAGCGCACATAGGACATTTGCGGATTTGCCACTCGTGGAAAGTCCAACAGCGATATCTCCACTTTGTGCCAAGCCTTCCAGTTGCCGGGCAAAAACCAATTCATATGAGTAATCGTTGGCGATAGAGGTCAGCGTCGAAACATTACCTGCCAGGGCAATGCCCGGCCAGGCATGGCGGTCGCGCTCGAATCGTCCGACGAGTTCAGCCGCCAAATGTTGAGCATCGGCGGCGCTGCCGCCGTTTCCGAAGAAAAAAACCTTATTGCCGCGTTCGAGCGCCGCTGAGATTTCACGGCCAACCCGAGAAATGCAGTTCAGGAGATGACGATCCGCGAGCAAGGCCTGTTTCAAATCCAAACTTTCCTGAATACTCCTCACAATGGTGCTTTGCGAAGTATCGATGGGTTCTGCTTGATCGGCGAAACTAGCGTGCTTTAGCATCGTTCCCTTTTCTGTTTCAAACGACGAAACCAAGAGAATTTACTTGAGACGGTAGGCTGATTGAACATTTGTTTCCAAAAGAGCTGCTTCATCGGGCCGCGCGGCGGACGAGTCACTCGAATAACTCTCACAGAGCAGTTTGCAAGCGTCGCGAACGGCATCGTAGTTGACGGTTTCCATGCAAGGAGGAGGGTCCGCTGCATATTCCCAACCGAGATTGAGATAGCCGCACAACGCCGACGTGGAGTCAATGGCGATCGTGTTCTTCCCAACTGGGCCCCAGCGCTTTGAAGACGTAGGACCTTGCAGCCCTACGACTGGAACGCCCAAAGCTGCGGCGACGTGCATGACCCCGGTATTTACGCTGACGGTGAGCCGGGCACCAGCCAGGATTTCCGTTGAACGTTTCAAAGGAAGGCCCGCCGCATTGCTGGTTGTCACGCGCGAAGTTTCCGGCAAGCTAGCTATGATTTTTTCATTTTGAAGATGGTCGGCTGGTCCTCCTGTAAGAACAACGCGCAGACCCCATGCGGAGATTTCGCTGATGAGCCTGCGCCATTGCTCGGAAGGCCACTGCTTTAGCTCGCGGCGCTTGCCACCAGCCCATTGATGGCAAACTACGTATGGGCCGCCCGAGATATCGGCCTGCATGTCCGGCGTTGGTTTTAAGCATGGCGGGTGTTTTGCTTTGACACCCAACGCGCGAATCAGATCCCGGTAATTCTCAAGCTCATGTTGGTGCGCTGAGTGCTCGATCGATCTGTCATAAGCGGAGTGGCGATGCTGGCTGTCCGTGCGAAAGCCAAGAGTGAAGGATGCTCTGGCAAAAGCGGCGTAGAGAGCTTCGAGGCGAGACCATTGCCCAAAATCGAGGAGAAGGTCCACTCTGACGGAGCGCATTGCGGCAATTCCCTGCAGCGGATTGCCCGAAGGAACCTTTACGACCTGAGCGATTCCATCGAGCAAGCCAGCCATTTCGTAATTACTTTCGCCGGCAAACAGAATTAGTTCCGCACCGGGAAATTCCGCGCGAAGGTCAGCGATGGGCCCGGTCAACAGAACCGTGTCGCCAATCGCTCCGGCCTTCAGCAGACCAATTCTTCGTATTTTTGAAGGCAGATTGCGTTTACGACGCAAGACACCGAGCAGAGCTACTGCTGGTATCCCCACGTAGCGGTCTACCTTGTGAAGCGCGTTATTGCCACGGACTTGCATGATGTTTTTGGGTCTTGTAGTGCTGCGATATCAGCGCAGAAATATGAAATCCTGCTCAGGTTTTACAAAACAGTCGTCGCGGCCCTATAAGACGGAGTCAAATTCTTCAAAGCTTGTTCGGCCTGATTCATTACCTGATCCACGGAAATGAGCCGCAGGCAATGGGGCTCGTCGAAGATGCAATTGTCGGCGCAGGGTCGGCACCAAACGTCGTTGCGAATCACGACTCTATGCCCTTCTCCCCAGGGGCCGAACCATTCCGGACGTTGGGCTCCAAAGATGGCAACGACAGGAACTTTTAGTGCTGCTGCCAGGTGCATTGGACCGCTGTCATTGCAGATGAAGAGTTTGCAGTTGGAAAGGACTGCTTCCAATTCCGAAAGAGAAAGAGAAAGAGGGACTACGTTTAGCCCTTTGGGTAACGGCTTAGGCTTGTGGGGGTCCACAAACCAAATGACTTTTGCTCCGAACCGGCTGGTCAGTCGATTGGCAACTTCCGCAAAGCGTTCATCGCCCCATTCACGGATTTTCGCGCCCGCCCCTGGATGAATTCCAATGATGAGATCTTGCGAGCTGATTCCATGTTGAGTTAATAGACCTTTTACGGATTCTTCTACATTTTCTGCCAAAGGCAATGCTTCATGGAATGGCACGACCGGAATTCCCAGATGACTTAAGAGCTGAAGGTTGCGATCAACAACGTGTGGACGCCCCAAATCCGGCGTAGCAATATCTGATAAGAAGTATTTTCCTCCAGCATAACCATAGCCCACACGCTTATTCACACCAGCAAGCCAAAGAACAAAATTTCCCCTAAGGTCGCCACCCCAGCCCGAAGCAAATCCAAGATCAAAGTGGCGATTTCGGAGACCGTACACGTTTTTAAAGAACCGCAACCAATTGAAAGAGAGCGGGTTGTTGCGCTTCCAGCGAGATGCTTGGTGGCCCCACGGAATGGAAACAGGTAGGAGCTCATGAATCAGCCCTTTGGCAAGCAGCGTGTCTGCGACGCCGGGACGGCCGAATAGGCAGATGCGGCTCTTTGGATAGTAGGCTGCGAGGTTTTGCAGAAAAGGAACCAGCATCATCATGTCGCCGAGCAGACCGGGATCAAAGATCAGAATATTTTCCGAGCTGCCGGATTCGGCACTGGATCTTGCCGGGAAGTGCAGGGCCATTGGCCTTAGAATTGTGTCCGCAATCCCAAGAAAAAGTCGGTAGCGCGTGGCAAGAGGTTTCAAGAAAGTCTGCGCCAACCGTTCCCGGTCTTTTGTCGTATTGTTTTTCTGATCAATCAAGTGTGAATTCGTCCAGGCTTATGTGCGAGAGATCTCCACAACGAGCAGAAACTAATTAGCGTCCGAGCATCACATTCAGCTTGCGGGCGCGATTCGAGCGCTCTCCTCGAGGGATAAACCATTTTTGAACTGTTTCCCGCTTGCGGCGCTCACAACATTTGCGTGGACGGCAAGTTGGGAGGCAACAATGATCACGAGAGCCCACAGAGGAGGACGGTTAATGTCCGGAAAACCGATGGCTCCTGCCAGTAGTATTCCCATGAGTGCCCAGCAAGTAAGTTGAAGAGATGGCGAAGCAGATTGGCCCGGGAACAGTTTGCGCATCCGGTTAAACGTCTTCACGAGAAAATACGCTCCGACGATTCCGAGACAGCTTAGCAACGTGGAAATCAAACTGGAAGACCGGCTACTACCCAGGCCCACCCCAATTCCCCAAGTTTCTTTAAAAATATCCAGCCCGTAAGCATCGCTAATCAGTCTGCCAAGGAAGGAATTCGTCTCCGTTTTCCCCGAAGTGACAGAAAGGAATGCCTGGAAAAGTTCAGGCTTGAGCCGCAGCGTCACTAGAACGATCAGAGGCAGAGATAAGGCCGCCGCAGCAATAGGAATCCATGCGTGTTTAGCGCCACTTGTAGATCGACGGAAGTAGAAAAGCAAGCAGCAGGCGCCAATCGCAAACGTTGCGTAGCCGGTGCTTGAAGTCGTGTAGAGCAAAGCCACAACCACAAAGATCAAACCGATAATCTGGAGAATCCCACGTCTGCCGGCTAAGTAACTGGCCAGAAATCCGATCCCCGCGGCAGCGAGAAAAGACCCCCCCGACGAAGGCTCGCCAAACGTTCCCGTGACTCGATGATAGCCATATATCTCTTGATCGGAACCCTGGTATTCCGCGGGATTGGTATTCAGAAATTCATAAGGGTAGAAGGACGGAGAGATACACTGAATAGAAACCGCAACAATTACAACCAGTACCGCGGACTGGAAAGTCGAAGCGAGTTTTCGTGACTTCCTAGGCGTAGTTACGACCCGGAAAGAGTAAAGCAGTACAAGGATATTTAACAGCAAGTAACCAGCCTGAGCCAAGTTGCTCCAACTCCATTGCAGCGGCTCAAGAACGGGAAAGCCTTGAGTGGACCCCCTTGGAGCTACGACCATCGTACCGGCAAAGAGCCGCGGAATAAGGAAAGCAGACAAGATCGACCAACCTAGAAATCCGATCAGCGGAATGGAGATGCTCCTTGCAGACGAAGAGCGCGGAAGCAGCTTTTTCCATTGGCTACCAGTGTCAACGAATAGGCGAATTGCGATCAAGATCTGCACAAAAGAAAAAACTGAAATACCGAACACAAACTGTCCAATTGCGCCGTTGAATACTGTGCACAGCTCAAAAAGTGAGGAAAACACCATCAGTGGCAACAAATAGAAAGGCCGCCACAAAAAAACAAAAATCGCGATTGGTACTATAAGCCAGCCGATGAGTGTCATGGCCCCACAATGTCCAAAAATCAGAGATGAATGACAAACTGAAAAATACCTTGGCTAAAGTTTGCACCTAGCCACATAACCTGCCGCTCAGCTGACAGACTCTAGATTGCTCTCCATGCAAGCAAGTGCGAAAGAGTTAGACAAAATTCCGGTGTACAAATCCACTGTGTCTCTGGCAATTCTCTGATGCGTAAACTTTTCTAAAACCCGGGCGCGACCGCGAATTCCCATTTGCGCTGCCTCGTTTGCGTTGTCATGCAGATAGATCAAATGCCGTGAAAGAGAGGGTACATCGCCTTCGGGGAAGATTAGTCCTCCAGGGCCAACAACGTTTGAAATTTCACCTGAGCTGGAACCAACTACGGGAATTTCACAGGCCATTGCCTCAACTAATACGCGGCCAAATTGTTCCTTTACGGCTCCAGTTGGCAGGATTTTGCCCATGGGAAGGGTCCGCGACGGCAAGACCAATGCGTTCAGCAAGTTCATATACTCTGGAACCTTTAATGAATTCACGTGATTGATCCACACGACCCGATCCGCCACAGCCAGTTGCAGTGCAAGGCGGTCAGCCTCTTGGCGGGAAGGCCCATCCCCCAGCATCAGAAGCGCACAGTCCTTTGGTAGCAGTGGCAACGTTCTTACAAGGTCGTCTATGCCTTTACCCGGAACCATGCGTCCCACGAATCCAATAACAAATTTCCCTTGTAAGCCCAATTTTAGCCGCAGATCGTTCACATCTATCCTTCGAAAAAAGTCGGGGTCAATGCCAAATTGTGGAATCACTGCAATCGGCCCAGAAAAGTTTTTCTTCTGTAGAACTTGCCTAACTTCGTCATTGCCCGCAATACCGGCAACCGCGTGTTTATAGGAGTATTTCTCAAAATGTCCGAAAGGCGGAGGATAGCGTTTGTAAATATTTTGCCAAGTAAAAAACAAGGCCGGTTTTCGATGCCTCACACACATCCTCATCCATTGGTATGTAACCAAGCTCCAAGGATCTTCGTCGATATGAACTAAATCAAAGTCGAGGAGATCCACGCGCGAATGGTAAAAATGAAAATGATTGTGACCTGAAAAAGTACACGGCACAACGTTGATTTTGTAGTCAGTAGCCTCGAAAATCTCGGGGACTTGTTTACCCCATGTGCGAGGCAAAATCAAAGTCAACTCGACTCCCATCCTCACCATTTCGCGTAGTTTGCCGTGATAAGCCCCCGCAATGAGAGCTTTCGAGATCATTAGGATCCTCATGTGCCGATGTCAGGAACAGTACGGCTAGAAAACAGGCGGTTTGTAAAGCGCCGCGCATTCCTGAGATGCGCCAAACTTACGACTCCGGTAATCGTCAAGCCGAGAAAATAGCCGAGGGTGCCTGCCGCCGCCAACACCGCCGGGTGAATTTGGCCCTGCAGTAGCCAACAAAGACCATACGCGCAAGCAGCGCTACCGATGGACTTAGCAGCCACTTCCAATTGCATGGAACCAGTGGCGTCCCTAAATGCATAAACCATGACAGCGGCAAAGATTGTATTTGCGATCAGGCAGACCGTTGCCATTGCTTCATAGCCGAATCGGGGTACGCAGATAACTGCAAAAAGAATGCCGAGAGCCGAAATGGCAGTGGCTAGCTTAGCTGCCAAGGATTGCCGACCGGTGGCCACGGCCAAAGTCGCCAGAAAGGTGTGGACAAAGATTGGAACCACTGCCCAAACCAGGATTCGTAAAATTCTTGGAGTCCCAACAAATCCATCCCCATACACAATGTGCGTAATCCACCCGGCTCCGATAGCCAGTGGCAACGCGAAAAAGAACGGAACGACATACATGATTTTTAGATAGCGAGGGGTAACAAGTGGAATGTTAGTTCTTGCCGAATCACCGCACAGTAAGGGCAATGCCGCCGCGGACAGTACGGCGGGCACAGAAGTGAGAACATCAGCTACTTTCCAAGCGGCGGCATACCACCCAGTCTCTCTAGCAGCCACGTGCAAGAGGCCCAGGATGACAACGTCAAATTTCAAATAGGTAAGTTGAGCCAATTGCGTAATCCAAACTGGAACTGAACTATGCAACAGATCGAGCATTACTCTGGAGCGGAAGCGAATGTGCAGTGGAACCAAGAGATATTTGACTACAAAAAAAGCTGCGGCCAAGCTTACGACCGTAGCGCCCGCCATGTAAGTAATAGCACCGGCCAAGCTGCCCCACAGTGCAAAGAAAGCTCCGCCGCCGTATACCAGGCCCCGGTACCCTAATCGGAAGACCACTTCAACATCAAAACGGTTCAAGCCATTCGTAAGCGAGGAGACAAACTCGAACCAGAGAATACCTACGGAGATGATCCCTACAGCGACTATCTGAATCCATGAGTCTGAGCTTCGCGAATAATACATCCCAATACACATCAGGAAAAATGAGAGAAAACAGAGAATGTTCTTGCAGGATAACGCGTCGGAGGCCTCGCTGATTTGCTCGAATTGGGAGCGGCCGCTCATTCGGGCAATCATGGCAGTATTAATTCCCAAATCACCCGCGAGAAGTCCAACTCCTGAACCGATCATGAGTAGGACTGTAAGATTTCCGAGTGCCGCAGCGCCAAATTTTCTGGCGACAATCACAAAAAATGCCATTTGAAACAAACGGGAGAATTCTCCTATATTTTTCAGCAGGACATTGCGACCAAATTTCTGAAAATGACTTCTTCCCTCGTGGAGGATCGGAGCGTCCGGCTTCCTGCTTGCCGCGACAGGCAGATCAAGAAGTTCATTCGTAGTCATTTGGCATGGCAATGCAAGTCTTTCGGTCAAAGGGCCCGCTGTGGAAATTCTATCCATTCTGTCTTACGCCTTTACCTATGCGAATAATGTCGCGAGCGACATCCACCTCCATGTCCGGACGTAGGGAATGAACTACGTTTTTGATGTCAGCGACCGCCGGGTACCCCGATTGACCATTAAACTCCTCCGCGTCATCAATTAGAATCACGTGATCACCACGATGGAGCAGGATTTCTCTCAGTTCTGTAAGTGTCGGACAAGCCACTTCACCTGGCTCTGCGGTTCCGGAAGCAAAGTGACCATCCAACCAAAAAAGGGCTGGGCGATCGATTTCCTTCAATATCAATGTTATGAGATCCGACCCGCTTCCGTGGAAGATATGAATATTTGGCCTACTCGCAAATCGCTGAACAGCACGCTGGTAGAGTCGTTTCTGATATTCAATGGAGTAGACTTTCTGACAATAGTGCGAGAGGTGTTCGACTGTGGCTCCAAGATAAGTTCCGCTTTCCACAAACGTATCCAGGCGAAAACGGGTTGCGAACTTGGCAACGGTTCGGCGCTTGAGCATGTCTGGCAAACGGTCGGGACATAGGCGTATGAGCCATTTGGCCACATTGGCCGCATCAGCAATCGATCGCTGAAATTCCGTACGAGTGGGATAGCGAACAGATTCCGTATGTTCCATATAAGGTTGAAGGGCTCCTTCCAAACACCCTGCGTATTAAAACACTCCAATATTTATCCCAGCGAATGCCAGGGCAATGCTTCCAGTAATCCGCCTTGGGGGCGCTCGCCCAATTTAAGGTGCGCGGTTTCACCGGTGCGGCGAGCCTTAAATAGTGGATGGTCCTGACTGGATAAGGTGTACATGCGTTTGAGCCAGAGCCTCTCGGCGTATGGGCGGTTTTGCGAGAACCAATCGTCGCGTTCGAGTTGACGAGCCAATTGAGACTCGTTAAATTCCCGTATGGCTTGAGATTCGCCGGCCCAATTGGGAATTCCAAAGAGGAACAGATCGTCGAAGTAACAGGAAATGAATGGGAGGATTCGGCTGATGTCGGTTTTCCCCATGGCACTGCAAATGGCGGAGGCGCCCGTATATTGATCGACGTCTACCGAGACAAATCCAACGGGCGGTGCTTCAGTCTGTTTTAGCCAACGCGGAAAGGTATCTTTGATATTTCCCACAATCAGTTCGGTTTCCTTGGGCAACCGCTCGCGAAGACGATCTTTGTCACAAGGATAGTCCCCCTGAGTCCACCACCACGGAGCATCGCGAATATCATTTGTGGGAGGCAGTCCGGAGCCGGAGTCGAAACCGACAACATGTATTTTTAGACGGGTTTCGCGCGATACCTCTTTGGCATAGCGGGAAAGAGCCAGGAGGCCGTTGCCTCCGGCTACTCCAAACTCAATGGCAGTGAATGCCTTTGCGCCTGAGAGCACAGCGTAGCGGCTGGCTATTTGCAGGCCCGCTGCATAGGAAGGGTAGGGCAACGCATCGAAAAGAGCGGCCCATTCGAATGCATGGCGAAGCCCCAAGGAATTCCTCAATATTGTCCTTGTCACTAATCGCATTGGTGGTTCACTCAGAAAGAGTCTAAGAAACCGATTCATCAAACCAACCTTTTGGAAAGTAGTTCAACAACGTACGGCAAGAATTGCTCGCGCAGGCTAATTTGTTCGATCATTTCCATCCGCACAATGCTGGCGTCTCAATGGGTTCCAGATCCAATGCGGATATATCGACTGCGACAGAACGCATAATGAGGTCGAGGGAAATAACAAAACGGTCTTTGTTCTTCTTGCGCAGGAGAACGCCTTCTATGCCATTGAGCGGACCTGATTTCACTCGGGCTTTTTGACCCAATCTTAAATAGGGGTGAGGTTCTGGCTGCAGGGCGCTGGACAGGCCCTGGCGGAGAGATACGATTTCCTCAGGCGGCAGCGGGGTGGCAGTCGTTCCAAATCCGACAAAGCGGACTACACCCGAGGTTTGCAAAACGCTCAGACGGTTCGTGAGGTCCAGATGCAGAAAGATGTAGCCGGGAAACAGGGGCAATTGCACGTCCACGCTGCGATCTTTCCAACGGTGGCGTGTTTCATAGAGCGGAAGGAACGAGTCGATTCCCTGCTCGGTCAGGCGGGTGTGTACCCGCTTTTCGTGCCTGGAACAGGTTTGGACGGCATACCAATGCAGGTGAGCGGATGCAGGAACGGCCGCTTCCGACGATGAATGATGATCGCAATTTTCCGCGGCGAACATCGGCATCAAATCCTCCCAGTCACAGCTTCGCCCCGTCACTTACAGGGGCCTTTGTGACCCAAGCCGAACCACGATTAACGCCTTACCTCAGCAAGACGGCAAAACACAGCGACTACGAGCGCGGTTTTTCCGATTCCTCGGGCGATTCCTGTTCTCGCGTTGCTGTTCCGTTCAAAGCGCCTGAACCATTGTTTAGGCCCAAGTAGTAGAGAATTCCGTGTTTTTTCTCCTCCGGAGAGCTATCGCTACTCTCAGAAGATGCAGCATGACCATTCACGGAATTCAAAATTCGTTTTTCTTTCAGATCAGTCCAAATTTCGGACGCCAGGACCTTGCCTACATCCTGCTGATCTTTTTCTTTCCAGCTTTTCGAACCTAGCAAAAACACCACGCCACCCAGGACGCCAGTAATCGCGCCAAGGACGGAAATTCCCAAACGCGGAGGGAATGTTTTTCGTTCAGGAACGTCCGGCATGTCGAGCACTTTCACGCTCGGAATCTCTTTTGCTTCCTGAACTTTGGCAAGCTCGTATTCCTGGGTAAGGGCCTCGAAGACAGCTTCTTGGACTTTGGTACGGCGGTAGAGATCGGCGTATCGCACACCCAGCAGGGGCAACTTGCGAAGAGACGGATACAGAGAACTGTTTTGACTACTCCCCGAAGCCGAAGCGTCTTCACCCTTGCCTGCCATTTTGTCGAGCTGCTGCTGGAGCTCCGCAATTCTGGCTTTGGCAGCGCGTACGCGGACATTGGAATCCGAATAAATCTGCCGTAAACTCTCGAGCTCTGACTGGGCAGCGATCAGCCGGCCCTGCAGGTTCGCCGCGGCTCCCACCATGGCTTTGCCCTGTTCTTTGATGTCCACAGTGCTGTTCTTACTGGAAAACTCGCTGAACTCTTTTTCTGCGCTTTCCAGGTCCTGTGACACCGCTTTGAGGCGATCCTCGAGAAACATTCTTTCGCGGCGCGCAGCGGAGGTGCTCAAGCTGGCCACGAGGCGATCGAGTTCGTTGACATACGCCTGAGCCATAGCTGCGGCGCGTTGCGGGCTATGGTCTGTAACCGAGATGGTGATCATCTGGCTCTTGCGATCCACAACCGTTGCGGTGCACTCAGCCAAAACCCTGCGCGCCGCAAACATGTCTCTGACGCCGTAAACTTTTCTCAGATCAAATTGTTCGACGATGCGATCCTGCGCCGTTCTGCTAGCCAAAATTCCAAGAAAGACGTCGCTGGTACTCTTTAATCCCAGCAGGTCTCCAGCCATCTCACTTAGACCGCCTGCGCGGCCGCCGAGAGCGGCCGCAGCCATGGCCAGTGACGGTGTGGATTGATTGTCAGGTGGCATGAGCCGGGCACTGGAGGTGTAACGAGCGGGAATCAGGAACGCCACCGCCAGAGCGAGCACAAACCCCAGAAGGCCAAGACGGACAAGAAAAGTACGCTGCGACCAGACAATTCTCACATTTCGCGCAAGGCGCAGACGTGCTTCTTTCCTCTCGATTTCTTCAGAAAGCGCCTCTTCCTGCTCGGCAAGCTGAAGAAGTATCTCTTGGCTGCGGTCTTCCGGGTTCTGCTTGTCTAACTTCTCTGCCATTCGATCACTTTCTCTCCCGCATTAGCTGACGGACAATCCGTTCTATTTCGCTGCGGCATGCGGCCAATACCGGATCCCCACGCTGGAAGTCCAGTTCTTCTGGAGCCCTTCAGCCAGAATCGGCGCTTTCCACTGCTCGTATTGCACGGAGGCCGAAACATTCCAATCTTTGCGAAACCACACGCTCAGATTAAGCGAACCGTCATTCAGAGTTTCCCCGCCAGGAATGAAGTCGCTGGCTACTTTTTGATGCCGGTAACCCAGCTGCAGACTACTTTTAGGGGTGAACCAATAGTTGGACCAGGCCTGTACCCCTTCCCCCTCGCGCCCTACCCAGCTGCCAATGATGTTTTTGTCATTGGTGTAAAGGTCGTGGTAAAAACCTTCCCAATAGATGTATTGGCCGGCGGCTGTGACGGATTTGGTGATATCGGTGTAAATGCCCTCGACCCGCACATCCAGTTTGGGAACCCAGGGAATTTTTGTGAAGTGGAGTCCAGGATTGATGGCGGCGCGCCGCGGCGCGTCAATCGGCGAAGGATCGTCCGGAGTCATGGAATCGGCGTACACCGTCACCCAGTTACGAAGAAATGGAAGCTTGTAGGAGAAATCAAATCCGCCGTTCCGTTTGCCAGGGTTGTCTGCCGGCCCATAGTTGGACGATGAAGTGAAACTGAAATAGCTGTTCCAAATGGCTTCCGGCGTCATCGCCCGTCCCACTCCACCGAACATAACGGTGCGGCTGAAACTCAATTCAAGATTCTTGGTCGGCTTGAAGCTGATCATTTCTCCATGCATCAGCGGCCGGGGCGGGAATTCATGGCCCTGGGGACGCCCCACAAAAAAATCCAGTTTGGCCGGCCCGAGATAACGCAAGAACCACGGAAGATAAAAAGGAGTTATCCGGTTCAGCCGAACCATATAGAGCGGAGCAGCATTGTTGCTGTACAGGAAGGAACTTCCGTAAGCCGGCCCCCACCAGACGTTCTGCCGGCCAAAACTTAGATTCCAACTTTCAATGTTGGTGCTGATATATGCATTCTGAAGAGAGAATTGATTGATTTCCGCTATCGGCTGAACCGGTTGAACGGGATTGTGGTCGATATTGGCGATGGCTTGTTGAACCGTCAGATTATACCCAGGAGCGCTCGGGGCGTGCTGGTATTCCCCGCTGACGTAGACCGCAAAACGACCCGCCGTTGCGTAGGCCGAAAATCCTGTAATGTTGTTGAACCCTTCCTGATACGGCCGTCCGTTGTCGTTAACGATCGTCTGGCCAAAGTGGTATCCGTCGGTTAGCGGAGCGCCACTGATCCCGGTAATGCGCGTATACACGGATTCGATACGCGCGGTATTTTCGGCACCATTATCATACGCGTGGAATTCTCTGGCGAACTCAAAACGCAGCTCAGCGACGATGTCCTCTGCCTGAGAATCGGCCACTCCTCGTTCGTCCAGATTTCCAGACGCTTCCGCCGTCAAGTTGGCGCATTCCAGCCTCGTCCAGGGACGTATGGTAAGGAATTCGGATTGCACTAGTCCCATGGACGCGAGCCGGTCAATAGCCGGGTACACCCAGCTGTCCAGCGGAACGTAAGGGCTGCCCGCACTTTCCGGAGCTGGATGCCAGTGCTCCCTGAAGAACTGACTGGCGGACATCCAATCCGAGCCGCCCAGTTGTGGGTCATGGTGCCGGCTGTAGATATTTTGGGCGACTAAATTTCCAATGACGCCGCCCACAAAAACATCCGCAGGAAAGTGTTGCCGGGATCGGATGCGCGAGTAACTAATAAGGCCAGCTGCTCCATAGGCCAGAATTTTGGTTAGCGGCCCCGGATATTCGTGAGCGATGACTCCGGCAATGGCCCAGGCGGCGGTGGCATGCTCGGAAGGAAACGAGACGCCTCCTCCTTGAAAGAATTGGCCGGTTCCGCTGCCGATCATCGGGCGCTCGCGCCGGAAAGAGTATTTCGCCGCTTCCGTGATCAGGAGGCTGTTGATGGCCGCCTCGCCCGCAAGATAGCCGGTTTCTCGCCAGTGCGAATTGTGATTTTTGTAACTGAGCGCCCATAACGCGCCCGCTCCGCCCGCCAGAGCAGCAATTCCAACATTGGAGTATTTGTTGTAGTTGGATAGTTTCACGGGATCGTGCGAAAGATGCCTGCTGTAACTGGAATCGGTCTCGATGAATGCGGCCGTCGCGCCGGCCAGGGGCACCAGCCACTGGAAATCACTCACGCGAATATTCTTAGGGCTACTCCAGAGCGACTTTTGATCGCCGGCAAAATCCCTAACGGCTTGCGCACCCCAATTGTATTTTCTCATCGCATTGTCTGAGGGCGGTGGCGCTGGCGATTGCGATTGCGATTGCGATTGCGAGATCTTTTTCAGTTCAGTTCCGTTCATTTGACCTTTGTCGCTGGGACTTTCCGATTCCTGAGCAAATACACTTTCCGTCCCGCACAAAAGGACCGCAAACGCCATTCCTGCAAGAGCAAGCCTCATCCGCACTGCGCGGGTCATGGATGAATGTACGCCACTGTCAAAGCCAGCGAAGACGCGAGTTGTGCTGCCTGCAGGGCCGTCGTCCAGTTTGGCCCGCCGATCCTCGACGCCTTTTCAGGCACAACCACCGTGTCTCCCGCTCGCAACGAGGCATTGAGCGGGTCGCCTGCCCACCAACCGGAGCTGTTATTTCGGGCTGAGATTACCGAGCCATCCGCGCGAACCACAAATACGGCTCGTTTGTCGGCGATCGGAGTCAATCCTCCGGCCTGGCTCAGGTACCATCGCGCTGAGCGGCCAGACTGCGTGGCGATGGCCGTTGGATTGAATACCTGACCCGTCACCAGTACGGTATTGGCATTCTTCGGAATGAGGATCGTGTCGCCATCCGTCAAGGTGACGTCGGCACTGGTGTTCTTCCACTTGCCGAGGTCCTTCTGAATGTGGATGACCACACGGCCGACCGGCTGTTGGGTGGCAAGTTCGGCCAAAGTGGCATCCGTTTGCGAAATCGCCGTCAACTTTGCATTTTTTTGGTCAGGATCATTTTCTGGCAACGATTTAAGTTGCACTCTTTCCGCTTTCAGCCGGTTAACCAGCTGCATTTGCGATTGCAATTCGATTTCGCGGACTTCCCGGCGCATCAATACCGTTCCGTACGGATAGGCGTGCGTCGAATATCCGCCCGCGCGCTCGAGAACCGAACTCAGCTTCTCGCCGGGCTGGATGCCGTAGGAGGAAGGATGCATTACTTCGCCTTCGAGTCGCACCGAAGCGCCAATGTCTTTCCAGCCGGGAACCTGGCGAATCGCCAGAACATCGCCTCCGCGCAAGGGGACGTCTTCCGTTGCGTTGCCATTGAGAATGGAAGCCAGGGAAACTCGTTGTTCCTGGGGAGGACCTCCGGCCGCTGCATAGCGAGTCAAATCGGCCTGTTCGGCATCGGCGCTGCGCTTCAAGCCACCGGCGGCACGAATCAAATCGGCGGCATGCATGTTTCCGGTGTAAGGATAGCGGCCGGGTTTTGCCACCTCGCCAGTAATTAGGACGGTGCTGGCATCGACGCTGAGTGTATTGCGGTGAATCAGCAAGCGGTCCCGCGGCTGAAGGGTAATATTTTCTGCCGCATTGCCGGCGATCGCCTCGCCAAGATTTACGCTGAATATCTTGGAGGTTCCGTCAAGATTGATGCGGAAAACCTGTGCCGTGTCCATGGCGGCGTTATGCGTCAAACCACCTGCCAGAAAAACCGCATCGCGCAAGGACGCTTGTCCCGATGTTTGGTAGGTGCCAGGAGTGCGAACTTCCCCCGCGACGGAAACGGTAGGCGCCGGTTCAAAGTCGAACTTGCTAAACACACGAACCGTGTCCAGTGGTTTCAAGTCCGGGCCCGCGGACGGATTGGCCAACGCGGTCGCCAGGTCAAAGCTCACAATGGCCGGGCGGAAATCAGGAGGATCCAATCGAATGATTTCTCCATAGTGCGCCGCAGGCTCGGGCAACAGATCTTTGTAGGACGCGACGATGTCGGTTAGCTTCATTCCGTGCCGATAGGCGTATTTTCCCGGGCGCAGAACATGGCCTTGCAGATAAATGGTGTCCTGATTGTATGGAGCGATAGGGAAGATATGAATTTCGTCGCCGTCTTTCACCTTGAATGCCGTGAGTTGGGGTTCTGACGACGGATCGGGCGAAAGGTCCAGGCTCAGCATGGTGCGCTTTTCGTGAGCCTCCAACCGCTGGACTTCGACATGCTTAAGCGTGGCGGCCGGCAGGATTCCGCCCGCAAGCTCGAGCGCATCGGCAAGAGTTTTTTCGTCGTGCAATTCGTAAATCGCCGGACGCCGAACCATACCCGTAATGGTAATTTGCGCGCCGACAGGGGCAACCATGAGCGTGTCGCCATTTTCCAATTTCATGGCGTCCGGAGTTACGCCATGCAGAAGGAGGTCATAGCTGTCCACTTGCTCGAGCAGTTGCCGCCCGCGGAAGTGCCGCAAAGAGCGCAGCGAACCGCGCTGGGTCACCCCTCCGGCCGCCACCAACGCATTGAGAGGAGTTGACAGTGAACTGATGTCGTAGGCCCCTGGTTCCCGAACCTCGCCAACCACATAAACGCGAATCGTGCGGAGGCGGCCGACGGAAACTTCAGCAGAAGCGTCGCGATATTGCGACGCGAGGGCTTTCTGCACCAATTGTTGAACTTCGCCGAGGTTTTTGCCGCTCACTTCGACCGGTCCGGCTTCGGGCAAAGACACTCGGCCCTGGCGATCGACGATGCGGACCAGGCGCGTCGAAACACTGCCCCATAGATCGATCGAAAGACTGTCGCCTGGGCCCACCACATAATCGGGTCCCACAGGAAGGTCCATCGGAACAGAGCGCAGATCGCGCAAGCCATCTCTGAAAATCTGAGCGCCAAAACGCTGGGGAACTCCCGCTCGCGACGGGGCTTGCATGTACAAATCGTACAAAGAAGGAACGTCGGCATAGGGGCTGGATTTGCGCACCATCGTAACTTCTTTGACTTCGCGGTTTCGCGGCCGCCGGTACCCATAGAAGCTTGCATCATTACTGGAGTCATACTCCGATCGGTTCAGATTCGATCCGACCTGGTCAGCAACCGAATTTCCGTCAGAGGCGCCCATGGCGGCCTTTGCTTTGCTCAGCGGCAGGGACGGCGAGCTGAAATCATCGCGGACTGGATTTTCCGGAAGAGAAGAATCACTGTCTTCCCCCGATACGATGGCCATCAGTGGGTCAGCGGCCATGGAGTACGGGGCGGGATTTTGGTTCAGTCCAGGGTTAAATTCGCCGGACTGATCGTTGCGCACACGCAAATAAGGATCGTTAGAGTTGCTCGGAACTCCCTGCTCCGGAGACCGTGGGCGGGAATTGTTCGAAGGCGGCGACGAACTCGGACCATTTTGATTTCCTCGCGATTGCGTTGGACCGGAGTAAGCGCAGTTGCTGTCTTCCGGTTCCTCCCCATCGGAACTGCGAAGTGGGCAGGGGCGCAGAGTCTGATCGAAACCGTTGGTTCTCTGAAGCTCTTGCGCCCTCTGATCTTCTTGGGATTCGATTTGGACGAGCTTTCGCGCGCGTTCCTTTAAGATGAACTCCTGCTGCTTGCCCATGTCGGAGTCCGGGTTGATACTAGGTTTCAGATAGCCGTATTTCTGCACCAGGCGAGTGGCGATCGCGCGGAATTTACTGTCTTTGGCGAGTCTTTCCCAAACCGCCGCGTCCGTCAGATCCTCGTCGGTAATAACCTGGCCGTTATCGCTGGCCTCTTTGGCGATCCAGCGCTTAAGTTCGACCAAAAGTCCGATATCTTGAACCAGAACCGCTTTCAACTGGTATGGCGAGGCCGAAACCCGGTCCAAATTGTCTTTGGCCAGTTCTGAAACCATCTGGCGGGGCTGCGCTGGAACATCGGAGGCGGGAACCCTCCGGTCGTTTTGTTGTGGCTGCGTTTGCCCACAGGCCCCCAGAACCGTCAGTAGTGCGACGGCGGCAACTGTCAGAATTCGGAGGCACATGGCTGGTCCAAGTTGCCTCGCGCACTCGACACGGCGAATACCTGTTTTCACCTGTAGCTCCCACCGGGCCGGGTGATGTTCCTGCCAATTTCAGACACGAGTATTCGCAAAATCTTCTCCTAAACAAGTTCTTTAACGATTACAAAGACAATAGCTTACCAGTTGTGATCCGTCCAAATATGACTGCCTGTTAACAAATGCAAAGAGATGCATTAGACCTCGCAATAGATGTCCGTTTCCCGGCCCGTAGGACTTTGCCCTGACCCGAACTCGAAGAAATGCACGATCCCGTCAGCCCCTCTCCAGCCTCTCACATGCAATCGCTGGGCCGGGCGTCGACACAGGCGGCAAAGAAAATGCCCGGACCTAGTTGGCCGTGGGGCTAATTCGCCTTTCTGCAGGACGAGCCCCGGAGGCATCAGAACGCAGTGTCGACGTTTTTCGCACCGCATCCAGTAAGCCTTCCGGCGATGCCTCAATTTCCTGCGAATGAATGTGCGAAGCGAACCAATAGCAAATCGTGCGATCTTTCCATGACGCCACGGCTATAACGCTAAGCGCGGGATACTCGCCAAGGACCTGGTCGCAGATTGCCGGGCGCAGTTCTGTGTCGTCTAAATCGACGATCAGGACGTCGGGAACCGTAGCGCGGGTTTTGGCTAAGATTTCGTGGGTTTCGGCCACCTCTCCGACAACTTCGATATCCGGTTGACCAGCAAAAGTCGCCACTACAGCGTCTCGCATGAGCCTAGGGGTGTTTGCGACCAAGATGCGAGTCAATTTCGCCGTGTTAACCATGCCTGGACCTCCGCACTCAAGTCTGACTGGGAAGGGCGAAAGTCGTAGGCCCAATGGGGGACTCCTGGGAAGCACTAAATGGCTCTAAGGGCGGGGTACTCATTTGGACTAGCTGTTTTGCGTGTGCTGGGTATCTTTCGCTGCCGGCGAGCGCGCGTGCAAGACCTTCGCACGTCGCGATCACGCGCAGACGGGGGACGGCACTCAGCGCAGCAGAGCCGCCGGAGCATGCAATCTAACTGATTTTAAATGACTTGGTGAAATTGCGCCCGGGTGTAACCCGTCCGGCCAGCGCCCAACCTGGCTTACGGCGAGTTCGCGTGGTTGCCCGGCGTGGTCCCTGAGAAGTTCTCCTCCCCAGACAGGCGACGGTCCGGGGACGAGCACTGGTTCTGGCTTGCATCGATCGAGGGTTTCGCGCACATTAATGTGTTTGAAAATTGATTTGCCACTTCATCCTATGACCATTCACATCGGGTTGACGGGCGGCGGGAATATTACGCAGACCCATGCGCGGGCGGTGCGCGCGATTCCTGGCGCCGAGATTTCGGCGATTTACGGAACGAGGAGTGATCGCGTTCGGAAACTCTGCGAGGAGTTTGGCGGAGCCGCGTACGAGAGCCTGGACGCATTCTTGTCCCATCGGCCACTCGATATGGTGATTTTGGGTTCGCCCTCTGGAGTGCATGCCATAGAAGGGATTGCGGCGGCCGCCCGGGGACTGCATGTTCTGACGGAGAAGCCCGTTGATGTCTCAACCGCGAGGGTGGATGCGCTGATCGCGGCGGCGGCGACGGCTGGCGTGAAATTGGGAGTGCTGTTTCAGGATCGCGTGAAGCCGGGAATCGGCAAGCTCAAAGAGCTGGTCGATGGCGGGGCCATTGGAAAGCCGCTGTTCGTGGAAGCCCGCGTAAAATGGTTTCGGCCGGAGGAATACTATGCGAACTCGCAGTGGCGAGGGACGTTTGCTTTGGATGGCGGCGGCGCGTTAATGAATCAGGGTGTGCATACGGTGGATTTGCTTTTGTGGGTCCTGGGTGAGGTGAAGCGTGTTCAGGCTCGGACTGCTACGGCGCTGCATACGATTGAGGCGGAAGACACCGTTGCGGTGATTTTGGAATTTGCCAGTGGGACGACGGGGATTTTACATGCGACCACCGCAGCGTACCCGGGTTATCCACGGCGCGTGGAGATTTCGGGAACCAATGGGACCGTGATTCTGGAGCACGACCGGTTGATCGCGGCGGATTTGCGTGAAGCAAGGGGCGCGGGCATCGGAGCTAGCTCGGGCGATGCCAACCAGAGCGCTTCGACGGCGGTGGTCAGTGATTTCAGCGGGCATCAAGCGTTGATTGAGGATTTTATCGAAGCGATTCGGGAGAATCGGAAGCCGGTGTGCGACGGCGCGGAAGGGCGAAGGAGCGTCGCCTTGATTGAGGCCATTTACCGTGCAGCAAAGGACCGTTGTGCAGTTGAAATTTGAGCTCTGACGACGGAAGAACCGGGCCGCTTGTCCGCGAACGCCGCAACCGGCGGACGAAATTCTAGACCGGCAAAGAGGATTGGCGATGGGGCATCCACAACTGGACTTGACGGACAAGACCGCGATTGTGATTGGTGGCACAAGCGGGATTGGTTTAACGATAGCCAAGGGTCTCGCGGTAGCTGGCGCGAATGTGATCGCCACGGGACGGCGTGCCGATCTGGTGCACGCGGTGACGCCTGAAATTGAGAAACTCGGCCGGCGCTCGCTGGAAATTACGTGTGACGTGACGAACGAAGCTACGCTCGAGGAATTATCGAAAGTAGTAGTCGCCGCCTTTGGCCAGGTGCAGATTCTCGTGAATTGCGCCGGGCGGACCAAGAGGACGCCGACACTGGATCTTCCGGATGAGGAATGGAACGCCATCCTGGAAACGAATCTGACTGGAACTTTGCGGGCTTGCCGCGTGATCGGCCGCCAGATGATTGCCCAGAAATATGGAAGGATTATCAATATCGCTTCCCTTTCTTCGTTTGTGGCGCTGTATGAGGTGGCGGCGTATTCGGCCAGCAAGTCCGCCGTCATGTCACTGACGAAATCGCTGGCGATTGAATGGGCGCAGCATGGGGTTTGCGTGAATGCGATTGCGCCGGGTGTGTTCAGAACGGATTTAAATGCCGGGTTGCTCGACGGAACCGGCCGCGGCAAGGAATTCTTGATGCGTACGCCGATGAAGCGGTTCGGCAAGCTCGAAGAACTGGTGGGGGCGGCGGTATTTCTGGCTTCCGATGCCGCCAGCTTTGTAACGGGCCACACCCTGGTGGTGGACGGCGGATTCCTGGCTAGCGGTGTGAATCAGTAATTCGGATTTTTCCTGCTGGAAACTTCATAAGCCCAGTCGCCGCACGCAATCTTGCAGGATTTCAGACTCCCACTCGGGGCGCTTCGGGCATTTCGGGTGCGCAAGATCGCTCGGGATGCGTCCGGTCGCGTGCAGGAATACGGCGGCGGAGTGCTTGTAGGCGGGGACGGGCGCGCGAAAGGCGATGTTGCCCAGATGCTGGAGAGCGTCGGAAAGTGCATAGTAGGCAGGATCACCGGCCGCCCACAGCGTGTCGCGCTGGGCAAATTTTTCCGGGGCGAAGGTGGCCAGACCGAGCAGATAGTCGGAGCCGTATTCAATCATATTGATGCCAAGGTCATTGCCCGTGTAGATGCGGAACTCGGGACGATGCTTGTCGCGGAGAGCGAGTCGGTCGAGTTCGGTTAGGCGGTCAAGCGAGGAGTGTTTCATCCCCTTGATTTCGGGAATGTCCATGATGCGACGGACCGTGTCCTCGTCAAAGATTTCACCGTTCGGGGCGAACATGCGGCCCAGTTCAAAGGCGAGGACTTGCCGGTAGCCGCGGCAGATCGCCTGATAGGCGGAGGCTTTTTCTTGCGCGGATTTTTCGTGCAGCCGGGCGGTTTGAAACAGGATGGGAGTGCCGCCGTGTTCGACGATGGCGTCCATCTGCTGGCGATAGAGAGCGACTACTTCCCCGGATTGGCCTTCAATATAGGCCCCGGCGACGAACGGGGTGCTAGGGCCGAGGGCTTCCCGCGTGTGGCGGAGGACCTCCTGCTTCTCGGCCTCGCCGAGATAGTTGACATACCCGGTGTCCATGTTGACGGCGTTGGTGAGACCTGCAGCATGCGTGGCCGCAAGGTGCGCTTGGAACGCGGCGACGGCGATTTTACCGTTTTGCTCATAGGGCAAAAGGGCGGCGGCCATGCCCTGTGGCTTGCGGCCCAGCGCTTGCCGTTTTAGAAGGGTTTCGATGTTTTGCATTTCTCGCGTGGCTCCCGGTCGTTTACGTGCGCGATTACTTCTGAGCTTTCAGGATCTTCAGCTGGGCGGCGTTCGCCGACGATTTGTAATAAGCGTCGAGCGGATAGCAGCCTGAGGGCAAACCCTTGCGCGGGGCGGTGGTGCAATCACTGAAGGTGCGGCAGACGAGTTTGTTCTCGAGCTTGTTGCCTTGTGCCGCGTCCCAGAGAAGTTCTGGGTAGGAGAGCACCATGCGCCCCAGGCCAACGCAGTCCACCCAGTTTTCCCGGAGGGCGGCTTGTGCGACGTTGGGAAGAAAATCCTGGAGATAGGTATAGGCGGTGCCGACGATCAGGAGATTGGGGAATTTTCGTTTGAGCTGCCGGGTGGCCTGCATTTGGCGGGCGACACCGACGAGTGGATCCTCGGGCGGTTGGTAGCCGTCTGAAGGCGGGTAGTAGGCGGGCCGCTGAATGTGCGGATTGTAGTACGGACTGCCTGCGGTGAGATTCACCAGATAAATCTTTAGAGATTCCAGCAGCTCGAGAAACTGGGTGGGCTCAGCTAGATCGAGCTCGGTCGGGTTGTGGGGATTTACGCCAAAGCCCCAGCGATAAGGGAGCAGCGCTTCAAACGATTCGGGAATCCCGGGACCAGGTTTGCCAGGCGAAGACAGGGCCGGATCGGGAAGATACGGAATCATGTCGAACGCCGAGAGGCGCACACCAATTTCGAGGCCGGGCGCATTCGCGCGGATGCCTTCTACAATTTCGCGGAGGAACCGGGTGCGATTCTCAAAGCTGCCACCATATCGGCCCTCGCGGGTGTGGGCGCTGAGAAATTCATGGCCGAGATAGCCATGGCAGTGCTTGACGTCAACAAAATCAAAACCCAGTTCCTGGGCGTGGCGGGCCGCCTGGTGAAAATCTGCAATGATCCGTCGGACTTCGGAATCGCTGAGAACGGGATAGTCGGCAGCCAGATTCAGTCGGCGATCAAGAACGGGATGGCGATAGAGGATGCGCGGCTCCATTTTGCCGTGCGTGTTCGGACGGCAATAACGGCCCGAGTGCGTGAGTTGCAGGCCGATGAGGAGGCCATCCGTTGAACCCGTGGATTGCCGGTGGGATTCGGCAAGCGCCCGGCGCAGCTGTGCAATCCCTTTCAGGGTATGCGGCGCGACGACGAGTTGATGGGGGTTGGCGCGGCCGTCGTGGGAAACAGCGGCGGCTTCTCCGCCCCAGATCAGTTTTGCGCCGCTCTGACCGATGCGCTGCCAGCGACGCAGCATGGGCTCGGTGACCTGGCCGTCGGCGGCGGCATCCCAGCCTTCCATTGGGTGAATCGCGATACGATTGGCAAGTTTGATGCCGGAACGTTCGATGGGCTGAAGGAACGGGGACGTTTCGCCCGAGAGAATTTCCGTGTCGCACGGAATATCCAGGCCGAGGGAGTGGAGATGTTCACGGAAGCGCGCGAGCTGCTTGATCGTTCCCAAGCGGAGGATGGGAGTGCTCATGCCGAACGGTTCCCTTTGGGCCAGAAGGCCAGCGTCATGGTTGGAACGGAACGTTTCCTGAAACGATTTAAGACAAATGATTGCGCACGAATGAGCGCGTTATAGATAAAATCACGACTTGAGCCACTCGTCCAGTCCCTCGCGAACAAAATCGTCGTCATTGAGATGGGGGTAAGCCTGGTACACGCGGTCGATTTCTTGTTTTTGGCCGGGACTGAGTGATTCTGAAGGGTCGAGGCACCATATTCCTTCAAGGAATCCTTGCCGGCGGAGCACTTCATGAAGGCCGGCGATGCAGCCGGCAAAGGAGTTTGCGGCGTCGAAAAAAGCGGCGTTGCAGTCGGTGACCTCGATACTTTCCTGCGCCAGCGATTGCGGGACGTTGGGGCTGGCCTTGCTGGCAGCGTGACACGCGCCGAGCAATTGCACGGCGCGCTTGGTCCAGACCGACCAGTGACCGAGGAGTCCACCGACGATGCGCGTGGGATTCTCGCGACGCTTGGCGCTGAATGCAAAAGGTGTGAGGAGATCCATGACGATATTGTCGTCATTGCCGGTGTACAGAGCGATGTCGCGGCCGGATTCGGCAACGGCGCGAACAACGTCGATGGTCTGGTAGCGGTTGAATGGCGCGATCTTGATGGCCACTACATTTTCGATTTCGGCGAAAGCCCGCCAGAACCTGTAGGAAAGAGCGCGGCCGCCAACAGCGGGCTGGAGATAAAAACCGATGACCGGAATGGCCTGCGCGATTTGCTTGCAGTGCTCGAGAAGTTCTCCCTCGCGAGCGTCTTGCAGGGCGGCCAGGCTCAGCAGGCCAGCGTGGTAGCCGAGGTCGTCGAGCAGTTGCGCTTCGGCCAGGGCCTGCGGAGTTTCCCCGCAGATTCCGCCGATGCGAATGAGAGGAATTGGCCGGGACCGATCGGCGCGATTAAATTCTTCGGCAGCGAGTTCAAGAACGGGCCGGAAGAGGCCGATCTCCGAATTGCGGATGGCGAATTGCGTGGTGTGAACACCCACAGCCAGGCCTCCGGATCCGGCAGCGAGGTAATAACGCGAAAGGGCGCGCTGCCGGCGTTCGTCCAGTTTGCGACTGGCATTGAGAGCCAGGGGATGGGCCGGGATTACGACGCCGCGTTTCAGTTCGGCCGCGATTTCAGGATTGAGCGCGTTGGGCATTTTGGAGGGGCTTCCCTGCTTTCATTTTTCTTTAGAAGCGTCCGGAACGTTCTTCAAAATGTGTGGGTTTAGACAGCGATTCGCCGCCGCGGGCGACCCAGTCGGCAATCCAGTCCAGCATTTGATCGACCGAGACCGTGGGTTCACCGAAAAGAGACCGTGATTTGGCGGAGTCACTGAGGAGCGCGTCTTCGGCTTCGCTGCCGGAAAAGCGCACGGGCTTGCCGAAACGTTCAGAAAATTGTTCGGCAATCTTGCGAACGCTGAGGAGCTCCGGTCCGGCAATGTTGATGACAAACGGCGGATGAGACGCGTGAGCGAGAGTTTCCAGGCTCATGGCGTTGGCATCACGTTGCCAGATGGCATTGAGGTAGCCCATGGAGAGAGAGACGGGTTGGCCGGTATGAACGCGGGTGGCGATGTCGACCAGCACCCCGTAGCGAAGTTCGGTGGAATAGTTGAGTCGAATGATGGAGACAGGAGTGCGATTGGCGCGGCTGAAATGTTCGAAAATGCGTTCGCGGCCGAGGCAGCTGGTGGCGTACTCGCCGACCGGGTTTGGCAAGTCGGATTCTTTTGAGCCGGAGCCCGTGACGGGCGTGAGTCCGTAGATGTTGCCGGTGGAAAACGCGGCGATGCGGCTGGCAGGATAGCGTTCGCAGACGAGGCCGGGAAGATAGCTGTTCATGGCCCACGTCAGTGATTCCTGACCTGTAGAACCAAATTTCATTCCGGCCATGTAGACAATCAGGCTGGCGTCTGGAAGCTTTTGCAGCGATTGGCGATTGAGCAGGTCGCAGCGGATCGTTTCGATGCCCGAGGATTGCAGTTGGCGTTCAAGAGGGCAAAGTTCCGCCTCGGCGGAAAAACGGGAGACCCCGATGATGCGGCGTTTGGTTCCAGCAGCATCGGTGGCGCGTTTGGCCATGCGGGCCAGCGTGGGGCCCATTTTCCCGCCAACGCCGAGGATCAGAAGGTCGCCTCCCAGAGCGGCCAAGGTGCGGATCGTCGCCTCTGTGGGTTCGCTGAGGGCGGTTTCAAGCTCGGATAAATTTTGGATTGAAGTTTTTTGCCTCGGCACTCAGCCATTCCTTTTTGTTCGGCAATGAGGATGATTGTACTCGATGTGCTGACATGAATCTTCCGTTTTTGTTCTTTTTCTTGCGAATACTTTCTTATTTTCAGAGCGGGATTCGGTTTACAATGCAGCGCGGAGATTGCCTCACGATGCGGCTTCGGACCATGTTGAAAACGGATCTTGCGGCGGGAATGCGGCTGAAAGAGATTGCCGGCTGGAACCAGACCGCGGAGGATTGGACCCGTTTTCTCGAGACCAGTCCCGAGGGATGTTTTGTGGTGGAGGCGGACGGGGCGGTGCGCGGCACGGCAGCAACAATCACCTACGAAGACCGGTTCGCATGGGTAGGGATGGTTTTGGTCGATCCGGAGTACCGGAGCAAAGGGATTGGTACGCAGTTGCTGGAAAAAGCGATCACCTATCTGGATGAACGGAAGATTCGATCAATCAAACTGGATGCTACGCCGCAAGGAAAACCCCTGTATGAAAAGCTCGGATTTGTTTCCGAATATGAGATTGAGCGGTGGACTCTCGAGCGGAACGTTGCGCAGGCGAGATCAGCTGCTCGCCCGCCCGCGGGGCTTCCGCCTGAGTTGTTGGAGTCGATTTGCAAAACGGATGCGGTGTGCTTTGGGGCCGACCGGAGTGCGCTGCTGCGATCGCTGAACCGCAATGCGCCTGAAATGACCATGGGAATCTGGAGCGCGGGGCGGCTCGACGGGTATGCGTTCACCAGAAAGGGATCCTTCGCGGACCATCTGGGGCCGTGGATTGCCCGCGATTCTGCAACAGCAGCCCAGATGCTGGAGACCTTTCTCGGAGATTCGCCGCGGGAGACCTTGATTGTGGACCGCATGAAGGAGAATCCTTTCACAGAGGAGCTGCTGAAGGCGGGGGGATTCAGATATTCGCGATTGCTGACGCGCATGTATCGCGGGACGAACGATTTTGCGGGCCGTCCAGACTACATTTGCGCGATCATGGGGCCGGAGTTTGGGTGAGGTCTCCCTGAAAATATTTCTGCCTGGCAATGAGCGCGGCGCAGCCCGACCATGTGCAATTTCAGATCTTAGGAGATAGGCGATACCTTCATGGCAAACCCTCAAGCGACGGGTATCTTTTACGGCTGGTGGATTGTTGTTGCCGCATTTCTCAATCTGTTTTTCGCGGTAGGAATTATTTTTTATGGATTTCCGGTTTTTTATCCGGCATTGGTGGACGCCCTGGGTTTTACGCGCGCGCAAGTGACCCAGGGATTTTTGCTGGGATTTCTGGTCGTGGGATTGCCGTGCGGATATCTGGCGGGCGTCGTGATTGATCGCTTGGGAGCGCGCTGGGTAACGGTGGCAGGAGTCCTTTGTATTGGCGCTTCCCTGCTGCTGATGGGCCGTATGACCAAGCTTTGGGAATACGAGGCTCTTTGCGTTCTCGAAGTGATGGGCTATGTGCTCGCGGGGCCGATTGCGAATCAGGTTCTGGTGGCGCGCTGGTTCAGCAAGCGGCGCGGGCGCGCCATGGGTTATGCCTATTTGGGGCTGGGACTGGGCGGAGTGGCCGCGCCGAAGCTCGTCAACTATCTGATTCATACCTATGGGTGGCGGAGCAGTCTGCAAATTGTGGGACTGCTCATCATGGCCGTGCTCATTCCCGTGGGGATTTTTATTACCAGGTCGACGCCGGAAGAAAAGGGCTTGCTGCCGGACGGGGTGGAGGGAGCCGGGGCTGGCGGCAACGCGGCTGGCTCGGCAGCGGGCGCGTCCCGCAGCGTGCGCGCGGCAATGGCCACTGCGAATTTCTGGCTGTTGCTGCTGGGATCGACTTTGGCCATTGGGGCCATTGGCGGGCTGATTCAGAATTTCATCTTGTTTTTGAAGGACCAGGGATACACGGCGGCAGTGGCTTCAACTTTCATGTCGGGATTGCTCGCGGCGAGTTTGTGCGGGCGGGTGATTGTCGGATATGTGGCCGACCGGTTTTTGAAGAAAAACACGATGGCCGTTTTTTATTTTATTGTAGGAGCTTCCTTGATCTTGTTGTCGGTGACCCACGAGCCGCGGGCGGTGTGGACCTTTGCCGCGCTTTTTGGATTTGCGATGGGGGCGGATTACATGCTGGTGCCGCTGGTGACGGCGGAATCGTTTGGAACGGCCTCTCTCGGAAAATTGTTGGCGCTGATTATCAGCGGATATTCGCTCGGACAGTGGGGCGCGCCGTGGATCGCCGGAAAAATATTCGATGCACGGCACAGCTATCAACTGGCGTGGCAGATTCTGGCGGTGGCGGGAATGCTGGGGGCGGTAGCCATCTACGCGATTCGGGTGCGCGCGCCCCGTGCAAGCGCGTGAGCAGTGCAGAGAAACTATTTCCTGTCCCGCTTGGCGGCGGGCTCCAGATCGGCGCGGCCGGCGATGACTAGTTTATGAGCGAGTAGATCGGTGAAGCCGTCCCGCTCAACGGGAACGATTGCCTGGCAGCAACCGAGTTCGGGCGTCGAATAGCGTGCCTGCCGATACGTTCCCTTCATTTGCAACTGAACTTCAAGAGGTTCCTCGGCGTAATTGATGAGTTCGAGCGTGGTTTTGCCGGACTTGGTGTCGCGGTATGGCACAACGACAGTGGTTAGCGAATTCCAAAGGCTGATGATTGTTTTGCGATTGCCCATGAGCCGGCGAATATCGACGGCGAAAGTTTCGGGATCGAGGACCGGGCCGGGATATTCGATGACGCGGCCCCGGCCGGTTGCATAGGAGGCGGCCTCTTCGCCGACCTTCGATTTTGCCGCGGATTGCCACGGGAACTCGCCGCGAATATTGACCAGGACCGCGGTGCCGCCCTGCTTCGCAAATGCGAAGACGGCGTCGGCGGATTTTTTATCCGGCGCAGCGAACAGAATGACAATGTCGAGATCGGCGAATGTGTCGAGGCTTAGGCGAGCAGGAGGCGAGATGCGGAATGGGATGTTGTGGCGTGCCAGCAGATTGACGGCTTCGTAGGATTTGTTGAAATCGTCGGTGATCACACCGACGTAGGCCAGGGCTTGATCGGAACCGGCTGCCGCGTGGGCGCTAAATTCGAGGTATTTTCGTACGTCCTTCCAGAGCGTCCAGGCGCCTGGGTCTCTCTGCGCAAGCGCGATTTGCAGCGGTGCATGGAGATTGAGGAGCAGGTCGCTGCGCAGCGCCCCGGCTTCGGCGATAGCCAGCGAATAGTCAGCGGCGCTCGGTCCGAGTTGACGCTGCAGGGTGTCGGTGAGTTCCCACTGGAAAGTGTAGAGCGGGGTTTCGCCGGGATGGAATGCCTGCTCGAAGCGGACCAGTGCGTGATTGGAATCAACCCATGGCTGGGATGAGGGGCTGGAAACATGAAGAATGCCGTTGTGTTCAACCACCATGCGGCCGCGAATTTGCGGCCGTTTGCCATGGGAATTGAGGCCACGGAAGATTAGTTTGGGATGGGCGGAGCGCAGTTTCTCGAGTTGCGCGTCGAACGCGGAGCGCTCGGCGTCCCCCACGGAGATAATGAATCCGGCGATACCCTTTTTTGCTGCGGCTGGCGCGAGTTCGGCCGCTTGCTGCGGGGTAGCTTCGACAAACACTCTGTAGCCGGCGCGACGGGCGGATTCCAGGAGCGGACTGCGGCTGGCGTCAAAGGTGAGAGCAACATCGGAAACGCCCAGCGATTTTGCCGCAGGTATAGCGGGCTCGGTCCAGCGGAGAATGACCTTGGCACGCGCCGGGCAGGCCGCGACGACGACCATGAAAAATAAAATTAGTACTGGTTTGCGCATTGGCATGAAGTTGTACTCAGTCGAACCGTCCTATCGTCATTGGCATCCCTATTGCACTTGGCCTGCAGCGACAGTATTTGTGATTCGTATTTCCGGGCCGCTCGAGACCAATTGAGTTTCGCCTGTGGGAGAGACCCAGATCGCTGCGGTGCCGGGCAGTTTTCCCAGCAACTGTTTCCCGCGCTGCGGGCCAAGCAGCAGGAGCGTGGTCGACAAAGCGTCGCTGGCGGCGGTTGATTTGGCGACAATGCTGACGGCGAAGCTGGACTTGAGAGGGAGGCCCTTCGCGGGATCGATAATATGGCCCGCGGAATCGTCGGTCAGAAGACTTGCAGGAGTTTGTTCCGAGGTTGAGACGCTGTTTTCGGCGAGCAGCACGCGAGGATCAATTTTGCCCGACGGGTCGCGGAGATGCACAAGCCAGGCGGACTCGCCTGGAGGCGCGCCGATGGCGTAGATGCTGCTCCCGCCGGCATTGATCAGAGCGCTTTTGATGCCGCTGGCCCGCAGGACTTCGGCAGCGCGGTCAACGGCATATCCCTTGCCGATCGAGCCCAGGTCGATGCGCAGGCACGGTGAATGCAACCGAATTCGATTGGGCGGGATCAGTTCAACCTTCTCGTAACCCACACAGGAGCGAAGTTTTTCTTCTTCCTCGGCTCCGGCGACGTGCTCGCCCCGCAGCGCCGCCTTTTGCAGGTCGACCAGCGGACCGACGGTGACATCGAATTCTCCGCCGGAAAGCCTTGAATAGTTGAGCGATTCTTCCATGATGCGATAAAGATCGGGTGAAACTTCCTGCGCTTGCGCGTAGGCCGAGTGGTTAAGGCGACTAAGCTCGCTCGTGGGATCGAAATTGCTCATCATCCGGTCGATACGAACCATTTCCTGGAGGCCGCGGTCGATCGCCGCGGACGCGCGCGTGAGCGACTCGTCGTAGACGGCGATTTCAACGACCGTACCCATGGCGTACTTGAGCTTGTGGACAAACGTTGGAAGAGGGCGATCCGAGGGAGCGGCGAGCGGCGGGGCCAGCGCAGCGGTAGCGAGTGCAGCGGCGGCGATGGCGCTACTCCAGCGCATAGACGTCTCCATCCAGGCTGGCGACATAAATGGCCTCGTCCGTGAGCACAGGACTGGATTGCACGGAGCTGCCGAGGCCCGCGCGCCACACGCGCTTGCCGGTAGCGTTATCGAGAGCCATGATGCCGCCGGCGGCCTGTACAAAGGTGACGGGGCTGCCGATAACCGGAGGGGCGGTGACCACGCTGCCGACTTGCGTCTTCCAGCGGAGTTTGCCGGTTGCGACGTCGAGTGCATACATCTGCGTATCTTTGCCGCCGAAAACGACCAGGTCGCCCAGAACGGCCGCCGAAGATGAGATGCCGAGACCAGTTTCAACTTTCCAGCGAACTTCGCCAGTGGCGGCGTCCAGGGCATAGAAATAGAAATCTTCCGAACCGATCAGGACCAGTCCGCTGGCCAGTGCCGGAGATGCGTCTATGCCGTTGCCGGTTTGCGTGCTCCAGAGAGTTTTTCCGTCTGCCAGGTTGAGGCTGCTGATTCGTCCGTCGCCACTGCCGATATAGAGACTCGTTCCGGCGGCGTATGCCGTGCCATAAATTCGAGAATTGAGATTTTGCGCCCAGCCGGGCTTGCCGGTTTCCGCATGCACAGAATAAAACTTGCCATCGGCGCTGCCAAAATAGGCGATGTTGTTGCGGACAACCGGCGAAGACCAGATTTCGGCCGACGTCGGGAAGGTCCAGGCGCGAGCGCCGGTTTTGCAATCGAGGGCGTAGAGTTTGCCGTCATCACAGCCGACGAGCAGCGTGCTGCCGGCCAGCGCCGGAGTGGCATGGATTTGCGCGGGCGCTTCAAAGATCCATTTGGGACGGCCTGTTTTTGTGTCGATCGCATGGAGCGTGGAAGAGAGTGTGGCGACGTAAAGAATTTGATCGCGAAGCACCGGAGCCGATCGCACGGAAATTCCGACGCGAAGCTGCCAACGCGAGCGCACCGGAGGCTTCATGGCAGTGCGAACAGGCTGGCCGCCGGTTCGGGCATTGTCGCCGAGCAGAGCGAGCCAATCGGTGTCTCGTTGGGCTGCGGGCTCTCGAATGGGTTGCTCCAAGGTCATTGACTGATTCGATCAGGCCGAAAAAATGCGGTGGTCGATTCGCTGGAGGTCGGAAACGCCCAGGCCGAGCTTCCCGGCCGAAGCGATGTGACCGGGCCGGCGGTAGAAAAGATTTTTTGCCGGGTCCTTGAAAAATTCATCATTGTCCATCGTGATGCTGGCCGGGCGGATGTCCCAAACCGAAGGAGCGCCTTTCTGTCGCCGTTTCTTTTCTATGTTTTCCAGCTCGACCGTGTCCATGGCCACCGGGTCCGTGCCGATGTAGAGAATTCCCGCGGGATGGATAAAATCTTGATTTTGGGTGAGCGGACCACCGTGCCAAACCTGGCGCATGCCGTCCATGATATGCAAGACAGCTTTGGAACGGAGCGGCTCGACCGCACACATGACGCCGATGAGTGGATCGGTATAGGAATACGGCGCCTGGTGCGACCGCGCCACGTTGTTGAATGTGCCGTAACCAAGGTTTTTCAGGCAGCCGGTGACGCCGGCGGCCGAATGGTCCTTCATGGTGGGTACATTGATAATTTTTGTGAGGCGAGTGGCGACAATGTTCGCCATGTAAGAACGGGTTTCCCACTCGCCGAAGAAACTCATCTCACAAAAAACATTGGCATCGTAGCCGGAACCATCGGTGAGACGGTCCTGAATTCCTTCAACGCCAATTCCGGCGGGTACCAGCGTTTGATAGCTGCCGATATCGATTTCGTAGGCGTAACGGTCGTAGACGATAATGTTCTTGTCGAGGACGCCGGCCGCTTTCAGGCCGCGCACGACTTCATGAACGATTTCAGGCGAAGAGCAACAGGCTGGTGCTCCGGACGGATTGATTTTGATGCCGACAACGTCGGCCGGTTCCACGAATTTGGCCCACGCACCGCGCAAGGAGTCTTCGCCGGTCAACTCCTTCATGCCCTTTTCGAGCATCCGCTGAATGGCCGGCTGCGAGACACGATTGGAAGCGATCGCGCTTGGCTCGGAAAGTTCAACGACCCGCCCAGGAAATAGGCCAGGCATGCCCAGTGGGGATGGTTTGTAATTGGGAATTCCCTGCGTGCGAATGGGCGGAGGATCAGGAAGGGTGACGCCTTCAGCCAGTACGGGAGGGATCCCGCCAAGCAGCAGGCTGGAACTTCCGAGACAGGTCCGCTTCATGAAAGTTCGCCGGTCCATCCGTCGCCATGCTCCCGATTCAATAAATTTATCAGTCCCGCCACTGCAAAAATTCATCAGGTGAAAAAGAAAACAGCCGAGGCCCGTTCCCGGCAATAAAAAATACAGTACGCCACTACTTGAGGTCTTTACAAGTGCTATAGCGCACGCTATCGTACGTGCAAACTTGAGGAGACGGAGAAATTTTGCATTTTCACAGAGTGAGAATGGCCCAATAAATCGATTCATGTGGAATCGCGGGATTTGCTTTGGCGAAGGTTTAAGAACTGTCGAGGAGAGTTATGCGAATCGGGCAAAACATTTTGATGGCGCTCGCTGTGGTGGTTGTGTCGCTGGGGGTTGCGGGCGCAAAGGCGCAGACAACGGCGCCAGCGCCGACAGCGAAGTACGATCTCGTGCTGAAGGGCGGGCACGTCATCGATCCCGCGAATAGCATCGACGAAAAAATGGATGTGGGCGTTTCTGCCGGAAAGATTGCGGCGGTTGCAAAAAATATTCCGGCGGACCAGGCCGGGAAGATTGTGGATGTCACCGGTTTGTATGTGACCCCGGGGCTGATCGACATTCATGTGCACATCGGGCATGGCGGAGCGCCGCTTGAATGGTTTACTCCACAAGCCCGCATTCACACCGAACCGTACGGAATTCCGGCGGACATCGTACTGCAATCGGGTGTCACAACCATCGTAGATGCCGGTACCAGCGGGACCGACAGTTTTTTGTATGAAAAAGAAGAAGTGATGGATCGCGCCCGGGTCCGCGTGCTGGCCTTTCTGAATATTGTGGCCGATGGCATGAGTGGCGGGCTCGAACAATCCGTTGAACAGATGAATGTGAAGCGCTGCGTGGAAACGATCAAAAAGTATCCGAATCTGATTGTGGGCGTGAAGACCGCGCATTTCTGGACAGAACAGCCGGAAGACCCCGCACACCCGCTGTGGGCGGCGGTCGATCGTGCCGAAGAATGCGCTACGGCGGCTAGTGTGCCGGTCATGGTGGATTTTTGGCCGCGTGAAGGACGCTCGTACGCCGATCTGATCTTGAAGAAAATGCGTCCGGGAGACATTCACACTCATGTATTTGCGCAACAGTTCCCGATCATTCTCGAAGACGGGAAGATCAATCCGATCATGGCGCAAGCGCGGGCGCGTGGAGTGCTTTTCGATGTGGGCCATGGAGCCGGCAGCTTTTGGTTCCGCAACGCAGTTCCCGCCGTAAAACAGGGCTTCGTTCCCGATTCCATTTCTACCGACCTGCATATGGAAGACTTTGTGACCCTCAGCTTCAGCAACGTGATGTCGAAACTCCTGTCCATGGGAGTGCCGCTGAACGAGGTGATTCGCCGGTCGACGGTGAATCCGGCAAAGGAAATCCGCAGGCCGGAACTGGGGACGCTGACGGTCGGAAGCGAAGCGGATATCGCGGTGCTGGACAATCAGCATGGGCATTTTGGGTTTATCGATTGCGGCCGTGCGCGGATGAACGGGACCGAGCAGGTAGTGGCGAAGATGACCGTGCGTGCGGGACGAATTGTATTCGACCCGACGGGAATGAGCATGGTGGAGTGGGAGAAAGCGCGCCCGCAGTATTTCAAACCGCCTGCGCTACAGAACGGAGCAGCATCGATGGCGGACGATTTTCCAAGATAGATTGGGGTTCGCTGCGGGTTTTGGCGTTTGCAACGGAAATCCGGGCCAGGTTGGAGAATTCACATTGAATGGGAGCTGCCATGCCAGAAAAAATTAGCCGTCGAAAATTGTTGGGAACGAGCGGGAAGGCCATCCTTGCAGGCGGTGTGGGGGTTGTCGCGGGCGGAGTCCTCAAGGCCGGGGCCGCTCCACCGGCCGCCGCAGCCGCGGCGGCCGTAAAGGGCGTCGATTATTTCAGCAAGCTGAGTGTACCGACGTTTATCAATGCGGCGGGAACCTACACCACGCTTTCGGCTTCGACCATGCCGGACGAAGTGCAAGCGGCGATTGCGCTCGCCGCAAAGAAGCCGGTGCGACTGTTGGAATTGCAGGACGCGGCCGGGGACTATCTTGCCAAGAAGCTGCAATGCGGAGGCGCGTTGGTAACGACAGGAGCGACCGGTGCAATCACTCTCGGCGCGGCGGCCTGCATCACACTCGGCAACAAGAGCAAAGTAGTCAGCATTCCGACTGAAATGGACGGAATCAAGAATGAAATTATCCTGCAAACGGCGCATAGCTCGGAGTACGACCACGCGATGCGCAATTGCGGCGCAAAGCTCATAAAAGTCAATTCCATGGAAGAATATGAGAAAGCCTTCAGCGATCGCACCGTGATGACCCACTATCTGAACGCTGATGAATGCCCGATTGGCCGCGAAGACTGGATTCGCGTCGCACACCAGCACGGCATTCCCTGTTTTAGCGACGCGGCAGCGGATGTACCGCCGATTTCGAATTTGTGGAACTACACAAAGATGGGATTTGATTTGGTGGGGTTTTCCGGAGGGAAAGGATTACGCGGTCCGCAGTGCAGCGGACTGCTGCTCGGACGAAAAGATTTGATTGAAGCGGCGAAGTTGAACAATTCTCCGTATTCGAATTCGGTTGGACGAGCCCTAAAAGTCGCAAAAGAGGAAATTGTCGGACTGGTTGCGGCCGTGGATTGGTTCTTGAGTCAGAGCGACGAGTCGTTTGAAGCCGAGTACCGCAAGCGGGCCGAACTGATTGCAGGACATTTGAAGGGGATTCCAACCGTAGAGACCAAGGTCTTTATTCCACCTGTGGCCAATCATGTGCCGCATTTGCTGGTCACCTATGATCTGAAGAAATTCAAGTGGAATGCGCTGGACGTGATGAAGCAGATGCGCGAAGGGACGCCGAACATCGAGTTAAATCCGTCAACCGGCGGTGGTCCGGCGAGTGCGGGATTGCCAGGCGGAGACAATGTGATCGTGGTTGGGGTGTGGATGCTCCAGCCGGGTGAGGACGCGGTCGTTGGGAAGCGTCTCGGGGAAGTTATGAAGGGCGCCCTGAAAACTTAGCCGACGGTTCAACAAGTGTAGGGTTTTGACAAGAACAAAGGCTGTATTCTTTTTGGGCAACCTCCACTCCTTCACAATGGCGATCGTCGTCTCCATGCTCCGGTTTCCTAGCCGCTTCCCTCGGACTGGGCATCCCGCTTAGTTCCCGTGCGGGAACTATTTTGCCCTCTCGAATCATTCGTTCCAGCGTCATCCACAGCGTGGAGAAAAAC